>ERZ773013.946-NODE-946-length-17898-cov-3.206299_pt1 | contig 17898 bp, 16 predicted proteins | sample MGYA00511670_ERZ773013 | MGnify/ENA primary metagenome ERZ773013 (study PRJEB29015, sample SAMEA2738120) | human oral metagenome | biome: human oral; feature: human-associated habitat; material: saliva | place: China | collected 2257 ... | reverse complement strand
TCTGGCACGGCGCGCCCCTTCGCATGAGACAAAGGGACAGTCCCTTTGTCTCATGGGCCTTCGGTCAAAGTCTTGGCACATTTAGAAAAAAAGACACCTGACGCTTGAAATTGCGCCTACGAACAGGCTAATCTATCAAGCGCATGCGCGTCCGCCATGCAGCGTATCTGTTGGCCCCCGAGAGCATGTAAGTTCGCCTAAGCGTTCGTGCGCGAGCGCGGAAGCGCAGACCATGACGACCGGGGCCCCGTTTCGAGAGGGGTCCACCTTTGAGTGAGATTCAGAACTCGTCCGTCTTCGCGCTGGATGATATTTCCGACGAGGAGATGAACAACCTCATCGACGGTACTGTCACCGATTTCGACGAGGGCGATCTTGTCACCGGCACCGTCGTCAAGATCGAGCGCGACGAGGTCCTGCTTGACATCGGCTACAAGTCTGAGGGCGTCATTCCTGCGCGCGAGCTCTCCATTCGCAAGGACGTCGACCCGGCCGACGTCGTCTCTCTGGGCGACCAGATCGAGGCCCTCGTCCTTCAGAAGGAGGACAAGGAGGGTCGTCTCGTCCTCTCCAAGAAGCGTGCCGAGTACGAGCGCGCCTGGAACCGCGTGGAGGAGAAGTTCAACTCCGGCGAGACCGTGGAGGGCGAGGTTATCGAGGTCGTCAAGGGTGGCCTCATCCTCGACATCGGCCTTCGTGGCTTCCTGCCTGCCTCCCTCGTTGACCTTCGCCGCGTGAAGGACCTCAACGCCTATCTCGGCACCCGCATAGAGGCCCGCGTCATCGAGATGGACCGCAACCGCAACAACGTCGTCCTCTCTCGCCGCGTCGTGCTCGAGGAGGCCCGCAAGGCCGAGCGCCAGGAGATCCTCTCCAAGCTCAAGCCCGGCATGCGCCTCAAGGGCACCGTTTCCTCGATCGTGGACTTCGGCGCCTTCGTGGACCTCGGCGGCATCGACGGCCTAGTTCACATCTCCGAGCTCTCCTGGAACCACGTCAACCATCCCTCCGAGGTCGTCAAGGTCGGCCAGGAGGTCGAGGTTCAGGTGCTCGACGTCGACCTCAACCGCGAGCGCATCTCCCTCGGCCTCAAGCAGACCACCGAGGATCCTTGGCGCACGCTCGTCAAGAAGTACCCCGTGGGTGCCATCGTTGAGGGCAAGGTCACTAAGCTTGTCACCTTTGGTGCTTTCGTTGACCTCGGCGAGGGCGTCGAGGGCCTGGTCCACATCTCCGAGATGGCCAAGAGCCACGTGGACGCCCCCTCGCAGGTCTGCCAGGTTGGCGACACCGTCCAGGTGAAGGTCATGGAGATCGACCTCGACCGTCGCCGCATCTCCCTCTCCATGAAGGCCGCCGCCGAGACCTTGGGCACCGAGGTCGAGGTCAAGCCTCTGCCCGAGAGCGACAAGCCTGCCGAGAAGGACGAGGCCGCCGAGGCCGAGGCTGAGCCTGTTGCCGAGTAGCGCCTGCTCGTATCGGCTCAGGGCCGAACAATCGCACGTGAGAGGGGAGTCACCTTTGGGTGGCTCCCCCTTTTTGTGTGCAAGTTGTGTAGAATACTAATAGTAATAATTCTCGATAATGAAGGCCTTCACCTGTGGAATGCTGACTACAGCAATTAAGAACAGTTCCTAATAAGAACAAGTACAGGAGGAAATCATGGAATCCAAGCTTAACCACCTTCTCGCTAACGTTACCGTCGAGTACCACAAGCTCCAGAACCTGCACTGGTACATCTCTGGCAGCGACTTCTTCCAAGTCCACGCAAAGCTCGAGGAGTTCTACGATGGCCTGCTGCCCATCATCGATGACGTAGCAGAGACCATCCTTCAGCTGGGTGGCAAGCCCATCGCAAGCCTGAGCGAGGTGCTCTCTACGGCAAGCATCAAGGAGCGCGAGGATGCGCCCGTGCGTAGCGCACAGGTCTTCGAGATTGTCCTTGCGGACTTCTCGGCGCTTCTCGATGAGGTCACCGCTATCAAGATTTCTGCAGACGCGGAGAACAACCACCTGGTGAGTGCCCTCATGGACGACTACATTGCAAGCCTCTCCAAGACCATCTGGATGATTCGCCAGCAGCGCGCGTAGCCGGCGAGAACAACGCAACGCTTCGCAGGGCCGAACTTCTCGGCCCTGCCGATTTTGTTTGGAAGTCGTAAGGCCCCTGCTTTGGGGTATAGATAGAAAGTTCTGATTGTCCTGGTATCTGGTTTCCAAATGGTTAGTTATCGGAATTCCCTGCGGGGAGGTGTCAATTCCGATTGCTACACTAGGAAAACGAGAGACATCCCTGTCTGCGCTGCCCACGGGAGAGGTGGGGAGGGATCGTCGTACCACCGAGAGAGGGGAGACTCCAATGAAGTCACTTTCGAGCACTTCCGTGAGCCGTCGTCAGGCTATCCGCCTTGGCCTTGGCAGCGTTGCCGCCGCAGGCGTTGTTGCCCTAGCCGGCTGCGCCGACACCAGCTCCGATTCCACTACCACCAGCAGCTCCTCGTCCGATTCTTCGTCGAGCACCGATTCTGCGGCCTCGACTCAGATTGACAAGGACGCCTTCGACAGCCTGCTCGCTGCCGGCGACGTGGCAGATGACGCCACTGTCTCCTCGAGCACCTGGGCCCAGAAGATCAAGGACGTGGGTACCTTCCGTCTGGGCGGCGTCCAGACCTCCACGCTCTTCGCCTCGCTTGACGAGACGGACAATAAGCTCCGCGGCTTTGACGCCGGTCTTGCGCAGCTGCTTGTTCGCTACATCCTGGGCGACGAGTCCAAGTACGACTTCACCAAGGTGACTTCGGACACGCGTGAGTCCGTCCTCCAGAACGACCAGGTCGACGCCGTCTTCGCGACCTACTCCATCACCGACAAGCGCAAGGAGGTCATCTCCTTCGCAGGTCCGTACTACTCCACGCAGCAGGGCATCCTCGTGCTTGCTGACAACTCGGACATCAACTCCGTTGACGACCTTGCTGGCAAGACCGTGGCTGCCCAGTCCGGCTCCACCGGCCCGAGCATCCTCGCCGAGTACGCGCCCACCGCCACGGTCCAGGAGTTCACTACCGACGAGGAGGCCCGCACCGCCCTTGAGCAGGGTCGCGTTGACGCCTACGTCATTGACGCCACCATGCAGATGAGCTCCATCGTCAAGAACCCCGGCAAGTACCACCTTGCCGGCGATTCCTTTGGTCCCGAGGATCCCTACGGAATTGGCCTGCAGCTCGACTCCGACGGGGTCACTTTCGTAAACACCTGGCTCAAGAAGATCGAGGACGAGGGCACCTGGGCCAAGCTCTGGAAGATCTGCATCGGTGACCGCACGGGCATCGATAAGGTTCCCGAGCCGCCCGCGATTGGCGCCTAACACCAGGTAACGTCTGGTTGGGCCCTCTGCGTCGCAAGGCGCAGGGGGCCTTGGTTCGTAATTGGAGAGGGGGGAGCCTTGAGCATCTCGGAGCTTCTTTCTGAGTACGGGGACATGTATGGCCAAGCGCTTCTCGGCACGTGGTGGATGTCGCTTGTGTCGTTTGTCTTCGCCATGCTTCTTGCGCTTATTGTCACGGTGTTCCGCGTGTGCCCCATCAAGCCGCTGCGCGTGGTGGGTGACCTCTACGTGCAGATATTCCGCAACATCCCCGGCGTCTCGCTCCTCATCATCCTGGTGTACGCGCTGCCATACCTCAAGCTCGTGATGGACTACCGCCTCTGCGTGATCGTCACGGTGATTCTTGTTGCCTCGGCCTTTGGGTCCGAGAACTTCATGAGCGGCATCAACACCATTGGGGTCGGGCAGATCGAGGCCGCGCGCTCGCTGGGCATGGGCTTTGGCAAGATGCTTCGCCTTGTCGTGATCCCGCAGGCGCTGCGCTCGGCCGTGCTGCCTATGACCAACCTTGCAGTCGCCGTGCTTCTCACGACGGCGCTTGGCTCGCAGGTCCCGCTTACCCCGCCCGAGCTCACGGGCCTTGTCTCCTACATCAACACACGCACCGTCGGCGGGATCCTGCCCTTTGTCATCTCCGCCGTGCTGTATGCCGGCACCGCGTTCGTGATTGGTGTCATTGGCAATGCCATTGACAAGAAGGTGAGGATCGTCCGATGAGCGCAACCAACACCACGTCCATGCGCGACGCGCTGTACGAGGCGCCCGGACCCCGCACCCGCAGGCGCATCCGGTTCTGGACGGCCGTCTCGCTGGTGCTTGTGGCCGTGGGGGTTGGGCTTATTGTCCGGCGCTTCTACATCACGGGACAGCTTGCCCCTCGCTACTGGGAGCTCTTTACGCGCCCGACCACGTGGCTCTTCCTCGGCCGGGGCTTTTTGGGGACCATAGAGGTCTCCCTCACAGCCGGCGTCATCGCCATCGTGCTGGGCCTCCTTCTCATGCTTGGTCGCATGAACTCGTCTCGCGCGCTCTCTGCCGTGTGCCGTGTGATCATCAACTTCTTCCGCGGCGTGCCTAGCCTTCTCCTCATCTACTTCTTCTTCCTGGTGGTCCCTACCTATGGCGTGAAGATGAGCTCGTTCTGGATGATCACGCTGCCGGTGGGGCTTGCCGCCTCCGGCGTGCTTGCCGAGGTCTTCCGCAGCGGCATGAACGCCGTGCCCAAGGGGCAGTCCGAGGCCGCGTACTCGCTTGGCATGCGCAAGATGAAGGTCACGATGAAGATCGTGTTTCCGCAGGCCGTGCGCTACGTTATTCCCTCGCTCATCTCGCAGCTCGTGGTTGTCGTGAAGGACACCACCGTCGCCTACGTGGTGAGCTTCCCCGACATGCTGCAGAACGCGCGCGTGCTGATAACCAACTACGACGCGCTCGTCTCGGTGTACTTTGTCATCGCGATTCTCTACATCCTTGTGAACTACGCCATCAACCACCTCGCGGTTTCGCTGGCGCGTCGCTCTGGTACCAGCATCATCTCCCGCACGAACGAGAACCCCGTCTAGCCAAAGGAGGCTACGTTGACACAGACGCAAACCGGCGAGTCACTCGCCGCAGAAGGCACTCCCGTCATCGAGCTTCGTCACGTGGACAAGCACTTTGGCAGCCTCCACGTCCTCAAGGACATCAACCTCAAGGTGGGCAAGGGCGAGGTCGTCGTTGTGATTGGCCCCTCGGGTTCGGGCAAGTCCACGCTCTGCCGCACCATCAACAGGCTTGAGGCCATCGACTCCGGCGAGGTCCTTATCGAGGGCAAGCCGCTCCCGCAGGAGGGCAAGGAGCTTGCCGCAACCCGTGCCGAGATTGGCATGGTCTTCCAGTCCTTCAACCTCTTTGCGCACAAGTCAATCATCGACAACGTGACCATGGGTCCGGTCGAGGTGCTCGGCGTGCCGCGCGACAAGGCGCGTGCAGAGGGGCTGGAGCTGCTTCGGCGCGTTGGAGTGGCCGAGCAGGCCGACAAGATGCCTTCTCAGCTCTCCGGCGGACAGCAGCAGCGCGTGGCCATCGCGAGGTCTCTGGCCATGCACCCCAAGGCGATGCTCTTCGACGAGCCCACCTCCGCGCTTGACCCCGAGATGATCAACGAGGTCCTGGACGTCATGGTCGAGCTTGCCCGCGGCGGCATGACCATGGTTGTGGTCACGCACGAGATGGGGTTCGCTCGCCGCGTGAGCGACCGTGTTGTCTTCATGGCTGATGGAGCGATTATCGAGGAGGGCAAGCCCGACGAGTTCTTCGAGCATCCCACGACCGAGCGTGCGCGAGAGTTCCTGGACTCGATCAAGGGGCACTAGACAGGCGCCGGCGCTTCTCGGCATGCGGTGGGGGGCTTTCGAGGCCAACTGATCGGAAATAGCAGGACCGCCCGGAAGTTGCAGATTCCGATTGGTTAAGGGGTGCTAACCAATCGAGAATTGCAGAACAGCAGCGAGGTTGCAATTTCCGATTGGTTAGGGAGGGCTAACCGATCGGAAATTGCAGAATAGCGCCTCAGCCGAAAAACCCGATCGGTTAGGCAGCTCTAACCGATCGGAAATTGCAGGCCCACTGCAGCAAGAACCCAGCTGGGATGAAAGGACTGCGTCCCAAGAGCCTGTGTGACCTCCGTACTTCTCGCCTACTCCACGGCGCCTCCACGCGAGGCGGCTGCGCCGTTTGTCACTTTGCGGTTTGGGTAGACATGTCTGCGTTGTCAGTTCAGCGGACGCGCGTCCGTAGCAGGCGAGAAAGACGATAGGGGAGACATGGCACAGGGTGACTTTTACCGCAGGGCGCGAGAATTCATGAACGGGCGCCGGGGGCCTGACGGCCTTGCAAACTTCTGCGTCTGGGTTGCCGTCATTCTCGTGGTCATTGATATTTTCGCCCGTACCGGTTGGCTTAGTTGGGTCTCAATTGCGTTGGTGGCATACTCGGTCTGGAGAATGTGCTCCAAGAACGTCTACGTTCGCATGAACGAGAACGACGCCTTCCTCAAAGCGCTTGGTCCCGCGCGGTCGTGGCTGCAGAATCCCGGCCAAGCTGCAAAGGAGCTTCGCACCTACAAGCATGTGACGTGTCCCTCCTGCGGGCAAAAAGTCCGCGTGCCGCGAGGAAAGGGCAAACTGCGTGTGACGTGCCCCAAGTGCCACGAGAAGTTCGAGGTCAAGTCATAGATGACGTGCGCCCCTCGGCGTGCGATGATGGTATCCCTTGAACGCAGCACAATCGCAGCAGGAGGCAACCCGTGTACAAGGTGTTTCTCGCTGGGGGCATAGCCTCCGGCAAGTCAACCGTAGCTCGGATTCTGGAGAGCTTGGGAGCAAGTCGCATCGACCTCGACCAGGTCTCCCGCAGCGTGCTTTCGCCGAGAAGTGCCTGCTCAGATGCCGTCTGTCGCGAATTTGGAGCGGATCTTGCAAATCCTGTTACGGGCGAGATGAACCGGGCGCTTCTCGCCCGCAGGGCCTTCTCCACGCCCGAGGGCGGCGCACGCCTTGAGGCCATAGAGCTGCCTTTCATCTCAGACGCACTGGCGAAGGCGCTGGCCGCGGAGGAGCGTGCGGGCCGCGCTCCCGTTTGTGTGGTGGAGGTTCCGCTGCTCGACCGAGTGGAGTCGATGCTCTCGCAGGTAGACGAGGTGCTCTGCGCTGTCGCTCCGCTTGACGTGCGCCGGGTGCGTGCCAAGGGTCGCGGCATGGACCCCGAGGACTTCGACAGACGCGTTGTCCTGCAGCCCTCCGACGAGTACCTGCGCTCGCATGCAGACGTCGTGTTTTATAACGCTAGGGGCGAGGAGGACCTGGAGGCGCAGATTCATGCGTGGTGGGATGCGCATGAGCGCGCGGGGTGGGAGTCTCGCTCTGCGCGCGCTTGCGGCGAAGCGGGGGCTCTGCGATGAGTTCGCGCTCTGCTCGCACACGGGGAAGGCGCCCACACTCTCGGTGTCGTTACACACGGGGGCATGGCTTCTGGCGCTGGTATCGAGTGGTGCCGCTCATGCTTGTTGGCATTGTGGCCATCGCCTGCGTAGTCCTTGCGCTTACGCCCACGACGCTTGCCCGAAGGACGCTCTACCCCGTAAAGCACGCTCAAGAGATCGAGAGATCGGCGAAGCGTCACGGAGTTGATCCGCTGCTGGTTGCGGCAATCATAAAGTGCGAGTCTGGCTGGGACGAGAATGCGCAGTCCACGGCTGGTGCCGCTGGCCTTATGCAGGTAATGCCACAGACCTCATCCGAGCTGGCGCGCATGGGCCTTGTCGACTCTGGCGTTTACGACCCATCAAATCTGTCCGACCCGTCGACGAACATCGAGTATGGTACCGCCTACCTAGCGTTTCTCGAGAAGAACCTCTCATCGACCGACCAGGTGATTGCCGCATACAACGCAGGCATGGGCAAGGTTGAGGAGTGGCTTTCAGAGCCTGGTGAGCTGGCCGACAACATCACATACTCGGAGACGCGCGAGTACCTGCGTCGTGTGAACGAAGCATACCAGGGATATCGCGACAGCTATCCAAATGGTCTGCTAGTCAATCAGTAGGCACAAAATCGACCTTGAATTGTGCTCGATAAATACTTTGCGGTAGCCTAGAAATAGAACATGCGTTCTGTTATACTCTGCTTCAGAGAAAGGAGGGGGGCTATGGCGGTATCTTTGAATACGGGGGAGCGCTTCGGCGGTGAGCTCAAGCGCTTTGGAGTTGAGCAGGCAGGCACTCCCTTCAAGGTCGTCTCGCTCTTCGAGCCCGCGGGAGACCAGCCGCAGGCAATAGAGAAGCTCGCGCACGGTGTGGAGGAGGGCCTTCGCTATCAGACGCTCATGGGCGTCACTGGGTCGGGCAAAACATTCACCATGGCCAAGACCATCGAGGCGGTTCAGCGTCCCACCCTCATCATGGAGCCAAACAAGACACTTGCTGCTCAGGTGGCAAGCGAGATGCGTGAGCTCTTCCCCAACAACGCGGTAGTCTACTTCGTGAGCTACTACGACTACTACCAGCCTGAGGCCTACGTTCCCCAGAGCGATACATACATAGAGAAGGACGCCTCCATCAACGAGGAGGTCGAGAAGTTGCGGCACCAGGCAACCTCCAGCCTTCTCTCTCGTCGAGACGTCATTGTCGTTGCCTCCGTCTCGTGCATATACGGCATCGGCAGCCCCCAGGACTACGCCGGCCTTGCCCCCAACGTGGACAAGGAGGTACCGCTCGAGCGCGATGACCTCATACGCAACCTCATCGACATCCAGTACGACAGAAACGACTACGACCTTCAGCGCGGTACCTTCCGCGTTCGCGGGGATACCGTGGACGTATTCCCACCGTATGCCGAGAATCCCCTCCGCATCTCGTTCTTTGGCGACGAGGTCGAGCAGATCGCAGAGGTCGACAACGTGACGGGTGAAGTCGTGCGCGAGTACGACGCCATTCCTATCTGGCCTGCCTCCCACTACGTGACGGAGCGACCGAAGATCACCCACGCCCTCAAGACCATATCCGAGGAGCTCGAGCAGCGTGTGGCCGAGCTCAAAGCGAACAATATGCTGCTCGAGGCAGAGAGACTCTCCCAACGCACGGCGTACGACCTTGAGATGCTCGAGAACATGGGGTACTGCAACGGCATCGAGAACTACTCGCGCCACCTCGACGGCCGCGCTCCAGGTGAGCCGCCCTACACGCTCATCGACTACTTCCCCAAGGACATGCTCTGCATCATCGACGAGAGCCACGTGACGGTCCCGCAAATCCGTGGCATGCACGAGGGGGACCGCTCGCGCAAGGTCACCTTGGTCGAGCATGGCTTCCGCCTGCCATCGGCACTGGACAATCGGCCGCTTCGCTTCGACGAGTTTGAGGCGCGCATCCCCCAGTTCATCTACGTCTCCGCTACGCCCGGGGACTACGAGGAGTCCGTGACGCAGCAGGAGGTTGAGCAGATCATCCGTCCCACCGGCCTTCTCGACCCAAAGATCGAGGTGCGTCCCGTCCACGGGCAGATTGACGACCTCATCTCAGAGATTCGGGAGCGCGTTGGCAGGCATGAGCGTGTGCTGGTGACCACGCTCACCAAGCGGATGGCAGAGGACCTTACCGACCACCTCTTGGACGAGGGGTTCCGCGTTAACTACATGCACTCGGACACGGCAACGCTCGACCGCGTGGACATCATTCGAGACCTGCGCGAGGGCAAGATTGATGTGCTCGTGGGCATCAACCTTCTGCGCGAGGGTCTGGATATCCCGGAGGTCTCGCTCGTTGCCATTCTCGATGCAGACAAGGAGGGGTTCCTCAGGAACCGCCGCTCGCTTATCCAGACCATGGGTCGTGCAGCACGTAATGTCTCGGGCGAGGTCATCATGTACGCCGACGAGATCACGGATTCCATGCGGGAGGCCATCGACGAGACACGTCGTCGCCGTGCCATCCAGGAGAAGTTCAATGCGGAGCACCACATCGAGCCACAGACGGTACGCAAGGCGATAAACGACATCTCCGGCTTTCTTGCCGAGGCCCAGGCAAACGTGGGGAAGCGTCAGCGCAAGGACGGGGTCTTCTATACCGCGTCTGGCGAGGAGGCCTCCGAGCAGGGGGCTCCTGCGGAGGTGTCTACCGCAGAGGCAGTGGCCGCCGAGCTGTCAAAGCTTCCGCGTGAGGAGGTCATGCGGGTCATTGCCTCGCTCGAGGAAGAGATGGCAAGCGCGTCGGCAAACATGGAGTACGAGCAGGCAGCGCGCATCCGCGACCAGTTGGTCGAGCTTAAGAGCCAGTTCGAGGGCGCCAGCGAGGAGGAAGTCATGAAGCGGCTCAAGGCTGGCGCGAGAAAGGGGAGCGCGCACGCCACGAGGCGCAAGTATCGCGGGAAGCACTAACGCCCGCCGAGGATGAGTTTATTACTCGTTCGCATGCTATGACATGCACGAACGAACGAATGAACTTGTGTGTCTCTAATGGGTATGATAAAGTAGGAAATACCTTACTTATCCTATTCATCGTTCTGACTAACGATATGGGGACAATGATGCAGACCACATTTGCGGATAGTGCAAAGGTCATGTCGAAGGGTCAGGTCACCATTCCCAAGGAAGTCCGTAAGGTCTTGGGTGTTCAGAGCGGAGATAAGGTGACGTTTGTTGTTGAAGGCAAAACGGTTCGGGTAATGAATTCTGCCTCATATGCGATGAGGCTGCTTCAGCAGGATATGAGTGAAGTGGCTGATCGGCTAGGCGTTGAGGCTGAGGAAGACGTTGCCAGTCTTATCTCATCTGTGCGCTCGGAAAGGCAGTGAAAAATCTTCATTGACACAAAGTAATGGAGCTTCGGGTGGTGTTTGAGCGAAAATTCCCAGATAAGGTTCCCGCGCTTGACGAGTTTCTCGTATCTTTGACTGCGTGGCTGAAATAGTTGCTACTCCTACGCATGCCTTCACCGAGGAGACTGACGTGTGTGATCCAGCCGACCGGTTAGTTTTACGCACTGCTCTGGCATCAAATTCTGAGGTGTTGGTAACGGGGGATAAGGATTTGTTGGATTCCGGCCTTGTTTCTCTAAGGGTTGTCTCACCGCGAGAGTTTCTTGAGTTGTAGCTTTTGCCGAAACCGTCACCCAAGGCGTCCGGGAAGTATTGGTCTGGCCTGCGGTATGATGAGTACCGCTAGAGATGTGTTGCATAACGAGTGTCCGTCTAACAGGGAGGCATCATGGCTGCAAAGATCGTCGTTGCATGTGGTTCTGGGGTCGCAACCTCTGCGACCGTTGCCTACAAGGTTCAGAAGCTGCTTGCTGCCAAGGGAATCGAGGCAGACGTGCAGGCAGTTGCCGTTGCTGATCTTGATGAGGCCCTCAAGGACGCCGACGCCTATGTTGCCGTGGTTCGTCCCGAGCGTGAGTTCGACGTTCCCGTCTTCAATGGGGTCGCTTTCCTCACGGGGATGAACCAGGACGAGGAGCTCAAGCGTCTCGCCGATGCAGTGAGGGACAAGTAGCACCCGCAATGACATGCGCCAGGCATTAAGACAGCTCGTGTCGTACGCGCTCTTTGGGTGCGTATGCTCGGCCGTTGACATGCTCGTCTTTCTCGCCCTCGCCATGTGGGCCAGGTGGAATCCGCTCATTGCCAATGTGGTGAGCGTGACGGTTGGCCTTTCGCTGAGCTTCTTTCTCAACCGCCAGCACACCTTCCACGTGACGGATAGGCCGGCTCGTCGCTATGCGGTCTTTATCTGCGTGGGGCTTTGCGGCATGTGCGTGCAGGAGCTCGTCATCGCTGCGCTTACCGCCCATGCGGCACCGCTCTTCTCCACGCCCCTTGTCTCGAAGCTCGTCGCCCTCGTGTCGGCGGGCCTTATGCAGTTCTTCCTCAACAGGTCGGTGACGTTTCGCCAGCGCTAAACCAAAACTCTGCGGCATCCTTAGCTCTACTTGCGCAGCTCGTCGGCCACGTCTGCGATAACGGCCTCTGCAACGCGCAGGCCGTCTGCCGCTGCGCTCATGATTCCGCCAGCGTAGCCGGCACCCTCGCCAACTGGCCAGAGGCCGCTAACTCCAACGCTCTGCAGGTTCTTTCCGCGCGCTACGCGTCCGGGCGAGCTAGATCTTGTCTCAACGCCCGTGAGCACGGCATCCGTACGATCGAACCCGCGGAGCTTTCGCCCCATCTCGGGGATTGCGGCACGGATGGTCTCGGTGATGTATGCGGGAAGGCAGCTCGCGATGTCCCCCCACCCAACGCCGCGCGGGTAGGTGGGCTGAATCTCGCCGCCCGCCGAGGACGGCCTGCCATGCAGGAAGTCGCCAACCAGCTGTGCTGGCGCAACAAAGCCCCCTCCTCCGGCACGGAATGCAGCCTGCTCGCACGAGCGCTGCAGCTCAACGCCTGCGAGCACGTCATCTCCCGGAAGGTCCTCGGGGAACACGTTGGCGAGAAGCCCCGAGTTGGCGTTCTCGCCCGCGCGGTCGGAGTAGCTCATGCCATTGGTCACGACGCCGCCCTGCTCGCTTGCCGCCGAGACCACGTATCCTCCGGGGCACATGCAGAACGAGAAGGCCGAGCGTCCCGATGGCAGGTGCACGGCAAGGCTGTATGGGGCGGCTCCCAAGGCGGGGTTACCGGCAGACGAACCGTAGAGCGCACGGTCGACGTCAGCCTGGAGGTGCTCGATTCGCACACCCATAGCAAAGGTCTTGCGCTCCATGGGAACGGCGCGATTGCGGAGCATCTCGAAGACGTCCCTTGCGGAATGGCCACAGGCAAGCACCACCCTCGAGCAGGGGATGCGCTCCTCGGTGACGATCCCTGTCTCGGGATCCTCCGAGCGAAGGGTCACCGCCCGCACGCGGCCTCCGCTCACGTCGAGGTCGACCAGGCGGCAGCGGCAACGCACCGTACCACCGGCGGCCTCGATCATCTCGACGATGTGGGTCACCACGTCTGGCAGGACGTCGCTTCCGATGTGCGGCTTGGCATCCCACAGAATTCTCTGCTGGGCCCCCGCCTCGGCGAAGGTCCTGAGCACCAGCCCGTGGAAGGGGCTCTTCGTGCCCGTCTGCAACTTTCCGTCCGAGAAGGTCCCGGCACCGCCAACGCCAAACTGGATGTTGCTCTCGGGGTCGAGCTCGCCGGTCTCATCATGGTGGCGAACCACCCGTGACCTTCTCGCTGCATCATCGCCGCGCTCGACGAGGAGCGGCTCTAGCCCGGCGCGGGCAAGCGAGAGCGCGCAGAAGAGGCCGGCGCAACCTGCGCCAACAACAACGATGGGACCCCTGTCGCGCGGCATGCGCTCCAATGGCTCGGGGAAGTCCTTGTCGGCATCGGTGACCTGGCGCACGCCACCCGCCTCGTGCCTGGAGGAAAGCCCTGCGAGAAGGGCCTTCTCCGCCGCGTCGCCTCCGGGAAGGTTGGCGCGCAGCGTGAAGATGAGCTGGACGTCGCCCTTCTTGCGCGCGTCGATGGAACGCTTGCGCCTAGTGACGCGGCCGAGTTCTTCGGGTCGAACGTGCAGCCTCCGCGCGAGCGCACGGCGAAGGACTGCCAGCTCCCTCTCGTCCGTGCCGTCCAGCTTCGAGAGGGGGACGCGTATTCCGGATACCTCTATCACGCTACCTCCTCCTGACGCTGTGGGCGGCAGATGCCCCCGCCACAATCCCGCTCTTCCATGCCCAGGCGAGGTTGAAGCCACCACAGGCTCCGTCTACGTCCACGGCCTCGCCGCACGCGAATGCCCTGGGAACGCCCCGGCATTCCAGCGTGGAGGTATCCAGCGCCCCCACGTCGATGCCGCCTGCCGTGACTTGCGCTCTCCTCTCGTCCGCTGCTCCGGTAACGAGAAGCTCGATGGCCTTCGCACGCGCGACAACGTCCCCGGCGGCCTTGCCATGACGGCCGAGCTGTGCGGCGAGCGCGCCATCGAGCAGGCCTGCCGTGCCGCCGCGAGCCGCCAGCTCGCGTGCCGTCTCGACGTCTACCTCGGGAAGCAGGTCGAGCATCACCCGGTCTCCCGGGAGTGCGTTGCGCGAGAGGTCAAAACTCACGATGCCAGAGATGCCATAGGGCCTAAAGAGCAGCTCTCCGGTCTCCCTCGCAATCGTAGCGCCATCACGCGCCAGCCTTGCAGAGGCGCGTGCGCGACGTCCGTCCAGCGCGGAGAAGTCGAGCCCCTCGCATGCGAGGGGACAGAGGGCGGGCCGTGGAGAAACAACGGGAAGTCCAAGGCACTCGGCAGGGGCATCGCAGCCGCCGCCTGTGGCAATCACGATTGCGCGTGCCCCGAGAAGCTCTCGCCTGCCACCCTCGAACGTGGGCGCCAGATCCAGGTCAAAGCTCCCGCCATCCTCGGTCACGGCCGTGGCCTCGCGTCCGCACGCAAACGTCACGCTAGCCTTGAGCGCCCGCGAGACCAGCACCTCTCGCACGGAGGACGCCTCGCGTGTCACGGGGTAGAGCCTGCCGTCCTCCTCTTCGGCCACGGCAAGGCCACAATCCGAGAAGAACCCAAGCACGTCCTCGAGGAAGCTCTCCCCGCAGACGGCGGACACGAAGTCTGGGTTGTGGTACCTCTCGGCCGAGAGGCTCGCGTTTGCAAGGTTGCACCGCCCGCCGCCCGTGGCGAGGATGCTGCGGCCGCATTCGAGGGAGCGCTCGACGGCAACCACGCTGGCGCCCGACTCGGCGGCCGTGATGGCTGCGGCGAGTCCAGACGCCCCAGCGCCCAGAACGACGACGTCTGCTACGCGAGGCAACTCGACCGCTCGCGCCCGTGCGGCAAGCTCGCGCTCCCGCGCCAGGCGCGACGGTGTTCGCCGCGCATGCGATGTGCTTCTCGGCCGGGCTGACATGCCCTACTCCGTCGCCCCCGCCGATGCCCTGGCCTTGTCGAACTCGCATGTGGAGACCACGGCCTCGACCGCCTTGGGGAGGAATCCCTGGGGCAGCTCGTCCTCGAGGGTGCCGCGGTCGCAGGCGGCGGCAAGCGCAGGGTCGATGGGCAGCTCGCCCAGCGCGTCGATGCCGTACTCGTCGGCGGTCTGCGTAAGGTGGCTGGGGCCGTACGGCCAGACCTTCTCGCCACAGTGGGGGCAGGTCACGTAGGCCATGTTCTCCACCAGGCCAAGAGCCGGCACGCTCATCATGGACGCCATGTTGAAGGCCTTGCCCACGACCATCTGGACGAGGTCCTGCGGAGAGGAGACCACCACGACGCCCTCGATGGGAAGGGACTGGAACACCGTGAGGGGCACGTCGCCGGTTCCCGGGGGCATGTCGACGAGCAGGTAGTCAAGCTCGCCCCAGGCGCACTCCTCGAAGAACTGCCTGAGGGCGCCGGCAATCACGGGCCCACGCCACACGATGGGGTCGGTCTCGTTCTCGAGCACGAGGTTTGCGCTCATGACCTCTATGCCGCCCTTTGTGACGGCCGGAACTAGGATGTCGTTCACCGCAGTGGCACGCTCGCTAGCCAGCCCCAGCATCTTGGGGATGGAGGGGCCGGTGATATCCGCGTCCAGGATGCCCACGCGTGCTCCGGAGCGCGCCAGCTCGACGGCAAGGCTGCCGCAGACAAACGATTTGCCCACGCCGCCCTTGCCGGAGATGACCCCAATCACGTGGTGGATTTTGGTGTACTCGTTCTGCTTAAAGCCGGTCGGGCCCTGCGCGGCCTTCGAGTGGCCGTGGAGCACCTCGTCCATCTCCTGCCTTATCTTCTCCTCGTTGGCTTCTGCCATGATGTTCCTCTCGTCTCGCCGTAGTGCGGCGCGTCTGTCGCACGCTCAATTCTACCCAAGGGCGCAAGACGCGAGAGGGTCGTACCGTTGGCGGAGGCGTCGTGCGCCTTCAAACTTGGTATCGCTTTCGTAGACGGGGCGTGTGGGGCGAATTCTGAAGGTCCCCTTGGGTAAGCTGGGATGAGTTAGAACCACCACAAGCGACAGGAACTACATGCTCGAGCTGAGGGACATCTCCAAGAAGTATGTGACGGGAAGCTTCACGCAGGTCGCGCTTGACCACGTGAGCGTGGCATTCCGCGACTCCGAATTTGTGGCCATCCTCGGCCCCTCGGGCTCGGGCAAGACCACGATGCTCAACGTGGTGGGTGGCCTCGACCACTTCGACTCCGGAGACCTCTTGGTGGACGGCATCTCCACAAAGCGCTTTCGCGACAGGGACTGGGACGCCTATCGCAACAACCGCATTGGGTTCGTCTTCCAGAGCTACAACCTCATTCCGCACCAGACCATCCTCGCAAACGTGGAGTTGGCGCTCACGCTCTCGGGCGTCTCGCGCTCCGAGCGCCGAAGGCGTGCCCTCAAGGCGCTTGCCGACGTGGGCCTGGCCGATCACGTGGACAAGCGCCCGGCTCAGCTCTCGGGCGGACAGATGCAGCGCGTGGCCATAGCACGAGCGCTCATCAACGACCCAGAGATCCTTCTCGCCGACGAGCCCACGGGCGCCCTTGACTCGGCGACGTCCGTGCAGGTCATGGACCTTTTGAAGGAGGTCTCGCGCGACCGCCTGGTGGTTATGGTGACTCACAACCCCGAGCTTGCCAGGCAATACGCCACGCGCATTGTCGAGCTTCGCGATGGCCACATCACGAGCGATTCCGCACCCTTTACGCCAGAGCTTGAGGAGGAGCGCCGTCCCGCGAAGCCAACGCGCAAGACATCGATGTCGTTCCTCACTGCCCTTGGCCTCTCGTTTAACAACCTCATGACCAAGAAGGGCCGCACCTTCCTCACGGCGTTTGCGGGCTCTATTGGCATCATCGGCATCGCCGCCATTCTCGCCCTGTCAAATGGCGCGAACAACTACATCAGGGACACAGAGGAGGAGATGCTCACGGTCTACCCGCTCACCATAGAGGGGACATCGCTCAACCTTACGAGCGTTCTCTCTTCGGTAAGCGGCTCGGGTGGCAGTTCCTCTTCCGGCAATCCCCTTGCAGCCGGCAAGGCTCAGAGAGTGGAGGGGAGCGACAGCATCGAGGAGGCCTCGACCATCACCAACATGTTCAAGAGCGTGGGGAAGAACGATCTCAAGTCGCTCAAGGCATACCTTGATGCGAACGGTGGCGGAATCGACACATACGCCCATGCCATCCAGTACTCATATGACGCCACTCCCTATCTCTATCTTCAGAAGGATGACGGGACGGTCGTGCAGGTAAACCCTGAGTCGTCTTTCATGCAGCTGGGTTCTGGCGTGAGCTCTTCCATAACCTCGAACATGACTTCCCAGACGAGCGCGTTTCATGAGCTGCTCGATGACACGGACCTGATTGAGGGACAGTACGACCTTGTGGCGGGGAAGTGGCCCACAAATGCAGACGAGCTTCTCGTGGTTCTGAGGCCTGACGGAACTATTCCGGACCTTGATGCATTCGAGCTGGGGCTTCGCGACCACAGCCAGCTTGACTACATGGTCTCGACGCTTACCCAGTCGACCACCTCCGCAGACGAGGAATCTGCAATCGACGAGTCCGAGGGTTCCTCATATCCCGTGTCTGACATTCTTGCCAGCAAGCTCAAGCTCGTCTATCCCTCGGACGTCTACTCCTACGATTCAGGGTACGGCGTCTGGATCGACAGGTCGGATGACGACGCGTTCATGCAGGAACTTGTCTCCCAGGGGATGGACGTGAAGGTCGCGGGCATTGTCCAAGCCAAGGATAGCTCGTCCTCGCTCAGCCCCGGAATCTACTACACAAGCGGCCTCACGCGCCAGGTCATGGACCATGCGGCCCAGAGCGAGATTGTGAAGCAGCAGCTCGCAGACCCCGCAACCGACGTCTTCACGGGAAAGACCTTCCTCGAGGAGGCGGCGGGAGCGAGTGAGGAGAACATTGACCTCTCGAACCTCTTTAACGTGGACGCCGATGCCCTGAAGGCTTCATTCTCCTTCGACACCTCGAAGCTCAATCTGGACCTCTCGTCGTTGGACATGAGCGACATGGCCACGCCGCAGGTGGATGTT
>ERZ773013.944-NODE-944-length-17918-cov-6.441807_pt1 | contig 17918 bp, 15 predicted proteins | sample MGYA00511670_ERZ773013 | MGnify/ENA primary metagenome ERZ773013 (study PRJEB29015, sample SAMEA2738120) | human oral metagenome | biome: human oral; feature: human-associated habitat; material: saliva | place: China | collected 2257 ... | reverse complement strand
GCAAACCTTACCCATGTGCATCTTTTGCCGGCAGGCTGCACCTCCCGGCTCTCAGAGTCGCTTGATCTATCTTGGAGCCTCTGCCGAATGCGGTGCATGCGGCAGGACAAATGCCAGGATGGTGGCTCCTGCACGTGCTGGATTTCCACATGCCGGCCCAGAAAAGTCGTGTGGCCGGGCCCCTCTGGCACATCATAGGGCAGTAATCAGCGTTTCCCTAGGATGCCGCCCCCTACGAGACGTTCATGAACCCACCTTCCTAAGGTGGGTGTCCTCGACGCCTGTTCCAGCTTCCTTAACACCGAAGGATACCTGTACTAGGTACGAGATATGGACTCCCTATAAATGCTTGTCGGTTCACCCAGTTTGTGTCGCAGGAGGTCGGCACCTCCAATATAGGAAGTACTGCCCACAAAATACAGTCTTGACTTGCTGTAAAGATGCCGCACAATTGAATGTTAGAGGCTGTTTTTGGACAGGTGGGAGTATGTATGTGCACACTCTACACCGCCTTTCCACCTTATTTTTCTTTTGCCTTACTTTTCGTTATTATTTAATCTGACTGTGTGTGATGAATTGTAGATAAAAACGCTGGAGGATATACGTGCACATTCAACATTGGCTACCGTACTTTATCCTCTTTGCTGCCGCATGTATCACCGCACTTCTGGTTACCCCGCTCGCAAGCAAAATCGCCTGGAAAGTCGATGCGGTTGATCGCCCTGAAGCGCGTCGAATCAACACCAAGCCGATCCCCCGCATGGGTGGTATCGCGATCTTCGTGGCGCTCCTCGTCACCTACATCATGCTTTTCTCGGGCCTGAAGTCTTTTCAGCTCCCCTTAACGCTGATGCCGCCACGGCAATTCTCCGTCGACTATCAGATCTTGGGGCTTGCGGTCGTGGTGATCTTCGTAACGGGCCTCCTCGACGACAAATTTACCTTGAAACCCCACCAGAAGCTGATCGGCCAGATTCTGGCCGGTATCATCGCTGCCGCCTCCGGCCTCGTCCTCGGTTCCATCATCAACCCCTTCACGGGTAAGATCATGAGTTTGGGGCTCTGGACCTATCCGATCACGGTGCTCTATTTGGTCGCCTACACTAACATCATCAACCTTATCGACGGTTTAGACGGTCTCGCCTCCGGCATCGGTATGATCTCGTCCCTCACAATGTTCATCCTCGCCTTTGGCGCGCGGCGCTTCGATGCGGCGGCTTTGGCAATCTCGCTAGCGGGTGCCTGCCTGGGCTTCCTGCGCTACAATTTCCATCCGGCCTCGATTTTCTTAGGTGATTCGGGCTCGATGCTCATCGGCTTTATGCTGGGCACCATCTCGCTTCTGAACGTCACGCGTATCGCGGGCCTCACGACGATCATTATCCCGCTTGTGGTGGCGGGGATCCCGATCATGGACACCTTCTCTGCGATCATCCGCCGCCTCAGAGGCCACGTAAGTATCTCACAAGCGGATCGTGGGCATATCCACCACCGCCTCATCGCGGAAGGCTACGATCAGCGGCAGGCGGTCCTTGTGATGTACGCCTGGACGATCGTCTTGTGCATCGGAGCGTACGTGATGACACAAGTGGAGATGAGACCCCGTATCGTGATCTTTATCGTCCTGATCATCGTCTCTTTCTTCTTCGGGAAACACCTGCGCCTCTTTGAGCCGGTGCTCCTCCACCACCAGGACCCCAAGACTGGCACCGACAAGCTGATCACGCCGGACGACCCCGCTTTCAAGGAGGAAGAGGAAAAGATTGAGCACGAGACCCCGCTGCACCACTAAAATAAGCGATACTAAAACGGTAAATACCGCCCACTACACACGATCGATATACGACAATGCCCACTTCGGCTCCCTGACCGAAACGGGCATTGGTTTCGTACGCTTTAAAGAAAGAGAGCGTTTAGGCTGTCAAAGCTTTCTTCGCGACCTGCGCGAGGCCCTTAAAGCCCTCAGGATCCTCATAGGCGATCTGAGAGAGGGTCTTACGGTCGAGCTCAACGCCGGCGAGCTTTAGGCCGTGGATAAAGGTGGAGTAGCTCATATCGTTCTGACGAGCCGCTGCGTTGATACGCTGGATCCACAGTGCGCGCATATCACGTTTCTTGTTGCGGCGATCACGATACTGGTACTCGAAGGAATGGGAGACCTGCTCCTTCATACCGCGGAAGGTGCGAGAGGAGGTGCCGTAGTATCCCTTGGAAAGTTTCTTGAGTGTCTGGCGCTTTTTGCGACCGGAAACTGCGCGCTTTACACGTGCCATATGCTATCAACTCCTTGAATTCTGCAATCGTAAATCAGTTACTTGCTGCCCATCCGTGAGGAAACAACCTTTACGTCTGCAGGATTGACCTCAGTCTCTTTACGGAAGCCACGGATACGCTTCTGGGACTTCTTGGACAGGATATGACTCTTGAACGCCTTGGCACGCATAATTTTGCCGGTACCGGTGCGACGGAAGCGCTTCGCCGTACCCTTATGTGTCTTCATCTTTGGCATCTTAATTCTCCTTCTCTAGTTTGCTTGAGCTCTTCTTCTCGTTCTTCGCGGGCTTCTTCTCATCGAACGCACCCTTGATCGGAGAGAGCTGCATATGCATATTGCGGCCTTCCATCTTCGGCGGTTGGTCGACAGTCGCATAGGGTTTCAGATCGGCGGCAAGACGCTCAAGTACATTGAGCCCCTGCTCCGGATGTGCCATCTCACGGCCACGGAACATGATCGTGACTTTGACACGGGCACCCTTTTTCAAGAAACGCAGGACGTGGTTCTTCTTGGTCTCGTAGTCACCGACATCGATTTTGGGGCGGAACTTCATTTCCTTGACCTCAATCTTTGCCTGCTTCTTACGGGCCTGTTTCGCTTTACGTGCCTGATCATACTTGTACTTGCTGTAGTTCATCACACGGCACACAGGTGGCTTCGCATTCGGAGCGATCTCGACCAGATCGAGATGCTGCTCCTGGGCGATACGCAGTGCGTCACGCACGCCAAACAGGCCAAGCTGAGAACCATCGACGCCGATAAGGCGACAGGTACGAGCATTGATCTCTTCATTCACATGGGGTCCTTCGGACTTAGCTATGACTGGACACCTTCCTCTCTGATATGAAACCTTGCCTGCGTACATAAAAATACCGGACGCACTACTTGTTGCGTCCGGCAGACACAGATCCTGGACCTCTTCAGGATCACCCATCCAGATTGTCTAACCAGACAGCAACAGATAAGCGCCGCAAGGTGGGGAACTTGAGAGCTCCCGCTTTGAAACACAATTGTTTATAATACCAAGACACTCTGTATATTGCAAGCGTCCAGGGATAACAGATATGTCCCGGCACACAGGCTGTCCACTCCATGTTACACCCCAGGATGGGTGACATGAGACCGCATCCCGGCTGAGGAAACATACTTACGGTGGAGCATGCCGTGAGAGTTGAGTTCCGGCGAACTCCCCACAGGAGTTACCCGCATAAAGGAAGCTTCCTACAAAGAGATAGAAAAATAAATCGGACACGGAGACCCTAGTAATTGCTACACTAACTCAATGAACAGTAATGCACATGTTAAAGGAGTTATGCGGCATGAGAGAATTTACGCACGAGGTGAACGGCGTTGAGGAGACGGCTACCTATGATTCTCAGACAATCAATGAAGTCTTAATCCCACTCCTTAGACGTTGGTCAGAGCTCGCCCGTGGCCTCCACCGCAAGATGGTGATCTTCTTGGCAGGACCCCCATGCGCCGGCAAATCCAACCTCGCACTATCCCTGCAGGAGCTGAGCCACGAAGAGAGCGGGCTGGTCTCCCTCATCGCGATGAGCCTGGATGGCTTCTTCTACTCCAACGACTACCTTAAACATCACGCCCTCATCCGGGGCGTCGAAGAGCTCAGACTTTCCCAAATCAAAGGGGCGCCTGAGACCTACGACCTCAACCGCCTGCGTTCAAAGTTGATCGAGCTCAGAAACAAGCGCCAGGTCCAGATCCCAGTCTACTCTGAGAGAGACCATGAGGTGAACATGTCCGGCAAAGTGCTCAAAGATCACATCGTCCTCGTCGAAGGCAGCTATCTGCTGCTGGATGAGCCGGGTTGGCGTGGGCTCTCCGCCTACTGCAACGACTCAGTGTTCTTGGATGCCACGCCCTCAGAGCTCAAGAGCCGCGTCCTCAAGTATGAATCTCAGCACGGTATCGCCAAATCCCAAGCAGAGATCAACTATACGGACAAGTATGAGCCGAATATCAGAAGGGTGCTTTCAAACCGCCTCAATCCGGCAGTCACGCTTGAGCAATCCGGTATCAATCACCTGATGGTTAGAAAGCCGGCTTAGGCTGAAGAAGCATAACGGGAACAGCTGAATCGCAGCGTATGGCAAAGGGGAAACCGGCATCAGCCGGCTTCCCCTTTTTAGTATCTGAATGGTGCCCGAGGTGAGACTCGAACTCACACGCTGTCGCCAGCAATGGATTTTGAGTCCATCGCGTCTACCAATTCCACCACTCGGGCAATGGTGTCGGAGGCGGGACTTGAACCCGCATGACCGTTTAGTTAATCACTAGCACCTCAAGCTAGCGCGTCTGCCAATTCCGCCACTCCGACGCAGTTTGTGCACACGGTACTGTACCATACTTCGTGCCTGACTGAACGCAGATTATCGAAACAATGTCAGATTACAGAAAACAGTTCGGAGCATCCAGCCTCAGATAGCACAAAATGTACCACCGAATGATTAGCTCTGGCCAGATACCGCACGTTTAATCAGTCGGCTGATCCTTCAGATAGGGATTGTGCTGCAGCTCGTATTCCATCGTCGTCTCGGGACCGTGACCGCAGAAGATCGTGGTGTCCGGAGGGACCACCTGTTTGAGCTTCCGAAGCGATTTCTCCAGATCCTGCGCATTCCCATTGGGCAGATCAGTCCTGCCGCAGGAGCCCTTGAAGAGAGTATCCCCTACAAAGGCAAAGCCGGGCCCCACGTAGACCACACCGCCGGGTGTGTGCCCCGGCGTGGCGATTACCTTAAAGGCGATCCCGTCGAACTGTACGGTATCCCCGTCTTCTACAAGCCGGTCCGGCTCAGGAATCGGATCCCCGTAGGCTTGGCCGGAGCTGTCCGCCTTGCCGGCATGCTCCTTTGCCCAGGGATAGTCCGCTTTGCTCATCACAAATTGTGCCCCGGTAGCGGCTTTGAGCGCGGCTACCCCTGACACATGGTCGTTGTGCCCGTGCGTAGCAGCGATCAGCGTCACGTTGGTATTCAGCAGCTGATCGGCGATATCCTTACCCCGATCACCTGGGTCGATCACCATGCACTGACCACCGGAGATCAGCGCATAGCAGTTTGTCAGAAACGGACTGACTATAAAGCGTCTCAATTCAGCCATCTATCTAAACCCTCCGTTTCATCTGAGAGGAACCTTCGCCCGGCAGAATTCTGCGGGCATCGTAAACTGAAGGCACGCGACTGACATTCGCTAACAGTGGCATCAGCAGGCTGGCGTCCGAGATCGTAATCAGGAAGCGCAGCCGTGCGGCGCCCTCAGTGGTAGTTTGCGTCGCGGCCGAGAGGATGTTGGCACCGGAGGATCCGATCGCCTCAGTGACATCCTTCAGAAGGCCCATGCGGTCCCCGCCTTCGACCACGATCTCCACCTGAAACTCTGTGGCGCCTGAGGTGTCCCACTTCACGTCGATCATGCGCTCCGGATGCTTCATCAGGTTCTTCACGTTGGGGCAGTTGGCACGGTGGACTGAGACCCCGCGTCCGCGCGTCACAAAGCCGACGATCTTGTCACCAGCAACCGGGTTGCAGCAGTGCGCTAAATGGACCATCAGGTTCGGGCCGCCCTCTACGACGACGCCAGTGTTATTACGCCGCTTGCGCTGTTCCCGGGTAGGCTTTGCACGCATGAGCGGCTTGTCTTCGGCGATCGCTCGCTGCATCTCCTCCTGACGCTCCTCGTGGGCCGCCATCTGCGCGGCGTGCTCGGTGGTCTTGTCTCCGAGCTCGTCCTTGATGCGGTTCACGACGATCTTTGCGGTGATCTTACCTGAGCCAATAGAGGCCAGCAGATCATCCGTTGAGTGCACGTCGAAGGTCGGTAGGATCTTTTCGGCGGCTTTCGCGACCCGCTGACTGTTGATCCCCAAGTCGCGCTTTCTCAGCTCGCGGGCCAATTCTGTGCGGCCGGACTCCATATCGTCAGCTTTAGTGACCGACGAGAAGTACTTTCTGATCTTGGCCCGAGCCGACGGGGTCACCACAATGTTGACCCAATCACGGGAGGGCTTTGCGTTGTTGTTCGTGAGGATCTCAACACGGTCCCCCATCTTCAGGTGATACGTCAAGGGGACGACGTTGCCGTTCACCTTGGCGCCCACGCAGTGGTTGCCCACCTCGGTGTGGATCGCATAGGCAAAGTCGAGTGGGGTGGAGTCCCTACGCAAGCTCATAACCTCACTCTTGGGGGTAAAGACAAAGATCTCGTCCTCGAAGAGGTCCACGCGCAGGTTGTTCAGGAACTCGTGTGCGTCGTCGATATCCCCCTCAGTTGTCCACTCCAGGTTCTTCCGGATGTAGTTGATCGTGGAGTTGATGGACTTGTCGTCGGCGGACATCTGCCCGTTGGAGTTACCTGAGCGCTTGTAGAGCCAGTGGGCGGCGATGCCGTACTCAGCCTGTTCGTGCATTTTCTTCGTACGGATCTGAATTTCGATAGGGCGTGCATTTGGGCCAATCACTGTCGTATGCAAAGATCGGTACATGTTGGGCTTCGGAGTAGCGATGTAGTCCTTAAAGCGTCCTGGCAGTGGGTGCCAGAGCGAGTGTACCGCGCCTAAGACCGAATAGCACTCCCCAACTGTATTCACGATCACACGCAGCGCGATCAGATCGTAGATATCGGAGAACTCGAGGTCCTTGCGCTGCATCTTCTGGTAGATACTCCAGAGGTGCTTGGGGCGTCCGGTGATGATAAAATCCTGGATTCCGGCGCGTTTGAGCTCGTCGTTTAGGATCTTGATCGCCTCATCGGTATTCTGCTCACGCTGGGCACGGGAGTCCTGCACCATGCGGGCGACCCGCTGGTACTCTTCGGGCTCCAGGTAGTAGAAGGCCAAATCCTCAAGCTCCCACTTGATGGAGCTGATACCGAGACGGTCCGCCAGAGGCGCGTAAACATCCATCGTCTCGTGGGCCTTCACGAGGCGGCGGTCCGGCGGCAGCGCCGCGAGCGTCCTCATATTGTGCAGGCGGTCGGCGAGTTTGATGATGATGACACGGATGTCCTTAGACATCGCAAGAAACATCTTACGCAGATTCAGGGCCTGCTTTTCATCGCGGGAGTCAGCATTGATGTTGGTCAACTTCGTGACGCCGTCGACAAGCTCAGCCACGCTGGGGCCGAATCTGTTTGAGATATCCTCCAGCGTGGCAGGCGTATCCTCCACGGTGTCGTGCAGGAGCGCCGCGCAGATAGAGTCCTCATCCATGTGGAGTTTGTCCGCTAAGATCAACGCCACCTCAACCGGGTGGTTGATGTAGGGTTCACCGGAGCGTCTGCGCTGATCTTTGTGGTAGGAACGGGCGAAGCGGTAGGCCTGGTGGATCTTGACAACAGCCTCTTTGCTCAGGTATCTTGAACACGTTACTTCCAGAAGGCGCCAGTTGTCGGCGTCCGGTATCGTCTCTTGAGCCATCGTCAACTCCTTATCCGTCGACCACGCATCCCATATGCGGAACAATGGGGCGACAGAGCTTATAGAGCAGCTCCTGTGCAGGAGCCGTCAGTATTCTGTCCCTGAATGAGACAAAGTCTTCCCGCGCACGCACCCCCTCCTGCAGACGGACCGAGCAGGAAAGATCGGTGTGTTTGGGGGTCTCTGTCATGAGTATATGACGATTCTCGGCAAAACCTCTCACATCCAAGAATCCGAACTCTTGAAATATACCCAACCCGGCGGCAATTCCCTGACTGGTAAGGCGTGTTTTTTGGTTGATGAGGCGTACCTGATACAGGAGCTCTTCATCGCTTGCCTCAATCGGCTCTCCACCGGTGGCGCGCCACTGGCCCAACAGGACCTTGTAAAGGTCGACGAGATCAGAGCGTTCCGGAGTCTCTGCAGCGATGATCTGATCGTTCAGGCGCGCATCGCGGGTCGAGAACAGCAGGTCGATCTCCGCAGGTTTCCCGTCGCGGCCGGCACGCCCGCACATCTGGTTGAATTCCACCTCAGAGAAGGGCAGGTGGTAGAGCACCACGTGGCGGATATCCGGGATATTGACACCCTCACCGAAGGCAGAGGTCGCCACGATGCAGGTGAGATCCCCCTTACGGAAGGCCTGTTCCACCTGCGTGCGCTCCCCACGCAGCAGACCTGCGTTGTAGTAGGCAATCTGACCGGCGAGGTCAGAAATAGCGTGACGCAGATAGCGGACCAGTTGGACAGTCTGGTCGCGCGAGTTCACATAGACAACGCTCTTCTGGCCGCTTGCCACGATATTGACGAGAGCCGCTTTCTTCTCCCGGGTCTCCCTGAGATCTTGAATGGTGAAGTTGGTGCGGGCGGTCTTGTCGATCAGAATCTGTTTGCGTTCGAGTGAAAGCAGCTTCGCGATCTCCTTGGCCACCGGATCAGGCGCTGTAGCGGTCGTCGCCAGGCAGGTCGGATGCCCAAAGCTCGTGAGGATCTTCGGGAAGTCCCCATAGGCGCTGCGCTGGCCTGATTTGGCCTCCTGCATATGGTGCGCCTCATCCACCACGACAAAGCCGATGCGGTGTGAGCGGCAGAAGCCCTTACTGTGTAGGGCTAAGAACTCTGGGGTCGTGAGGATGATATCGAGGGAGCCAGCCTGCAGCTGCTCAAAGATATGTCTGCGCTGCTTTGTGGGGGTCGCGCCGCTCAGGACTGCAATGCCGATCCCGAGCTTTCCCAGTTCCTCGTCGAGGTGGTAGAACTGATCGTTGACGAGCGCCCGCAGCGGATATACAAAGACTGAAGCTCTGTGCTGCTTGAGCGCGAGCCGTGCAGCATGCACAGTAAAAATCAGGCTCTTACCTCTGCCGGTAGCTATCACGCACAGCGCGGACTGCCCTCGCGAGAGCATCTCAAGCGCCTGCTTCTGGGCCGGCAGCAGTTCGTTATCCCCGATTGCGGTGTGGACGAGCGCTTGAGTCAACTTCTCCTCTGAGAGGGCTTCAAGCTGTTTGCGTGTATCCACAGCCTGTGTCGGGACGCGCGGTGCAATCTGCACGCGGACAGTCTTCTTTTCGTCGTGGCTGATCCCCTTCACCTGCGCCTGGAACTGTGCTCCCTTATGCATCCGGGATACGAGCATCGAGGTAATCGATTCATGGAGGTGCCCGGCGACTTGCCCGTCGTCGGTGACAACCTCCAACTTCTTGCTGTGGTTGTCGACGACCTGCAAGAGCTCGCCTGAGTCCAAGGCTACCGAGGCCGCCTGGGTATTTCTGGTATAGAGCTTCGTCACAAAGGTTTCGGCGCCCGATACCGCGACTGTCGGACGCACGAGAATCGTACCAGCATGTTTCTGGATCCCCTGCAGTTTCTGCTGCGCTTCAGTGAGCCCTACGGGCGCTTTCGGGACGCGGACGACAATGTCTTTCACCATCAGTTTCGGCTTCGTCCGGCCCTGCCAGGTCTCGTTGATCGCGTCGAAGACCAGATCCACCGCTCCCTCATAGCACGCCAACTCTTCGACGTGGGGCGCGTGGAACATGATGGCAGGTATCGAGTTGGTCCCGTCGGTCGCTACAAACCTCAGGTGGTCCCCATTGTTGCCGACGCGGGCTCTCGCCTTCATTGTCACGCCCCGCGCTGCGAAGAGGGGCCGCTTGTTTTCCATACCGAACGGCTGGAGCATCTCCAAGGCTTCGATGCCGGCCTGATTCGCCTCAGAGAGGCGAATGACGGCAGTGATTTCGCCCTCGTCTTCAAATTGGTCTTCAGGCAGGGCGTCCATGATCTTTTGCATGCGACTGCGGAATTCGTCGAACCGTGAGGCATCCAGCGTTACGCCGACCGCGCCGGCATGCCCGCCGAAGCGGATCAGCATGTCTGCGCACTGTTCAACCGCGTGAAACAGGTCCACGCTGCCGACCGAACGGCCTGAGCCTAGGGCTACCCCATCCTGGATCGTGAAGAGGATCGTAGGCACATGATAGCGGGCGGTCAAACGGGAAGCCACGATGCCTTTGACACCTTCGTGCCAGCCTTCTCCCCCGACGACGATAATGCGCTCCCCGTGGTAGGTCTCCTTGACCTTTTCGAGCGCCTCGTCGGTCAGCTGTGCCTCGATCTGCCGCCGGTCCTGGTTGATCTGCTCAATCTGCTCCGCCAGTTTAGTGGCTTCCGCCGGATCATCGGTGAGCAACAGTTGGAAGGCGGTATCCGGTGCCCCCATACGTCCCGCCGCGTTGAGGCGCGGGATCAGGGTGAAGGGCAGGTTGTCTGCGGTGAGCTCCGTGAGCGGCACTTTGCACTGCTCTGCGAGTGCGACAATGCCCGGACGGTCGGTCTCAGGAAGACGCTTGATTCCATCTGCGACCAATGCCCGGTTTTCAGGCGAGAGGTCCATCATATCGGAGATAGTACCTAAGGTCGCAAGCGTCGTGTAGTGACGCCACAGCTCCGGTTTCCCGGCACGCTCCCCCAGCACCTGCACGAGTTTCAGGGCTACGCCAGCTCCCGCCAGATCCCGTGAAGGGCAGCCCTCTGAGAGTTTGGGATCCGCGACGGGTACACCGTTCGGTACCTCATCGCCCGGCTCATGGTGATCGGTGATTGCGACATCGATCCCCTCAGCTTTCAGGGCTTCTACCTTCTGCGCGGCGGCGATCCCGTTATCGACCGTGATGATCAGATCCGGCGTTGTGGCTTTCATCAGCCGCTGCAGCGCCTCATGGGAAAGCCCATACCCCTCTCCGAACCGGTTTGGGATGAAGGGGTAGACCTCGGCGCCAAGCGCACGCAGCCCTAGCGTTAGAAGGCAGGTGGCACTCATCCCATCGACGTCGAAGTCGCCAAAGATCGCGATGTGTTCGTTATTTTTAAGTGCCTGCTCCACCAGGTCTGCGACCTCCTCGAGTCCCGGGATCAGGGCAGGATCCTCCCAGTCCCGCTCCAGTGAGGGGGTCAGAAACCGCTTTGCGGCCTCAGGAGTGGTGTACCCGCGCGCCACGAGCGTGCGGGTTACGAGCGACGGAAGCCTGAGTTCCTGTGTAAGCTTCTGTTGACTTTTTTGATCCTGGGAGAGGACCTCCCAGTGTTTGCTTCCGTTTAATCCTGCCATGGGTCGTTAGGCTCCCGCACCGGCAGGCTTTTGGTGCCCGTAACGCTCCTCGAGCTTGTGCCACTTGGGCTCCTTGGCCTTCCACACCACCAGGATCTGTGAGGCGATTGCGAAGCTCGAATAGGTACCTGTGAGCTCACCGATCAGCATTGCGAAGGCGAAGTCGCGCAGCGTTGCACCACCGAGGATCAGCATTGCAACGACCGGGACAATCGAAGTGATCGTCGTGTTGATCGTACGGACAATGACCTCATTGATCGAAAAGTTCGCAATCTGAGCATAGGTGTGGTGCACACCGTCGTTCAGTCGTTTAGCATTCTCATCGATTCGGTTGAACTCAACCACCGTATCATAGAGCGAGTAACCCATGATCGTAAGGAGGGCTGCCACCACGTTCGGGGTGATCGGAAGCTGTGTCCAGGCGTAGACCCCCAGCGTGATCACCAGGTCGTGCAGCAGGGCAACGACGGCTGCAATGGACATCTTGAACTCATAGCGGATCGAGACATAGACGATAATGGCGGCAATCGCGACGCCGAAGGCTAAGGTGCTCGAACGGGTCACATCCGCGCCCCAGTCCGGGCCGATCGTCGTGACCTGGTAGGAATTGTCGCTCAGATTGAGGATCTGCGCTGCCTTTGAAGCATGGCCTGCGGCGGTCTCGGGATCGGTGGTGCCGGAACGCACGAGGAAGCCGGCGCTGCCGTCGGTGACCGTGGTCTGTACGGTCGCCTCCCCCTCATCGGACTGTGACAGAGCGTCGCGCATCTGCTCGATCGTGATGGAACCGGTATCTCTGAAGTCAATCTCGGTACCGCCTATGAATTCGATACCGAAGACAAGACCCCGGACGATCATCCCGACGATTGCCAGCGCAATCAGTACGCCGGAGATAATGAAGAAGGCCTTCCGGTGTGCCATAAATCGGATCTCATGCTTGAAATGGCTACGCATGGGCGACACCTCCCTTCACACCCTGCACGCGTGCGTTCATTTCAGCCTCTTCGAGGTCCTCCGCGATACCCCAGAACTTGGGGTTCTTCTGGATCGTGCCGCGCGCGAGCAGCCTCAAGGCCGGTGCCTTGAAGCAGAACATCGTCACGATGTCGCAGGCGACGCCCAAAGCCAGGGTCAAGCCGAAACCTTTGACCGTGCCGATTGCAAGGGCAAACAGGGATATCGCAGACACGAGCGTCACGATATCCGCGTCCAGCGAGGTGCGAATGCCGTGCTTGGCGCCGGAGATGGATGCATTCCGTACGGTCCTTCCCATGCGGATCTCTTCGTGGAAACGCTCTAAGACCAAGATCGAGGAGTCAGCCGCAGAGCCGGTTGTGAGGACCATGCCGGCAAGGCCAGGCAGCGTGAGTGAGAACATCCCGTTGCGTGAAAGGATTGCAAGCAACCCTAAGTAGAGCACTGCAAAGCAGGCCAGGGAGCCCAGCGTCAGGAGGCCTAAGCCGCGGTAGAAGATAAAGAGATAGACCACCACGAGGGCCACGCCGACGACGAGCGCCACAATGCCCTGCGTAAGCGAATCCTGGCCTAGGGTCGGGCCGACCACACGGCTCTCGGAGAAGGTGAGATTCACCGGCAGTGAGCCGGAGTCCAATACGGTCTTTAAGTTGCGCGCATCGTCGAGGGAGAAATTGCCAGAGATGGAGACATTTCCGTCGGTGATCTCAGACTGGACCACCGGGGCGGACTCAATCGTGCCATCGAGCACGATTGCGATCTGACCATGGGTCGGAGCGAGCTCACGGGTGATGTCCCCGAAGATCTGAGCACCGTCGGAGTTGAAGGAGATATTGACCACATATTGACCATTTTGGATCTGTTGTACCGAGGTGCTGCCAATGTAGGAGCCGTCCATAAAGGGGGTATAGCTCCCCGGCTGCAGCGCAACCTCCCGCTGTCCAGAGCGCAGCTTTAACAGCGCATCCGCATCGCCGATATCGTCGAGGCGGACAAATTCCAGGTGTCCGGCCTGCCCGATCGTGTGGGCCGCGGACTCTGCGTCCGTCGCGCCTGGGATCTGCACCAGGATGGAGTTGGAACCCTGCTGCTGCACCGTCGCCTCAGAAGCCCCGAGTGAATTCACACGGTTCTGCACGATCGTGGTCGCCGCCTGCATCTCGTCAGAGGAAGGCTGCGAGCCGTCGCTTTTGGAGGCGCTTAAGATGATCGAGACGCCACCTTTGATATCGAGGCCCTGGGTGATCGTTTCACTTAAAGGCGTAAAGCCGATAATGCAGGTGACACAGATCGCCGCCAAGACAACTAAGGTGGAGACCCACCGACGGACCTGCGCCGGCATTTTTTCATGGTGCTTTTTCGAACGGTTAGAAGACCGCGCGTGCTTTGCGCTTCCGGCCGATCCCGCTTCTCTCTGGTTCCAGCGGTCAATACCAAAATGAGCGCTGTTGGATCCTTTGTTGCTCATATAGTAAGTTTCTCTTGTGTGGCTGGGTGTATACAGCCTTAAGTCTTTTTTCCAACACTCTATTATAGGAAAACTGCGTTTTTAGACGAAAACCCAATTGTGTCTAGTAGTCCTTCGCTGCCGTGCACGACATCCACTCGTCTTCAAATTCTTTGTATCTACCTGCAAAGATAGCCGTCCGTGCCTGTCGCATCAGCTGCAGCAAAAAGTACAGATTATGCATAGATAGAAGGATTGACCCGAGCATCTCCTGCTGCTTCACCAAGTGGTGGATATAGGCACGGGTGAAACCTTGGATGCAGACCGGACACTCACATAAGGGGTCCAGCGGGCTCTTATCGTGCGTGAACTTGGCGTTCTTCATGTTCATGCGCCCCTCATGGCTAAAAGCCGTACCCATACGGGCAATCCTAGTCGGCAGCACGCAGTCAAACATATCGACACCGCAGCCTACCTCGTGTACAAGCGTCGTAGGGTTGCCGACCCCCATCAGATAACGGGGCTTATCCTTCGGCATGTACTCAGAAACAAGCGGATCCAGGCTCTCATACATCACTTCGTGGCTCTCCCCAACCGAGTAGCCCCCGATCCCGTAGCCGCCAAAGTCGCCGCACTCCTCCAGATGTTTGAGGGAACGCAGGCGCAGGTCCATGTCCATGCCGCCCTGGACAATTCCGAAGAGAGCCTGATCCGGACGGGTGTGCGCCCTGTAACAACGCTCCGCCCAGCTGCTCGAGAGCTCCACCGCGCGCTCGACAAAGGAGCGCTCCGCGGGATAGGGCGTGCACTGATCGAGCTGCATCACGATGTCCGCGCCGAGCTGCTCGGCGATGTGCATGTTCTCCTCCGGCGTCCACTCGATGTAGCGTCCATCGTAGTCGACCGCGCGGAACCTCACTCCGTTATCGGAGAGCTTCGTGAACTGGCCGTGGGAGAAGACCTGAAAGCCACCGGAGTCGGTGAGTGTGGGACGTCTCCAGTGCATGAATTCATGGAGTCCGCCCATCTCCTCGATCAGATCCGCCCCCGGCCGGTTTGCCAGGTGGTAGGTGTTGGCCAGGATGATCTTGGCACCCAGGTGCTCGAGGGTGGAGGGTAAGACCCCCTTGACCGTGGCTTTGGTCCCCACCGGCATAAAGATCGGTGTGGGGATATCTCCGTGCTCGGTATGGATAAGGCCAGCTCGGGCATAGGTGTTGGGATCTTCGGCTTGAATCGTAAAGGTAAAATTCTTGTTGCTCGCCACGATGGTTCAAAGGCCCCTTAGATTAGGATGTGTAGAATTCGCTGTATCCCATCCATTGTGCCACCGCATCCCAACCAATTCCTAAAACATTCGTATCTCCCACAGTTTCGAGACGGTAAGGCAAAAACACGGCAAAAAGAAACAGCTCGATGCTCCTACAAGCACCGAGTTGTTTGTACTGACTGCCCTAAGAGTGCTGCAGAAGTCTCGATTACTTCTCGCCGAAGCCATCGTCGATCAAAGTGACGAGGGTATCGAGTGCCTCCTGCTCCTGTTCACCGTCACAAGAAACCTCTACCTTTGTGCCAGACTGAAGGCCTGCAGCCAAGATCATCATGATTGATTTCGCGTTGACTGGAGCGGAGTCCTTCGTGAGATCCTTAATCGTCACATTGCAAGGGAACTTTTTCGCAGCTGCCACAAACTGAGAAGCCGGACGAGCATGCAAACCGGTTGCATTGACGATGGTTGTACTCTTGGAAACCATAATCTCTCCTTTGGTAACGATTCCTCTATATTGCAGACGCGTGACTGCAATATGAATTTTCTATTACTGTAGCAAATTGTGCAGCAAATATGGCTGGCATTTCAAGAAGGTTTAAAGAAGATGCGTAATTATTTTGTCTAATTCTTGCTTTTGCGTGTGAGATGGGGATCTGAGCGCCCCTACAACAGATTTTCTGTGCAAGAATAGAGAATGCTAGTGTATAGATACACCCGAGGAGCACACGCATGTTCACTGCTTCAAACAAGCATAAAAATGCTGACCATACAACTAACCATACTTCAGACACACCACAAAACACCCAGAAGCACCAGGCTCCTGCCAACAACCATACCAAGGACAGAGGCGAGAAGAACAGCAAGAAGGCCAAGAAACCGAAGAGGAAGTCTTCGATCTTCGGTGGCTACTCTGCCATGCTCAAAGTGCGGGAGGCTTCCAAGGCCCACGCCAATGCCAGAAGCGAGCTCAAGAAGGCCCAGGAGGCGCTTGAGAAAGACCAGAAGGTACTCGATCACCGCCAGAATATCGACAAGAACTTCGACGCTATCATCGACGAGCAGACCGATGAGCGTGAGGAAGCGGAGAAGATCACCAAAGCGCTCGACAAGAAGATGGAAGACATCACCAAAGAGCACGACAAGCTGGCACAGCAGCTCGATGAGATGAAGCAGGAGCATGCGAAGGCCCTTGAGCCGTACAAAAATATGATGGATACGACCAAGAGCCGCGCGGATGACGCCACCCGTACCTTCAACGAAGCGAAGAAGAATCTCAAGGCGGCCCAGGACGCCTCCAAAGACGCTCAGAATCGGCGGTCACAGCGCATCCAGACCGCCGATGAAGCGCTGGACAACGCACAAGCACGCGTGAGAAAGCTTGAATCCGACTTAGAGACGCTTAAGGGCAGACCTGACGCCGAAAAAGGCGCCATCGCCAAAATGTCACAGGAGCTCGAGGCCGAGCGCACCCATGTGAAGAATGCCAAGGATGACATCTCTCGCGTGACGGATGAGGCGCAGAAGAGCGTCGACGAGGCGGAGAAGCATGTCTGGAGCCTGCAGCAGATCTATGACACTGCACAAAAGAACGCTGACAACGCGAAGCAAGAAGCCCGGCTGCGCAAACAGGAATACGATAAACACTACCAGAAGTTCCAAACCGAAGAGGCTACTCTCGACAACGCAGTCGTGGAGCAGGAAATGCAGGTGCGTAACGCGAAGAAGGACAAAGGGGAAGCCGAGAAGCGCATCAAAACAGCTCAGGGACTGATCGACGAGGCCACCGACATCCACAACACTCCGGAGCAGACGCAGGCGTTGGCTGAGTCCATCGCGCAGCAACGCGCAGCGATCAAGGCACAGAAAGCCGAAGTAGGACAGCTGTCCCGCACCGAGCGTCAGCTGCGTACGAGCACAAGAAAGCAGCGCTTTGTCTTTATCGCCCTCATAATCATTATCATCGCAATCATTCTTCTAGTTGTCTGGTTCTTCACCCACTAACGTGGAGCATTGAGATCGAAGTATTGAAGGGGGACTGAGATTATATTCTCAGTCCCCCTCATGCTCAGTGCTTACAAGCACCGCATCTGCGGACAGAACAAAACGTATTCGCTACATAGATTTCAGACGCTGTCTTCCTCCTTTGCTGGTTGCTCGATCGACTCTCATGGCCTCCTGTCGCTCATGTTTTGTATTACTTGGGCTGCCATTACACGCTTGTCCATGGACTCTGAGGGCTTCTACCACAGCTACGGCGCCGACAAGCGCGATCACGAGGAGCGCTTGCGCGGGCGCAGAGGTGTCACTGGTCGTAGGTACGCCTGAGGCGGACCTGACACTCTGAGAGCCTTGAAACTACGAGGCCACAGGGGCTTGAGCGGAACCGGTAGCCTGAGCGGCCGTACCGTTGTTACCCGTAGCTTAACCATGGTTGCCCGTTGTGTCGGAGGCATGAGTTGAGTCATTGGTGGTATCTGTGTCATTCATAGTGTCACCATTGCTGTGTTCGTCAGCAGGGTCTCCCCGCTGTTAGAACCACCGTGGTTATCTCTTGAAGGATTTGCAAGCTAAGCCTGAGCGGCGTTCAGCGCCACCCCAAACTCAGACCATCTCTCAGCAGTGTACTTGTCCGCATCAAGCTTCTCTGCAAGTTCAATGACCGGGGAGAGCACCGAGGTGTTGATTGTTTCATCGGGGCTGTCTGCACGGACAAGTGTTTTCTGCGCTACCTGCACCATCTGAGCTGCGTATCCACAACCTCCTGGGAGGCAGGGCTTTCGGCGACAGAGCGTGCCCGATTGAGGACGACTGAGAACACCTTCCAGCTTGCAGAGTCAAGTCCGAAATCGTGTGTAAATTGCCTCATAAGCAAACGCCCCTGCGAGCCGTCACAAAGCGAGC
>ERZ773013.942-NODE-942-length-17924-cov-9.013991_pt1 | contig 17924 bp, 12 predicted proteins | sample MGYA00511670_ERZ773013 | MGnify/ENA primary metagenome ERZ773013 (study PRJEB29015, sample SAMEA2738120) | human oral metagenome | biome: human oral; feature: human-associated habitat; material: saliva | place: China | collected 2257 ... | reverse complement strand
CGCACAGTTTAGATGAATTATTACGTTTGGCTGATCGTGTTGTACTGATGGAAAACGGCAAAGTAAAAGCCTATGACACCTTAGAAAATGTGTGGAACAGTCCGTTATTTGCTCCTTGGAAAGGCGAATCGGAACAGAGTAGTGTATTGGCGTTGCCAGTATATTTACATAATCCAACCTATAAAATGACCGCACTTTCTTTGGGCGAACAACAGCTTTGGATTAATGAAGTACATCATCAAGCGAATGAAAAAGTACGCGTCTGTATTTATAGTTCCGATGTGTCACTTACTCTCAGCAAGCCAGAGCAAACGAGCATTCGTAATATCTTACGTGGGCAAATTGTCCAAATCATTCCGCAAGAGAATCGCATTGACATTGCGGTGTTGGTAGAAGGGCATAAAGTTTGGGCAAGTATCAGTAAATGGGCGTTTAATGAATTGCATTTTGCTCAAGGCATGGATGTTTATGTGCAAATAAAAGCGATTTCTGTCGTGTAAAGTCATTACTTATAAAATAAAAGTGCGGTCAATTTCAAAACAGTTTTAAAATTGACCGCACTTTCTGTTTAGGCTTACTTACCTAAGTTATCAAAGAATTTCTTCACACCGTCTAAAAAGCTTGAAGATTTCGGACTATGCGACTTTTGTCCTTTCAAACTCTCTTCCAGTTTTTCTAATAATTCTTTTTGTTCTTTATTTAAGTTCACCGGTGTTTCAATCACTACGCGACAAATGAGATCGCCTGCATAGCCGCTACGTGTAGAGCTTACTCCTTTACCCCGCATACGGAACTGTTTGCCTGTTTGGGTTTCAGCAGGGATTTTGAGTTTCACTTTACCGTCTAAGGTGGGAACTTCAATCTCACCACCTAACGCAGCCATTGAGAAACTGATTGGCACTTCGCAGTAGAGATTATTGCCATCACGTTCAAAGATATGATGTTCTTTAACGTGAATTACCACATATAAATCGCCTGCTGGTGCACCATTTTCACCCGCTGCGCCTTCACCGCTTAAGCGTAATTGGTTTCCGGTATCCACACCTGCCGGGATTTTAACGGAAAGGTTTTTCTTCTTGTGAACACGGCCTTCGCCATGGCAGCTTTTACATGGTTTTTCAATTTTCTTACCCGAGCCATGACAAGTTGGACAAACGGCTTCAGTTACGAAGAAACCTTGTTGACGACGAACACGACCAGAACCCTGACAGCTTGGACATGTCTCAACTTTTGATCCTTTTTCTGCGCCAGTGCCATCACAGCTATCACATTGAGCAAGCGTATTAATTTGGATATCTTTGGTTGTCCCTTTTACGGCTTCTTCTAACGTAATTTGGATGTCATATCGTAAATCTTCACCGCGAACTACACGCTGACGACCACGTCCACCGCCGCCGAAGATATCACCGAACATATCACCAAAAATATCACCGAAATCAGCACCGCTGAATCCGCCACCGAAACCGCCGCCTCCCATGCCGCCTTGTTCAAAGGCTGCGTGACCGTATTGATCGTAATCCGCACGTTTTTCTTTATCGCCTAAGATTTCATAGGCTTCTTGGATTTCTTTAAATTTTTCTTCTTTGGCTTTATCACCTTGGGTTCTATCAGGGTGATATTGCATGGCGAGTTTTTTGTAAGCACGTTTAATTGCTTTTTCATCTGCGCCACGTTCAACACCAAGAACGTCGTAATAATCTTTCTTTGCCATAATGTTTTCGTTTTCCGTTTAAAAATATAAATTTAAAAAATTTTATTTTGTTATTGTATGGTATTGCGTTAACAACATACCTAAGAATAAAAATAATGTCGAAGTCAGAAATATCAAGGGTAAATTCGTTAATTTATGACTTATTTTGCTGCTGCGAATGCTTGCTCTAAGTCAGCTAAAATATCTTGGACATTTTCAATACCGCAAGAAAGACGAATAAGTCCTGCAGAAATACCGGCTTTTTCTAACTCAGCTTCACTTAATTGGCGATGCGTTGAAGTCGCTGGATGTAACGCACAAGTACGAATATCGGCTACGTGTACTTCACGTGAGGTCATTTGTAACGCGTTTAACCATTTTGCCGCGGTTTCTTTGCCACCTTTAATCTCAAAGGAAATGATACCACACAAGCCATTAGGTAAATATTTTTGTTTGAGTGCATAGTCTGGTGAGCTTGGTAAGCCAGGGTAATTCACTTTAGCGACTTGTGGATGTTTTTCTAAAAACTCGGCTACGGCCTGTGCATTTTCATAATGACGTTGCATACGAAGTGCAAGGGTTTCCATACCTACATTCAATAAGAAGCTATTTTGTGGGGCAGGCGCCGCACCTAAATCACGCATTAATTGAACACGCGCTTTGACAATATAAGCTGCAGGACCAAAGGCTTCTGTATAAACTAAACCATGATAAGTTTGGTCTGGCGTGCTTAATTGCGGATATTTGCCGTTATTCCAATTAAAGTTACCGCTATCAGTAATGGATCCACCTAAGGCAATAGCATGACCATCTAAATATTTAGATGTGCTGTGAATGACCACGTTTGCGCCAAATTCGATTGGGCGACAAAAATAGGGGGTGGCAAAAGTGTTATCAATTAATAATGGCGCCTCTGCAGCTTTCGCTAAGGCAGCAAATTTTTCAATATCTAATACTCGTAAAGCAGGGTTAGCAATAGTTTCAGCAAAGACCGCTTTTGTATTTGGACGGATTGCTTTTTTGAGTTCTTCAAGTGGTAAATCTTGATCTACAAAAGTCACTTCGATACCCATTTTTTTGAATGTGTGGGCAAATAAATTATAGGAACCGCCATACACATAAGAAGAGGAAATGAAGTGATCGCCCGCTTCTAAAATATTCAGCATTGCGTAGAAAACCGCAGATTGGCCTGAGGCAGTACACATTGTTGCGACGCCACCTTCAAGTGCGGTAATTTTTTCTTCCGCAGCATTAGTCGTAGGGTTTGCTAGGCGAGTATAGAAATAACCTGCAGCTTGTAAATCAAATAACTTGCCAATTTCTTCTGCAGAATCGTAGGTATAAGTCGTGCTTTGTACAATAGGTTGAACACGTGGCTCACCGTTTTTAGGACTATAGCCCGCATGGAGACATTTCGTTTCGAATTTCATTGTTTTTTTCTTTAGTTGTGTTTGTTTTGGGGATAAAGTGCGGTCGTTTTTTATAAAATTTTATGCACTTTGAGTTTAGCAATGAGGTTCAACAGAGATATAAATTTCTACCAAACCATCAGGGTGGTATTTTTCAAAATCTACCGAATAAGCCCGCTTAAGTAAACCTTGTTGTTCTTTTTCCCAGATCAGTTGCCATGTTTGATAAATTTCATCCATGTTGCAACGAAAAACTTCATAGAAACTCAAATCTTTAATTTCAATCACCGGGATATCGGTTTCTAATACAACCTCACTTGCAATCGCAAAATCATAGTCTGCTTGGTAATTCGTAGCATAATTAAAATAGATACCATAACAACAGTGACCTTGTGGTAGTTTGTCGAAATTGTTTTGCCAAAGGGACGGAATTATCTCATCTGCTATGTTGTTATTTAAGCGTTGTTGTACGATTGGGTAGAGTTTTAACGCCATTTATCCTCCTGGTTTATTTTTCCTGACTTCACTTTTTTAAATAAAGTCAGGAAAAACGGCATTTAATGAATATGCCAAAAGGGCGTATTGCTACGCCCTTTAATTTTGGTTCAAGTGAAATTATTTATTATCTTTCACTTCTTCAAACTCAGCATCAACAACATCATCATTTGGTTTGCTGTTGCTTTGAGCTTGTTGTGCATCACCTTGTGGTTGAGCCGCTTGAGCGAGTTTTTGAGCCACTTCTGCAAGTGCTTGAAGTTTAGCTTCGATTGCTGCTTTATCTTCGCCTTTCGCTGCAGTTTCTAAATCGCTTAATGCGCTTTCAATTGCTGCACGATCTTCAGCTGGAACTTTATCACCGGCTTCTTCTAATTGTTTACGTGTAGCATGTACAAGATGATCCGCTTGGTTGCGAGCTTGTACTAATTCTTCAAATTTACGGTCTGCTTCAGCGTTTGCTTCCGCATCACGAACCATTTGTTGAATTTCTTCATCACTTAAACCTGAAGAGGCTTTGATGGTGATTTGTTGTTCTTTACCCGTACCTTTATCTTTCGCAGAAACGTGGATAATACCGTCAGCGTCGATGTCGAAGGTTACTTCAATTTGTGGCATACCGCGTGGAGCAGGGTTGATGCCTTCAAGGTTGAATTGACCTAAAGATTTATTTGCTGACGCTTGTTTACGTTCACCTTGTAACACGTGAATGGTTACTGCACTTTGGTTATCTTCTGCTGTTGAGAACACTTGTGATTTCTTAGTTGGAATCGTCGTGTTTTTCTCAATTAAGGTAGTCATTACACCACCCATGGTTTCGATACCTAAAGATAACGGTGTTACGTCTAATAATAATACATCAGTTACATCACCTGCTAATACACCACCTTGAACTGCTGCACCGATAGCAACAGCTTCATCCGGGTTCACATCTTTACGAGGTGCTTTACCGAAGAATTCTTCTACTTTTTGTTGTACTAATGGCATACGGGTTTGACCGCCCACTAGGATAACATCATCAATTTGTGATGCACTTAAGCCAGCATCGCTTAATGCAACTTTTACAGGTTCAAGTGATTTTGCCACTAAATCTTCTACTAAAGATTCTAATTTAGCGCGAGTTAATTTGATGTTTAAGTGTTTAGGACCAGTTGCATCTGCAGTGATGTAAGGTAAGTTCACATCAGTTTGTTGTGCAGAAGAAAGTTCAATTTTCGCTTTTTCACCTGCTTCTTTTAAACGTTGCATTGCAAGTGGATCGTTACGTAAATCCACGCCTTGTTCTTTTTTGAACTCATCTACTAAGTAGTTGATTACACGGTTATCGAAGTCTTCACCACCTAAGTGAGTATCACCGTTGGTTGCCAATACTTCAAAGGTTTTTTCGCCACCTACTTCATCAATTTCGATGATAGATAAGTCGAATGTACCACCACCTAAGTCATATACTGCGATAGTTTTGTTGCCTTGGCCTTTATCTAAACCGTAAGCTAATGCTGCTGCTGTTGGTTCGTTGATGATACGTTTAACTTCTAAACCAGCGATACGACCCGCATCTTTTGTCGCTTGACGTTGCGCATCGTTAAAGTATGCTGGAACGGTAATTACTGCTTCAGTCACTGGCTCACCCAAGAAATCTTCTGCAGTTTTCTTCATTTTTTTCAATACTTCTGCAGAGATTTGTGGCGGTGCAAGTTTTTCACCTTTTACATTTACCCATGCATCACCGTTGTCTGCTTTGATGATTTCAAATGGCATAATGTCGATATCACGTTTTACTTCAGCATCGTCAAAACGACGACCGATTAAACGTTTAATTGCAAATAAAGTATTTTTCGGGTTGGTTACCGCTTGGCGTTTTGCCGGTTGGCCCACTAAAATTTCGTTATCATTTGTATAAGCAATAATTGACGGAGTAGTGCGATCACCTTCTGCGTTTTCGATTACGCGTGGTTTATCACCATCCATTACTGCCACACAAGAGTTTGTTGTACCTAAGTCAATACCAATAATTTTTCCCATGTTGTTACTCCTAATTAAATTTTAAATTCGTTGTAAACTATTACGATGAATAAGATGTGGATACTTTTTCGCATTTCAAGAGGCAAGATTTAAAATTTTTTCTTCCTTTTAAAGTGCGGTCATTTCCGTTCTTGTTTTACAAAATAAGTCCAGCTGAACAAAGTTCAAGGGGGAAATATAAAATTATTTTGAAAAAATAAGAAAAAATTTGTGTTTTGTGGTAAATTGCCGACAATTTTAATCATCTATTAATTTAACAAAGGAATCGAAATGAAAAAATCAGTCGTAGCATTAGGTGTGATTGTGGCTCTCGGTGCGGTAGGTGTCGGTGGGGCTTGGTTTACCGGGGAAAAAGCACAAACTGAATATTTACGCCAAATTGAATTAGCAAATAAACAAGCTCAAGCTTTAGGCTTATCTGATTCATTTAAAGTTGTTTATCAAAATAAACAGTTTGAACGCGGTTTCTTTACCTCTCAAGTAGAAGATGAAGTGGTTATTTCTTTACCTAAAGAAGGGAAAGTATTCACTATTCCCCTTTCAACGAAACTTTATCATGGCCCATTTCCGCTTAATCAGCTAGAAAAATTCAACTTTGTTCCAACTATGTTTTCCGCACAAGGTGTGATTGGTAAAAATGAAACAACCCAACCTTTATTTGATTTACTTAAATCAGATAAGCCAGTTCAATATCAAGCCTCTACTAGCTATAGCTTAGCAACAAAAGGTAAAGTTGAACTAGCTGCTGGGGAAGTGACAGATCCAAATTCTCCACAAAATAAATTAGCTTGGTCAAATATCAACATCGGTTTTGATGTTGATAAAGATCGTGCAGGTAAATATGACATGACTTTAGACGAAGTGACTGCTGATTTAGGACCTAATAGTACTGATGGGGAAAATAGTCAGGATGCTACTGCATTTAAATCAGTAAAAACAAAGATGAAGGGCATGAAATTGGACGCTTCATTCAATCCTACAAAATGGACTTACATTTATACGGGTAAAGGTTCTTATTCAACTGAAAGCTTCGAAATGACGAGCACGGACTATGCTGGAAAAACGACTTCTCTTATTGAAAAAGGCTTAAAAGCAACCTCTGATATTTCACTTAATGGTGATTTTGTAAACTTAAAAAGTGAAAGTGCAGTAGATTCATTTGTTCTAGATGGAAAAGAGCTAGGGAAATTAACTAACAATAGCGAGTTAAACCATATTGAAGCAAACGCAGTAAATGCGTTGATTGAAGCACTCTTCACCGTCTTTAAATCAGTAAGTGATGAAAATACTAATGAGGAAATGGTATCTGAAATTTTAAGTTCATGGGCTGAAAATCATGGTATGGCTATTTTTAATAATCAGCCTCAAATTAAACTCAACCCTATTTCAATTTCAAATAGTCAGGGTAAAGTCTCATTAGATTTAAATGTGGCGTTAGCGAAAGATCCGAAATTTGATTTAATGGCGGGGAGTTTATATAAACAGTTTACAGATTTTGCAGTGAATATTCATGTGGATAAAGCAACTGTAGAAAAACTTATGACGCAATTAGATCCAGAAGCAGATAAAGCGTTGATTAAAGCACAAATTGAAGAGCAAGCTAAGCAAGCGGCAGCACAAAATATTGTGGTAAATAATGATAAAAATGTGACGCTTAACTTAGTGCTTGAAAAGGGCGAACTCAAACTTAATGGTCAAGTGATTCCAGAAGAGCAGGTTCAAGGCGTGTTATTTATGCTAATGATGGGAATGGCGGCACAGGGCCAGTAATTAACAACGAAATAATTAGAAAGGAGATAAAGTAATTTATCTCCTTTTTTATTAGGTTGAGATTATTTGACTACGGTATCATCGTTTAGTCTAAACGCGCTTTTAAATATCCTTCATAATCGGGGATATCAATATTGATTTCTTGATCAAATAAGCTTGATGTTAAAAGAAAATCAGCGGTGCTTTGATTAATCGCCACTGGAATATTCCAAACGGTTGCAATACGCATTAAGGCTTTTACATCGGGATCATGTGGCGCGGCATTCATCGGATCCCAAAAGAAAATCATCATATCAATTTTTTTCTCAGCAATCAGTCCGCCAAGTTGTTGATCGCCTCCCATCGGGCCACTTAATAGCGAAGCTATTTCAAGTCCCGTTTCTCTAGACAATAGATGGCCAGTTGTACCTGTTGCATAAAGTTGATGGGGAGCGAGAGCTTCTTTATGTTTCTTTACCCAATTGAGCAGGTTTTGTTTACAGCTATCATGTGCAACGAGCGCTATTCGTTTATGAGAAAAGATTGGGCGAGTTGTTGTATTCATATTTTATCCTCTATAAAGCTAAAAAAGTATGTGAGCACTTTAGATCAAAGCGGGTATTGAATGCAATATGTAAAGCATGCTTTAACTCAAATCAGAAAATCTTCCTAAAATGACCGCATTTTTAATCACAAGTATGGAAATAACAGGAAGAAAACCATAAGAACAGTCAAAATCTACTATCTTTCTTGCAAAAAATCTTCTAAAATTTACAAGATTTGTTAAATGTTTGTAACATTGATTAACAAGCTTGATTTTCGTGTTTGGTCATGACCAAACTTCATTTTCACTCAGTAAAATAAGGAAAGACTATGTCAGATACCTTAGTAAACGATATTGACCCAATTGAAACACAGGATTGGTTGTCAGCTGTTGATTCATTAATTCGTGCAGAAGGCGCAGAGCGTGCGCATTACATCATCAATCAGGTGATTGATCAGGCACGTAATGGTGGCGTGAACATTGCAAAAGGTGGCGTAACAACCCCTTATGTTAATACCATCCCACTTTCTGAACAGCCAGCATACCCAGGTGATAAAGCTATTGAACGTCGTATTCGTAGTGCTGTACGTTGGAATGCGATCATGGCGGTATTACGTGGCCAGAAAAAAGATCTTGAATTAGGTGGTCACATTTCAACTTATCAATCTGCAGCAAGCATGTATGAAGTTTGTTTTAACCACTTCTTCAAAGCGGCGACTGATAAAAACGGCGGTGACTTAGTCTTCTTCCAAGGCCACGCAGCACCAGGTATGTATGCTCGTGCATTTGTTGAAGGTCGTATTACTGAAGATCAAATGAATAACTTCCGTCAGGAATGTGGACCAGGCAAAGGTCTTTCTTCTTACCCACACCCGAAATTAATGCCTGAATTCTGGCAATTCTCAACTGTATCTATGGGTTTAGGCCCTGTAAATGCGATCCGTACTGCTCGTTTCTTAAAATACTTAGACAACCGTGGTTTAAAAGACACCAAAGATCAAAAAGTGTATGCTTTCCTTGGTGATGGTGAGATGGATGAAATCGAAGCAAAAGGTGATTTAACATTCGCAGCACGTGAAGGCTTAGATAACTTAATCTTCGTTGTAAGCTGTAACTTGCAACGTTTAGATGGTCCAGTAACGGGTAACGGCAAAATCGTTCAAGAATTAGAAGGTTTATTTGCTGGTGCAGGTTGGGAAGTGATCAAAGTCATGTGGGGTAGTGGCTGGGATAAATTATTTGCAAAAGATACTACCGGCAAATTAACCCAATTAATGATGGAAGTAGTTGACGGCGACTATTTAACCTTCAAATCTAAGAATGGTGCATACGTTCGTGAACACTTCTTCGGTCGTTACCCAGAAACTGCTGCATTAGTGGCAGATATGACAGATGATGAAATCTGGGCATTAAGACGTGGTGGTCACGATTCAGAAAAACTTTATGCCGCATTCCATAAAGCGCAAACTGCAGGTAAACCTGTTGTGATCTTAGCACACATGGTTAAAGGTTATAAAATTCCTGAAGCAGAAAGTAAAAACACTGCACACCAATCGAAAAAAATGTCTCTCGAAAGCTTAAAATCTTTCCGCGATCATTTCCAATTAGATATTAAAGATGAAGATATTCCTAACTATCCATACATCACCTTCCCAGAAGGTTCGGAAGAGTACAATTATCTTCACGGCAGACGTAAAGCGTTAAACGGTTATTTACCAAAACGTTTACCGAAATTCACCACTGAATTTAAAGTGCCAGCATTAGAAGAGTTTGCCCCATTATTGGAAGAGCAAGCGCGTCCAATTTCAACTACAATGGCATTCGTGCGTTTCTTAAATACCTTATTGAAAGATAAAAATATTGGTCAACAAATTGTGCCAATTGTCGCTGACGAAGCGCGTACTTTCGGTATGGAAGGATTATTCCGTCAAATCGGTATTTACAATCCACATGGTCAAAACTATGTGCCTTCTGACCGTGATTTAGTGGCGTACTACCGTGAAGCGAAAGATGGTCAAGTATTACAAGAAGGTATTAATGAATTAGGTGCAGCATCCTCTTGGTTAGCAGCAGCGAACTCATACTCTGTAAATAACCTTCCGATGATTCCATTCTTCATCTACTACTCCATGTTTGGTTTCCAACGTGTGGGTGACTTAATGTGGGCAGCAGGTGACCAATTAGCACGTGGTTTTATGATCGGTGGTACTTCTGGCCGTACAACATTAAATGGTGAAGGTTTACAACACGAAGATGGTCACAGCCATATTCAATCTCTTGTTATTCCTAACTGTGTGTCTTATGACCCTGCTTATGTTTATGAAGTGGCAGTTATCCTACAAGACGGTATCAACCGTATGTATGGTGAAAAACAAGAAGATGTGTTCTACTACATCACCACATTAAACGAAACTTACGAACAACCAGCAATGCCAAAAGGCGCAGAAGAAGGTATTCGTAAAGGTCTTTATAAATTTGAAACCGTTGAAGCGAAAGGCAACAAAGGTCATGTTCAATTATTAGGTTCTGGTGCAATCTTCCGTCATGTTCGTGAAGCAGCACAAATCCTTGCAAATGAATATGGCGTAAGCTCAGATGTATATAGTGTGCCTTCATTCACTGAAGTGGCTCGTGAAGGTGCGGATGCAGTACGTTGGAATATGTTACACCCAACTGAAAAAGCACGCGTACCTTACATTGCACAAGTAATGAACGATGCACCAGCTGTTGCAGCAACTGACTACATGAAATTGTTCGCAGAACAAGTTCGAGCATTCATTCCAGCACAAAGCTATCACGTATTAGGTACTGATGGTTTCGGTCGTTCAGACAGCCGTGAAAACTTACGTGAACACTTTGAAGTGGATGCACGTTATGTTGTGGTTGCAGCATTACATGAGCTTGCAAAACAAGGCAAATTTGATGCGAAAGTGGTGGCAGATGCAATCGCGAAATTCGGTTTAAAAACTGAAATTTTAAATCCGCTTTACGCTTAATAAAAACATCCTGTGTGTGAGAGCACACAGGAGCATCTACAAATAAAGTGCGGTTGATTTTAACTGCGTTTTTTAAAGGTAAGATAACATGTCAAAACAAATTCAAATTCCTGATATCGGTAGTGATGAAGTTACCGTAACAGAAGTGATGGTGAAAGTAGGTGATACCATTACCGAAGATCAAAGCATTATTAATGTTGAAGGTGATAAAGCTTCAATGGAAGTACCAGCACCAGAAGCTGGTGTGGTAAAAGAAGTATTAGTAAAAGTGGGTGATAAAGTCACAACTGGAACACCAATGCTTGTTTTAGAGTCAGCGGATGCGGCAGCGCCTGCTCCAGCTGCAGCAGCACCTGCGCCGGCAGCCGCACCAGCAGCTGCAAGTGTCGTTGAAGTCAATGTACCCGATATCGGTTCAGACGAAGTAAACGTGACAGATATTATGGTGAAAGTAGGCGATACCGTTGAAGTTGATCAGTCAATAATCAATGTTGAAGGTGATAAAGCGTCAATGGAAGTGCCTGCTCCAGTTGCTGGCGTCGTAAAAGAAATTTTAATCAACGTGGGTGATAAAGTTGTTACTGGCAAATTAATCATGAAATTTGAAGTGGCAGGTACTGCACCAGCCGCAGCACCAGTTCAACAGGCTGCAGCGCCTGCAGCAGCACCAACAGCTTCAGCCATTAAAGAAGTGAATGTTCCAGATATCGGTGGCGATGAAGTTAACGTAACTGAAATCATGGTTGCCGTTGGTGACAGCGTTTCTGAGGAGCAATCTTTAATCACCGTTGAAGGCGATAAAGCCTCAATGGAAGTGCCAGCTCCGTTTGCGGGTGTGGTAAAAGAAATTTTAGTGAAATCAGGTGATAAAGTTTCAACTGGTTCATTAATTATGAAATTTGAAGTGGCAGGTGCAACACCTGCTCCAGCAGCGGCTCCAGCGGCAACAGCTCCTGCTCCTCAAGCAGCACCTGCAGCAGCGCCGGCAGCACAATCAGGTAATGTATCTGGTTTAAGCCAAGAACAAGTTGTAGCAAGCGCAGGCTATGCACACGCAACACCGGTAATTCGTCGCTTAGCGCGTGAATACGGTATTAACCTTGATCGCGTAAAAGGTACGGGTCGTAAAGGTCGTGTTGTGAAAGAAGATATTCAAGCTTACGTGAAAACTGCTGTTAAAGCGTTTGAAACAGGTACTGTATCTTCTGCAGCAGCAGGTAATGGTGTGGCAAACGGCGCAGGCTTAGGCTTATTACCATGGCCGAAAGTTGACTTCAGCAAATTTGGTGAAGTAGAAGAAGTTGAATTAAGCCGTATCAACAAAATCTCTGGTGCAAACTTACATCGTAACTGGGTAATGATTCCACATGTTACTCACTTCGATCGCACAGATATCACTGATTTAGAAGCATTCCGTAAAGAACAGAACAAGATTGTTGAAAAACAAAAATTGGATGTGAAAATTACACCGGTTGTGTTCATTATGAAAGCGGTAGCGAAAGCATTGGAAGCGTTCCCACGTTTCAATAGCTCTATCTCTGAAGACGGACAAAAATTAACACTTAAAAAATACATCAACATTGGCGTAGCGGTAGATACACCAAACGGTCTCGTTGTACCTGTATTTAAAAACGTGAACAAAAAAGGTATTATCGAACTTTCTCGTGAATTAATGGAAGTCTCCAAAAAAGCACGTGACGGTAAACTTTCAGGTTCTGATATGCAAGGTGGTTGTTTCACCATTTCAAGCTTAGGCGGTATTGGTACAACTCACTTTACACCAATCGTAAATGCACCAGAAGTAGCAATCTTAGGTGTATCTAAATCAGAAATGCTACCGGTATGGAATGGTAAAGAATTTGAGCCACGCTTAATGCTTCCATTATCATTATCTTTCGACCACCGTGTGATCGATGGTGCTGATGGTGCTCGTTTCTTAAGCTATATCAATGGCGTATTAGCTGACTTACGTCGCTTAGTGATGTAATTAACGAGGTAAGATGTGAGTGATTAGGCCCACATCTTACAGAAAGGATCGCAAGTGCGGTCAAAAATTTGAACGTTTTTACGAGGTAAAAATGAGTAAAGAAATTAAAACCCAAGTTGTGGTACTTGGTGCTGGTCCTGCAGGTTATTCAGCGGCATTCCGTTGTGCGGACTTAGGTTTAGAAACAGTACTTGTTGAACGTTATTCAACATTAGGTGGGGTATGTTTAAACGTAGGTTGTATCCCTTCTAAAGCATTACTTCACGTAGCGAAAGTAATTGAAGAAGCGAAACATGCAAGCAAAAATGGTGTGTATTTCGCAGAGCCTCGCATTGATTTAGATGAAGTGCGAGCAGGTAAAAAAGCGGTTGTGGCGAAATTAACCGGTGGTCTTGCAGGCATGGCTAAACAACGTAAAGTCACCGTTGTTGAAGGTTTAGCAGCGTTTACCGATCCACATACATTAGTAGCACGTGATCGTGATGGTAAACCAACCACAATTAAATTTGATAATGCGATTATCGCAGCGGGTTCTCGCCCAATTCAATTACCATTCATTCCACATGAAGATCCACGCGTTTGGGATTCAACGGATGCACTTAAATTAAAAGAAGTACCGAAAAAACTCTTAATCATGGGCGGTGGTATCATCGGTTTAGAGATGGGTACCGTGTATGATGCATTAGGTTCTGAAGTTGAAGTGGTTGAAATGTTTGACCAAGTGATTCCAGCGGCAGATAAAGATGTAGTGGGTATTTACACCAAACAAGTTGAGAAAAAATTCAAGTTAATGCTTGAAACTAAAGTGACTGCAGTTGAAGCAAAAGATGATGGTATCTATGTTTCAATGGAAGGTAAAGCATGCAACGATACTAAACGTTATGATGCAGTATTAGTCGCAATCGGTCGTACACCAAATGGTAAATTAATCGATGCAGGTAAAGCAGGTGTTGAAGTGGATGAGCGTGGTTTCATTCATGTTGATAAACAAATGCGTACGAATGTGCCTCACATCTTTGCAATCGGTGATATCGTTGGCCAACCAATGTTAGCACATAAAGGTGTTCACGAAGGTCACGTTGCAGCAGAAGTGATCGCAGGGAAAAAACATTACTTCGATCCAAAAGTCATTCCTTCAATTGCTTATACTGAACCAGAAGTGGCTTGGGTAGGTAAAACTGAGAAAGAATGTAAACAAGAAGGTTTAAACTACGAAGTGGCTAAATTCCCTTGGGCTGCTTCAGGTCGTGCGATTGCTTCAGAATGTGCTGAAGGTATGACCAAATTAATCTTCGATAAAGATACTCATCGTATACTTGGTGGGGCAATCGTTGGATCTAACGGTGGTGAATTATTAGGTGAAATCGGTCTTGCAATCGAAATGGGTTGTGATGCAGAAGATATCGCATTAACGATTCATGCTCACCCAACACTTCATGAATCTGTAGGTCTTGCGGCTGAAGTATTTGAAGGTTCAATTACCGATCTTCCAAATGCAAAAGCGAAGAAAAAATAATCAAATTTAATCATTTTAAGGGCTGCTCATTGAGCAGTCCTTATTTTTTTTGAGATCTCACTCACAAAATTGCATAAAAATTCAATAAAAACTGGCGGGCATAATGACTTTTTGATAAAATCCGACCAGTTTTATTTTTATATTTTTTTATTATTTAAAAGCTATGTTAAAGAAGATTTTGATTATTGTAGGTTTGGCTGTTTTGACAACAGCCTGCTCTAACAACTCGGGACAGGCACAAAATGGCATGATTAGTGAAAGTGATGATGCTGAGTTAACGGGTTTGATTGCTGGTTTAGATGGGAAAAAAGGGGGCGTTTACCCTAAATTAAGAACTAACCGTCCTAAATCAGGTTTAATTGGTGATAAAGCGCTTGCTCAAGTATATAACGAATGGGTTGGTACTCGTTACAGAATGGGTGGCACATCAAAACATGGTGTTGATTGTTCTGCATTTATGCAAACTGCTTTTCTCGATGCTTACGGCATGGAACTTCCACGTTCAACCTCAGAACAACGCTATTTAGGTCGCCAAATCCAAAAACATGAATTACGTAAAGGCGATTTAGTGTTCTTCCGTCGAAATAACCATGTAGGCGTTTATATTGGTAATAACCAATTTATGCATGCAAGTACAAGTCAAGGTGTAACAATTAGTTCATTGGATGAAGATTATTGGTCAAGAACTTATACACAATCTCGTCGAGTGATGTAATGACAATTTTATTTCAATAAAAAAGTGCGGTTAATTTTAACCGCACTTTTTCTTTATTTAGATTATCTGATTATTGGCTTAAGCCGCAAATTTCATTAAGTCTCTTCTTGGTTTCATTTGATGGATGGTATTCGTCACCGTGCCAACTAATGGTAGGTTTGTCCATTGTGTTGTTTTAATATTTTCCACTTTAGAATCCAATGCCATGAATACAAATTCATTACCGCTTACACCGGCAAATTCATAAATATGGAATTCGTCTTGTTTTTCTAATACCACAAGATCACCGATGAAAAGGCTGTCATTTTTTTCAACCACTAACATATCGCCCATTTCAATTCCCCAAGCAAGCATATTCGGATTGGTAACACGAATAAAGCAAGTTTGTTGTGGGCGTTTTATGCAATAAAGGTTGAGATCTAATTTTTTATTAAATGTCGATTTACTTTCAACATCATTGAAAAATGGCATAGGATGATAAGAAAACGTCATATCATTTTGTGCAACTGTATTTGCGTAGTTCATCATCTTGTGTTCCTTTTAGTTAATGAGTTTTTAATCAGTGGTTGTTTATACAGGTGTAATATACTGTGGTTAGATACAGTATGTCAATAGGGCATAGAAAAAATTTTTTTATAGGCGAAAATTTTAGAAAAAATTCATTCCTAGCTTAAAAAGTTCAATTTTTTAGCAAAATAATAAAGAAAAAATTTTCTTTTAAATAAAATTTGAGCTATCTTTATCGTGTTTCGGTGGATCGTAACGATCTGAAGTTCAACTTAATCTTCATTTAAAACTATTATGAATACATCACGTTTATTTCATTTTTTGTTCCAAGGTAATTTGGTAAAACGAATTGCTATTGGTTTGGTACTCGGGATCCTTGTTGCGTTGGTGAATGAGAGTGTAAAAAATTCAGCAGGTATTGATCTTGCATCTAGCTTTGGTGTGCTCGGTCAAATTTTTGTTAAAGCATTGCGTGCCGTTGCACCAATTTTAATTTTCTTCCTTGTTATGGCAGCACTCGCTAATAAGAAAGTGGGTTCTAAAAGCAACATGAAAGAAATTGTTGTGCTTTATCTTTTGGGTACTTTCTTAGCGGCTGTGGCTGCAGTAATTGCAAGTATGGCATTCCCATCAGATGTAGCTCTTGCAGTAAAAGAGGATGCGAGTTCAGCGCCTCAATCTGTTGGCCAAGTGATGCTTGCTTTAGTATTGAATGTGGTGGATAACCCATTAAATGCAATTTTCAAAGCAAACTTTATCGGTGTTTTAGCGTGGTCTATCGGTTTAGGTTTAGCCCTTCGTCATGCATCAGATGCAACTAAACAGGTTGTGGCTGATTTTGCAGAAGGCATTTCTAAAATTGTTCACGTGATTATTTCATTTGCACCTTTCGGTGTATTCGGTTTAGTGGCTGAAACATTATCTGACAAAGGTTTATCTGCGTTAGGTGGATATGTTCACTTATTATTCGTGTTAATCGGTACAATGCTATTTACTGCCTTTGTACTTAATCCAATTCTCGTTTATTGGAAAATTCGTCGTAATCCATATCCATTAGTTTGGACTTGTGTACGAGAAAGTGGTGTAACGGCATTCTTTACACGTAGTTCTGCAGCAAACATTCCTGTAAACATTGAATTAGCAAAACGCTTAAATCTTGATGAAGAAACCTATTCTGTGGCAATTCCATTAGGTGCAAATATCAATATGGCGGGTGCGGCAATTACCATTACTGTATTAACCTTAGCAGCTGTTCATACATTAGGCATCGAAGTATCTTTCATCAGTGCGGTGTTATTAAGTATTGTGGCGGCGCTTTGTGCATGTGGTGCTTCTGGTGTGGCAGGTGGTTCATTATTATTAATCCCATTAGCTTGTAGCTTATTTGGTATCAGTGATGACATCGCGGCACAAATGATCGGTGTAGGTTTTGTGATTGGTATCTTACAAGACTCAACAGAAACCGCGTTAAACTCTTCAACTGACGTATTATTTACTGCGGCAGTATGTATGGAAGAAGAGCGTAAAAACGGTTAATTAAATTAATCTGACAAGGCGGGCAAATTGCTCGCCTTTTGTTTTTAAAGGAAAGAGAATGACACTTTTAATTCAGCAGGCAAAATTTGAGCTTCATCAAAAACAAACCTTAAACTTACCGCACTTTGCGATTGAACCACAACAATATTGGGTTGTGGTCGGCAGTAATGGAAGTGGAAAATCGGCGTTTGCTTTAGCATTGCAAAATGAGTTGCCTCTACAGGAAGGGGTGTATCATAATTCTTTCAAACGTGTTCAATCTTTTTCTTTTGAAAAACAACGTGAAATTCTTGAAGCAACATTAAAGAATTTAAATAATGATGATACCGATCCAGATTTTTTTGGTAAAACCGCAAGGGAAATGATCTTAAATGGCAGTTCATCGCTAGATTTTTGCGAAGAGATTGCAGAAAAATTAGGGATTACTTATCTATTAGATCGTTTCTTTATCAAACTTTCCACCGGGGAAACTCGTAAAGTATTATTGGCACAAGCATTATTACAAAAGCCCGATCTATTAATTTTAGATGAACCTTTTGAAGGGCTAGATCAGCAATCAGTGCAAGATTGGATGGCGATGCTGAACGAACTGAAAAAAGAATGTGCAATCGTTCTAATCGTTAATCGTCTCGCGGATATTCCAGCACAAGCGACCCATTTAGCTATGTTGGAAAATTTAGAAGTAGTACTAGAAGGTGAACGTCAATCCATTGAGCAACAAAGTATTTATCAACAATTAGTTTATGCGGAGCAATCTG
>ERZ773013.936-NODE-936-length-18013-cov-57.918365_pt1 | contig 18013 bp, 10 predicted proteins | sample MGYA00511670_ERZ773013 | MGnify/ENA primary metagenome ERZ773013 (study PRJEB29015, sample SAMEA2738120) | human oral metagenome | biome: human oral; feature: human-associated habitat; material: saliva | place: China | collected 2257 ... | reverse complement strand
GGACTTCAAAAGGGCGTTAGTAAGGGTCTTAAAGGGCATCTTTTGCAAGTCAATTGGGCGTCTTTAAGAAGCCAAAAGAGCATGTATTGGTTTTGAACTGTGCGAAAATAGTTTACAAAGAAATCAATTACATGGGAATAAACTGTTTGTAAAAGACAGATAGACGTTGCACCTAATTACATTTGTCATGTAGTTTATTCCCCTTTATAAAACCACCTAATTGAGGCTAATCATACCATGTATGTGGATTAATTACTAATAGAATCTTTGTATTGTTGCTTTATCTTTTCTTCGAGTTCTCTTAAGGTTTGCTTGCTGTTGAATAGACTCTTGATAAGGCGATAGCCCAACCATATCAAGATCATGCCAACAAGGGCAAGGAGATATTGGAGTACGATACTGTTGACAATAGTCTTTGTATAGTTCTCGCAAATGACAAAACCTGCTATTAAGATAACATAGTCAATCCAGCCCGAACCTTTATAGCTCTGGGAAATACGCTGATACTCTTCGTTGTTGGCAAGAACCTCTTTGCGATTCTCTGCCCATTTCTTTTCAAATTCTTCGTTGGTCATGGGGTTGTGGGTGATGAGTGATGGGTGTTGGGTGGTGATGAATTGTGAGGGTGGGTGTTGGGTGGTGAATGTTGGGTGGTGATGAATTGTGAGGGTGGGTGTTGGGTGTTTAATGTTGGGTGATGATGATTTGTGAGGATATACTTATACTTTCATTAAATCGCTCATAACGGAGTCGCTAACATAGATGCCGTTACGGGTGAGATGGAGCCAACCATTGTCCTCTTTTAACAAACCTTGTTGTTCTAAAGGCTTGGCAAGGCGCATGAGATAAGTCTGGTATTCAGCAGAGAGCGTTGAGAGATCTATTCCTTCACATGTTCGGAGGGCGGTCATAATCATGTCATTGTAATGTGTATCTGCATCAATTATCTCCTCCTCGCAAGGGAGTCTGTCTTCCTCAATTGCAGCGATATAAGCCTTGGTATCTGCTATATTCCAACTCCTCTTACCATTGCCATAGGAATGAGCAGAGGCTCCGATGCCTATATAAGGGACATTGTGCCAATACGAACTATTGTGTTGAGAACGGTAGGGACTTTGAACTTTGAACATTGAACTTTGAGCATTGAACTTTGAAGTTTGACCTTTAAGCTTGGCAAAGTTACTAATCTCATATTGTTCATAACCAGCTTCAGCTAATCGGTCGATGAGTGTGTCGTACATCTGTCGATAAAGTTCGTCGTCCATATCCTTGACCTTTCCTGTTTGAAGAAGGCGATAGAGGGGAGTCCCTTCTTCGTACATAAGACTATATGCAGAGATATGTTCAATGTCTAAAGCAAGCAGTCGCTCAATGTCTTCTTTCCATTCTTCAAGTGTCTCATTGGGAAAACCAAACATAAGGTCTACTGATATGTTCTTGATGTTTACATTTCTTAGACGTTTGACTGCAGTTTCTACCTCGTCAGCTGTATGTCTACGATGTAGGAAACGTAGGCGTTTATCTGAGAAAGTCTGCGCTCCCATTGAGATACGATTGATAGGAAGAGAGCGCAAGTTCTGTGCAAATTCCTCCGTTATATCATCGGGGTTACACTCCATTGTGATTTCGATAGGAGTCGCTGTGGTACAAGTGTTGTTCTCTGTATCCCATTCTAAACCAATGTGATACACGTTGTCTATCGTCTGGAATATCTTTTGTAGACTCTCAAAAGAAAGCTGTGAAGGAGTCCCACCACCCAAATAGATAGTTGACAAATCGCCTATTCTTTCACCAGAGTTGTTGCTATTCTTCTCCGCACGCAGTTCCATCTCATGGCAGATAGCATTCACATAGCGTTCTTCTACAGAAAGCCTTTCGTCCTTCTTCTTGGCTGGCACAGTAGAATAGAAGCCACAATAAATGCAGCGACTGGCACAGAAAGGTATGTGAATGTATAATCCTAACATGATAAGTGTATGTGCGTATATATTAATGTATGCCTTACAAGAATTAATGCAAATGTACTAATAAGTTTTAAAAGATTTCGTTTTTTTCGTAAGAAACTTTGGTGCTTTCGATGAAAATGTATAACTTAGACCGCAGAATTGATGAGCTACGGCTTGTCCCTTGAGACGAAATAAATTATTACTAACAGCTTAAATCTATCAGATATGAGAGTATATCAGACAAACGAGATTAAGAACATTGCCTTGGTTGGCAGTGCCGGTAGCGGCAAGACTACTCTTGCCGAAAGTATGTTGTTCGAAGCTGGTGTCATTAAGCGACGCGGTTCAGTAGAAGCTAAGAATACTGTTAGCGATTATTTCCCTGTTGAACAGGAGTATGGCTATTCAGTGTTTCCAACGGTATTCCATGTTGAGTGGAATAATAAGAAGCTGAATATCATCGACTGTCCGGGTAGTGATGACTTCGTTGGTGGCGCTATTACTGCCCTCAATGTAACCGATGAGGCTGTTATTCTTATCAATGGTCAGTATGGACCAGAGGTCGGAACACAGAACAATTTCCGTTATACCGAGAAGCTCAAGAAGCCTGTTATCTTCCTTATTAACCAATTGGATTCTGACAAGTGCGACTTTGATAATCTTATTTCCACCATGCAGGAGATTTATGGTTCAAAGTGTGTTCCTGTACAATATCCTATCGAAACAGGTCCTGGCTTTAATAGTTTGATTGATGTTCTGTTGATGAAGAAATACAGCTGGAAGCCAGAAGGTGGCGAACCTATCATTGAGGATATTCCTGCTGACCAGATGCCAAAGGCGATGGAACTACATAAAGCACTCGTTGAGGCTGCTGCCGAGAATGATGAGGGCTTGATGGAGAAGTTCTTTGAAGAGGAAACATTGACAGAAGATGAGTTGCGTACAGGTATCCGTAAGGGTCTTGTAACACGTTCTATCTTCCCTGTTTTCTGCGTATGTGCAGGTAAGAGCATGGGTGTTCGTCGTCTGATGGAGTTCTTAGGCAATGTTGTTCCTTTCGTTGATGAGATGCCTAAGATTCATAATACACGTGGTGAGGAGGTTACTCCAGACAGTAATGGTCCAGAGTCACTCTACTTCTTCAAGACGGGTATGGAACCACATATCGGTGAAGTTAGCTATTTCAAGGTGATGAGTGGTTGTGTGAAGTCGGGTGATGACTTGACTAACTCTGACCGTGGCTCAAAGGAACGTATGGGACAGCTTTATGCTTGCGCAGGTGCTAACCGTATTCCTGTTGACCAGTTAAATGCTGGTGACTTAGGTTGTACCGTGAAGTTGAAGGATGTAAAGACTGGTAATACCTTGAATGGTAAGGGTACTGATCAACGTTTTGACTTCATCAAATATCCAAACTCTAAATACTCTCGTGCCGTTGAAGCTAAGAGTTCACAGGAGACTGAGAAGCTCATGGCTGCTTTATTGAAGATGCGTCAGGAAGATCCAACATGGGTTGTTGAGCAGAGTAAGGAGTTGAAGCAGACTATCGTCCATGGACAGGGCGAGTTCCACCTACGTACTTTGAAGTGGCGTTTGGAGAACAATGAGAAACTTCAGGTGACTTTCAAGGAGCCAAAGATTCCATATCGTGAGACAATTACCAAGCAGTCAAAGGCTGAGTACCGTCATAAGAAACAGAGTGGTGGTGCAGGTCAGTTTGGTGAGGTGCACTTGATTGTTGAGCCATACGCAGAGGGTATGCCTGATCCAACAACCTATAAGTTTAACGGACAGGAGTTTAAGATGAATATCAAGGGACGTGAAGAGCGTGACCTCCCATGGGGTGGTAAACTCGTATTCATCAACTCTGTTGTCGGTGGTGCTATTGATGCTCGCTTTATGCCAGCTATCTTAAAGGGTGTGATGGATTGTATGGAACGTGGTCCACTGACAGGTAGCTATGCACGTGATGTACGTGTGATAGTCTTCGATGGTAAGATGCACCCAGTTGACTCTAATGAACTTTCATTCACTTTGGCTGCTCGTCATGCGTTCTCAGACGCTTTCAAGGCTGCAGGACCAAAGATTCTCGAGCCAATCTATGACTTAGAGGTGTATGTTCCAGGTGACTATATGGGTGACGTAATGAGCGACTTACAGGGACGTCGTGCCATGATTATGGGTATGGACTCTGAGGCAGGTTATCAGAAGTTACAAGCAAAGATTCCTTTGAAAGAACTTGCTAACTATAGTATCTCACTGAGTTCTCTCACTGGTGGTCGTGCAAGTTTCACAACAAAGTTCGCAAGTTACGAGCTTGTTCCAAATGATATCCAGCAGAAGTTGATTGCTGAGCATGAGGCAGAAGTAAAGGAAGAAGAAGAATAGTTCTCCAATTTTAGACTAATATAGTTAAAGAGGTTGATTCGAAGGCTACATAATGTAGCATTAGAATCAACCTCTTTTCTGTTTATTAGTATGTCAGTATTGAATAATGAATGTATGCTTATTGGTTCTTGGTTGTTACAAAGATGACCTTCTCCTCTCACTTTTAGCCATTGTGTTAAGCCTCCGCACATGTTGTGTTGATACTCCACACATAGCGTGCTAAGCCTTAGCACCACATGTGCGCATACTAAATACGATGCAAAAGAGTTGCTAAGTTTTACCAGATTGCAGTACTTTCCCTTATATAGAAACAAACTGCTATAAAAGAAAGAACCTTCTCTTAGTGAGTTATAATGTACCGATAGACTGGATATCCGAATATCGGAGTTAGCAAGGTCATGCAGGTGATATAGATCGTTTTAATAGGAAACGGCTGTTTCCTGCATAGAAACGGCATGAGAATGAGTGCTATTATAAAAGATAAGCCTTGTATTAGTTCCATTAATCTGATGTTTATTTTATTGCAAATATAAATATATATTAGGAATAATTCAAGTTATTCATACCTTTCCTATAATATTTTAAATCGTATAGTCCCAACTATGTTAAGAGGTCTCAATTGCGAAGTAGATGAATATATATCAAGACCACTATAGTTAACCCTTGTGTACTGACGCTGATTGAAAAGATTATTTGCTTGTAAGTCTAATTCAATATGTTTCAATTTGTATTTAAATAACATATCTCCAAACCATGTGTGCCTGTTCTTTTCGGTCAAATTATTGTAATTACCTTCTATTGTAGTAGTAAACGTAAATTGCTTAGTGACAAAGACATTAAACTTGATACGCTGAGTTGCAGTTCGAACAGTCTGTGAAGAATAATTATTTATAGCATCTATGGATGACACATTCCATGCATATCCGCTTGTGAAAACAATATTAAGCCATGTAAGAGGAGTGATAGTACCACCGCCCCCAATACTGATTGTTCGAGAATGGAAAGGATAAAGATTCTGAGCAATGAGGCGCTCACTCTTACTATAACTATAGCCACCAAAAGCACGAATGGTTGATTGTAACCAATCAAAACCTTTGCTGCCATCAAAGCCGAAAGCATAATTATCTGTATATGTTTTTTTATCAATGGCATGTACAACACTGGTTGCACCTCGATATTCATAACCATAAATTTGATTGTCACGAGTGTGTCCATAGTTACCATTTATACGGAAAAAGGTTGCTGTAAGAGCACTACGATACCCAACTGATGCGCTCGTTGTGAAACGACTTGTCTCCGACAAATGTTCAACATACGACCGTTGAAATGTTCGATAGTTGTTCATTATATAGCCACTATAGATACTTCCAGGATCTCCGACATTCTTATAGTATGTTGCATTAATGTTACCACTCCAATCACGCCACTCATAGTTTACAGTAAACGATGGTGTTACAAGCAAGCGAGTATATTTATTCTTGTTCTTAGTGATATGGTCATCAAGAGTTTGTGTGTATAAGTTTAGGGGACAGGTAAAAGAGAGGCGCCAGCCAGCTTGTTCGAATTTGTATTGTTGATTTAGCGATAATTCATAAGTGTTATACCATAAATCATTCAATACCGACTGTGATGTATGATTTTGACTACCATTTGCTGTCAAATTAGTAAAGCCGCTTAAATCGGTCTTTATGCCATGCAAGCTGGCATTGGCTAAAATTCCATAGTCCAGAGAGAACGATCCTAAGTGAAAGGTAAAGTTAGTATGGAAGTCACCAGCTATGTTGCGTGACTTCAATTCTTGATTATAATGGACTGATGTTTGTGGCAAAAGCGAATCCACATCAACCATCAATGTGTTAGGGCGCTGGGCATAACCAACAGAGAAATGCAAGTCAAGTGTACGTTTACCATAATTCTGAATGAGATTCATTGTGTTACTAACTGTTAGCGAAGGGCGATGGAAATATTGATAAACCCGATTGTCTCCATAGTTGATGGGGACAGCTCCTGTTAGGTCAGAGGTAAGTTGGCTCTGTACGTTGTCATTATTCCATTCTCCATCTAACTTCAGTACATTGGCTATAAAACCATTTTTACCATTGCGATTGTATCTTAAGTTTGTACTAAGATTATTCATGTGTGTTACAAGTATAAGCGACTCGCTGCTTAATAGTCGTTGATTAGAACTATAAAATAGGTTAGCTTCTGAGACACCTTCTTGACGTATAGATGCATGGAGATATGACATATTCAAAGTTATTTCAGATTGTTTGCCTATTTTCTCCAAGTGGTTCATTGATACAATGTGTGACTGATTGTCAAAAGTCCGTTTCTGTGGTAATCCACTGCCAGATGGCGTAACAACTCCCAGTGGGGCAAAAGCAACAAGCCCTACATCATTGATACCAGAATAATGTGAAGTTAATTCTTGGGAAACATCATCACCTATATTGTTTCCTTTATAGAGTGTTATATTCTGCCTACGTTTTGCAAAGTACATACCTACAACCTCTGCCGTCCATAATGGATTTCTGCCAATAGGATTTTGTCCATCAGATAGGGAACGCATTCCGAATCCCCATCCACCAGATTGTTGACCACCACCACCGAGCATTGTATTTACCGCCACAGTACCTTTAGCAGCATTTTTTAATTTCAGATTTATAGCAACATCATCGGTTGGTGTCCGTCCCTGTAGGGCTTTCACTGGTTGATGATTCTCAAGTACTTGAACCGAACCAACATCTTGTGCATTGATATTTCCTGTTGCAAGACCATAGCGACCTTGCAACAAATCCATGTCTTCAACATAAAACTTTGAGATACTTTTCCCATTGAATTTTATACTACCATTATCTGATACTTCTATACCAGGCATACGCTTTAAAACATCGCCTATTGTGCGATCGCCTTGCTGTTGATATGCACCAACAGAATAGTTAAGAGTATCACCGTTTTGTCGTATTTTCTTGGCATGAACTTCAACTTCCTTAAGTTGTAGTACCTTTTCGTTGACTCGAAAGTTTAATCGTTGTGAACGGTTAGCAACAATTTTAACTTGCTGCCCTATAGACATACCAGCTGCGGTAATTGTTAAGCTATCGGATTGTGAATTTACCTCCAAACGATAGTCACCCTTACTGTCTGTCTCTGCAAATGCCAGTACGCTACTATTCCCTTTTGACGTTACAGTAACAATGGCATCTCCAGACTTGCCCTGTGCGTTTAACACACTGCCTTCAATGACAGTTTGAGCTTGTATCTTTAAGCAAAAGATAATCAGTAGACTGAATATGGTTGTAGTTTTCATCTATTCTTTCTCTAATGGCTCGTAAGGGTGTGGCTTTGATTTTAATTGTCCCGTTTGATAGTCGCGGGCTCCAGCTGTTTTAAGGTGATCTCGATTTGCGGCTACTTGTAATTTATAAATATGTTCACGTGTATCCTTAACAAATCCTTTATATTCGCTTTTGATAATTGGGAAATTGCCAGATTTTATTTCAACAGCTTCCCATGTGTAGAGATGATCTTTATCATATATCTTTAATATTAGTCCAGGTAATCCACCAAATATCCATGGACCGAGGCGTGTAGGAATTTTAGAAGTAAACCATGCTTCAAAAGTCCGGCCTCTCCAATGGCAAGTTGCTTTTTGACAATCATACCCCAGTATTGATAGCTGCTCATCAGAAAGCGTCCAATGTTGTTGGTACATCGGCTCAGTATAGAAAGCATTATAACGCTCCATGGCCCATGGCATCGTAGCATAGCAAGTGTATATACCATTAGCAGAGTAAATGTCAGTAAATTGATACTCGCTCCAATACTGACTGTTCCTTCCACCAGAAAAGCATATTCTCGGCATACTATTCGCATTTGGATTTTGCTTAATAAAATCATCATGTAAGGAATCGTTTAGTTCTAAGAAACGACTATAGAGCTTACTCAAACCTTTTCCTATTAGAAGCACTTGAGAATCTAAATAAGTATGTTCATCGCTAATATCATTAGCATTTAGAGCATATATAACTTTAATTGGGGCTTGCCCAATCACTGAACATTTTCCTATACCTCTACTGTTAGGGCGCATTACATGCCCTTGTTTTTCTTGTGCATGCAACGTTAATGAAAAACAAATAAATAGGAAAATAAAGCTTGTTATCGAAAACTTTTTCATCATTCTATTCATAGAGTCGATTTTTAGTTGTATATATTGATTGTTTAGTGTATAGTGTATTATGCCATTTGTTAATATAGTTTTGTGGATATTATAGATGGAGTTTAGCTGATAAACTTTATTTACCAGCTAAACTTGAATCTCTTAGACGTTCTACTTGTTAGGTACAGCAAACTTGTCACCAGTCTGTTTTACCAGTTCACGCTTAAAGTAGTCGCTGTAGCCCGTACGCTTTACACGCTCTCCAAGACCAGTTGGAGTACGGAGGAACTTGCCATCCTTCTCAGGCTTAACAGTCATATCGTTAAACTTCACAATCAGATGGATAGCTAACTCACGCCAACGTGTAATCATCTCGTTACTCTTCAGAATAGAGTAGTCGTTGAGGTACTTCACAGCAGCAGCCTTGTCGGTGGCATAGAGTGCTTCTGCCTTCGTCTCCACACCCTTTTGTGCTGCGAGGAAAGCGTTGTCAAGTGAGTCGCGCACCTCTTTCAATGCAGGGAAGAGCTGAGAGTATCGAGGATAAACCATGTTGCTAACCCAGTTGCATACCCAGAAAGCATTCTTATCAGAGAAGGTAACAGCATCTGCGCCAGGTGTGTTGAAACACTCAGCACGCTCGGTATTGCTACAATAGATTGGCACGTAGGCAACCATGTTACCATCATCGTTACCGAACCAAAGGATACCACCAATCTCACGTGGCAACCATGAACGGAGCTGTGCGATGTAAGAGAAACCTGTCTGTTGGGTTGAGATAGGGCGTTCGTTGAAGTACTGCTTGCCATCTACCTCAAACTTTAGTGGGGTAGGGCGATAAGGAGAATCCCAGATTCCCTGTGCTATATCCTTATCGAGTGACAGAGGAGTACCCTCATAGTGGTCGCGCATACAAGCTTCCATCTTAGGTAAGTCGACTTTCTTATCGGGTGCAATCCAAAGTGGCATATCCTCTGCGTTAGGGTCTTTACCCAATGCCCATGGCAACCAACGTGACATATCTTTGAAATGATTCAGATAGCTCCATACACGAGCATCGCACCAACGACGGCCACCGAAGTCAGGTGCTGCATAGGTCATCTTCCAGTTGAAGTCCTTATCTTTGCCGGTGAACCAGCCCTTTGAACGTGCAAAGCTGATACAGTTCTTAGAAGTGATAACCTCTGTGTTATAAGTCGAGAACTGTCCGATACGGCTTTGATTGGCATGAGCAGAAATCATACCATCAGGGATGCGGACAGCAACCCAGACAACCTTCTGTTTCTTGTCACCTCCACAACCCTGCATCTCGAGCAACCATACCTCATTAGGGTCAGCAATAGTGAATGTCTCACCGCCAGAGTTATAACCATAAGTCTCAACGAGTGAGGTCATTACCTTGATAGCTTCGCGTGCAGTCTTACTACGTTGCAAACCAAGATACATCAATGAACCATAATCGATAATACCGCTCTTGTCAACCATTTCTTCACGGCCGCCGTAGGTTGTTTCACCAATACTTACCTGATACTCATTGATGTTTCCAATGACATTGTATGTTACAGGAGCCTCTGGAATAAAACCATGGCTCTCGTGGGTGTCATAGTCAATAATCTCACGGCGGTCACCTTTTGCGTGTGTGCCTGCTGGGTAATGACATAGGTTAGTAAACATGCCGTAATCATCAGCGGTGTAAGTAACAAAGACAGAACCGTCTGTTGTTGCTCCCTTTGTAGCAATGAGGTTTGTACACGCATTAGCATACGTAATCATTGTAAGGAAGAATAGTGTTGCAAATGATTTCTTCATACTCTACAATTTAATTGTTAATACTTTATTTTAGTCAGATATTCTTTCTTATTGTCACGGTTGTCGGTTGCGATAATCTTCAACATTCGTTCCTTCCCAGTAGGGCGAACTGGGGTGTCTGCAAGGTTACAGAAGAATACTTCTTTGTTCTTTCCGAACTGTAGCAGAATAAAATGCCCATCGAGGTAAGCCTTGTAACCTCGTAACCCGCTACCTGTGTCAGTTATCTTAAAGGAGAGGTTGCGTGGGTTGAGATTCTGCTGTGTGATCGTTGGTGGGGTCTCATCGTAAGCAAGGAAGTAGGCATTTGCCAACTCGCGCATTCGTCCTGTAACCCAACCATTTGCATATGTTCCGCCGCAATAGGATGCTGGGGCGTCAGCGTTCAAGCTGTTACGCATCGCAACATATAACTTCTTTGGATTATGTATCATGCCAGTTGGCTTAATACTTATCTGTGCATAGTTGAAGAGTGGATAGGCTGCTTTAGAGAAACTATAAGCCATAGACAGCGTGCTGCTTGTGTTGCCATGTCGTAATTGTAGCCAACCGTTCTTAGCAAGTAAGCCTTTCTGGATGTTCAGTCGTACTCCCTCAGCCTCAAAGTTATTGTCTTTGGCATAATAGAGTGGACTTACACCATCTGGAAGATGAACTATTGGAATAGCTTCTGGCTCACCCCTCACAGTGAATTCCTTTATTGTTTGATTGCCAAAGACGTCTTTTATAACGTAACGAAGGTGGTAGTCGCGTTGCTGATTGAAGTTGATAATACCCCTGTTAGCTCCTGCATGTAAGATAGGGAGTGTGTTACCGGGTTCGATGTAAGACTTCATAAACCAAATCTTTGTAGAAAGGAAGTGGTCGTAATCACCCCACGAATTAACCATTCTGTGACAACTTGTAGGAATATTGTTCACATCAGAGGAAAAAAACAATTTACCATCACAATACAACTGTGTGTATCTTACTCCAAAATTATTATATACAGAGTCCATGTGATCACTGGCTCTTACACCAAAGCCCACCTTTCCCCATGCTTGGAAATGTCCTTTGTCAAATGTGAAGATACGGGAGTCTGAACTGTGTTGGAATACTCCTTCTCCCGGTTGAGGATAGGACTTAAATGAATAAACAGCAGGAGCAGTCTTGTCTTTAACGATACCTTTTAAGAAATTGAGTGGGTCGTAAAGGTTTCCATTTGTAGTCTTATGCATCTCTAAGTGGATGTGTGGACCTTGTGATGAACCTGTATTACCGCTAAGAGCGATAAACTGTCCTTTCTTTACAGGGAACTCTCCTGGTCGGAATTTAACGTCGCAAGCAAACTGTTGATGCTGGTATTGCCATTTACGAACGGCAGCTTCAATCTGTGGAGTGAAGCGATTGAGATGGACATAACAACTGGTATATCCATTTGGGTGAGTGACCAAGATAGCTCGTCCATAGCCATATTTCTCAACGATGGCGCTTGAAATATAGCCATCGGCAATAGAATAGACGCCAAGATTTACTTCACGTTCAGTTTTGATATCAATACCTCCGTGGAAGTGGTTAGGTCGAGGCTCTCCAAAGTTGCCCGCCAATTGCACTGGAACGTGAACTGGTGAACCGAAAGGGAGTATGGATAATAAAATATTTAATAACAAGCTCATTGGCTATCAGATTCTTTCTTTTTATAGGTGTGTCTGCTGTCTTCCTCGTGGGAAGACTACAGAATCATTTCAGTAATTGCTTGTCTTTGTAGGCTCTGGGCTTACCATCATTGTCGAGGCGTATGGTGATAGTACCTGTTGTCCATTCCGTCATTGGTTCTTCCTCTGTGAATGGATAGGACCTGAGAACAATGCCGTCTTCAATAACGACAATTCCTTGTTCTATAACGCCCATCGCTGTTTCAATGATGTTGGCACCGATACGTCTTATCAACTTTTTCCTGTCGGTCATAACTTATCGGGCTTGGTAGGTATTCCTCGTTCCTTCATTGCGTCAGCAGGTGTTCTTGTCGGTGGTCCTGCAGGCTGATTAGGGTCTGTTGGAGGACTGACAGGTTCACCACCAATCGTTCTGATTGGGTCGGACTCTTTCAAAGAATCAGTTGGTTGTGTTGTCTCCTGTTTTCGAACATGCATACGTACAAGATGGATATTATTGAGGATAAGCATCTTGAAAGTAGTTGTAGGCTGTTGTCCCTTCAACATTAGGAAGTAGCCACGAATGTTCTTGATGCGCAAAGAATCCCCAGCATCAATCGTCATCGTATTGTGGGAGTCTGACGTAATATGCTGGTATTGTGTGACGATACTATCATTTGAATAAGTAACAGTCATCATGATAATCGCATCACGCATACCATCTTGAATGATAAACTGTGAATCGAAACTCAGGAGGAGTCGGTCGCCCTTGTGGAAGGCTGTGTCTGCTTTGATTTCAAAGGACTCACGGTCTACTGGAGGATATGGAGAAAGTATTAATGTACGGTTACCACGCCAGATGTCGGTAGTATCTCCCTTTGAAGTAATATCACCATACTGAGACAACTCACTCTCTGATGCACCCTGCGCACGCGCCTCGTTTTCCAGTCGTTTGCTGAGTTCAACATAGATGTCATGTAGCTTCTCGGTATGTCGCATGTAGTATTGAAGAGACTTATCGAACTTCTCTTCCGATACGTCATACTTCTTCATTACAGCGAGTTTAAAGGCTTGTTGTCTGACATCTGTATAGCCTTCACGATTGGCTATTGCCATGGAGAGGTGGTAATCGTAGAGCATATCCTCCATCTCTGAAGGTTGGATATACTCAGAAGGGATAGAAGGTTTACAGCTTACAACAAAGAATGCAAGCAGTAACCAACAAAGAGTGGCGAAGGAACGAACCAGATATTTACTTCTCATTATCTATCTACTGATTATCAGTAATGTTTTCTTTATCAGCAACCTTCTTGTCCTTAGCTGGTACCCAACCGTTGAAATCCTTTCGAAAAGCAAGGATAATCGTAATGACACCCACAGAGATGCAGGAGTCTGCAAAGTTGAATATTGGTGAGAAGAAGGTGAATGACTCACCACCCCAGAGTGGGAACCAGTCTGGGAATGTGCCGTGGAAGAGTGGGAAATAGAACATATCTACCACCTTACCCATCAGTACAGGCGCATAGCCTTCTCCCCATGAAACGAGGGTAGCTGGTGTGGCTCCTTCTATGTAATAGGGTGTAGAGGCAGTAAAGAGCTGACCATAGAAGAGGGAATCGAAGATATTACCCGCAGCACCTGCAGTTATCATAGACAAGACAACGATATAAGCCATTCTTGCTCCGTGTTTGATACGATTAGAAATGTACCAAATAAGGAAGCCAATGGCAACGATACGGAAGATGCTAAGGAAGAGTTTGCTTCCTAATTCCATACCCCATGCCATACCATTGTTCTCGATAAATTGTATCTGGAACCAATCGAAGATATGGATAGATTCGCCTAAATTCATATTAAGCTTGACAACAACCTTGATAATTTGGTCTATCACAATCAATAGAATAATTAGCAAGGTGGCTATCAAGCTTTGTTTTTTCTGTTTACTCATTAGTGATTTTTATTTGCCATCTTGGATGCTACGCTCAGTGTTGCGTGTGGTACTATGCGCAGTCTTTCCTTTGGAATAAGCTCTCCAGTGATACGGTCAATGCCGTAAGTCTTATTATTGATTCTGACAAGTGCAGCCTGGAGGGCTTGGATAAACTTCTGCTGACGTTGTGCCATCTGTACCAGTTCTTCCTTAGTTTGGTTTGAACTGCCTTCTTCCAACGCTTTATAGGTTGGTGATGTGTCATTAACGTCGTTTGTATTCTTGTTCATCAGAATCTTCATCGTCTCGTCGTAGTCAGACTTGGCTATCGCCAACTTGTCATTTACTATCGTGCGGAACTCCTCGAGTTCCTCATCGGTATAACGCTTCTTAGTTTCCATAAAGTAAAGAATTGAATTAGGTTATGAAAGTAATCTGTAATATTTTGAGGTTGTCGAAAGCCTGATAATAGGGACGTGTACGAGACACGTCCACTATTGTTCTTAGCTTATAGATGCACGACTCGTACACCCCGACTATTTCATTTAGCTCTTTTTGATTTCTATATGGAGGTTGAATTCATCAAACTCAACATTTGCTCCATTGTTCTCTGCAAGTGTAATGTCATTAGCGAGAACCTGTGCTTTAATCAGTTCGCCGAATGACTCTACAGCTGCTGCAGCCTCTGCTTGTGGCTCAATAATGACAGAGATGCGGTCGGTAATCTCAAGACCAGTCTCCTTACGGAGGTTCTGGATACGATTGATTAACTCACGTGCCATACCCTCACGACGGAGTTCTTCTGTCAGTTCAACTTCAAGTGCAACGGTCAAGTTACCCTCGTTGCTTACCAACCAGCCTGGGATATCTTCTGAGATGATTTCAACATCTGCAGCCTCTACCTTGATTGGCTGACCTTCTAACTCGAAGTTGAATTCGCCTGCAGTTTCCAATGCAGCAATCTCTTCCTGTGAAAGAGCATCCATATGGGCTGCGACCTGCTTCATCAGCTTACCGAACTTCTTACCCATGACACGGAAGTTACACTTCACTTTCTTAACAAGGATGCCCTGACCCTCAACGAAAGTAAGGTCCTTAACGTTCACCTCGTGCTTGATAAGGTCTGCTACAGCTTCGATGTGTTTCTTCTGAGTTGCGTCGATAGCTGGAACCATGATCTGTGCTAATGGCTGGCGTACCTTAATATTCACCTTACGACGCAAAGCAAGAACCATAGATGTAATGCGCTGTGCCATATCCATGCGTGCCTCAAGGTCAGCATCAATAACAGCCTCGTTAGCTACTGGCCAACGATCCAAATGGATGCTCTCTGCTTTACCACCCAAGTCTGAATAGAGTTGGTCAGCATAGAATGGAGCAAATGGAGCCAACAGGCGTGCAACGGTCATCAAACAAGTGTACAATGTGTCGTATGCACTCTTCTTGTCAGCACTCATCTCCTTACCCCAGAAACGTTTACGGTTCAGACGAACGTACCAGTTACTAAGGTCGTTGTTCACAAATGAGTCGATAAGGCGACCTGCACGTGTTGGGTCGAAATCCTCTAACTCAGCAGTTACACCCTTGATGAGTGAGTTAAGTTTAGAGATAATCCAACGGTCAATCTCTGGTGCATCAGCCTTTACAGCCTCACATGTTGTGGCATCATAGCCATCAACATTAGCATAAAGAGCAAAGAAACTATACGTATTATATAAGGTACCGAAGAACTTACGGCGACACTCGTCAACACCTTCTGGGTCGAACTTCAAGTTATCCCATGGTTCGCTGTTCGTCATCATATAGAAACGTACAGGGTCGGCACCATACTTATTCATCATCTCAAATGGGTTGGTAACGTTACCCACGTGCTTACTCATCTTGTTACCCTTTGCATCAAGCACAAGACCTGTTGAAATCACGTTCTTAAAGGCAACAGAGTCAAACACCATTGTTGCTATTGCATGGAGTGTGAAGAACCAACCACGAGTCTGGTCAACACCCTCGTTAATGAAGTCTGCAGGGAAGAATGCTGGTGGAACAGCTATACCCTCATAGCATGAGTGTACCAACTGGTCACGATATTCAGCCTCAGTCTTACCCGTAGCCTTCAAGCCTTCAGCATTAATCTCACCCTCAAATGGATAATGGAGCTGCGCATATGGCATAGAACCACTATCGAACCAAACGTCAATGAGGTCTGATTCGCGATGCATTGGCTTTCCTTCATCATTTACGAGGACAATATCGTCAACGTATGGACGGTGAAGATCAATCTTATCATAGTTCTCTTGGCTGAAATCACCAACAATGAAGCCCGCCTCTTTCAGTGGATTCTTCTCCATGATACCCGCAGCAACAGACTTTTCAATCTCGTTGTAAAGTTCCTCTACAGAACCAATACACTTCTCGCCACGGTTTTCATCACGCCAGATAGGCAATGGAGTTCCCCAGAAACGTGAACGGCTGAGGTTCCAGTCATTCAAGTTCTCAAGCCAGTTGCCAAATCGGCCAGTACCAGTTGATTCTGGTTGCCAACGGATAGTCTTGTTCAACTCTACCATTCGTTTCTTCTTAGCAGTGTCCTTGATAAACCAACTGTCGAGAGGGTAGTAGAGGATAGGCTTGTCTGTACGCCAGCAGTGAGGATAGTTGTGTACGTGCTTCTGAATATTGAAAGCTGTACCTTCCTGCTTCATTTCCATACAGAGAATGATGTTCAAGTCCTCTTCCTTTTCAGAAGCCTTCTTATCCCATACGCCATCAGGGTTGAAGCGTGGGTCGTATGAGTTCTTTACATAGTCGCCGGCGTGGTGACCATATGCTTTCTCATCAACACAAGCCTTAACGAAGTTCTTGTCTAACTCATCGATAGTAAAGTATTTACCCTGCAGGTCAACCATTGGACGAGTCTGTCCCTTCTTTGAAATCAGATAGAGAGCAGGGATATTGGCATCCTTTGCCACCTTAGCATCGTCCGCACCGAAGGTAGGAGCAATGTGTACAATACCTGTACCATCATCTGTGGTGACGTAATCGCCAAGGATGATACGGAAAGCCTCACTCTCCATCTCCACAAACTTATCACGACCATCTTCGCTTGCAAACACCTTCTCTGGGTGAGCTGCAGCATAGTCGTTCACAAACTTTGGTGCAAAGTCACCTGTCTGCTCAACAGGCTTTACCCAAGGCATCAACTGCTGATAGTGTAATCCTTCAAGTTCTGTACCCATCACACGACCTACGATACGATAAGGAACATACTTGTCTCCACGATCATAGGCTGGTAATTCGCCACCATCGGTAATCTCACCTTCTGACTTCAGATAGGCAGCTACACGACTTGCAGCCATAACGAGTGTCAACTTCTCTGCATCGTATGGGTTATAGGTCTCAACAATAACGTATTCAATCTTTGGACCAACACAAAGTGCAACGTTTGAAGGCAATGTCCAAGGTGTGGTTGTCCATGCAACGAAGCAAGGCTTACCCCATGTCTCCTTAGGTAAATTAGCCTTTTTAGCCAATACTTTCCAATCCTCTGTAGGGATAGCAAACTGTGCTGTGACGGTAGTATCCTTTACATCACGGTAGCACCCCGGCTGGTTCAGCTCATGGCTTGATAGACCAGTACCTGCAGCCGGTGAGTAAGGCTGAATGGTATAGCCCTTATACAGCAAGCCCTTGTTATAGAGTTGCTTGAGAAGCCACCACAAAGTCTCAATATATTTGTTATCGTAAGTAATGTATGGATGCTCCATATCAACGAAGTAGCCCATCTCCTCTGTCAACTGCTTCCATTCAGCAGTAAACTTCATTACATTCTCACGACACTTATGGTTGTATTCCTCTGTTGAGATATATTTGTCAGATGCGTGGTTGTCGATATCTTTCTTCGTAATACCCAACTCTTTTTCTACGCCCAACTCTACAGGCAATCCATGGGTATCCCAACCCGCCTTGCGATGCACTTGGAAACCTTGCATAGTCTTGTAGCGGTTGAAAGTATCCTTAATTGCACGTGCCAATACGTGGTGAATACCGGGGTGACCATTAGCTGATGGAGGTCCCTCGAAGAAGATGAACTGTGGGTCGCCCTCACGTTCATCAATACTCTTGTGGAAGATATCTTTCTTCTCCCACTCTT
>ERZ773013.927-NODE-927-length-18122-cov-11.887696_pt1 | contig 18122 bp, 14 predicted proteins | sample MGYA00511670_ERZ773013 | MGnify/ENA primary metagenome ERZ773013 (study PRJEB29015, sample SAMEA2738120) | human oral metagenome | biome: human oral; feature: human-associated habitat; material: saliva | place: China | collected 2257 ... | reverse complement strand
AGCGCATGCAGCTGAGCGCGATGGTATACAGCGCCCGGAAAGCCTGTCGGTTGAGCCGGTATCTGACAGGCTTGCCGCTCGAGGGGTGCCGCTGCGCGCAGCGCTGTAAATGCCGAGGGCAGCGGGCCGCAGCCCTATATCTTTAGCAGGGCAGGCGCATTGTCCTGCATAAGCTCCACTACGAGTGCCTCCAGCTTGTCTGCCTTGTTCTTCGCAAGCGCCTGGAGCATAAGCAGCGAGTCGACAACCAGCCTAGCGCTCTTTGGCCTCTTCCTGGCAAGCGACCTCATCATTTCAAAAGTTCCCATCCTGGCGAACTTCGAGCGGATCTCCTCCGGAGCCCCTGCACCTCTTGTCTCGCTTGGGCCGCAGGACCTCCATGATGGCGACACCGTACGATTCCGCATCCCCGAATCGCCTCTACGAGCGATTCGTATCAGACCCTGTCTGCTGGATACTCCCCGCTAAAGGCCACTTCTGCCCATGACATCCAACACACACAGCACATGGTTGTCCTTGTGTGTGTCGACGCTAGCGCAGAGCGTCCCGGAACCAGACATGCAAGCCCTCCATCCGTCATGGGCATCCTATCGGTAGGCTAGACACAATAGCGGGAGCGTTAGAAGCAGGAGAGTCCGGCCTGCTGGCAGCGCCCATGCTCCTATAAGGTCATGGCAGGCCTTCGGGATGCCCACGGCAGGGCGCGACAGGGCAGCTGCAGGCCGGCCTGCACGACGGCGGTTGGTGTATGGGCCAGCGCCCTGCTGCAAGCCAATGTTCCCAAGGCGTATGCCCTACAGCCAACTCTGCAGGAAATCCCCTGCCGAATCAACTGTGGTGTCATTATCAGTGTTGGTGTAAGCGGTCTTGCCGGGCTTGCTTGAGACCTTGATAAGAGACTTCCTGTTGAAGAGCCTGTTGATGAGGGAAGACTTGCCGACATCGGAGTGGCCGACGAAGGAGATCTCAGGAGCCTTCGGCTGCGGCAGCTGTCCGACCGTGCCATACGAGGCAAGGTAGCGGACTTGTTCATAGCGAATTCCCATGGATCAGACCTCCTGTATCTGGGCAGCGAGGGGAGCAAGGAGCTCGGTGATGGTTCCCTGGCCGACGACCGTGACCTTGTGCATGACGCGGGAGATAGCGGTATAGAGGCAACGTCTCACAAGCAGCGTTGCAGGATAGACCTCTGTCTGTGCGTCGGGGACGATGACCGTATCGAATTCCAGTCCCTTGGCGAGAGAGATCGAGGACGACAGCACCCCTCAGAGGCAGGATATCGTCTGCCCCCATGACGCGGGCCGATTCCCTGAGTTGCGTTCCGAGCCAGCGAGCACGGGCAGACGTATCGCAGACAAGCGCCGTGAGACCATCTGTATCGTGCGCTTCGTCCGCGGGCTCCTTGAGCTTTGCGAGAGAACCTTTGGTATCCTTTCCTTGAAAATCTGTGCCTTCGCGCTGGACCGAGGTAGTGCAGATGTTCCGCAAGCGCAAGTGAGATGGCGTCACCTTGGGCGAACTGGAAGATCGCATCGATCGCTACATCGTCAGGCGCAAGCGCTCGCTCAAAGGCGTGAGCCCGATGGAGTTCAGGAAGGCTCTGGGCTTGGCTCTGGTAGCTTAGGATTATCGATGGAAATGGTACGAAAAATCGTTATCACCCTCTGAAGGCCAATTTCAACAGGCATTAACATATATTGCAAGGGAGGAAAGAAAGGAACATATTTATTTTTTAACAAGCCAGAGTCCACAAGATGTTCCTGATGAATTATTTGGACAAGTTGCTACTCTTTTAGTCCATAGGCTGACGCATAAAAATGAATTTGACGTAATACAGAATCATCTGAGCGTTGGCTCTTTAAAACAGGTGCCTAAGTTAAATAGAGGAGAAGCGATTCTTACCAGTATAAATCTACTGAGAGAATTGCAATTAAGCATCACAAAATACAACAGAGCTCATGATAGTTTAGCTTTTAAACTTTAAAAAATAAATGGCTATATCTCTCAGCGCCCTGGTTGATAACATTTATACGAGGAGATACTGTGAGCAAGAGGAAGAGAGAATATATTACGATCCAACAGACTAAAGGGCAGGCTCGGCTGTTTCCTACGGTGGTTGTGCAGATAGTCATTGCATCCATCAGTATCATCTATTTCATTATGACTCTCTTGGCGTTGAATAACCCTGATGCACAGAGTGCTGTGGTTAATGCTGGAGCCGCTGAAGCTATGGGAATACAGCCTGAACAGGCGATAACATATTTGAGGATCATGCTGGTGGTCGAGCTTATCGTTAACGTTGCTGCCCTAATCTCAGGCTTCATGGGGATCACGATCATCTCAGATGCCCGCTCGATCAATACCTTCTGGAACATGACGGTCTTTACGTTGGTAATGACGAGCATCGGACTAATCATCGCAGGTATCATCGGCAGCATGCTGACCAGCACGGTCGTCTTCGTGACCAGTTTACTGATGGTGATCTTTACACGCCAGGCGCGCAAAGAGATTGATGAGGTGCTTGCGACAAAGCTGCACCACAAGAAGGGACATCGCTAATACAGAACGCAATAATTCAGAGGGAGGGAACATGCCAGACGGTGTGCTCCCTCATTTCATAGAGGGCTACCAGCAGTATAGGTAAATGCTTGTAATAGCTTGTTATCGTATGGTATGATTTATCCATGAGAGCAAGCGAATGGGCAAAAAGAGAAGGATTGAACGTCCAGACGGTATGGAAGTGGTGCCGTGAGGGGCGAATGCCCGTGCCCTTCGAGAAGACCTCGACGGGGATCATCCTCATACACGACCCCAAATACGAGAGGAACGAAGCGAAAGCCCCGTCGGGTAGGACGGTCTGCTACGCCCGCGTCTCGTCGGGCGACCAAAAGGACGACCTGCAGAGGCAGGCGGACCGACTCAAGGCGTTCGCAATCGGCATGGGAGTCGAGCACCCCGAGGTCGTCAAGGAGACCGGAAGCGGCATGAACGAGCGCAGGCGCAAGCTGAACCGCCTTCTCGCGGACCCGACCGTGGGGACGATCATCGTCGAGCACCGCGACCGCCTGGCGCGGATGAACGCGGGCCTGATCGAGAGCGCCCTTTCGGCGCAGGGCCGCCGCGTCGTGGTGGTGGACGACACCGAGCTCGACGACGACCTGGTGCGCGACATGACCGAGGTGCTCACGTCCTTCTGCGCCCGGCTCTACGGAAGGCGGGTGGCCAAGCACAAGGCCCAGGCGGCCATGAAGGCGGCCGACGATGCTTGAGGCGGTGAAGGTGGCCCTCGACCCCACGCCGCGCCAGGAGAGGGCGCTGCTGTCCCACGCCGGCGCTGCGCGGTTCGCGTACAACGCGGCCCTCGCTCACGTGAAATCCCAGATCGAGGCCGGAAAGAGGCCCGATTGGTCCTATTACTCCCTGCGCAGGTGGTGGAACGCCGGCAAGGACGGGCTTGCCCCCTGGTGGCGCGAGAACAGCAAAGAGGCCTACAACGCCGGCCTGGAATCACTCGGCCGCGCCCTCAAGAACTACTCCGCGTCCAAGGCGGGCGAGCGCAAGGGGCGGCGCGCGGGCTTCCCAAGGTTCAAGACCAAGGACGGGGCTGCGCCCTCCTACTCGTACACCACAGGCTCCTTCGGCCCGATCGACGGCGACCCCAAGGCGCTCAAGCTCCCGCGCGTCGGGCGCGTCCACTGCTTCGAGGACGTCGCGCGGCGCGTCGGCGACGCGAAGGTCACGCGCATGACGATCTCCCGGAGGGCGGGACGGTGGTACGCCTCGCTTTCGGTCGAGAGGCCGGGTGGCGTCCCGGCCCCCGTTCGGGGCAGACCGTCGGTCGGCGTCGACCTCGGCGTCAGGAAGCTCGCCACGTTGTCCGACGGCACGGTCGTGCCGAACCCGCACGCGTACAAAGCCCGCCTCAGCGGGCTCAAGCGAGCCCAGCGGGAGCTCTCGCGCAAGCGCAAGGGATCGGCGAGGCGCGAGCGAGCGCGCCTCAAGGTGGCGCGGGCGAACGCGCGCATAGCCGACTCGCGCTCGGATGCGACGCACAAGCTCACCGCCGGGCTCGTGCGGACGTACGGCCTGGTGGCGATCGAGGATCTGAACGTGTCCGGGATGATGCGCAACCACCACCTCGCCCAGGCGGTCGCCGACGCCTCCTTCGGCGAGTTCCGCCGGCAGCTCGAATACAAGGCGGAGCGCAACGGCGTCCAGGTGGCGGTGGTGGACCGCTTCTTCCCAAGCAGCAAGACGTGCTCGCGATGCGGGGCAGTGAAAGCCAAGCTGCCCCTGTCAGAAGCGCACGTACCGATGCGAGGAATGCGGACTGACCATCGACAGGGATTTGAACGCGGCAATCAACATACTCGTCGCCGGGAGTGCCCCGGAGACGCTAAACGCGCGCGGAGGGTCCTCCGCCGGGGCGCCCGCCCGCGCGGGCGCTAGGCGCGATCCGATGAAACGCGAACCAGGCGTTCGGGAGACCGATGCGAGACCTGGAGCTGTCCCTGGCAACGGGGACATGCAAGCTAGATCAAACTAGCTTGCTACGGTGGTTTGGGACCTGCGGTTGCACCGAGCTATGCCGGAGAGGCTCTCGAAGGATATGAGGGTAAGCAGGAACTCTCCCCATCCCTGGACAGAAAGCTTTTCTGTCCTCGAAGATCATCCTGCTGGTCGGTATGAAGGTGCACCCGCACACATTGCAGCGCCAGCGGCGCACCCTTTGGAGCTCACGGCCGAACATCGCTATTCTCCCCAAGCTGCACCTCAGGCAGGAACTGTGCTCAAAGACATCGAAGAGCGCCGCCTCGGCCTCTCCACCCTGCCGATGCAGCCTTTCGTAGTGCTCCTTTTGCCATCCCATCGCGAGCCTTCAAGCAGGCGTGAGTGAAGACTCACCAGTGCCGTCTCTGGACGTGGTGGACACTGCGGGCATCCTCCATCTTCCATAGATGGGTGATAAGTCCTTGGCAGCGCTAGTCAGCAGTGCCGCCAAGGACTACCACATCGCAAGAGCGCCGCTGCCCGCCATCGCGCTCTCGTATGGTGGCCAAGCTCTCGCATCCAGTTATTAGCCTAGTTGGCCCTTAGGCAGGACAGATGTCAGCACACTGCAAGAAGGGATTTCGACCGTAATAATCTGACCGGTATGCCATCGCTCTGCCGATGGTTCGCTTTCCTTTAAGTGAGTGCGTAACCTCAATGTGCGTACTTGATTTTGCACTCGTACAGCCCTGAACATAGAGGTAAGGACCTGTCTGGCCTCCATTGAAAGGGACGAGCGATGGCAAAAGACTTTAAACCACAGCCCTACCTGTTCCCGATGCCGACCTACATGGTCGGGACCTACAACAGGGATGACACCGTCGACGTGATGATGATGGCATGGGCGGCGTTGTCGCGCAAAATATGGTTGCCCTGAGCTTGGAAATAGAGCGCAAAAACGCTCACAAATATCAAGGCACAGAAGGCCTTCACGCTAGCGGTCCCCGATACCGACACCCCCAAGCAGTCCGATTACTTCGGCACTGTCTCTTCGAGCAACACTCCGGACAAGTTTGAGCGTTCAGAGCTCCACGCACACAAGAGCGAGCGTGTAGACGCACCGATCATCGAGGAGTCTCCGATTACACTCGAGTACAAGCTCGTCGAGGTACAGACACAGCCTTACAGCACTTATGTGCTAGATGAGACCGTCAGTACGCGTGCAGCCGATGCGATACTCGATGAGAGAGGGAGATCGACGCCAGCAAGGTACACGCCTTCGACTTCGATCAGATACGCAATGGCTACTATGCGATCAGAGAGGAGATCGGCAAAGCCTGGAATGCCGGACTAGGCTTCACAAAATAAACGTGGGACCCACCGCATTCGCAGCAAGTCCCACACACCAAGAACTGGATCAGTGATTAGTGGTTGTTCCTCTTCTCTTCCTTATCGTGTTCAGCCTCGTTCTTCACAACTTCGCTCAGCAGATCATCCAGGGAAGACAGGTCCTCGTTGATAACATCAGAGTTCTTGTCGTCCTCCTTCTTGGTCTGCGTCGGGCCGCCGATCAGCTCATCGTCGTACTGGTGAGTCGACGGTGCCGCCTGGCCGAGCATCACGTCGTTGTCCGCATCCGGTGAGAACACGATGTTCAGCAGCTGGGTCAGATCCTCAGAGTCCGCCTCATTGTCGTCCGGCTCCAGGATATAGAGCAGGCCACGCTTCTGCAGGCCGTCGCGAAGCTCCTCGATAGCCTTTGCGCCGATACCGTCAATCCTCAGAAGATCATCCTCAGTCTTACCGATCAGGTCACCGACCGTCTCGATGCCCTCCTCGGAGAACTTGTTGGTCCAGCGCTGTGACACGCCGAGGTCATCGTACAGATAGAGCTTTGCGTCCTCAGAGCTGAGCGTACGCCCGTTCTTTGAATAGACTCCGCCGTATCCGTTGTAGTCGTCGCCGACCCAGGAGAGCTCATGTTTCGGCAGCTTATCCTCAATGGCCTTCAAGTCATCCGGAGCCCACTCAGGCAGCGTCTTGGCATTCGGGCTCGTCGGTTCAACGCGCTTGCCCTTGTAGGTAAGTTCGACGTCCTCGTAAGCCGGAAGGCCGGTGCCAGCCGGGATCTTCTTGCCAACAATGATGTTGGACTTCAGATCCTGGAGGTGATCAACCTCGCCTTTGATAGCAGCCTCGGTAAGTACACCCGCAGTACGGATGAAGGAGGCACTGGAGAGCCAGGAGTCAATGGAGCTCGCGACCTTGAGCGTACCCAGAATAACCGGTTCTGCCTCAGGAGGCGTACCGCCCGCAAGCGTGATCTCGCGGACCTTGTCTGCGAAGACATAGCGGTCAACGTACTGGCCGAGCAGGTAGTCGGAGTCACCGGAGTTGGTAACTTGGACGCGGCGCAACATCTGACGAGCGATAACCTCAATGTGCTTGTCGTTCAGATCGACGCCCTGGGAGCTGTAGACCTCCTTGACGGAGTTGACGAAGGTGTGCATCGTCGACTCGATGTCAGTCAGCTTACGAAGCTTTCTGAAGTTGACGAAGCCACGGGTCAGCTGTTCGCCAGCGCGCACCTGTACGCCGTCCTCGATCTCAGGCATGAAGCGTACGGATGCCGGGATCCGCTTCTCAGTCAGAACCCGACTGTTATCGTCGGAATCTACGATCTGCATCAGGTACTGCGTACCCTCAGTCGTGATGCGCAGCGTGCCAGAGGCGGGAGCCAGGTCAGCCTCACGGCCCAAGATCTTCTCGTTGATGTTGCCGACAACGTCGAACATACGAGCAACGGTTGGCAGGCCCTGGGTAATATCCTCGGCGCCTGCGACGCCACCGGAGTGAATCGTACGCATGGTCAGCTGGGTGCCCGGCTCACCGATGGACTGCGCGGCGATAACGCCGACAGCGGTGCCGATGTTGACTGGCCGACGGGTAGAAAGATCCCAGCCGTAGCATTTCTGGCAGACGCCGTTTTTGGCTTTGCAGGTGAGCAACGCTCTGAGCTCAACCTTCTTCAGGCCGTGGTCTGCCAAGTTCTGCAGATCGTCTGCGCTCGTGACGTAGTCGCCGGCCTTGATAAGGACCTCACCGGTCTTCGGGTCAACCACATCGTGCAGGGTGCAGCGACCGATCAGGTCAGTGTTCAGGTTCTTCGTGCCGGGCAGGAAGATGTTATAGGTGCAGGCCTCATCGGTGCCGCAGTCCTCTTCGCGAACGATAACGTCCTGGGCGACATCGACGAGTCGACGGGTCAGATAACCGGAATCAGAAGTGTGTGACGCGGTATCGACCAGGCCCTTACGGGCGCCGTAGGTGGAGATGAAGTACTCCAGCGGCTGCAGGCCCTCACGGAAGTTGGACTTAATCGGCAGGTCGATGGTGTCACCGGACATATCAGCCATCAGGCCACGCATGCCGGCGAGCTGGCGCAACTGGGTCTTGGAACCACGAGCGCCGGAGTCCGCCATCATGTAGATCGGGTTGTCCTCGCTGAAGCCGTCGAGCATCTTGGTACCGAGCGCCTCGGTGCAGACAGTCCACGCATTGACGACCTCGATGTGGCGCTCCTGCTCGGTCAGAAAGCCATCCTCGTAGTTCTCGTTGATCTCGTCGACCTTCGCCTGTGCGGCATCGAGCATCTCCTGCTTCTCAGGCGGGATGACAGCATCCCACACGGAGACGGTAAGTCCTGAGATCGTCGCATAGTGGAAGCCAATGGACTTGATTGCGTCGAGGATCGGCTCGACCTGTGCGTTGGTATAGCGGTCACAGCACTCGTTGACGAGCTGTGAGATGTCGTTCTTGACCATCTTGTAGTTGATGAAGGGGAAATCCGCAGGCAGGCAGGAACGGTTGAAGACAATGCGGCCAGCGGTGGTCTCGAAGTGGATCGGGCCATCGGTCACGTCGTAATCCTGCACGTCGTGCGCAGAGGTCTTGACGCGGAAGATCTTTCTGCCGCCCTCTTCGGTGTTAGCGTCAGCCGGATACACACGCACGGTAACGTTCGCCTGCATATCCAGGTCAACATCGTTGGAGATCGTATTGACAGCATCCTCGAAGTTGGCATACACATTGCCTTCCCCGGCGACGCCTTTCTTCTCAGTCGTCAGATAGTAGACGCCGAAGACCATGTCCTGTGAAGGAACGGTCAGCACCTTGCCCGATGCCGGTGAGCGCAGGTTGTTCGTCGAAAGCATCAGGACACGGGCCTCAGTCTGCGCCTGGGTAGACAGCGGCACGTGGACGGACATCTGGTCACCGTCGAAGTCTGCATTGAACGGTGCACAGATCAGCGGGTGCAAGTGGATGGCCTCACCTTCGACCAGAACCGGCTCAAAGGCCTGGATAGACAGGCGGTGCAGGGTAGGTGCACGGTTCAAGAGGACCAGACGGTCCTTGATCACCTCATCGAGCACATCCCAGACAGCTGGCTGCTGACGGTCGATTGCGCGCTTGGCACCCTTGATGTTCTCGACCTTGCCGAGCTCCACCAGACGGCGCATCACGAACGGGCGGAAGAGCTCGAGCGCCATAGTCTTCGGCAGACCACACTGGTGCATCTTGAGCTGCGGATCCGTGACGATGACGGAGCGACCGGAGTAGTCAACACGCTTGCCCAGCAGGTTCTGACGGAAGCGGCCTTGCTTGCCTTTGAGGGACTCAGCGAGGGACTTGAGCGCTCTGCCACCACGGCCGGTGACTGGGCGGCCGCGACGACCGTTATCGAACAGGGCGTCGACGGCCTCCTGCAGCATTCTCTTCTCGTTGTTGACGATGATGTCAGGAGCGTCAAGAGAGAGCAGACGCTTCAGACGGTTGTTGCGATTGATGACACGGCGATAGAGGTCGTTCAGGTCAGAGGCTGCGAAGCGGCCACCGTCGAGCTGCACCATAGGACGCAGATCAGGCGGGATAACCGGGATAACATCCAGAATCATGTTCGCAGGATCGTTGCCACCCTTGATGAAGGCGTCGACGATCTCGAGGCGCTTAATAGCCTTCTCACGCTTCTGCTTCTGGGAGTTCTCGTTGTTGACAATCTCACGGAGCTTCTTGGCCTCCTCCTGAAGGTCAATCCCCTTGAGCAGATCACGGATAGCCTCAGCGCCCATGCCACCCTTGAAGTAGATGGAGTAATAGCGCTTCATCTCGGTGAAAAGTGACTCATCGGAGATGAGCTGGCGCTTCTCGAGCTGCATGAACTGATTGTAAGCATCCTGGCGGAGCTTCTTCTCCTCCTCATACTCAGCTTCGAGGTCAGCCACCTCAGCCTTGATCTCATCCTCAGAGAGCGGCTCAACGCCGTCAAACTCGGAGCCCCCCTGATCGGCGCCCTGCGCCTTGACGCGGTCGATCTGATCGTCGCGCTCAGCGTCGAGCTCTTCGAGGTCAGCAGCGAGCTCCTCTTTCAGGTCAGCGGCGTCAGTGTCGCGGGCCTGGGTGTCGACATCGGTGATGATATAGGAAGCGAAGTAGAGAACCTTCTCCAGGTCCTTGCTCTTGATGTCAAGAAGACGGGACAGGGGGAATGAAGTCGGGCTCTTGAAGTACCAGATGTGGCTGACCGGCGCGGCAAGCTCGATGTGGCCCATCCGCTCACGGCGGACCTTCGCGCTCGTTACCTCAACGCCGCAGCGCTCGCACACAATACCTTTAAAGCGGATACCTTTGTATTTTCCGCAAGCGCATTCCCAGTCCTTGGTCGGACCGAAAATCTTCTCGCAGAACAGTCCGTCTTTCTCAGGCTTGAGGGTACGGTAGTTAATCGTCTCAGGTTTCTTAACCTCACCGTGAGACCAACTGCGAATAGTATCAGCAGAAGCGAGAGAGATCTTAACCGCATCAAAATCTGTGGTATCGAAATCTGCCACCGTTACTCCTTCTTGTCCGTAGAGTTACCAATTAAAATTTCGTCACTTTTGTGACCTGTATTCTCCGGTTTGCCGCCGATCAGCTCGTCAGCATCGTTGTTTGCGAAGACCTCTGCCGGATTCTTCTCGGTCGAGGTGTGATCGTGGGACCCTGAGCCCTTGTCCCCCCGCTTTGAATAGGAGATCGGCTCCATATCGAGCGCCAGGGAACGGACCTCTTTGACGAGTACCTCGAAGGACTCAGGGATACCCGGCCTCGGGGCATTCTCACCTTTGACGATCGCCTCATAGGTCTTCACACGACCATTGGTATCGTCGGACTTGACCGTCATGAGCTCCTGCAGGACGTTGGCTGCACCGTATGCATACAGTGCCCAAACCTCCATCTCACCGAAGCGCTGGCCTCCGAACTGCGCCTTGCCGCCGAGCGGCTGCTGGGTAACCAGGCTGTATGGGCCGGTTGCACGGGCGTGAATCTTATCGTCGACCATGTGGCCGAGCTTCAGGATGTAGCTCACGCCGACCGTGATCTTGTTCTTGAAAGGCTCACCAGTTCTGCCGTCATACAGGGTCGTCTTGCCCTGGATATTCAGTTGCGGGACGAACTCGCTCATCATGTGGTCACCGTAGTCCAGCTTGGCCTTATTCATCAGGTTGATGTTGGTGCGCTGGATAACGTCGGCGACCTCTCTGTCGGTTGCGCCATCCAGGACCGGCGTAGACACGTAGGTCGGACCGGGGACATAGCGCTCAGAGTGATCGGATTCCTGGTCCCAGCCATGTGCGGCAGCCCAGCCTAAGTGACACTCGAGCAGCTGGCCGACATTCATACGGGATGGGACACCCAGCGGGTCGAGCAGCACGTCGATCGGCGTACCGTCTGCCATGTAGGGCATGTCCTCCATCGGGAGCACCCGGCACACAACACCTTTGTTGCCGTGACGGCCAGAGATCTTATCGCCCTGCTGAATCTTTCTGCGCTGTGCCACGAAGACACGGACGAGCTCATTTACGCCTGGCGACAGCTCGTCGCCCGCCTCACGGCTGAAGCGGACAACGTCGACGACACGGCCATAGGCGCCGTGCGGCATCTTCAGTGAGGTGTCGCGAACATCGTGGGCCTTGGCACCGAAGATTGCCCTCAGGAGGCGCTCCTCAGCGGTGAGCGCGGTCTCGCCCTTCGGGGTGACCTTGCCGACCAGGATGTCGCCCGGGCCAACCTCAGCGCCGATGCGGATGATGCCATCCTCGTCGAGGTTTGCGAGCATGTCCTCAGATAGGTTCGGAATCTCGCGGGTGATCTCCTCTGGTCCGAGCTTCGTGTCACGAGCATCGATCTCGTGGCGGGAGATATTGATGGAGGTTAGGAGATCGTCGCGATCAAGACGGTCGGAGACGATGATGCCGTCTTCGTAGTTGTAACCTTCCCACGGCATGTACGCCACGGTGAGGTTCGTACCCAGTGCCAGCTCTGACTGGTCGACAGAAGGGCCGTCAGCCAGCGGCTCGCCTTTAATGACGTGGTCGCCCACGTGCACGATCGGGCGGTGGTTGATGCAGGTTGACTGGTTGGAACGCTGATACTTCGGCAGATTGTAGGTGTCGACCTGGCCGTCAGCAGTCGTGACCTCGACATGCGCTGCATCGACGGCCGTGACGTCGCCTTCATGCTCAGCGCTAATCAGCTCGCCAGAGTCAAGGGCTGCTCTGAACTCAAGGCCGGTGCCCACAAATGGAGCATGGGAACGGATCAGGGGCACTGCCTGACGCTGCATGTTTGCGCCCATGAGGGAACGCTTAGCGTCGTCGTGCTCTAGGAACGGAATCAGGTTAGCTGCGACCGAGAGCAACTGTCTCGGGGAAACATCCATGTAGTCAACGGTATCGACGTCGACCTCTGCCAGCGCACCGAAGGAACCGTCGAAGTCGCGGGTACGCGCAACGACGCGCTGTGCCAAAGCAAGCTTGCCGGTCTTGGGGTCACGTTCGACGAACTGACCGGTCTTCGGGTCGATCGGGGTGTTTGCCGGGGCGATGTTGTGGTCCTCTTCCTCGTCTGCGGTCATCCAGTCAATCTTGTCGGTTGCCTTACCGTCGATCACCTGACGATACGGTGCCTCGATGAAGCCGTACTCATTGACGTGCGCGTAGAGTGCGAGTGAGCCGATCAGGCCGATGTTCGGGCCCTCAGGGGTCTCAATCGGGCACATACGGGAATAGTGCGAGTTGTGGACGTCGCGAACCGCAGTAGGAACATTGGTACGACGGCTGGACCCGGACTTGTGTCCTGCCAGGCCGCCAGGTCCCAGAGCGGACAGACGGCGCTTATGTGTCAAACCGGACAGTGGATTGTTCTGGTCCATGAACTGTGAAAGCTGAGAGGAACCGAAGAATTCTTTGATAGCTGCCACAATCGGGCGGATGTTGATCAGGCTCTGCGGGGTGATATCGTCCGCATCCTGTGAAGCCATACGCTCACGGACGACGCGCTCCATACGGGAGAGGCCGATGCGGAACTGGTTCTGTACCAACTCCCCGACCGTACGGACACGACGGTTACCGAAATGGTCGATATCGTCGGTCTTCTTGGTGGTATCGCCAGCGTGCAACGCAAGCAGATACTTGAGCGCGGTGACGATGTCCTCATTGGTGAGCGTACGCTCCGTATGGGTTTCGGAGTCAAAGCCGAGTTTCTTGTTGATCTTATAGCGGCCGACACGGGCTAAGTCATAGCGCTGCGGGTTGAAGTACAGACCATTCAGCAGTGCCTTTGCGGAGTCAACTGTAGGCGGCTCACCAGGGCGCTGACGGCGGTAGATCTCAAGCAATGCGTCTTCACGCGTCGTTGCAGAATCGCGCTCGATCGTGGAGTGAATGACATCCGTATCACCGAGGAGGTTGATGATCTCATCGTCGCTCTCAGCGATGCCGAGAGCGCGGAGCAGAAGTGTTGCACCCTGGCGGCGCTTGCGGTCAATAGAAACGACAAGCTGTCCACGCTTATCGACCTCAAACTCCAGCCAGGCACCACGAGCAGGGATGAACTGCGCATGATGGGTGAGTACCCCATTATCGGTCTCCTGGGAGAAATAGACGCCCGGGGAACGAACAAGCTGAGAAACAACAATGCGCTCGGTGCCATTGACGATAAAGGTACCGCGCTCAGTCATGAGCGGGAAATCGCCCATGAAGACAAGCTGCTCTTTGATCTCGCCGGTCACCTTATTGACGAATTTGACATCGACCAGCAGAGGTGCTTGATAGGTGATGTCCTTCGCACGACATTCATCCATCGTGTGAGCAGGATCTCCAAATTGGAAATCGCCGAAGGTGACTTCCATGGTATTTGCGTTGTTCTCGATAGGCGAAAACTCTGCGAATGATTCGGCGAGCCCCTCAGTCATGAAGCGATGGTAAGACTCTTTTTGTACAGAGATGAGGTTCGGCAACTCCATTACTGGCGGAATCTTGCTAAAGCTTACACGCTGACGTTTTTGGAATTGAGCTTTGGAAGACTTTGCGGTATGCACCAGGCACTTCCTCCTTCATACAGTCACATTCACGGCATTATGCCGCAAGCTAGTAATATAGAGAAAGATACCAATACAGTCAAGCTCAGCGCTTGACATAAAAATTAAAATAGTATATTTAGCTGAACACCCTATTTAATCTGTATAGATAGTCAGTGTCCATATATGGAGAAGCTGTGAGAGGCTCCTTGATACATACGTAAGTATACCAAAGAGGGAACCGGGTGTAAACCCTAACCCTCTCATTTTTTGGGCTCTTCGCTGTTTCTAGGGAAACGATGATTAATTCGGCTCGATGAGGTCGCTGGGGCCACACGCTGTATGACATCGGCTCAAAATGTCTCGAACCACGCAGTGCCCATACCCACATAGATGCCTATCTGTCTTCTGGATATGGTATAGCTACATCCACACATTCCAGCATATCCAAAAGGAAGATATGGGCAGCCAGATGAGCTTTTAGGACCTTAAATCCTAAGGTCTTAGGAGAAAGACCCGGCGAGAGGCATTCCTGGAGCGGATGGATGCGATCGTTGTGTGGGATAGCTGGATTGCACTGGTAGATACCAGCTACCACTGACAGGCTCTTGTCAGGCATGTGCGCGCTGCAAAGACGAAGCTTTAGGATGTATCTGTTGCAGGTCATGTTTGCTCTCTTAAGACGAGGGAACTTAAAGATGCTATCCTGGATTGCCACTCCTGGCAGCGCTTCTGTGCACGCAGACCTCATGCAAGCGCAGGTGCCAGATGCGACGACACTTGCGAAGATGCGCCATAGCCTTAAAGCGAGAGGAGTTCGGCAAAGCTTGTGCTTCACGACCTGAACTTAGAGCTCGAAAAGGCAGGGATCACGGCGCGGGGTGGCTCCATGGTGGATGTGACCTTCACCTGGGCCTTAAAGCTTAACGAAGAACAAGGACCATACGCGTAACCCTTAAAGCGCACCAGTCCAAGAAAGACTAACTATTAAAAGTCAATCATGAAATTACGATTTTTCGGAGCCTTCGGTAGTTTCTATGGGAGGCAGTCCCATCTAGGCGGCCCTCCTTCTCGCGCTTTTCCCTGACCTTTCCGGAAGCTGCGGCTTGCTGTCCGAGCACCTCAGCATGAGCAGCCCGATCAGGTTGTCCGCGTTGCGAAACCCATAGCCCATCTTGACCGTCACCTTGATCTTGTTGTTGATCGACTCGACGCGGCCGTTGCCGGTTCCGAGCTCAACCGCCGCGACCACGTCGGCCCTGCGCCTGCGCACCTTCTTCTCGACGGCGACGACGGGCTTGATCCTGCAGTACGCGGCGGCGCGCAGCCACGCGTCGAGCAATTCCGCGGTCTCGCTGGCTCACCCGGCCCTGAACACCGCCCGCAGGTCCTCCTTCAACTCCCATGCCCTGAACAGGCGCGAAGCTGCCTTCTTCTTCAGCGCGTCGAGCTTGGCGCGCTGCGCGTCGGTGAGGTTCTCGGGGTTCTTCACGAGGGCGAAGCGGCTGCCCTTGATCGCGTCGGCGGCCTCCTTGAGCGCCCTGGCCTCCGCCGGGGTCTCCTCGCCCTTCCGCGGCCGCCCCGGCCGGTCTCGCGGGGGCGTCGTTCATCCACTGCACGACGTGGAAGGGGTCCATGACCCAGCGCGCGGTGTGGGCAGCGGTGCCGGAGTAGCGTCTTTATCCACTTCGCGCCGTCGGCGGTGACGACCTCGATGGCGCGCCTCTGCTCTCAGGTGAGCTCGTCCAGGAAAAGGCCCAGCACGTCTTTGCCGTACCCCTCGTGGACCCATATCAGACATCCCCGGTCGTGGTCGACGACGACAATCAGGTACTTGTGCCCCTTCTTGTAGGAGGTCTTATCGATCCCGATGCGCCTTGCACCCTCGAAGCGCCCCTGCCGCGCGCGGCCTGCAGGTCGGCGTAGACCTCGCCGAGCGTGTGCCACTCCACGCGCGCTAGCTCCGCGACGGCGCTGGCCGGATCCGCGCCGTGCCAGGCCACGCCACCTACTCCTTAAAGTCGTACGTGAAGCGCGACCTGGGCCTCGCCCAGGGCACCGCCTCGACCAGAACGCCGTGCTCCGGGCAGGCGACCCGCCTCGTCGCGTACTCCAGATAAGCACGTCGAGCGGGCCAGGTCCATCGCCCTCCACGATCGCGGGCTCGGCGACCTGTCGTAGCAGCCGCATCTCTTGCCGCAGACGGGGCAGCGCAGGCCATCCTTCCTCCACGGCCTCACCCCGACGACGACTCGGTCGCCTTCGATGCGTACGTATTCGATCACGGTGTGCGCCAGCGCGAGCGCGCAGCGTAGTATCCTGTTCATGCGTCAGGGCCTTTCCGCTAGGTTGTTGTAGCAGACGTAGCCCTACCCTGCCCGACGCGGGAACGGCCCCAGACGGGGCCGTTCTCCTTTATTTGCTTTGTCACCGCGCTCCCATCTGGGCGCTTGGGCGGATTCCGCCCATAGAAACTACCGAAGAGCCTTTTTTCGAATAAAACGCGGAGACGTGTTTTAGATAGATCAGTACCTTGAAAACTGCATGACGAACAGAGTCTCAGGAATAGGGCTCTAAGAAAAGGCTATGGGTTGTAAGATTTACGCTGCCTGGTATTCGCTATGGGTCAGCTCCATCCGGTAGATAGTTCTGACTAGCTTCTTTGCCACGTGCGACAGGGCGACATAGAAGTGCTTGTCTTCAGCACGCTTTCTGGCCAGATACAGGCCAAACCGCTCGTCCCACTTGGAGACGTATATAGCGGCGTTGAAGAGGGCGAAGCGGAGGTATTTGGAGCCTCGTTTCTCCATATGGGCATAGGTGGATGTCAACTGCCCGGACTGGTAGGTAGATGGCGACATGCCTGCATAGGCAAGGATCTGGTCCGCATTGTCAAAGCGGTTGAAATCGCCAATCTCGGCCAGGATCATGGCTCCCATCCGGTAGTTGATGCCGGGAATCGTCATGATCGAAGAGCTGCTCTTATCCATAATCTTTCGAATGGAAGCTTCTACTTTTTCGATGTCGGCAGTCAGGGCATCGATCTGGCGGATCGTCTGCTTGAGTTCTATGGATCTTACAGACATCTCTGATCCGACAGAGGATCTGGCCGCATTCCGGATCTCGATCGCCTTCTCTCGGCCATACCGGCCACGGGAGGCATCACAGAGCAGGGACTTCAGATGTGTGAGGTTGGCATCGGCAACACATGACGCACCGGGCATTTCTTCAAGCAGGCGCTAGACGGTGTTTATGTGAAGCGTTGGGACGAGGCCTTCCAGTTTGGGGAATACAATGTTCACCAGCCTGGTGATGGATGTCTTCAGCTTCGCTCTCCTCTGGATGAGATCAAAGCGGTATCTGGTCGATGACTTCAGCTCTTCGCTGGGGTACGATGTATCCGTGTAGGGCCTGAGGGTCTTATCAGTCACAAGCATTTCGGCAATGGAGCGGGCATCGACTTTATCCGTTTTCGTCTTTCTAAGGCGCTGACCTTTTCTGTAAAGATTTGTGTGAAGCGGGTTGATTACAAAGGTGCGGTAGCCTCGACCAAGAAGCGAGCCCAGGATGTTGTAGGAATAGTGGCCGGTAGCCTCGAGCCCTACTTTTATCTGGGACAGGTCTTTTGAGGCCGTCTCGATTCTTCTGAACAGCTCATCATAGCCTTCGCGATTGTTCCGGATGGTAAAGACCGGGAACAGTTCTTCAGCGTCCGGACCAAGAATGCAGCAGTCGTGCTTGTCCTTGGCGACATCGATTCCAACGTAGATCATCTTTAAGACCTCCTTCAAAGAAGCGGCTGATTGTTCTGATGCTGTCGTCAGACCACAGGGCTTTCTGCCAATCGTATCCTCGTTCTACATAAACCGTCATGCGGTATCTAACTGATCAACAATGCAGCAAAGAGGCTGTGGCTGGAGCCTTACTAAAACCGTCGAGCGGTAGGTGAGCAAGACCACTCCACAGCATCTGATGACAATGTAGCCGTTTACCAGGAACAGGTAAAGGAAAGCTACCACTTAATAATACGAGGGGGAGCCTGGCGTATCAGATACAAGGCGCATATTGGCGTGGATGCCGCAGGTGGCCTTGTGCATGGTGTGGAGACGATCGCCTAGAATGTATCTGACATATCCTGTGGCACATGCACTCGTAAGGGAAGATGACAGGTTCTGCTGCGCAGACTTTAGGCTATATAGGTATAGCGAAGCGCCCTTAAGGACGCATAAAGACC
>ERZ773013.912-NODE-912-length-18295-cov-7.343476_pt1 | contig 18295 bp, 10 predicted proteins | sample MGYA00511670_ERZ773013 | MGnify/ENA primary metagenome ERZ773013 (study PRJEB29015, sample SAMEA2738120) | human oral metagenome | biome: human oral; feature: human-associated habitat; material: saliva | place: China | collected 2257 ... | reverse complement strand
AACGCATATACATACGCATCAGCATAGAAGCCCAGTCTTGACTCTCCGTACCGCCTGCTCCCGAGTTAATCTTCATCACACACTCCATCGGATCTTCCTCCTGTCGAAGCATGTTCTTTAACTCTAAGCTCTCAATTAACCGAAGTGCTTTATCGTAGGCAGCGTCAACCTCCTCTTCAGACACAAGTTCATCCTTATAGAAATCGTATGCTAATTGCACCTCATCAGCCAACGCCCGCACCTTATCATAGTCTTTCACCCACTTCTCAATATCCTTTACTTTCTTCATCTGCACCTGTGCTCTGCTTGGATCATCCCAAAAGTCAGGTGCTTGTGTACGGAGTTGTTCCTCCTCAAACTCTATTCTCTTCTTATCAATATCAAGATAACGGTGCAACGCTTCAGTGCGTTCTTGTATATCTTTAAGCTGGTCTGCTGTTATCATCTTTATTCTTTTATCGTTGTTAGAGGCTTAGGGAGCTGGCAAAACTAATAAGTTTAGCAGGACTAGCAATACTTGTAGAACTAGTAAGACTAGTGACGCTCGTAAGGCTCGTAAGGCTCGTAAAGCAAGCAAAACACTGCCTAATTCATCTTAACAATTAACCCATCAACCTGTCAACCCATCAACTCGTCAACCCATCAACTCATTTACTTCCCTACTCTTCGTACATCTTTTCAATCACATCATGGTAGCGACGGTTTACGACAGAGCGCCTTAGCTTCAGCGTATTGGTCAACTCTCCGTTCTCCATAGAGAAATGATGAGGGAGGAGCGTGAACCGTTTAATCTGCTCGTATGACGCCAAGCGCTGTTGTAAAGTCTCTATACGCTCACGCATCATCTCGTTAACACGCTTGTTCTGGCATAACTCTTCACGGTCTTTGAACGTTATATGGTTCTCCTTAGCCCACTCTTCAAGCACAGAGAACTCAGGCACTATCAATGCAGCCACAAACTTTCTCTGGTCTGCTATGACCGATACTTGTTCGATAAACTTATCCACTAATAGCATACCCTCAACCATCTGCGGTGCTACATATTTACCATTTGAGGTCTTGAAGAGGTCTTTGATACGTTCTTTCAAGAACAACTCACCATCTTTCATATACCCCGCATCACCCGTATGGAAGTATCCGTCCTTATCAAAAGCCTCTGCATTAGAAGTCTCACGACGGAAGTATCCAGGCATAATCGTAGGTCCTTTCAGCATTACCTCACCTTCTTCGCTAATCTTGATATCGATACCCTCGATTGGACGACCTACTGAACCTACGGTATATGGCTGTCCAATATGGTCGCAGGTAACGGTTGCCAGACTCTCTGTCAGTCCATACCCAACAATCATGTTAATGCCAACACTATGCACAAACTCCTCTACCTCAGGCGACACGTAAGCCCCCGCTGTTGGGAAGATATGAGGGTTCTCCAGTCCTAACTGCTTACGAACAAGACTTAGCACAGTCTTATTAACAAGCTTATACTCCATCTCTAACGTTAGCGGGACACGCTTTCCACGTGCTATATACTGTATATTACGTTTCCTTCCTACGTTCAAAGCATGATAGAACAGCTTGCGCTGAACGACACTGGAGTTCTCCATGCGTTCCTTCACGGCCACATAAACCTTCTCCCAGAAGCGAGGTACGGCTGCCATACACGTCGGATGCGTCTCGCGCATACTCTGTTGTATCTCCTTGGGATAGGTGTTTACAATCAATTCACTCCCAAGAGAGAGGGCCAGATAAGCCCATCCTCGCTCGAAGACATGGCTGAACGGTAGGAAGTTGATAACACGATCCTTGTCATTCAAGGGTACACTCTTTGCATTGGCACGCAAAGCTGCATGATACATCTTATATGTTAAGACCACGCCTTTACTCTCTCCTGTGGTACCACTTGTATAGAGTATGTTACAAATATCTGCTTCATTCGCCTGCCCCCAACGCTCTTCTACCTCAGCTTCACGTGGGAAACCTTCCCCTAACTTTAGGAAGTCTTCAAAGTAAATAGAATTGGGGTCGTGCTGACTAAGCCGTACACTTGAATCAAAAACAATAATTCTTTCGAGCGAAGGACAAAGCGATTGGATGCGACGTGCCTTGTCATACTGTTCCTGTTCACCAACGAAAAGGAACCTTACACTGGCATCCTGAATCATATATTGTATCTGTTGTTCAGAACTTGTGGCGTAGAAAGGAATACTAATCACCCGCACACCGTATGCACCAAATTCTGTATAAAGATGGTGAATACAGTTCTGTGAGAACACAGCAATCGTCTCTTGAGGCTTCATCCCAAGGTTCAAAAGAGCGTTTGAAACCTCCTTTACGCGCATTGAGAACTGATTCCATGACACTGCACGCCACTCCAGACTACCAAAGTTACGGAAGGTAATGGCCGCTTTAGTACCGTGTTTTTTTGCTTGTTCATGTATAAGAACAGAAAGATGACTGATTGTCTGCATTGTTTTCCTTATTTTTCTTCGTCCCTTCAGCAAATACTCTATCTACAAGCGAAGCTTATAGACGGATTGCCGATTATACTTTATCTCCTGCAAATATAAACATTTATCCGCAAAGCAAAAAATAAATTAGATATTAAATGATAATTTTTACCTATTCCTTTCACCCTCTCTAAACTTAGAACAACAGGACAATTATATTCCTTTATAGGACAGAATAAACCCTACACTACCATCAACTAATAATCAAAAGAGCTGATTATCCGCAGTAATTGAGTTGTCACTCGATAGAATGTTTCCTATGATTAATTTGCCGATGGATGCCTGACGCTTTCCCAATACATGGTTAGCAAGTGGCTTGATGATTGTTAGCAAAAAATGAGACTGCACTGAGCATGCAACCTATTGTGGTTTAGAAGGATTGCACACCCAGATAGATTGCAATCGAGCCTATCACGAACAACGTTACAGAGAGGCATTATCACTTTTATTTTCGTGTAGTAGTAATCACCTTATTCACAACTACCTACACAACAGAAGGGCAAAAGCTCCGAATTATTTTCATGAAAAAAAATATTTTTCTTCATGAAAAAAAATAATTATCTTCATGAAAAGAAATATTTCTCTTCATGAAGATAATTCAGTTATGATGTTTTATTGAGATTAGAAAGACGATGAAAAACCAAGCTAACTACCGCCAATTAGATCTCAAGAAACCCACCTTATTTATATAGAAGACCGATAGTTAGTTAGCGTAACCACTGCTCTGGATTCAGTTTAGCAGTCTCTTTACGCAGCTGGAATTGGAGTATACCAGTCCTACCAACCGTTCCGATGGTCTGTCCTGTACCTACCTTCTGTCCCTTGCTGACGCCTACAGAACCCAAGTTAGCATAGACAGTGATGTAAATACCGTGACGAATCATCACGACACTCATACCGCCTGCCATGAAGACACCGCTCACCTCGCCCATAAAGACACTACGAACAGCACTGCCAGGAGCACCCTTGATATTAATACCATCGTTGTTCAAGCGGATATTCGACATACCTGCCACATTATACTGACCAAAGTGACTGACTATCTGGCCCGACAATGGCATTGGTAATCGACCACGGTTATTAGCGAAGTTACCCGTTATCGCACGGTCAGCCGAGCTTAACATATCATTGTTCTCAGCGGCAGCGGCTCTGGCAGCCTCAGCCTCTCGAGCAGCACGAGCACGGTCGGCATCGGCCTTGCGTTCGGCTGCCACACGGTTTGCCTCAGCCTCACGAGCCATCTGGTCGGCACGAGCTTGCTCAGCAGCAGCACGTGCTTCGGCCTTTTCCTGTGCCGCCTTAGCCGCAGCCTCCTGCTCCTCAGCCTTGCGAATAGCCCGTTCACGAGCGGCAGCACGTTCCTTCTGCAATGCTTCCTGACGTGCCTTTTCTGCAGCAGCACGGGCTGCAGCGGCACGAGCAGCAGCTTCTTGACGAGCCTTCTCAGCAGCCTCAGCAGCAGCACGAGCAGCCGCCTTGGCTTTTGCCTCACGTTCTTTCGCCTCAGCAATACGCCGAGCATTCTCACGGGCAGCGGCCTCTGCAGCCGCTTTCTTACGTGCTAATTCCTCTGCACGCTTCTTTGCTGCAGCGGCACGAGCGGCAGCCTGTGCCTTTGCCTCAGCTATGGCACGTTCGCGCGCCTTCTGTATTTCAATCTGAATAAGGCGGTCTATCTGTGCATTCAACGCTTGTTGCTGCTGACGACGTTGTGCTATTACACCCTGCAACACCTTCTGGTCGTTCTGCAAGGAGGTTACCACCGCCTGCTGTTCAACGCGCTTACGCTCCATCTGGGCATGTACCTGACGGTCTTTATACAGAAGGTTACTCTTATTGACACGTACGTTCTTCAACTGAGTATGCTTCTCATCTACCTGCAACTGCTTAACTTTAAGCTGCTCGCCCTGCGCCCTCTGGTAAGCAGCATACTCACGTACGAAGCGAAGACGACGATACATCTGGGTCAAGTTCTTTGCTGAGAAGACGAACATAAGCTTGTCTTGAATACTACGATGACGTGCCATGTAACGCATAGAACGGATGAAACGTGCGCGACGCTCGCTCAACTGTGCTTCAAGAGAGGCGAGTTGACCTTTCAGAATACCGATATTCGTATCTAAGCCTTTGATGTCTGTGGCTATAGTGTCAATCGTTCTCTGCTGATGACCGATTTCGGTATCAAGCCTAACAATCTTCTGCAAGCGGTCATCAACGTCCTTCTGCTTCACTTTCATCTCTTCTTCATGCGCGGATATCTCCTGTTGTAGCTTCTGATTCTGCTGTTGCAATCCTTTAATCTCAGCCGTCGTCACATAGGCAGGACCCTTCGCTCCTTTCTTACCAACGACAGCATTGCGTGCAGCAGCTTTCCCATGCGCAACTTGTTGACCCTTTACAAGAACTTGTTGTCCCTTGATTTGCTGTTGTTGTAAAGGCTTTCCATGTTGCTGTTGCTGCTTTCCATGTTGCTGTTGAGGCCTGCCCTGTTGTTGTGTAGCCGTCACTTGCTGATGTGAGCGACCTCTAACAGGAGCCTGATACTGTATTTTCTCCACCGTTGGCTTACGTCCTCGTAAAGGAGTCACTGGGTCTGTTGTCTGCTTATTATCTACTGCCGCAGTAGCATGTCTACCTTTTTCTTTTACAGTAGATTTCGTCTCAACAGGTTGAGCGACAGCCGTATTCCGATGGCGTGAATGCCTTCTTGTGTGCTGAGCAGAGGTTGTCAGCACACTCATCATTGCTAATATAAATAGTAAATAAAGACGTTTCATTTAGAAGTTCATTAGTTTGCCGAGGATATCCTCTACGCTTACTTTTGTGTACTTATCCGATGGCTGGGTTAAAGTCTCCCAATCACTACCATCACTAAAACCATCAAGAACGAAATTAGCTTTCAGTGTCTTTGCTGGCTTCTGACCAATTGCTGGAGTATTGATAGTCAAAGTCTGATCGGCTGGAAACAGCTTTGAGCCAAACGCTCTAAAGTCATTATAGGTCCAAGAGAGCTTTGAAGTGCTGTGAGCAGTACTATTATATGTTATAGTAGTAAGCTGAATAAGATTGTTCTTAGGGTTGACAGACCACTTATAGTCCATCTTTCCGTCCTTAAGACTTACTGTTATAACACCTTCCCCCTGTGCTTTACTCTCGTCAACAGTAAACTGTGACAAATCAGCCTCACTCATCCTTTGCTGGCGAGGAGCAAACACTTGATTCCAGAAGAGCGATTGAAGCGAATAGAAGTTGATACCATTATCACGCAAGAACCCTACCTCGTCGTAGCTTGCCTTTACGTATTGTTTATGGATACGGTCGATGAAAAGAACGTAATCCTTGGTAAACTCGATGCGTCCCACTTCACTGCGAAGAATCGGAATAAGCAACTGTAAGCGGATAACCTCATCTTTACGCATACGCAGAATACCTGGTACTGTAATGTCCTTACGGCCATCATTGAGCGTAAAAGTTAGGTTTGAAACAAGGTTCCTCTGGTAGAGTGCATTGTCAGTAATGCGCTGCATGGCAACAACACTCTGCAGCTTGTTATCCTTTGGGGCAGGTGTTGTTGGCTGTGTCACCTTTGTGTCCTGCACAGGCTTCTGTTGAATCACAGCCTTCTTAGTACCGCATGATGCCAAGAGAAGGGCAGTCATGCTTATAAGTAATATCTTTGTTTTCTTCATTCTACGACGTATTTCTTTAGTTTTAACTTCTTTCTCAACGTAGCACTGTCGTTACCTCCATCAATGGCCTTCTGCCAGAACTCAATAGCCTTAGCCATATCGCCTGTCTGTGCATAGATGTCTCCAACGTGTTCGTTGACTTCGTTGCTCAGTGTTGAGTCATTTCGAATTGCTTGTTCGATATATATTTTAGCCTCTTCGTAGCGCTTCTGCTGGAAAAGTATCCATGCGTATGTATCGAGAAAAGTACTGTTATTAGGCTCGGCCTTGATGGTCTTATAGCTCATCTGCTCTGCTTTAGCGAGGTTTTCATTTGCCTGACTGAGGTAATAGGCATAGTTGTTCAACGCAGCCACATTATCTGATTTCCACTGCAAACAACTGTCATAGGCTTGAAAAGCTTCTTTATTGAGTCCTTTCTCATGCAGGATATCACCCATGATACCGTAGAAGTCCGACACAATACTTGGGTCACTGTCTGGCTTTATCTGCCCAACTCCCTTCCGGAAGATCTCCAATGCGGCGTTGTTATCGTGCTTCTGGAACTGAGCCATCCCTTGGAAATAATAGAAAATCATCTCATCTGGGTTGTACTCAATGGCAGGACGGCAGATAGCAATTACCTTATCATAGTCGTGTGTGTCCCAAATATTCTGTATAAGGGCTATCCTTGCACTCGAATTATCGGGTTCTGTCTCTATTGCCTGTTCATAGACTCGATTGATGTCAGGCTTTGGCAACTTGAGAAAAGACATGTATGCAGCTTTAAGCATATAGATGTCAGCATTCTCTTGGGGCACAGCCAAGGCCTCAGAGAAGAGTCTCAACACCTCAGTACTGTCTGGATTATTATCCTTCTGACTGCTTGCAATAACCTGACGGAGCAACTCTAACTTCAAAGTCTGCGCCGTCTTCGGAGATTGCAACAGCTCCCGTAGGATCGTCTTTACGCTTGCCTTGTCACCAATATTATTATAGTAATCCATCATGGAGACCTTGGCAAGCGAGTTGTCAGGGTCTTCCTTCAACACATCACGGTACTTTTGAAGTGCTTCCTTCTTCTTTCCATTCTGCAAGAGCCAGTTCCCGAACATCACACGATAGTTAAGATCGAGAGGATGACCATCAACGAGCGCCTTCAACTCATCGTACTCCTTGCGCTTTTCTCCCATCTGTTCGTATATTTGCATCTTGCTTAGAGAGATCTGCTCGCTGGTTCCCTCCACCGTTTCCAACCGTTCCAAGCACTTAATCATCATCTTATAATCATTCTGAGAGCCGTACAGTTGATAGAGAAGTTGCAGTACATCAGAGCGCGTTTTATTAGCTTCATAGAGCCGTTCGAAGGCTTTTATCGCATTAGGATAGTCTTTTTGTGACACATAGAGTTTGCCTAATTTCTCTTGATAAGCCGAGTTCTCTGGGTCAAGACTTGCCGCCTTCTCGAAGTATTCACGTGCCAGAGCATCCTTCTTCATGTCTACATAGAAAGCAGCCAACTGATAATAAACCTCTGGAGCAGCTGGATTGAGGTCGCGTGCATGGCGTAGTAGGTCGAAAGCAGCCGTTAAGTTGCCCATATCCTGCTGTCTCATCGCCTCAAGGAAGAAGTAGTTATAGCTTTGAAGGCTATCCTCTCGGTCAGCATGTACAGCCAAAGAGCCACCCAGCAGAGCAAGCGCAATGAGGGTGCGACGTATCTTTATGCCTTTCAATATAACTTTATTGAACATTTATAGTTCCTTTCTTTATCTTTATTTCACGCCCGTGTGGCCATACCCCCCTTCACCCCTTTCGGTCTCATCAAGCATATCCACCTCAACAAACTCAGCCTGTTCATGCCGTGCAATGACCATTTGTGCAATGCGTTCACCGTCGTTGATGGTGAAAGGCTCATCTGAGAAGTTAATGAGAAGAACCATGATTTCACCACGATAATCGGCATCTATCGTACCAGGAGAGTTCAGAACAGTTAGTCCATGCTTCAAGGCAAGACCACTACGAGGGCGCACCTGTGCCTCAAACCCTACTGGGAGAGCGATATGAAGACCAGTCGGAACGAGTCTTCTCTCCATGGGTTTCAATACGATAGGTGCGTCGATATTAGCGCGGAGGTCCATCCCCGCACTCTGTGAAGTAGCATAAGCAGGAAGCTGCTGATGCCCTTTATTGATTACTTTTATCTGTATCATTGCTATATAATAAGGTACAAAATTAAGCAATTAAAGCCATATTCATACATTTTATGTAGTAAAAAACTTGTTTTTAGCCAATTTTAATTACTTTTGCGTGTAGCTTTCAATCACCGAACTAATCATCATCTCATTTCATCAACACCCAACATTCAACACCCATCAACCAACATCAACCGCAATGAACTGGCAACAATTAATATCCAACAAGCGTCTCGGACAGGAAGAGCGACATGCCCTTCGGCACGACGACCGTTCTGAATTCAAGCGTGACAGCGACCGACTGATATATTCTGCACCCTTCCGACGACTGCAGAACAAGACCCAAGTATTCCCTCTACCAGGCAGTGTCTTTGTGCACAACCGCCTCACTCACTCCTTGGAAGTGGCCTCCTTAGGTAAGTCCTTGGGTGATGACGTAGCAAGAAGACTCATCGAAATACACCCAGAGTTGCGTGGTACGCTCTTTGAAGAGATTGGAACCATCGTACAAACAGCTTGTTATGCGCACGACATGGGTAACCCTCCTTTCGGTCATAGTGGTGAGAAGGCGATGCAAGCATTCTTCACTGAAGGCCCAGGAGCCAGCTTAAAGGACCGTGTCAGTCCACATTTCTGGGAGGACATCACCCATTTTGAGGGCAACGCCAACGCCTTCCGCCTACTGACCCACCGTTTTTTGGGCCGAAGAGAAGGTGGATTTGTGATGACCTACACTACCCTTGCGAGTATTGTCAAGTATCCTTTCAGTTCTACCTACGCTGGCAAACACGGCAAGTTCGGTTTCTTTGCTACAGAGGAAGACACTTACAAGAAGATTGCTGATGAATTAGGTATCATACAGAAGGATAGCTCGGAGAAAGGTATCTGTTATGTTCGCCATCCACTAACCTACCTTATGGAGGCGGCAGACGACATCTGTTACGAGATTATGGATATCGAAGATTCTCATAAACTCAAGCTCCTTTCGTTTGAGGAGACAGCCGACTTACTCCTTGGCTTCTTCGATGAGGCGACAAGGAAGAGTATTCGTCAGCGCATAAAGGACGAGGGTGTGACCGACCAAAACGAACAAGTCGTTTATTTCCGTGCCTGTGCTGTGGGATTATTAGAGGCCGAGTGTGTCAATGTCTTCGTCGAACACGAGGACGAAATACTCAATGGAACATTCGAGGGGGCGCTCATCAAGCATATATCCGAGCTTCCTCGACAGGCTTACAAGCACTGTACAGAGGTCTCTGTAGACAGGATTTACCGCAGTAAAACGGTCCTCGACGTTGAACTATCAGGTTATAAGATTATGGAAACACTGATGGAAGCACTCATCGGAGCGGCTGTTGAGCCCGACCATTTCCATAGTCAGCAACTCATCCGACGCTTCTCAAGTCAGTATGACATCCAAAGTCCTTGTCTTGAAACACGTATCATGGCAGTGCTCGACTTCATCAGCGGGATGACAGACATCTATGCCCTCGATATCTATCAGAAGATAAACGGTATCAGTCTTCCCATAGTTTAACCCTCTCTTCAGCCTTTTTCACAAGGCAAAGAGGACTTAGAGGAAAAGGGAAAAAACACTCTACAAGACAGCTGTCTTAACTCCCTTTCACTCCTTCAACTCCTTTCACTCCTAAAAAGAAACAATGGAAAATCAATATAAAAAGACCTTTCCTGACCTCATGGTAGGAAAGAAGATTATCTACGTTCACGGCTTCATGTCAGCCGGTTCAAGTCACACAGTACAAATACTAAGGGACTACATGCCCGAAGCTACAGTCATTGCGCCCGACCTCCCCATACATCCTGAGGAGGCGATGGAGCTGTTAAACAATCTTGTCGACACCGAGAAGCCCGACTTAATCATAGGTACTTCAATGGGAGGAATGTACACGGAGATGCTTTATGGGGTCGATCGAATATGCGTAAATCCTGCTTTTCAGATGGGAACTACCATCAGCGAGACCAATATGATGGGTAAACAAGTGTTTCAAAATCCTCGACAAGATGGCATACAGGAGGTTATCGTCACCAAAGCATTGGTTAAGGAATACAAAGAGATAACCGAGAAGTGCTTCTCTCAAGTGACGGAAGAGGAGCAGCAACGTGTCTTCGGACTCTTTGGCGACGCTGATCCCGTTGTCCATACCTTCGACCTTTTCAACGAGCACTACCCTCAAGCGATTCGTTTTCATGGTGAACACCGACTCATCGAGAAGGCTGTTTACCACTACCTAATGCCCGTCATCCGATGGATTGACGACCGACAGGAGGGACGCGAACGGCGAACTGTACTCATAGACCAGAACACGCTCGCTGATGGATACGGCAAACCGAAGTCGAGTCTGAACAAGGCTTACGAGTTCTTGCTCGATAACTACAACGTATTCTTTGCCTGTCCAGCACCGACAAACAACCCATCTGCAATCACCGAACAGCAAGCATGGATAGAGGACACCTTCAGTGCACCTGCTTGGAACCATGCTATCTTCACCAACCAGCCGCAGCTTCTCTATGGCGACTACCTTATCAGTAGTAAAGAACACGATGATTTCCTCGGAACAACATTGCTTTTTGGTAGCGAAGAGTTCAAGACTTGGGAGGAAATTATCACTTTCTTTGAACGCTTAGGAGGACAGTAAGCGAGCAAAGCGACCAACCTCGTCGAATTATTTTCATGAAGAAAAATATTTCTTGTCATGAAAAAAAATATTTTTCTTCATGAAAAAAAAATCTTCTTTTCATGAAAATAATTCACGACAGAGGACCCTCTACAATAGATAAAGCGCATAACGAACTGACAACAAAGCAATAACACCCACTCAAAACATAACCCAGCAAATCAATCTCCACGCTCTGTAAGAATACACGTCATACACGTTCAGCGTACTAAGGAAACTCTCTCATCATGGCACACGAACTCTTTGCACGTATTGCCGACATCCTTTCGGCACCTTCTGAAACGCAGGCTCTCATCATGCACGAGACACTTGTCATTGCTTGTCACGAAGGATTGAAAAATACCCGACATGGTTTCGGTAACCTGTCGTCGCAGGTGGAGTCGCTATGTAGACAACATCATATAGCTCCACATGACATTGTAGCAATACAGAAAATGCGTAGGCATAGTAACTCTACGGCCCCCATCCTACCCGACGACGTGGCCTACGACTGTCGTGCCTTGGCAATCTTCGTCTCTGCAGTCGTACAGGAAGCTATCCCTTCGTTCCTTGTTAAGATTATTCCTGCACGTGGACGCACAACAGAGAACATACAGATAATGAATTATCGATACATCCGCTGTATCGTAAGAGAGTGGGATGACAAGACGATTCAAGTAGCTGTAACCAATCAAGACAGTAGCGAAGAGCTTCTGACAGTAGACTATATGGACACACCAGAGTATATCGACTTCAGCTACTTACGCCCTATGCTACGCGAAGGGATGCAACTGAACCTCCTTGACTGTACTGTCACACGCAAGAAGGTAGTACCACGTCTTGTCGTTGTTGAGCCAGACTATCTCGTTGACATCTCTACCATTGCCAACTGTTTTGAGTCTTACGGACATCATCCGTTGCTCTTCACCATCAACCGACTTAGTCCTCGTCTCAGTAACAAGTATTTTCTATTGGGTAACTTTGCTGGTTCTGCCCTCGACGATATCATCAATCATCCTGCAGAATACGACATTAAAGACACCTTTCGGTCGAATTTTAGAGAGAAGGCATTGGACTATGCCACCTGTCCTGGCTTTGATGCAGCATCGTTCAAACAAGACGCTGAACGACAGGTAGAGAACATCAAGGAGATTGTAGACGAAATCTTCCGTAGTTTCGACCGCCAGAAAGCTATCCTCGAACCGTCGTTTGTATGCGAGCGGTTAGGCATACAGGGACGTGTAGACCTTATGACGACCGACTTAAAACTGCTTGTTGAACAGAAGTCGGGCAAGAATTACTTTATTGAAAGAAAGAGTCGCAATGAGCATGGGTCGCTCCATGTAGAGAAACACTACGTGCAGTTGTTGCTTTACTATGGTATTCTGCAATATAATTTCCAACTCAGTCCGAAGGACACACACATCGAGTTGTTGTATTCTAAGTATCCTCTACCTGACGGCCTACTTGAGGTTGAACCATTGCAAAAACTGATACGTGAGGCTATTCGCTTCCGTAATCAAGCTGTGGCAACGGAGTTCTGGATGGCAGAAAATGGTTTTGAAAAGATATTACCACTGCTTACTCCGCAAACACTGAACACTGAGAAGCATGATGATGATTTCTATAAACGTTATCTACTACCACCACTCATAGCATTACTGGCACCACTCCATCAGCTCAACGAGCTCGAACGAGCCTATTTCACACGTATGATGACTTTCGTTATCAAGGAACAGTTGGTTTCTAAAGTGGGTGTGCAAGAGGGCGTTGGGAGTAGCAATGCCGACCTTTGGAACATGCCGCTTGCAGAGAAGAAAGAGACGGGTAACATCTATACTGGTCTGACTATCATCGAGAAAGAGCGTAGCAACTCGTTCAACGGATACGATACTATCACACTCTCCGTGCCTCAACAGGGTGAAGATTTCCTCCCTAACTTTCGCAGAGGAGACATGATTTACCTCTACTCATATAAGAAGAAGGAGGCTCCTGACGTCAGGAAGAGTATTCTTTTCAAAGGTTCTCTACAGGAGATACACGGTGACAAACTCGTTGTACACCTCAATGACGGACAGCAAAACCCTAACCTCATCAGCGGAGACTACTTCGCCATTGAACATGCGGGGAGTGACATCGGGGGTACATCGGCTATCAGAAGTCTACACACCTTCATCACATCAAACGAAGAACGGCGTCAGCTGCTTTTAGGACAACGTGTGCCACGCAGCGACAAGTCGCTTACCTTGTCTCGTAGCTACCACCCCGATTATGACGAAATCGTCTTGAAAGCAAAGCAAGCACAGGACTATTTTCTTTTAATCGGTCCTCCTGGTACGGGTAAGACTTCACAGGCTCTGCAGTTCCTTGTGCGTGAAGAGCTGGCTGGCAACATCCATTCGCAATCATCAGCAGCTTGTATAACGAATGTTTCTATGCCTAACAACCCATCAGAAGCCGTCAACACCCAACACTCAACACCCACCCCCCAACCATCCATCCTCCTCCTTGCTTATACAAATCGTGCTGTCGATGAGATTTGTAATATGCTGACAGAGAACAAACTCGACTACATCCGCATAGGTAACGAGTTCAGTTGTGATCCGAAATACAGCGACCATCTATTGAAGGAGGTGTTAGATGAGAATGCAACCCTCAACAGTATCAAGTCTACCTTGGTTGCTGCTCGCATCATAGTAGCCACTACCTCTACAATGAACAGTAATGCTTCGCTCTTTAATATCAAGCATTTTGACCTCGCTATCATCGATGAAGCAAGTCAGATATTAGAGCCTAATGTGATTGGACTACTGTCTGCCCGACATGGAGAAGAGCGTGCAGTAGATCGGTTTATACTAATAGGCGACCATAAACAACTGCCTGCGGTGGTGCAGCAACAAGACTCTTTAGAGATGGATGAGAGCCATCAGATTCTCAAAGACATCCATCTCTTATCCTGTGCTAATTCCTTGTTTGAGCGACTTATCCTTACCGAACGGGCAGCTGGAAGAACTGATTTTATTGGTACACTACACAAGCAAGGACGCATGCACCCCGACATTGCCGATTTTGCCAATCGTAAGTTCTATGCTAAGGAACGGTTGGAGTGTGTTCCATTAGCCCACCAGTTGGAAGAAACATTAGCCTACAACGAAACAAGCGAAGACGAAACTGACGAGCTGTTAAAGGCGCATCGTATGATATTCATCCCTTCAAAACCTTGTAGACAACTGAATATATCAGAGAAGGTAAACATGGAGGAGGCTCGTATCATCACTGATCTACTTAAACGACTATACCGACAACTCGGCAAGGACTTCGATGCACAGAAATCTGTTGGGGTCATTGTGCCTTATAGAAATCAGATTGCAATGATTAGAAAGGAGATAGAGAAACTTGGTATTCACGAACTTGAAGAAATCAGTATAGACACTGTTGAACGCTATCAGGGTAGCCAGCGTGATATTATCCTGTATTCGTTCACTATTCAAAGTCGCTATCAACTTGACTTCCTGACGGCCAACACCTTCTATGAAGATGGTTTGCCTATTGACCGTAAACTGAATGTTGCTATCACGAGAGCCCGCAAACAGCTAATTCTAACAGGTAATGAACCGACATTAAGACAGAACCAACTCTTTGAGGAACTCATTGAATATATCAAAGAGAAGGGCGGATACTATACGTGGGGATAGATAAGGTGAGAAAAAAGGATATATGGTAACATTTCTTGCTATGGCTGTACACAAGGGATGTGGGGCATAGTCTCTAATAGTGCTGAGGATTAAAAGACATCTTGTAGATTATCAACTCTATTGTAAGTTAGTATCAGAAAGGAGTTACACAACCGCATATAAACCTAATGGAGAAAGTGGGTAGGACTCGTTATAACAATCTACAACATACGTGTTTTGGCTTAAAAGTAAGCCTAATTACGGCATCTAATTTACGAAATGAGAATTAACAAGCTTCCTCCTGCCGTTATTCAACTGATTTTCCGTAACTTTGCAAACAGATAAAAAGTAATAAAAGATGAAGATAGAAGCACAAATTACCATTGCTGCACTTGCAGCTGTCAAGGAGTTATATGGGACAGAAGTCCCAGAGAAGATGATTCAGTTGCAGAAAACACGCAGCGACTTTGAGGGGAACCTCACACTCGTAACATTCCCACTACTGAAGACTTCACACAAGAAGCCTGAGGACACGGCACAAGATATAGGTGAATTCTTGAAGAAGAATTGCAGAGCTGTGGCTGATTTCAACGTTGTTAAGGGTTTCCTTAACCTTGTTATTGCACAAGCAGCATGGACGGGTCTGTTGAACGACATTAACGCTGACGAGAAGTTTGGCGAGAAGCCGGTGACAGAGGAGAGTCCTTTGGTGATGATTGAATACTCTTCACCTAACACTAATAAGCCTCTCCACCTCGGACATGTACGTAACAACTTGCTCGGTTGGTCGTTGGCACAGATTATGGAGGCTAACGGTAACAAGGTGGTAAAGACGAATATCGTTAATGACCGTGGTATCCACATCTGTAAGTCTATGTTGGCTTGGCAGAAGTGGGGCAATGGTATCACACCAGAAAAGGCTGGTAAGAAAGGCGACCATTTGATTGGTGACTTCTACGTACTATTCGATAAGCACTTTAAAGAGGAGTGTCAGCAACTGCAAAAGCAGTATGAAGAAGCAGGTATGACGGCCGATGAGGCTAAAGAGAAGGCTGAACACGAGGCTCCACTGATTAAGGAAGCACACGACATGCTCGTGAAATGGGAGAATAACGACCCTGAGATACGTGGTTTGTGGGAGATGATGAACAACTGGGTATATGCTGGTTTCGATGAGACTTATAAGGCGTTAGGAGTCGGTTTCGACAAGATCTACTACGAATCAAACACCTACCTCGTTGGTAAAAAGAAGGTGGAAGAAGGTCTTGCAAAGGGGCTCTTCATCCGTAAAGACGATAACTCAGTATGGGCCGACCTAACAGATGAAGGCTTGGACCAGAAGCTCTTGCTGCGTAAAGACGGCACATCAGTTTACATGACACAGGACATTGGTACGGCTGAGATGCGCTTCAATGACTTTCCTATCGATAAAATGATTTATGTCGTGGGTAATGAGCAGAACTATCACTTCCAAGTTCTATCCATACTCTTGGACCGCTTGGGCTTTAAATGGGGTAAAGACCTTGTTCACTTCTCGTATGGTATGGTCGAACTACCGAACGGCAAGATGAAAAGTCGTGAGGGTACGGTTGTCGATGCGGATGATCTTGTAGCCTCAATGATTGTGAATGCGAAGACACTTAGCGAAGATAAGGTGAACAAACTAGAAGGTATTACAGAGGAGGAGAAGGACGAGATTGCACGTATCGTGGGTCTGGGAGCATTGAAATACTTCATCCTTAAGGTCGACGCACGCAAGAACATGCTATTTAACCCAGAGGAGTCTATCGACTTCAATGGTAATACTGGCCCCTTCATTCAGTACACCTACGCACGTATTCGCAGTATTCTTCGTAAGGCCGAAGCACAGAATATCACCTTACCAACATCCCTTAGCGATGATGCACCGCTCAATGAGAAGGAGAAAGCACTCATCCAAAAGCTCAACGACTTTAGTGTTGCTGTCGCACAGGCAGGTGTTGACTATAGTCCAAGTGGTATAGCAAACTACTGCTATGAGCTGACCAAGGAGTTTAACCAGTTCTATCATGACTACAGCATACTCAATGCAGACACCGAAGCAGAGCGGGTTACCCGCTTGATGATTGCTAAGAACGTAGCTAAAGTTATCAAGAACGGTATGGCACTGCTTGGTATTGAGGTACCAGAGAGGATGTAAAACTATCTCTCCGACCCTTCCAAGGACGGGGAGACCTAATGGGGTTATAGATTAATATACCTTGTAGAAAGCTTACTACACAATAGTTTATTAATCTGTACCCCCTCTTTTGATTTACTTATAACAAAGAGTAAAAACCATTAGTAGGGAGTAATAAATAAGAGAAAACAAACTATAATGGCTTTGGAATCAAAGAACAACAAACAACAACAGCAGTAAACAGCAAATTCAATGAGCCAACTTGTAAACCCTCCTACCTATCGTAACGACACAGTATTGCCGTTGCCACCTGAGGTGCGATGTCCCTCATGGGCTGTTGACGCCGCTTGTTCTGGTAATCCAGGACCAATGGAGTATCAATGTGTTGACCTACAGACAGGAGAACAAGTATTCCATTTTGGTCCAGTAATGGGGACGAATAATATTGGTGAATTCCTTGCTATTGTTCATGCTTTGGCGTTGATGGAGAAACAGGGAATCAAGGACAAAGTCATTTACAGCGACTCTTATAATGCCATCTTATGGGTGAACAAAAAGCGTTGTAAGACCACTCTCGTACGTAACGCAGGTACTGAACAACTCCACCAAGTCATCGCCCGCGCTGAACACTGGCTCCGAACGCATAAGATAACGACACCTATTATAAAGTGGGAGACAAAGAAGTGGGGGGAGATACCTGCTGACTTTGGAAGGAAATAAGCCCTTGTCCCAATCTTCTTAAAGAGAGAAAGACATGGCTTAGAAGCTCATCTCAACCTTTATTAAGCGTAGCCAAGATCTAAACGCAAATAGCTTGAAACGCCCCATTTCTGCCTTCTTAAAAGAGGAGAAACCACTAATTAAAAGTTAGTCTCACTCCATCTAAAAGCCAGATAACCCTTGCTTATAAGCCTTTTTAAGCCTACTTGAAGGAAAAGGTACTCCTATTGAGACACCAACCTCAGTCCACCCAACAGAGCAAGAACCCTATTCTCTTTTCCTTTGAACTAACAAGCAAACTCCCGTCAAGGCTATACGTCAATAAAAGAAAACAAAAAGCTTCAGTAAGTCTCGGCCTACTGAAGCTTTTCTTATATCTTACATTATTCCCAAGCCCTTTCCCCTTTAGAAAAGTGAAGCAGACAGTCTCTCACCCTAACGGGCTTTCGTTAGTCGCTTCCTACCATCGGAAGAGGTTAGAGAAATTGCTTATCTAAACTACCTCCCGTAGGTTCTTTTCCTTCTTTGTAGGACTTAGTTAGAGGTTGTTAACCGTATATTATATTACCATTCTCGTCCTTATACTCATCAAGACCCTTCTCGTATGTGGCCATAGCACGTAAACTCATACCTACATTAGAGAAGCCTCCATCATGATAGAGGTTCTGCATTGTAACCTTACGAGTGAGGTCTGAGAA
>ERZ773013.909-NODE-909-length-18329-cov-59.196126_pt1 | contig 18329 bp, 14 predicted proteins | sample MGYA00511670_ERZ773013 | MGnify/ENA primary metagenome ERZ773013 (study PRJEB29015, sample SAMEA2738120) | human oral metagenome | biome: human oral; feature: human-associated habitat; material: saliva | place: China | collected 2257 ... | reverse complement strand
GCGGCCGAAGGCAGGATCGTCGCGCTGCTCGTCGACGGCGTCCCCGTCCCGGCGGCCACCGCTCCTGCCGAAGTCGACGTGATCCTGGATCAGACGCCCTTCTGGGCCGAGATGGGCGGGCAGCTCGCCGACCGCGGGACCATCGGCGTGGAAGGCGGCGGTCTCGTGCGAGTCGACGACGTCCAGGCCCCCGTCAAGGGGCTCCACGTCCACCGCGGCACCGTCAGCGAGGGGACGATCGCCGTGGGGGAGAGGGCCTTCTCCCAGATCGACGTCGACAGGCGCGGCCAGATCGCCAGATCGCACACCTCGACGCATATGATCCACAAGGTCCTCCACGAGTTCCTCGGCGAGCAGGCCACGCAGGCCGGATCCGAGAACTCGCCGTCCCGTCTGCGCTTCGACTTCCGGCACGGACAGCAGGTGCCCGCCGACGTCGTCGCCGGGATCGAGGACCGCGTCAACGACCGCCTGCGCGAGAACCTCGAGGTCACCGACGAGGTCATGGACCTCGAGGAGGCGCGCGCGGCCGGCGCCATGGCGCTCTTCGGCGAGAAGTACGGGAAGCGCGTCCGGGTCGTCTCCATCGGAGGAGACTGGTCCAAGGAGCTGTGCGCGGGAACCCATGTCGGCGAAACCGGCGAGATCGGGCTCGTGAGCATCCTCGGAGAGTCCTCCATCGGCTCCGGCGTGCGCAGAGTCGACGCCCTCGTCGGCGAAGGCGCCTACGCTTACGGCGCCAAGGAGCACGCGCTCGTGTCGCAGCTGGCGGGGATCGTCGGCGCGCGCCCCGACGAGCTGCCCGAGCGGATCGACGCCGTCCTGGCGCGCCTGAAGTCCGCCGAAAAGGAGATCGCCGCCCTCAGACGCGAGAAGCTGTCCGCGGGCGTCGGCGACATCCTCGGAGGGCGCCGACGCGTCGGGCGATTCGACGTCTACTGGGCCGGGCTCGGCGAGGTCGCGAGCGGCGACGACGTCCGGACCGTCGCCACGGACGTCAGAGGCCGCATCGACGATTCGGATCCGGCCGTCGTGGTGGTCGGAGGCACCGTCAACGGGCGCCCGTCCGTCGTCGTGGCGACGACCTCGGCGGCCAGGCAGGCGGGGGCGCATCCGCACCTGCCGGCGCAACCCCCGCGTCGAACATGGTCGCTCCGACTCAGGGCAACCCTATCGCCTACTTTAAGCGCGAGAAGGCTGACTAAGAGCAGCGTACCCGGCGGTCACCTCATACCCACTTTTCCCCTACGTATAGGGGAGGGCGGGAATAGATGAGGCAGGCCGCCGGTTAGCCGTTTAACAGCTGCTTGAATATCAGTAGCGTTTAGGTTTACGGCATTTCCCCTATCACCGTTTGGGTGCCAGCACCCGCCATCCTTCTGGAGTAATCATGACTGAATCCCGTATTGAAGCACGTATCCGCGAACTCGGTTACGAACTGCCCGTAGCACCCGCCCCCGTTGCCGCTTATGTTCCCGCGGTAACCTCCGGCTCCTACGTGTACACCTCCGGTCAGCTGCCCTTCGTTGACGGTGCACTGCCCGAAACCGGTAAGGTGTCCGGCTCCGGCGCTGAAGGCTTCGTGACCCCCGAGGACGCTAAGAAGTACGCGGGTATCTGCCTGCTCAACGCCCTGGCAGCAGTCAAGTCCGTTATTGGCGACCTGGACCGCGTACAGCGCGTCGTGAAGGTTGTTGGTTTCGTAGCATCCGAGGTGAACTTCACCGCCCAGCCCGCCGTCATTAACGGCGCCTCCGAACTGCTCGGCGAAATCTTCGGCGAGGCAGGCCAGCACGCCCGCTCCGCCGTGGGTGTTCCCGTTCTTCCCCTCGATTCGCCCGTAGAGGTCGAGATCATCGTTGAGTATGTCTAAGCTGTACACCGGCGCTCTGCCGCTGTCTGCTATTCGTGCTGCCCAAGCTCAGCGGGCAGCGCAGGACGCTCCTGACAAGACTGCACGCACCGAATCCGTACAGGACAACGGCACCGCCCAAAACATCAAGACTCTACCCCTGCCGGTACAGGAACGCCGCTTCGGCACTCCCACCCCGGCTGAGGGCGTGGAGCGCCCCCGCATGTTCACCGGCCGCCAGTCCGCGGCTAACCCGCGAACCTCCTGCATTCAGCGTCTCTACGCGGTCCCTGAGTTCATGCGCACCGCCGCCGAAAGCTGGCGCGAAGGCGGTAACGAAGGCGCGACCGGCTGCACGATGCGCCAGGCGGCATCCGTTATTTTTGTGCGCGACGGCGACAACGGCCTCGAAACGATTCTGACCTACCGCCCCGGCACCTCTCCGCTGGGCGTGGTGGCGTTCCCCGGCGGCACGGCTCTTCCCGGTGATGATGAGTCCGCCTCCTGGGTTGGCCCCGGTGCTGACTACTGGCAGAATCAGTTCCACTTCTCCGATATTGTGCAGGCACGTCGCAGCGTCATGGCTGCCGTGCGTGAATCCTTCGAAGAGACCGGCATTCTGCTTGCCGGCGAGGACGAACAGGACGTCGTGGAACGCTCCAGCACCCCTGAGCTCATGGCGTGGCGTGAGGCAGTCGCGGCTCAGGACAAGAGCTTCTCTGACTTCTTGACCTCCAGCGGTTTGAGTGTGCGCGCTGACCTGCTGCGCCCGGTCGCGCGCTGGCAGTCCCCGGACTTCTTCCTCAAGCGCTACGACATCGCCTACTTCAGCACGGCTCTGCCCGTCGGCCAGGACCCGAAGCTGCTGCTCGGTAAGGGCGTGTGGGGCGACTGGCTGAACGTGCGCGAACTGCTCGAAGCCAAGGACACCAGTGAACTGGGCGACCGCATCGGCCAACCCAACACCGTGGGCCGTACCCTCGATCAGCTCATCACCCCCGGCGTGATGTGCATGCTCGAATCTTTGGCGAAGGCTCAGACCTCCGTCGCGTGGCTGTCCAAGCGCCGCAAGATTGAGGTGAGGAAGCCCGTGCTCGTGACCCACAATGGTGCGTGCATGCTCTCCTTCACCGAGGTGGTTCCGGCTACAACCGGTTCCATGTACACCGGTGCGATGAGCGCGCTCTAATGAGGAGCCACAACGCTCGCTCGTGAGCATTCGTGAGATGAAGCGTTAAAGACATCAGGAGCCGTTTCCCCATGCAGAGGGAAACGGCTCCTGATCTATTTAAGTCGCGTGTCTTTCAGCGAGGGCGCCCTAGAATGCCCTCACTCAAAGAGGCTTTAGCGGGAACGCTGGCGCAGGCGGGGCAGGTCCAGAATGACAACTGCGCGTGCCTCCAGGCGAATCCAGCCGCGGGAAACGAACTCGGCAAGAGCCTTGTTCACGGTCTCGCGGGATGCACCAACCAGCTGTGCCAGCTCTTCCTGAGTCAGCTCGTGAGCAACGAGTACGCCGTCGGTCGCGGGGCGGCCGAAGCGGTCAGCCAGGTCCAGCAGTGCCTTAGCGAGGCGGCCGGGAACGTCGGAGAAGACCAGGTCAGCCAGTGCCTCGTTAGCGTGGCGCAGGCGGCGAGCCAGAGTCTTAATGACCTGATCGGAGATTGTGGGATCCAGCTGCTGTGCACGCTTGAAGGACTCGTGCTTGATGGCAGCCAGGCGAGTCTCAGAGACAGCCACAGCGTTGGTCGAACGGGGCGAAGGATCGAAGAGAGCCATCTCGCCGAAGACGTCACCGGGACCCATGATTGCAACCATGTTCTCGCGGCCGTCAGCGGCGGTGCGACCCAGCTTGACCTTACCGGAGAGCACAGCGAAGAGCTGGTCGTCCTGGTCGCCCTCGTAGAAGAGGACAGCGTTGCGGGAGAGGTCAATCTCCTGAATATCATCGGTCAGCAGAGCGAAAGCTGCGTCGTCGAGGTTCGCAAAGAGAGGGGTACGACGGAGGATCTCGAGATCCATAAAGTTCTCCTAGATATGAGGTGATGAGCCGAAACTCGTAAATGTTCAGTGAGTGAGCCCGAACCGGTGTCATGCATCTCAACATCTGAAATGTGAGAAGGCTCAAGCTAGTGTGACATATTCAACTGATATGAGCGTACCCTAAAAAAGCGCTTTATGCATTCCGATATAGCGAGCTTTACAACAAAAGTTATTTCTTTCGAGTAAATTCAAAGCTTCCCCACAGGTTCACCGCCTAATATCAGGCATTCAGGTGTGTACTTTTATCGGTACCAAGCACGCTGACGCCCTCATGACAAGGAGGCTCCCGCCTCCACACGCGGTACGATGCGACGAGACAGAAACCCGGCCCCGAAACCTTCGGGTACACAAGCCCGCCGCACCCACCACCGGGTGTTAACGCGCCACCACACTCACCGGGCACAGCCCGCACCAACCACAATGGGCACACCGTGACCACTTCTACCCACCAAGGAGGCAATTAGTCGTGACGACTGGCATCAACCTGCTTGATATTGCTATCCCCATCATTCTGCTGCTCTACTTCCTCGCCGGAGTCCGCAGCGGATTCTTCACCACCCTCGGAACCTTCCTCGGCCTGGGTCTGGGCGTCTGCGCCGCAGCCTGGCTCGTGCCCCTCGCCGTGGCATCCGTGGGATCCCAGTGGAGCCTCATTACCGCCGTCGGCGTGCTCATCATCTGCCTGACCATCGGACAGTGGCTCGGCCTCGTTGCCGGACGCACCATCCGCCGCGTCACCGACATCACCCCGCTCAAGGGCGTAGAACGCTTCTTCGGCGGCGTACTGAACCTCGCCGCCTGCGCCCTGGTCATGGTCGTGCTGACCATCTCCATGCGCACCGTACCCATCCCGCAGCTCAACACTGCGCTCAGCGACTCCAAGACCCTCTCCTGGATGGTCGCCTCCACCCCCGAGGTTGTCAAGGACCGCATCAACACGGTACGCAATGACGTGCTCGCCTTCGGAACCATTCCGGAAGTCAGCCAGCTCATCGCCCCTGAAACCAGCGCCCCCACCGAGACGGTAGAATCCGCGGCACTGGATCGGGCGGCAGCCTCCGTGGTTGAGATTCTGGGCGCTGCAGAACAGTGCGGCTACACCTCCACCGGATCCGGCTTCGTGGCTGATAACGGCCTGGTCGTCACCAACGCCCACGTGGTCGCCGGCGTGACCTCCCCGGTCGTGCAGGACTCCCGCGGCCGCACCTGGCCCGGCACCGTCGTCTACATGGACAGCGAACAGGACATCGCCTTCATCAGCGTTCCCAAGCTGCCGCTTGAACCGCTGAACATCGGCACCAACGCCGCCGCAGGTAGCCTCGTAACCTTCATGGGCTACCCCAAGGGCGGCCCGTTCAAGGCGCTGCCCGCCACCGTGCAGGGCATCGGCAACACCCAGACCATCGACGCCGACACCGGCCGTGCCAACGCCATGCGTCAGGTCTACCAGCTGGCAGCCGACGTGCAGCACGGCAACTCCGGCGGCCCCGTCCTCGATGAAAACGGCAACGTGGTCGGCGTGATCTTCGGTAGGGCAACCAGCGGCCAGACCGGCTATGCCATCACCGCAAGCACCCTCAAGCAGGCGCTGGCTGAAGGTGGCGAGAACACCGCCGCTGTCTCCACCGGCTCCTGCCGCAAGTAACCAGCCGCCAGATAGCGATAAAAGTTCAGGCTCCCGCCCTCAAGTAAGGGACGGGAGCCTGAACTATTTAACGACAGGAGGCGGGGCGCTGTTATTCCGCCAAGTGCTGCGCTAGGAAATCAACCGCCATGACATAACCGTACGCACCCGCACCGGCAATCACCGCAGTAGCCTGCGGCGACACAAACGAATGGTGACGGAATTCCTCACGGCGATGCACATTCGACAGGTGCACCTCAACCACCGGAAGCTCAGCCGCCTCCAGAGCATCGTGCAGCGCCACCGAGGTGTGCGTGTACGCCGCCGGGTTGATAATAATCGCCGCGCCACGAGTACGAGCACGCTGAATCTCATCCACCAGCGCCCCCTCATGATTCGACTGCATAAACTCAACATCAAAACCATGATCCGCCGCGCGCTCACGCACCATACGCTCAATATCGTGCAGAGTGGTGTAGCCGTACACCTCGGGGCGGCGCTGCCCAAGCAGGTTCAAATTCGGTCCATTAAGCACAAAAATCGTATCTGACATAAAACCAGTGTGGCACAGCGGGCGCCCGCCAAGCGCTAGGCGGCGCGAACTGCCCAGAAAATGATGAGGTACAGAAAAAGATGAGATACAGAAAATGATGGGGGAGCGCGCCAAGTACGGTGAACCTCGCTACCGCCCACACCCCCAAGCCCGGTACCCTCGCGCTATGACCGAGAACGCCACCCAGCCCGCAGCAGACGCACAGAACAACGCAGCACAGAACAGTACGGCAGAGAACACCGAATCGCTCCTGCAGATCCGATTCGTTCCCGAATTCAAAGCCGCAGCCGCCGCACGCCGCCTCAACGCACGCGCGCCCGAAAGCCACCTCGCCACCGTGCGCCGTGCCCGCAAAATCAACCGCATCCTCGGGGAAACCTACCCCTACGCCGTCGCAGAACTCGACTTCAACAACCCCTTCGAGCTGCTCATCGCCACCGTGCTCTCGGCACAAACCACCGACGTGCGCGTCAACTCCGTCACCGGGGCACTCTTCGCACGCTACCCGGACGCCGCCGCGCTCGCCTCCGCACGCGCCGAAGAGGTCGAACCCTACATCCAGTCCCTCGGCTTCTACCGCGCCAAGGCACGCTCCATCGTCACGCTCTCCCAGCAGCTCGTAGAACGCCACAACGGGCAGGTTCCCTCAACCCTCGAAGAGCTCGTAGAACTCGCCGGAGTCGGCCGCAAAACCGCGAACGTGGTCCTCGGAAACGCCTTTGACGTGCCCGGACTGACCGTAGATACCCACTTCGGCCGCCTCGCCCGCCGCATGGGATTCACCACCGCAGACGCCCCCGAGACGGTCGAAAAAGACGTTGCCGAACTCATCGAACGCAAAGACTGGACGCTCTTCTCACACCGCATGGTCTACCACGGCCGCCGCATCTGCCACGCCAAAAAGCCCGCCTGCGGCGTATGCCCCGTCGCCGACCTCTGCCCGTCCTATGGAGCCGGGGAGACGAACGAACAAGCAGCACGTAAACTCATGAAATACGAAATGGCACCCGGCCGAGAAGACCTGCACCTGCGATTCCTGCAGGGCGCAACCCGCCGCGAACTCATGGCAGAAGGCTACCCGCTCAGCGCCTAACGGTGCCCGAACCAGCCCGGAATGCAGCCGCACAGAAGAGAGGTACACAGATGAGCGCACCCGAGCAATCGGTACAGTCCGAACAAGCGGTACAGCCCGAACAGGCGGGGCAGGATGCACAGCACCCCGCCCAGCAGGCACTGGCGGCTCTCGCAGCAGGCGGCGTGGAATTCGACGTCCAAGCCCTGCTACGCAGCGCACCCGCCAGCCCCCTGAGCAAAGAAGCCGCCGTGCTGATTCTCTTCGGCGTGCTCGACAACTCGCCCTCCACCGGCGAATTTGAAGGCTGCCCCGAAAACGTCAGCGCCGACCTGGACGTACTGCTCCTCGTGCGTGCCGCAACCCTGCGCTCACACGCCGGTCAGCCCGCCTTCCCCGGCGGCAAAATCGACCCCGAAGACTACGCGCTCGCCGAAACCACCGGCGAACCCGTCGCCCACATCGCCGCCCTGCGCGAGGCGGTTGAAGAAACCGGGCTCGACCCCGCCGGCGTGCAAATCCTCGGTCAGCTGCACACCCTGCCTCTACCCATCAGCAACTTCATGGTCACCCCCGTCATCGGCTGGTGGAACAGCCCCGTGCCCGTCGAAGTCGTCGACCACAACGAGTCCGCGCTCATCGCCCGCGTGCCCGTGCGTGACCTGCTCAACCCCGCCAACCGGCACACCGCCTACGTCAAACACGGCCGCACCTCACACCGCACCCCCGCCTTCGAGGTGCGCATGCCCGGCGGCGAAGAATTCACCGTGTGGGGATTCACCGCAATTCTGCTGGACCGGATCTTCGACTCGCTCGGCTGGACCGTGCCCTGGGATACGAAAAAGATGCGCCCGGCACCCGGCTACGAGGAGTAGAACCGACCGAAATAAGTGCCTGACGAGCGGGTATAGGGTGCAGAATAGTGTGTAGATAGGGGCGGCAGGTAGCTTGAATAAAGCTACCAGCCGTCCCTATTTTTTGTCTTTATTTGCCCACCGATTATTTACCATCCGCGTAGTTGCGCACCCGCGCCACCGACACCGGAAAATCAACCGGCACCCGACCGAAAAGCAGGCGCGCCGCCTCCGCAGCGCCCTCACGCACAATACGCTCCACGCGATCCGCCTCCAGCTCGGGACCACACAGCAGAAGCTCATCGTGCAAAAAATACACAATGCGGGTGCGCATCGGCATACCAAAAATCCGCTCCGACAACAGACGAGAACGCACCGCGCCCATCCAACACAGAGCCCACTCAGCCGCCGTACCCTGCACAATAAAATTGCGGGTCATACGCCCGTGCGCACGCGCAGTCGACACCGCACGCGACTCAGCCGCCGGCGAAGACCGATCAGCCACAATCTCACGGAAACGCTCATCCACCGGCGGGGACGTACGACCCAAAAAAGTCGTCACCTGACCGCCCGCCTCACCAATACGAGCCGCACGCTCCGTAAACTCCATAGCCTGCGGAAAAAGCGCCGCCACATGCGGCAACAGGGCACCAATCTCACCGCTGCGGCCGCCATACATAATCGCCAGCATGCCCACCTTCGCGTGGGAACGCTCCGTCAAACCCACACCCTTCAGGCGCGCCAACTCGGCAATACCCGCATACAGATCAGCGCCACGACCCGCCGAAGCGAGCGCCTCATCACGGCTCAATGCCGCCAAAATGCGCGGCTCAATCTGCGAACCATCCGTCACCGTCAGCACCTGACCCTCCGGCGCCTGCACCGCCTGACGAATCTCCGCAGGCAGCTGCAACGCACCACCACCGGAAGCGCCCCAGCGCCCGGTCGCGGCGCCACCCACCTCAAGATGCGGGCGGAACGCACCCTCAGAAACCCAGGTATCAGCCCACGTCCAGCCGTTAGCAGTCCAAATGCGGTACAGCTTCTTATAGCGCAGAATCGGGTCAATCAGCGCCCAACGCTTTTCCCGCTGAGCCGGAATCGCATCCGCCCAACTCTTCAACTCCCACGAACGCGTAGACTTCACCGAAACCCCCGCAGACTGCAGAGCACGCAAAAGATCCTGCGGCGAATCCGGGTTCAACGACGGCATAAACAGCATGCGCTGAATCTGCTCCGCCAACTCCTGCATCTTCTGCGGACGCTCCCCAGGCACCGGGCGCGGACCCAACAACTCGCACAGATGCTCATGATGCGCCTGCACATTAAACGGGATGCCGTAATAGCCAATCTCAGCCGCCACCAACGCACCGGCAGACTCAGCCGCCGCCAAAAGACGCAGTCGCTCCGGGTGCCTCGAGGTGCTAATAGCGCGCGCCTGCGCCAGCCACTCACGCATCAGCACACGCACCACCGGATGCTCAGGCAATAGAGTCACCGGTCCCGCCGCCAACTGCGGGGCAAAAGGCTCATGAGGCGCTGCCTCAAGGAAATCGGGGGAGGAATCTGCGGGGGACTGGGTGGTATTGGTAGCGGGCGCACTCAAAAAATCGGCGCCGAACAGCTCCTCCTGACCCTGAATCTGCCGCGCCACCGGCAAATACCCCTGAGGCTCCACCGCCTCACGCACATCAGAAAGATCCAGCACCGGGCTGTACTCCACAAAACCGCTCGGATGCGTAGCGGCAGTCACCAAAATTCGCTGCACCAGACGCAAATCATGGCACAGATGCACCCGCACCCCGCGGCGCAGAAGCAGCGGGTCAACGTGGCGGGTATCAGCCCAAATCCAGCGGGGAAAACGCGCCTGCGCCGAATCTGCCGCCTGCCGCTCCACCTCTCGCACGTACGCAGGAAGATTCGCCGCGCTTACCCTGTCCGCGCGCGTAATCCGCGGAATAAAGGTCGGATCCTGTAGCTGCTCAGCGGTCGGCGCCGAAAAATGAAAAGCACCCCACGAGGTCACCGGCTGAGCACCGCGCGAGGAGGCACCCGCGGCAATAGCCGAGGTGACCGGGTGCGCGGGGGTACCGGTCTGGGCGGTAATACCCGCGCCGGTGGCAGGACTGAGCAGAACGTACATTCTTCCATTATCGATGACCGGGTGCGAAGGCGCGCGGTTTGTGGTCGCGGGCGGGCGGTTTGCGGTCGTGGGCGGGGGCGGATTACAGAGGGAGCAGGCTCGGGATACGTGCGAAAAGTACGGCGGGCGTGAGAGGGCTGTGCGCGCCGCGGTTTGTCATAAAAGCGTCGGATGCGTGCGTTTTGTTCGTTTGAGGTGCGTGCATCGTGGATATTTCGGGGTGCGCGAGGAGTTATCCACAGAACGCTCATTCTCTTAAAAATTTAGGGTGGGCGCAATGCTCTCCTAGAGCCATGAACCCCACCAGCAATCCTGCCAACCCCAACGGCTACCCGACCCGCACTGCGCAGAGCCCAAGCACGTATGCGCCCGATACCCGCGCGCACTCGCTGCCCGCCCTGCTCATTCCCGAAGACTACCGCGCCCGCGCCGTCGCCCTGCACGCCCGCGAGCTGATCCTGCGATCGCCGCAGATGAGCGCTATCGCTCTGGACGGTTTTAGCGGCGGGTTCAGTAGCGGGTTTAGCGCCGGGGTCAGCGTCGGGTTCGGTAACGGATTCGGAGCCGGGGTCGAGAAGGCAGGGGAGCGGCTGCCCGCAGAGGGGGTAGTTGCCGCAGGTAGTGCAAACACTGCGAATGCCGCGGGCGGTGGGCTACTCCAAGAATCCCAGCCCCTCCGCGAGATTCTCGAAAACGCCGTGGAGGCGGCAATCTGCGCCATCGACGGCGGACACCCGGGGAACGCGAGCGCAGAAGGAACGGGCGTGGCGAAGCCCCGAAAATTCCGCGCCAAAACGGCGCAACCCGCGCCCGCCTCCTGGAGCTACCCCAGCGTGGAATACGTGCCCGTCAACCGGCAGACCGCGCTGCGCTACCTCGCCGCGGAACTCTACGGCCTCGGCGCCCTCGACCTGCTCCTTGACGAGGAGCAACGCGCCGGAACCATCACCGATATCTACGTGAACTCGCCCTGCGATATCTGGGTGGGCATCAACGGAACCGTCCGCCCCGTGGCGCTGAGCCTCGGCAACGAGCGGCGCGTGCGCGACCTCGCCGAGCGGCTCATCCGCAGGCACGGCGGGCAGCTGGACGCCGCGCATCCGGCGGCTGACATTAGCGACGAGCACGGCAGGCGCATCCACGCGATTATTCCGCCGCTGAGCGAACGCACCCGGCTCTCCGTGCGCCTACCCGCCCGCGAGCGCCCCACCCTGGCGCAGCTACAGGCCACCGGGCTGTGCGATGAGGCGACCGCCGCCTACCTGCGCCGCATAATCGCCGAACGCCGCGGGTTCCTCATTAGCGGCGGTACCGGCACCGGCAAAACAACCCTGCTCAACGCCCTGCTGGGGCTGTGCACGCCGCAGGAGCGCCTCATTCTGCTTGAAGACACTCCGGAACTTGCGCCGCAGCATGAGCAGGTTATTGCCCTAAAAACCCGCGCCGCCAATTCCGAGGGCGCCGGCGAAATCGGGCTGGGCGAGCTGATCGTGCAGGCGCTGCGTATGGGCCCGGATCGGCTCGTGGTCGGCGAGTGTCGCGGCGCGGAGGTGGTACACCTGCTGACCGCCATGAATACCGGTCACCGCGGCGCCGGAACGACCCTGCACGCCAATAGCGCGCAGGCGGTGCCCCTGCGCCTGTGCGCCCTGGGTGCGCTCGCCGGACTGGATAGTAGAACGGTCGCTTTACATACGGCGACGGCTTTTGAACGCATTATCCACCTGGAACACCGGGACGGACGCCGCCGCATCGAGGGCGTCTACAGCCTGCACCCCGCAGTGGAGGGGAGCGAAGAGTATTTGCAGGTCAGGCGCATTTCTACGGGCTTCGAAATTGGGTACTAACCCCCGTAAAGGGGAAACGGAAAACGTGAAAGGAGGAAACAATGAAGCAAAACGAGAAGAGTAACGGAAACCTTCGCGAACGCTGGGCTGAGCGCCTCGCCGGACCTGCCAGCGCCGAGGAAATGCGCATGTGGCCGCTCATGCTACGCACCCTCGCCCTGAACCTACGCGCCGGCATTCCCCTGCAGGAGGCGGTGCACGCCAACCCGGGCCCCGGGCAGATAGGGGAGTTCGGGCAGTTCGGGCAGAACGAGCTGGTGCCGGATGCGGGGAAAACGCATGCGAAGAAAACAACCGCCCGGAAAAACGCCCAGAAAAGCGCCCGAGCTCGACGGGCACGAGGTATTTCGCCTTTTTCCGAAGACTACGGGCAAAAGCGGTGCGCCGAGGATATCCGCCGCTTTACGCAGGCTCTCGCTACGGTCACCTCCTGGGGCGCCCCCGCCCACCTCGCCTGCGCCCAGCTGCTCGAAAACGGCATCCGGATGCGCCCGCACAGCCGCGAGCGCCTGCACGACCTGCAGCTGAGCCTGCGCATGAGTGAGTGCGCGGGTGCGCCGCTTGCCACGAGCCTGGAACGCGCCGCAGAACACGCCGAAGAGCGTATCGACGCGCTCCTGGGCAGGCAGAGCGCACTCGCCGCACCGCGCGCCACAGGCAGGATCCTCTCCTGGCTACCGCTGCTCGGCCTGGGGCTGGGTGTGCTCATGGGCAGTGACCCCGTGGGCGTGCTGACCGGATCCGTTCTCGGGGCGCTCACCGGTTTACTCGGGCTGGGGCTCGCCTTCGCCGGGCGCCGCTGGACCGCCGCGCTTGTGCATCGGGCGGAGGTGGAGAGCATGCGGTCGAGAACCGGGGCGGCGAATGCCGAAGCTGAGACGAAAAAGCCTGCCGCGCCAGCAGACGCCGCACCCGTTGATACCGCCCTCGTGCTGGAACTACTTGCCGCGCAGTTGAGAGCCGGGCTTGCACCGCTCGCAGCCCTGGGCACTCTCGCCCAGGCACTCAATAGTCGTCCCCTGCGCACGGTCTGCCAGCGCCTACAGATGGGCAGCGGATGGGGGAGCGCCTGGTCGGGCCCCGCGGCGGGAACCTTCGGTGAGTTGCGGGATGCACTCGCCCCCGCCTACACGGGCGGCGCACCGAGCACCGCGCTGCTGCTCTCCCTTGCCGATGCGCACCGCCTCAGCGAGCGCCGCGCGGCAGAACGCGCCGCCGGAAAGCTCTCCGTAGCGCTCGTGGTGCCCCTCGGCCTGTGTTCGCTACCCGCCTTTATTTGCCTGGGCATTGTGCCCATCCTCATTTCGCTACTGCCCACGCTGACCGGCTAGAGAACCGAGCCCATAGACGCTGCTGACTAGCTGAAATACCGAAAAGTTTAGACCCTCGCTCATCTGCCGTGAATGCGGATGAGTACCCACCCCGCCCTGAACGAACGGGGCACAACGAAAGGAAAACCAATGACGAACACCCTCTGCGAAGCAATCCGCCACGACCTGCACACTGCCGATGCTTCGGTCAATGCCACGGTCGGTGCTCCGGGTGACATTCCGAGTGAAATTCAGCCCGCCGCACCCGGTGCAGAAACGCAGACCATTCTGGGCCCCATGCCGCTGTCCGTTGCCATCGCAACCACCATGAAGCAGCTGCGCGAAGAATGCCCCGAGCTTTTCACTGATACCGAGTTTTTCAGCGATGCTGAACTGTCCGCCGGTGCTGAGCTGAAGCACGCCGGCCCCAGGATTGACCCCGCCGAAATGGAGATCGATATGAACACGGATCGTCTGAGCCCCGAGCCGGCATTGACTATTGCCCGCGCGCTCGCCGAGGGTTGCACCCTGGACGAATGCGGCGCCACCTGCCGCAGCCTGGGTGAGCATGCGCCCGGCTGCGCCGAATATGTGCCCGCTGAGAGTGACGAGAAGGTGCTCGAAGAGTACGCTCCGGCGGGCGATCCGGAGGAGGGCGCCTCCACAGCGGAGTACGGCATTGTGATGCTCGCGGCGGTCGGTTTTGCGGGTCTGCTGGTGCTGATTCTCAAGTCAGATGAGGTGCGTTCCATGCTCCTGGATATTGTGCGTAACGCCCTGTCCATTGCGGGCAATACGGGGCTGTTCTAGAGGCATTGGTCTAGGGGTGCTGAAAAACCCGCCGCAGGGCTTTACTCTAGGCGCTAAATTATGTGGAAAATCAAGTCAGAAAGGAGGAATAAAGAATGAACGCTCATGTGAATTTGGGTGCTCTGCGGCGCACCTGCTCCGCCGGGAAAACCGGGGCAGAACCGGCACCCTCGACCCCGCACAAGAGCCCCGCGGAAGAGGGCGTGATTACCGCCGAATTTGCGGTCGCCCTACCCGCCGTGACGGTGGTGCTCGCCCTCTGCCTGGGTGCCGCCTCCACGGGCGTTGCACAGCTGAAGGTGGAGGAGTCCGCGCGAACGGCTGCACGAGCCGCCGCCCGCGGAGACTCCGAAGCGCAGATTCGCTCCGCCGTCAGTCGCATCGACCCGGCGCAGAGCGTGCAGATTTCCGTTTCTCCTGATGACGTCGCCGCGACGGAGGAGGGGCGCGCCCGTCAGGTGCACGTGCGGGTGAGCCGCCCCGCCCCCGGCGTAATCGGTTCGGCAACCGGCTGGGTGCTGCGGGCGGATGCCCACGCCCGCGTTGAAGGCGGCGGCGAAAACGGTGCGGGTCATGAGGATGAATAGAGTCGCTATGCATCCCGCCCCGAAAGCACCCTCCGAGAATCAATGCCCCGAAGAGGGTAGCGGCACCGTCCTCGCCCTCACCATTATTGCCGCGCTACTGGTGGTGACCGTCGTGATTGCCGGGCTCATCGGGGTGGTGTCCGCGAACCGCAGGGCTTCCACGGCCGCCGATTTGAGCGCGCTCGCGGCGGCGGACGCCTACCGCGGACTCACTGAGGGGGACCCGTGCGCGGTCGCGGCGGATCTTGCCGAACGCCACGGCGCGCACCTCGAATCCTGCACGTTTCCGGATCGCCCCGAAACGGTGGAGGTGACGGTCGCCGTCCCGGTTGCAGGACCCATGGGCGCGCTGGGCCCGGCGAGGGTGCGTGCCCGCGCTGGGGCTGAGCACCCCGAAGAAGAGCGCGCCGAAGAAGGGCGCCCCGAAGAAGAAGATGCGGCGGGGAACGCGGAGGAGCTGAGCCCAGCGGAGGTTGCCGAGCTGGAGGAAGAACTGGAAGCTGAGCAGGACTCGGCGTCCGAACCTCCCGAGCCAGAGGACCCAGCCGAGCCAGAAAGCCTAACCGACTAAGCTATTTACGTTCATCGGGAGTTGTCATCCCAGCGCGTCCTGCATCCCCAGTGCGCCCTACGCCTCCGCCACGCTCCGCAGCATTGCCTGCAGTAGTGCCCGTGCGCCGTGTTTGCTGAGCGGCTCGTTACGGTTGCCGCACTTGGGTGAGTGCACGCAGGAGGGGCAACCGTTTTCGCATCCGCAGCTTTCAATCGCTTCGAGGGTGGCGCCCAGCCACTGCACAACCGCATTGAAGCCGCGCTCGCTAATGCCCGCACCGCCGGGGGCTGCGTCGTAGACGAAAATGGTGGGCCTGCCGGTGTCCACGTGAAGCAGCGTGGAGAGCCCGCCTAAGTCCCAGCGGTCGCTGGTGGCGATAAGCGGCAACAGCCCGATGGCGGCGTGTTCGGCGGCGTGCAGGGTGCCGGGGCCGTCCTCTTCGGTCACGCCCGCGCCGAACAGGTAGCTGGGCTCGAAGGTGAACCAGATCGCCTCGGTCATGAGCACTTCCGGCGGCATGGGTTGTGCCTCTTCGCCCAGGTATTCGCCGCCGTAGACGGAGAATCGCCGGTAGCCGGTGACTTGGTCGGTGACCTGAACCTGCCCGCGGTGCATGGTGAGCGGGGCGAGCTGCTGCGCGTCGGGAACGAGCTCACCGGGAGCGGACTCACCAGGAGCGAACTCACCGGGAACCGCTTCCCCAACATTTTGCGTACCGTAACTGACCCGGGCACGCTCCGCCAGAATACGCACCTCGGTACTCTCAATGGCGCGCGTGTAGTAGTCCGGGTAGACGCGGTTGAGCAGAATCACACGCTCGCCCTCGCTGAGAGACTCGACCACGTACTGCGCGTTCTGGTGAATGTAGATTGCGCCCGGGTGCCCCTGGCTCATGGCATGCGCGGCGTCCATGGTGCCCACGAGGGTGCCGTCTTCGGCGTCAATGAGCTGGTAGGGTCCGCCGCCGGTGCCGCGGATATCGACCAGGTCGGCGGCTGATTCGGCATGCGTCCAGTACCAGCCGTCCGGGCGGCGACGCAGGTACCCCTGCTGCACCAGCCGATCCAGCAGGGTGGCGGTATGCGGACCGAACAGGCTCAGCTCTTCGGCGCGGATGGGCGCCTCCTGCGCGGCGGCGCACAGCTGCGGGGAGAGCACGTACGGGTTTGTCGGGTCGAATACGGTCGCCTCAACCTCCTGCCCGAAAATCGCCTCCGGGTGGTGCACCAGGTAGGTGTCGAGCGGGTTGTCGTCGGCAATGAGCACGGCGAGCGCGTCCTGACCGCTTCGACCCGCGCGGCCCACGCGCTGCATGAAGGAGGCGCGGGTACCCGGCCAGCCCGCCACGAGCACGGCGTCCAGGCCGGAGATGTCGATGCCCAGCTCCAGCGCGGAGGTGCTCGCCAGGCCAAGCAGTTCGCCGTTGCGGAGTTTGCGCTCGAGTTCGCGGCGCTCTTCGGGGGTGTACCCGGCGCGGTATGCGGCGACGCGGTGGGCGAGGCCCGCCTCCACCTCGTCGAGGTAGCGTTGGGTCTTCTGCGAGAGGATTTCTACGCTGCGGCGCGAACCGGCGAAAACCAGCGAGCGGGTGCGGGAAAGCACCAGGTCGGTGAGCATTTGCGCGCCCTGCTCCACGGGGGAGACACGGCGCGGCGCCTCCTGCTCAGCCTTCGACTGGACCGCCTGCTGCTGGGTGCTGCGGGCACCCTTGGCGAGCTGATCGTGCGCCTTGGGCGGCATGAATTCGGGCTCCCAGAGCGCGACGGTGGTTTCACCGCGCGCGGAGGTGGACTCGGTAATGGCGGTGACCGCCTGCTGTGGCACGCCAATGAGCTTGGAGAAAGACTCGACCGGGTTGGAGCTGGTCGCGGAGGCGCCGTAGAACACGGGCACGGTGCGGTAGAGCGCGCAGACGCGGCGCAGGCGGCGCAGCAGGTTGGCGATGTGCGCACCGAAAACGCCGCGGTAGCTGTGCGCCTCGTCGAGCACCACGTAGCGCAGTCCTCGCAGGAAGGACGCCCACTGCCGGTGGTTGCTCAGGATCGAGTAGTTGAGCATGTCCGGGGTGGTGAGGATGAAGTTGGCGTGTTCGCGGATCCAGCGGCGTTCGCCGACGGGGGTGTCGCCGTCGTAGCTTGCCGCGTGGAGCCCTGGCAGGTTGTAGGAGGTGAGGGCGGTGAGCTGGTCGGCGGAGAGTGCCTTCGCCGGCGAAATGTAGAGAACGTTCGCTCTATTATTGAGGTTTTCCGCCCCGGAATACGCGGAAGTTGAGCTCACCGGCTCGCCGCATGAGGCGCGATAAATAGCATCCAGAGTGGGCATCAGGTAGCTTAGGGTCTTGCCCGAGGCGGTACCCGTCGCCACAATCACGTGCCCGCCGCCGCCGGTACCCTTCGCGTCTTCGGTACGCGCTGCTACCGACGCATCAACGCGCTCAGCTTCGATACGCCCCGCCTGCCAGCCGTAGCGCGCCGCACTCGCCGCCAGCGCCGCATCAAGACCGGCATGGGCGGCATTCGCCGCCTGTACCTGGTGGGCGTAGGGCTCGGCAATACCGAGTGATTCAAAAGCCTCCACCACACGCGGATGCAACCACTGCGGCCACGGTGCGTAGCTCGCCTCCCTGGCGGCAATGGTGTGAATATGGGTTACCTGCTCGGGCAGGGTTCCGGTGCGTTCCGCCTCCGGCAGTAGGGGCGCCAGCACCTGCTGGGCGCTCGCGGGCAGCTCGCGGTAACGTAGCGTTTTTGGGCGCGCCGCAGACTGCCCCTGCTCGGGTTGCTGTTCGGGGTGCTGGTTGGTGTTCTGCGAAGGGGCGCTGTGCGGCATGGGTTCCATTGTAGAGCGGCGCGCTACAGTCCGACCTGCCGCCGGTCACGCGCTGCCCTGAAGGGCGGCTCCGAACCCGTTCGAATCCTGCCCAGACCCCGAGTCCAACTCCGAGCCTAACCCCACTCCAGCACTGCCGACCCCGTAGTCAGCGCGTACATATCAAAAAATCTGCATGTTTTAGGCGTATATGACGATAAAATAGTTTCGTGGCTCAAAATAAGATTATTCTGTATTACCAGTTCGCCCCCA
>ERZ773013.905-NODE-905-length-18363-cov-3.844003_pt1 | contig 18363 bp, 12 predicted proteins | sample MGYA00511670_ERZ773013 | MGnify/ENA primary metagenome ERZ773013 (study PRJEB29015, sample SAMEA2738120) | human oral metagenome | biome: human oral; feature: human-associated habitat; material: saliva | place: China | collected 2257 ... | reverse complement strand
ATTGATATTAATATTCACCTACAATTCATATTTTAGGCTTACCATCCAACTTCGTCCTGGCATGGGATAATGGTACACGATGCTGTATTGTCTGTTGAAGATATTCCTGAGATCGCCTCTGACCGTCCAGTTGCAGCCGAAGAGGCTCAGCTTGCACCACAGCGTCACACCCGTGAGCCAATAGCCAGGGACCCGCGTACCCGGGTAGTGAGAGTTGTTGGGCCAACGGCTGCTCACACCCGATCCGCTGACACTGACGCACAGCCAGGGGTTGTCCCATGCCAGGCTCAACGATCCACTGTGAAGCGGGATATAAGCAATCTGATAGTCATAGTATGGCGACGATGCCGTGCCCCGGTCGGTGACATGCTGGTAACTGTAAGTACCCTGCACACTCAGCAATTGCCGGGCAGAGAGGGCACTGTGCCCGCTGACCGTCAACTCAGTGCCGAGCGAGCGCACGCGTCCCACATTGACGCACGTCCATACAAACATATTGTAGGGTACTGCCACAATCATGTCCTTGATGCGGTTGTAATAGACATCCAGGAGCACCTGACCTCCTGAGGAGGCTGTCTGTCCCCCCATTGTGAGTCCAAGGTTCAGTTGGTCCGTCGTCTCAGGATCGAGTGTCGGACTGCCATAATGGTAATAATAGTTCTCATTGAAATTAGGTGCCCGGAAAATGTTCTTATATGAGGCACGCACAAAGACCTCTCTCCCACGGAAAAGACGGTAGCTTGCTGACAGCGAGGGTGAGAGACGGTTCATGTCTTTTGCTTTCTCTCCGGTCTTCGCTCCATTGAGAAAGGCAGCATAAAGCAGGCGTGTAAGCAGTGTGAGCCTGTTGTCAGCATATTTGGCTGTGAGACTCTGCCACAGTGAATGGCGGAAAGGGTGCGTGTCGGTGACAAGGCTGCTGTTGAGATTGTTGAACGAATAATCGGTGGCGACATCGAAAGAAAGGCAGCGCGAAGGAACATAGAGGAGCGTTGCCGTAGCATAAGCCTCACGCTGCCAATAGCTCGCATCGTTCACGCCACCGGCATAGAGCTTGTCGTGATAGATGCTTGAGACCCAGTTGAAGCGTCCGGCTATCTTCAGGCTCACGTCACCGCGACGGTTGCGTGCCGTGCCTGACATCTGCACGAAGAAGTTGCGGTCGTGAAGCGTCTCTCCGTTGACAGTGGTGTAATATCTCGCTATCCCAGGCAGCAACCGGTCGTTGTCATAATAATAGGTTTTCAGCCGCAAGGAACAGCCATCAGATGGCTGCCAGCGCAGGTTCATCTCGCCATGCCCACTGTTCATGCGTGAGTTGGAACGGCGCTGACGGATAACCTCCGTGATGTTGTGAAGGGTGTAGGGATAGTCGTTCTCGGCATACAAATACTCCCCCATCGCCGCCACATCGAGTGTTTTTGAGAGTCGTTCATGATACCTCATAAAAGGACTCACAAGCCCAAAGCTGCCCCACTTCAACTGTCCCGTCATGTGAACGTGGCAGTCGGTTGGTGCAGATCCTTGAGTCTCTATCGTTATAAGGGCAGGATAAGCGCTCTGTCGGGCGGGCTGGAAGATGTCGGACCCGTCACCCACCGTCAAGCCTATCGCCTCTATGCTGTGAAGAGAGTAACGGGAGAGATCCATCTCACCCGTCTGACAGTCAGAGAGTGCCAGCCCATCGTAGACTACGCCTGTGTACTTGGCACTAAAGCCGCGCACGGACACCGTCTTCATGCCTCCTGCACCACCATAGTCACGCACGGTGATACCCGGAATGCGGCTCATGGCATCTGCAATGCCCGATATGCCCTGGGTCAGGAAATCAGCAGACGAGAGGGTATGAAACGGCACCACGCTCGTGATCTGCCGTTGTGAGCGCGTGTCCATAATCTCTACTCCCTCAAGCTGATGAGCGGGCAGACTGTCTCTCTGTGCTTTTGTCGCCATACTGCACAGAAGAATTATTAATAGTAAAAACTTTCGCATCCTTCCTCGAGAATTTGAAACAGTTCAGCACCAAGAGGCAGGTCTTCTGGCTCGCAGCGTCAGGAAAGCGTCTTCCCAAGACAAAAGCATTATCAGACATATTATGTAGTGATAATCAATCTCAGTGACTGTTTGCTTACCCGTGATAAACAACGTAAATAGTTGTGTCATCCATCAATGCCGCATACAGCAGCGGGACTGTCCGTGATTCTCACACGGTTCCCTTTTAATCGCCCGATTAAGGGTGAACCACGTTGGCAGATGCAAAATTAGCAAAAGTTTTTTGGGCGACAAAGAAAAAGACGTTATCTTTTCACAGCAGGGACGGGAAATAAGCCCGGTCCTGTACCGGCCATCAGCCCGGATGACCCCGAACGGATTTTTAATTACTTGAAGTAGTATAGGAACTGAGCTTCACCTTTGAGGGCAGGTTTACGCTGACCCTCAATCTCAATGACGAAGTCGATGTAAGCCTTGCAGATGCCACGGAGGTTCTCAAGGCCGGCAAGGGTCGCCTTCATGCGGATGCGGCTGCCGGTGATAACGGGCTGGCCGAAGCGCATCTTGTCCATGCCGTAGTTGACCATCATCCTGAGGTTGTTGACTTCCACTATTTCGCTCCAAAGGTGGGGAAGCAGAGCGAGCGTGAGATACCCGTGAGCAATGGTGTTCTTGTAAGGACTTTCCCTCTTGGCGCGCTCCACGTCGACGTGAATCCATTGGTGGTCGAGGGTGGCGTCAGCGAAAGCGTTGATGCGGTCCTGGTCTACCTCGAGCCATCCGGAGGTGCCGAGCGGCTTTCCGGTGTAAGTCGCAAACTCGGCGTACGAGTTGATAACAGTTTTCATGATGTTCTGGTTATTTATTGCTTCAAGTGCTCCCCGAACCACCCGGCAATCTGGCGGAGTAGATGGTTGCGGGTGTTTCCGCCGGAGATGCTGTGGTTGCGGTTGGTATAGATGTTCTCCTTAAAGTCCTTGTCGGCCTGGACAAGCGCCTCGGCATACTCGAACGTATTCTGCGGATGCACATTGTCGTCGGCCGATCCGTGACAGATGAGCAGGGCACCGTTGAGCTTCGGGGCACGGCTGATAGGACAGTCGTCGTAGCCCGTGGGGTTCTCCTGCGGCGTGCGCATGTAACGCTCGGTATAGATCGTGTCATAGAATCGGTAACTCGTCGGAGGAGCGACAGCCACACCGGCCTTGAAGACGGGCCTGCCCTCGCTCATGCTCATCAGCGTGTTGAATCCGCCGTAGCTCCATCCCCAGATGCCGATATTGTCCTTGTCGACATAAGGCAGCGTGCCGAGATAGAGCGCTGTCTCCACCTGGTCTTTCGACTCGAGGTCGCCAAGCTTCAGATAGGTGCATTTCTCAAACTCCGCGCCACGGCCGCCGGTTCCGCGTCCGTCGACACAGACGACGATGAAACCCTGCCGGGCGAGGTACTCGTCGAAGGCGCCCCCCTGCCCCATCGAGCCGGCATTCCACGAGTTGACGACCTGCTGGCTGCCCGGTCCGCTGTACTGGAACATGATGACGGGATATTTCCTCGAGGCGTCGAAGCCGGCGGGTTTTACCATCCATCCGTCGAGCCTCACGCCCTCGGAAGTCGTGAACGAGAAAGTCTCTTTCCTTGTCCAGCCATACCGGGCAATCTTCTCCTTCAGCGCCTTGTTGTCCACATTGGTTGCGAGGACCTTGCCGTCATTGCCGCGCGTAGTATAGACATAAGGCGTGTCGTAGTTGCTCCATGAGTTGAGGAAATACTTATAGTCGCCGGAGAAGACAGCCGTGTTCCAGCCTTCCTGATTCGTCAGCCGCTCAATCTTTCCGTTCTTGTGGGCGACATACACCTGACGGTCGTGAGGGCTGAGGGCGGCTGCCTGATAGTAGATGTCACCCGTGGCCTCGTCCATGCCATAGACGGCCGTGATGTCGTAGTTGCCCGGAGCGACCTTGCGGAGCAGTTGTCCGTTGTGGTTGTAGACATAGAGGTGCATGTACCCGTCACGGTCGGACGGCACGAGGATGCAGTTGACGCCAATCCTGATGCCTGCCACCGCCTCTTCCTTGACATATTTCCTCACGCTCTCCTTAAGCAAGAGATGAGCCACTGTGCTGCGGGGGTTGACGGCGTAGAGGCTGAGCACGTCCTGATGACGCGGCATGGTATAGACGAGGACCTTGTCAGCATCGGGCGTGGGCACGATACGCGGCATATAACCGTCAGCATCGGCGGGCACCTGAAGTTTCTGGATGCGGTGACTCTTGATGTCATAGCTCCAGGCCGAGACCTTCGAGTTGTCCTGACCGGCCTTCGGGTATTTGTAACTGTAGAGGCCCGGATATTCGGCATATTCCCTGTGCTCGGGGTTGCTGCCCTTAAAGAGCTGGAGCGAGTACTGCCTGACGTCCTTCTCATCGTACCGGAGCCAGCAGAGCATCGTGCCGTCGGCATTGAACGTCATGGCCGTGTTGAACTCAAACTCCTCCTCATTGACCCAGTCGGGGATGCCGTTGATGACCTCGTTGAACTTGCCGTCCTTCGTCACCTGGTTCTCTGCATTGTCATAGAGCAGTTTGACGAGATAGATGTTGTTGTCGCGCACAAACGCGACCTGGAGGCCGTCGGGCGACCACACGGGGCACTGTTGCGGACCGCCGTCGGAGAGCTTCTCGAGCTTGCGGCTCTTGATGGTGTAGATGTAGAATTCCGCCTTATAGGAACGGCGGTAGACGGGCTGGCGGTTCGTGGAGATGAGCATGCGCGTGCCATCGGGCGACATGATGTAGCCGTCGAAGTCGGTGATATGCTCACCCTGCGTATGGCCGGCATCGAAGAGTACAGCCGTGCACTTGCCCGTCCTGAACGAATATTCCTCTATCCGCTTGCCGTCGGCAGAGATGCGGGCGTACTGGTCGGTACCTTTGAGCGGATTGATGCCCGTGACGCGCTCTGCCGCAAACTCACCCGATGTGACCTGCCTGAGCGTGAGGGGCTCCGAAGCAGCAGCCGGGCCGGACAACATAAGCATTGTAAGACAAAAAACAAACAGTTTCTTCATAAGCATTTTGTTTACGGGTTGTGGCATTATTTAATATTGGCATCCTGCAGCCCATAGTGCCTCTTCCTGTTGATAACAATAAGAAGGAGGCTGAGGACAACGGCACAGACGCCGAAGGAGCAGAATACGCCCATGCTCGTCGTGTAGGTCGGGTCGATGCCATTGAGCCTGCCGATAAGCACGGGAACGAGAGCCAGACCGATGTTCTGAATAAAAAAAATGATGGCATAAGCCGTACCAAGGAGTTTCATCGGGATGATCTTCGGCACACTCGGCCACATGGCGGAAGGCACGAGGGAAAAGGCGACACCCAAGAGAATCATGATGATGACTGCGAACCAGCCGTAAGGAAGGATATGGATGGCGAAGATAAAATGGATGCCAGCCAGCATCGCTGAACCAATGAGCATCAGCGTGGCACCTTTACCGATCTTATCATAGAGCGAGCCGAATAACGGGGTCAGCAGAATAGTGCCGAAAGGAATGAGGCCCGGGATGATGCCGGCCAAATGCTCCGGCACACCGTAATTGAAAATCATCAGTTTCGTGGCGAACTTCAGGAAGGGGAACACACCGCTGTAGAAAAGCAGGCAGAGCAGGCAGACGCACCAAAAGCCGGGATTGGAGAAGATAAGTCCAAGGTCGCGGAAATGGAACTGTCCGTCCTCGTCGGCTTTTTCCTCTTGTCTCTCCTCTTCCTTCAGGCTCTCACCCTTTGCCAGGGCGATGCTCCCGTCGAGCTTCTTGTCCATCACGGTGTAGACGATAAACGAGAGGAATCCGATGATGAGCAGAACCAGTCCAAAGAGCACCGGGGCACTGACCTTATAGCCGAAATGCCGGGCAAGAGGCAGGGAACCCATCATGGCACCAGCCGTACCGAGACGTGCGAGGGCTACCTGGATACCCATGGCCATGGCGAGCTCGTGGCCGGTGAACCATTTGGTGATGATCTTTGACACCGTGATACCACAAGTCTCACAGCCCACACCAAAAATGGAGAAACCAAGGGAAGCCACAGCTGCTGACATCGGGAGGTTGCCTTTGTAGATAAGGACATTGAGACAGATGCTGCTGTCGCCGAAGTCGTGGCTGACACCATAATATTTGATGCTCACACCGATGACCATCAGCGTGCAGGCCATGATGCCGGTGAACCGGATGCCCATCTTGTCGAGGATGATGCCGCCGAAGAAAAGCATGAGCAGGAAAACGTTAATATAGCCATAGGAACCGGAGAAGAAACCGTAGTCGGCAGAAGTCCATCCGAGACCGCCCGCATTCCGGCTTGTCTCAAGGATTTTCTCCAGCGGGTCCATGACATCGGTGATGAAATAGCCCGTCATCATCGTGAAAGCGACAATGAAGAGGGCTGTCCATCGCGCACCCTTGCTGTCACTCAGTATCTGTTGTAATTTCTCAACCATAATATAACTTTATTTTTCTCGTATTTGTCAAATGTTGCAATGTTGCAATGTCGCACGTCGCAATAAGGTGTTTTCAGGGGTGTTATTTCAGCCAGCGGTCTAGCCAGTTGAAGAACGTGCGCTGCCAGAGGATACCGTTCTGCGGTTTGAGTACCCAGTGGTTCTCATCAGGAAAGAGCAGGAGTTCTGCGGGGATGCCTTTCAGGCGGGCAGCATTGAAAGCGCCGAAGCCCTGGTTGGCATTGATGCGGTAGTCCTTCTCGCCATGGATACAGAGGATAGGCGTGTCCCAGTCGGCCACAGCCTTGTGCGGACTGTTCGCGTAGGTACGCTTGGCAGCCTCTGTAGCGTCTTTGTTCCAATAAGCATCGCCGTACTCCCAGTTGGAGAACCAGGCCTCCTCGGTGTCGGTGTACATCGACTCGAGGTTGAATGCACCGTCGTGGGCAATGAGACACTTGAAGCGCTTGTTGTGATGACCGGCGAGATAGTAAACGGAGAATCCGCCGAAGCTCGCGCCGACAGCACCCAGCTTATCCTTGTCGACATAAGGCAGGTTGTTGGCTGCATCGTCGATAGCGGAGAGATAGTCGCGCATGCACTGGCCCGTCCAGTCCTGTGACACCTCCCCGTTCCATGCTGAGCCGAAGCCGGGGAGACCACGGCGGTTAGGAGCCACGATGACATAACCGTGGGCAGCCATGATGGAGAAGTTCCAGCGATAGCTCCAGAACTGCGAGACAGGGCTCTGCGGGCCGCCCTCACAATATAATAATGTGGGATATTTCTTCGAGGCGTCGAAATGCGGCGGCAGGATAATCCACACGAGTTCTTTCTTGCCGTCGGTCGTAGCCACCCAACGCTGCTGGACAGTAGGCAGGGCGATCCGGTCAAAGATCTGCCTGTTCTCATCCGTAATCTTCACGAGCTCTGAGGCCCCCGCCTTCTTGTTGTCCGGGGTGAGGACATAAAGGTCGTCAGGATGGGTCATCGAATGTTTTGTGACCAACAGTGCCTTGTCTCTCGGGCCGCTGCCAAGCATCTGCAGAGAACCGTAGTCAGCCCACTCGTCCTTGCTGATCTGCATGACTTTACCCTCGAGATCCGTCTGATAGACGTTCTCTGTGGCATGCCAGCAACCCGTGAAATAGAGGGTCTTACTGTCGTTTGCCCATACGAAAGCATCGGCATTAGAGTCGAAACTCTCCGTGACATACTGTTTCCTGCCCGTTGTGAGGTTCATCACACAGAGGCGGTTACGGTCGCTCTCGTAGCCGTCGCGTGCCATGCTCTGCCAGGCGATATAGTTGCCGTCAGGGGAGAACTGGGGGTTGACATCGTAGCCCACCTGCATGTCACCGTTCTGGTGGTTGACAGCCTGGTTGCGCATGCTCTTTGTCGGGTCAGTCTCCGGCTCCTTGTAGCCTTCGGGCTTGCAGAGGTTGCGGGTCGTCCTGGCTGCCACATTATATAAATAGATGTCGGCATCGGTCGAGACAGCATAGTCTACACCCGTCTTCTTGCGGCATGTATAAGCGATGCTCCTCGAGTCCCTGCTCCAGTCGAGCTGCTCAATGCCGCCAAAGGGTGCCATGGGGCACTCATACGGCTCGCCATTGAGGATGTCCGCACCGCCATTGACCCTGTCGCCATTGACATCGGCCACAAAAGGATGCGCCACCGTCTCTACGTAATGGTCCCAGTGACGATAGTTAAGGTCGGTGATTACGCGGCCCGTAGCCAAAGGCAGGTCGTCGGGGTTCTTCTTGATTGACCCGTGGTAAGGCAGACTCTTAATGAGGATAACCTTTGAGCCATCAGGAGAGAATTTATAGCCTTCAATATCAATCTTCGAGCCGGTGAGCTGAACGCGGCCTGTGCCGTCAGCATTCATCTTCCACAGTTGGCCGGCACGAAGGAAGGCAATCTTCCTGCCGCCCTCTATCCAGGAAGGATCGCTCTCACTCTTCTCATCGGCAGTGAGCAGTGTGGGCTTGACAATGGTCTTTCCTGCCTTTACCGATTGGATATAAAGTACGGTGTGGCTCTTGTTCTCCTTCACGCTGTAGTAGCTCACCTGATAAACGACCTGCCTGCCGTCGGGCGACACGGCAGCCGTGCCGATGCGTCCCATGGCCCACAGAACCTCAGGAGTCATCAAGTCGGATTTGAGTGTAATATTGTTTTTTCCAATCATGGCAGCTGCATCCGTCTTAGGCACACCTAAAAGCATGGCGCCCAAGATCAAAGCTATTGTTTTATTCATTGATAATGTATAGAATGATAGTTAAACGGTAACGTTATTTTCTGCGGTTCTGCTGTTGCTTCATCTGCTCCTGCTGCATCTGCTGGAGAGCCTGCATGCGGGCAGTGAGACTGCTCATCTTCTTCGGGTTAGTCTGGTTTTCCTTGTAGCGACGCTCAAGGATAGCAAGCAGCTTCTCGTCGTTTGTTGTCTTGCGGAGCACAAACATGATGATGGCCGAGAAGAGCAGTGAGATGAAATAGTAGAAGTTCAGACCTGCCGAATAGTCGTTGAAGATAAAGAAGAACATCAACGGCATGAGGTACATCATCCACTGCATCATCTTCATCTGATCAGCCTGCTGGCCTACCATCTGGTCTTTCTGCAGCTGCATCGTGAACCACGAGTAGATAAGCTGGGCGGCAACGAAGAGGATACAGGTCAGTGAGAGATGGTCGCCGATGACAGGCAACGTCCTGCCCCACTCGATGATCGGATCATAAGTTGAGAGGTCGTGAATCCACAGGAAACTCTCACCGCGGAGTTGGATAGCGTTAGGCACAAAGTTGAACATGGCAATCCAGATAGGCATCTGTATGAGCATCGGCAGACAGCCGGAGAGCGGCGACACACCATATTTGGTATACTCAGCCATCATTGCCTGCTGCTTCTGCATAGCATCCTCGGGCTTGTCATACTGCCTGGTAGCTTCGTCGAGTTTCGGCTTGAGCATACGCATCTTAGCCGATGACATATAGCTCTTTTTTACCATCGGGTATGTGATGGCCTTGAGCAGCAATGTAATGAGGATCAGGACGATACCCATGTTGAAGCCCCATGAGGTCAGCCACGTGAAGACAGGCATCGTAAACCAACGGTTGATGATGCGGAAGAGCGGCCAGCCGAGGTAGACCAGTTTCTCCATGTCGAGATCCTTGCCGAATGTGCTCTCCTTCTCAACTTTCTTCAAGGTATAGAAGTCGTTGGGGCCATAGTAGAACTCAAGTTCTGTAGCTTTCCTGCCCGACGGGTCGAAAGCCGTCTTCATGCTTGCCTTGAAATCCTTCAAGTAACGTACCTTCCAGTTATCCTGCGACTCCTTATTATATACGGTACTTTCCAGATCAGCGTTCTTGTCAAAACCATCCTTCGAGATGATGACTGAAGAGAAAAACTGGTTCTTGAAGGCCACCCAGTCCATCGGCTCATCTGTCGTCTTCTGCTTCGACGAGGTCTCACTGAGATAGTCGGTGCCACCTTCAGAGTTCTTCCAGTCGAGACGGGCGTAGCGGTTCTCGAAGTTGAAGCCGCGCTCCTGCTGACGGACTGTCTCGTGCCAGCCGATGTCCACACGTGCTGTATTGGGGTCGAAGAGACCGGCCATGCCCACAGTCTGCAGACTGAGATGGAGCATGTAGTCCTTGCCCAGACGGTAGTTGAGAATAAGCTTCTTGCCCTGTCCGGCCTCCGCAGTCATCGTGACGGTGGAGTCAGTGACAGCCGACGGCGTAAAGTAAAGGTCAGCAGTGCTGATGTTCATCTCCTTCGCCACGAGTGTGTAATCGAGTGACTGGCGGTTGCCCTCAAAGAGCGTCACGCCCCCAAGGTCATCGTGCCTGCCGGTCTTGTCTGCCATGTTGTGACCGATGAACTGGCGCGAGCCTTTCTGATTCTTCAGATACGCCTTCACGACGGTGGCCCCCTTGGTTGAGAGCGTCAGCGACAACTTATTATTACTAAGAACGATGTTCTGTGCTTTTCCGATGAGTGCGCCGTGGAAGAGAGCCGTGGTATCCTCTGCTGCCTTCTGCTTTACTTCCTGCTGATGCTTAAACGCCGAAATCCTCGCAACCTTCTCGGCTTTGGCGCGGTTAGCCTGTTCTGTCGAGTCTTTGACAAATTGCGCATGCTGTTCCTCTTTTGATGGCTGTGAATAGATGCTGAAGCCAATGAGCACCGCGGCAATGAGTACAAAGCCGATGATTGAATTCTTATCCATTTATTTCTTCTGATTTTCTATTGCGGTCTTCACAAAGTCGACGAAGAGCGGATGTGGATGGAGCACTGTAGACTGATACTCAGGGTGGAACTGCGTACCGATGTACCACTTCAAAGACGGGATCTCCACAATCTCTACAAGATCACTCTCCGGATTGCGGCCCACACACATCATACCGTTGCGCTCGAACTCCCTCTCATAGTCGTTGTTGAATTCATAGCGGTGACGATGGCGCTCCTGGACATGCTCCTGCCTATAAATATTGAACACGCGGGAACCTTGCTTTAATTCGCACTCGTAGGCACCCAGACGCATGGTGCCGCCCATGTTCGTGATATTTTTCTGCTCCTCCATGATATCGATGACATTGTGGGGGGTTGTCTCATCCATTTCACGGCTGTTGGCATCCTTGTAGCCAAGCACGTCGCGGGCGAACTCGATGACCATCATCTGCATGCCGAGACAGATACCGAATGTGGGAATATCATGCTCACGGCAGTATTTGGCAGCTGCGATTTTCCCCTCAATACCGCGCTGACCGAAACCTGGGCAGATGACAATACCGTCCTGACCCTTCAGTTTCTCCGCAACATTCCCGTTGGTAAGAAATTCAGAATTGATGAATGTGATGACTGTCTTATGGTCATTGTAGGTACCTGCCTGAGAAAGGCTCTCGCGGATACTCTTGTAAGCATCCTGCAGATCATATTTACCCACGAGACCAATATGGACCTCTGCTGTGGCCTTCTTTCTACGCTCGAGGAATGCTTTCCAGGGACCCAGGGGCGGTGTAGGACCAACGGGCTCACCCGCCTTCCGGAGGATAGCAGCGTCGAGACCCTGGTTCTGCATGTTCACCGGCACCTCATAGATGCTTGGCAGATCCTCGCTCTGCACCACGCAGTCGAGATCCACATTACAGAAAGCAGCCACCTTCTTGCGGATGCCGTCATCGAGATGCTTCTCGGTACGGAGCACGAGGATATCGGGCTGGATACCGACACTCTGCAGCTCCTTCACGCTGTGCTGCGTCGGCTTGGTCTTCAGCTCCTGTGCAGCCTTGAGGTAGGGAATGTAAGTGAGGTGGATGTTGACAGCTCTCTTGCCAAGTTCCCATTTCAACTGACGGATAGCCTCAAGAAACGGGGCACTCTCGATGTCACCGATAGTACCGCCAATCTCCGTGATGACGAAGTCGTAATGATATTTCGTACCAAGTTGCTTGATATTGCGCTTGATCTCGTCCGTGATATGAGGCACAACCTGGATGGTCTTGCCCAGATAGTCACCACGGCGCTCCTTGTCGATAACAGACTTGTAGATACGGCCTGTAGTCATAGAGTTGGCCTTGGTGGTCTTGATATCGGTAAAACGCTCGTAGTGACCGAGGTCGAGGTCGGTCTCCATACCATCGACGGTCACGTAGCACTCACCGTGCTCATAAGGGTTGAGGGTACCCGGATCGATGTTGATATAAGGGTCAAACTTCTGGATGGTAATATTATAGCCCCTTGCCTGAAGGAGCTTTCCTATCGATGATGAGATAATTCCTTTCCCCAGTGAGGAAACTACACCGCCAGTGACGAAAATATACTTTGTTTCTGCCACGTTGTTGAGGATTTAGTATGATTATATAAAATTTTTGTTGCAAAGATACGGCTATTTTGTGAGATACGCAACAAATCATTTTACTATTTTTTTGATTTGTCTTTCATTATTACTACCTTTGCAACTGATAATTTATCATCTTGGTTAATATGACATTCCATAAGCTCTTCATAGTATTTGTTACCCTGTCCGTCATCCCCCTCTCCATGATGGCCGCTCCTCAGCGCCGCTGGCACGGATTGTCCAATAATGCAGAGGTGAGAATAGTGCGGAGATATGCCGATTCTCTATTTCTTTTTCGAGACTCTCTCTACCGTGACTCGGTGCATGCAACAGCTGTCAAGCCCATCGACACTGCTCCCTATTTCCTGCCGCCCACGTTCTATGAGAGTGTGACAGACAAAGCCCTGTCCTTGGGAAAGGACATGAGTATGACAGACAGCATACTGCTTGCGCTCTATCTGTCTCATCCCGAATGGGTGGAGAATACACAACGCCGGCTTGAGGCAACGGGACCTGTCATCCGGCCCAGGACCGTCAAGGAGAGTCCAACGGCAATCATTGAAAGGGAGCTACCGAAAGAGCCTGAGCGCCAATCTATTGATCTCGTTGTCTTCAAGCCCAACTTTTGGTCCTTCGGAGGTGATTATTACCTTCAGTTCCTACAGAACTATCTGTCCAATAACTGGTATCAGGGGGGGGAGAGCAACTACTCCATGATGGGCTCCGTAACACTCGCTGCCAACTACAACAACAAGCAAAAGGTAAAGTGGGATAACAAACTGGAGATGAAGTTCGGCATGCAGACGTCCAGAAGCGATTCAATTCACAAAGCCAAGCCCACAGAGGACATGTTACGCTACACGGGTAAACTCGGCCTGCAGGCCGCCAGCAAATGGTATTATACATTCCAGCTCATCGCACAGACACAGTGGGCTCGCCACTATAAGGCGAACAGTCACTACGTGCAGTCGGATCTCTTCTCTCCGCTCAACATCAACCTCTCTGTCGGTATGGATTATTCTGTCAACGGGCTCAAGGGAAAGCTCAAGGGAAGTATCCACCTCGCTCCTTTCGCATACAACTATAAATATGTAGGCCGTCTGGCACTCGCTACAAACAATGGTATTGATGAGGATCATCATTCGCTGCACGACTTCGGTTCGCAGACCACGATAGACCTGACGTGGAACTTCACCGATAACATATCGTGGAAGACACGCCTTTACGGATACACCACCTACAAACGTACAGATGCCGAATGGGAGAATACGCTCTCGTTCCAGTTCAACCGTTATCTGGCAACAAAGATTTCCCTCTATCCGCGCTTCGATGACGGACGCGCAAAAGACGACAAGTTAGGATACTGGATGTTCCGTGAGTATTTCTCCATTGGATTCTCCTACAGCATATAAACATTTTGGGCATTATTGGTATTAATGCCCGATAAACGGACAATGTAATAAAAAATGTAATAAAAAACACGCTCAAACCGAAAATAATGCACATTTAATTTGCAAATGTGCAGTTTAGGTATTAACTTTGCACGCAAAATCGGAATTTGTGCAATGACAAGTACACCCAGTTTCAATAAGCTGCTTGAAGATACCATCATTAACAATTGGTATAAAGATGCCCTGACAGACTATAAAGGTGCAACACTTCAATATCATGATGTAGCCCGCAAGATAGAGAAGCTGCACATCATGTTTGAGAGTATTGGACTACAGAAAGGGGATAAAGTAGTACTTTGTGGACGTAACAGTTCGATGTGGGCGTGCGCTTTTTTAGCAACGCTCACCTATGGTGCTGTTGCTGTTCCTATCCAGCACGAATTCACTCCCGGACAGATATATAATGTGGTGAATCACTCTGACGCCCGCCTGCTCTTTGTAGGTGACGTTATTGCCACGCAGCTCAACTATGAGCAGATGCCCCACTTGGAGGGTATTGTTTATATCCCCGACTACTCTATTGTCCTGGACCGATCGGAAAAGATCACTTATGCCCGTGAGCATCTCAATGAAGAGTTTGGCAAGAAATATCCCAAATACTTCCGTAAGGAGCATGTCCACTATTATGAGGACAAGACCGATGACCTGGCAATGATCAATTATACGAGCGGCACAACGGGCTTCTCCAAAGGTGTGATGCTCCCCTATCGTGTGATATGGAGCAACATCACCTATCTGGAGCATGTCCTGGGCAGCAACCTCCCCAAGGAAGCCGATGCACTGTGCATTCTTCCCATGGCTCATATGTATGGCCTGAGCTGTGAGTTCTTGTTGCAGTTCTGTATCGGTCATCATATCTATTTCCTTACCCGTCTGCCGAGTCCTACCATTATCCAGACTGCTATGGCAGATGTCCATCCGTGTGTGGTGGTGTCGGTTCCGCTTGTCATTGAGAAGATTATCCGTAAGAAAATTTTTCCATTACTCAATACCCGTCTACGCCTGATGATGCACATGCCGGGTATCGGCAAAAAAGTGCGTGACCACGTCTGCCAGCTCGTCAAGGATGAGATGGGCGGCAACGCTTACGAGATTATCGTGGGGGGAGCAGGACTGAGCAAGGAGATAGAATCGTTCCTAGTGGAAATAGGCTTCCCCGTCACCATCGGCTACGGCACGACAGAGACCGGGCCTATAGTCTCTTATTCCGACTGGCATGACTTTGTGCCAGGCTCATGCGGTACTGTGGCTGAGAACATGGAAGTCAAGGTGCTGAGTCGTGATCCTGAGAATATCCCCGGTGAAGTCATTACCCGTGGACTCAATGTGATGGACGGCTATTATAAGGACGAGAAAGCGACACATGCTGCCCTTGACAGCGAGGGATGGTTTCATACCGGTGACTTGGGACGTATGACCCCTGATGGACACCTCTTCATCGTAGGACGCATCAAGAATATGCTGTTGGGTTCCAATGGACAGAATGTCTACCCCGAGGAGATCGAAGACAAACTCAACTCCATGGCGATGGTCGGCGAGAGTCTCATTGTACAGAGAGGCGACAAACTCGTAGGTCTGGTCCATCCCGACTTTGAGGCTGCACAACAGCTCGGATTCAACAAGAACGACCTCAGCAGCATCATGGAGCAGAACAGGCAGGAACTTAACAGGCAACTGCCCTCTTTCTGCAAAATAAGTGAGATACAACTTCACGACACAGAGTTTGAGAAAACGCCGAAAAAGTCAATTAAACGTTATCTCTATGCCGTAAGGACAAGCGATTGACCGTATTCTATAAATTGACCGTATTATTAATACCGAAGATATTTACCCATGGAAAAGATTCCAAGTTTCAATCAACTTATCCAAAACAGCATCATTAGAAATTGGGAGCGTGATGCGCTGACCGATTATAAGGGTGCCACACTGCAGTATCATGATGTGGCGCGAAAAATCGAAAAGCTCCACATCATGTTTGAGAGCTCCGGTGTACAGAAAGGCGACAAAATCGCACTATGCGGCCGTAACAGTGCCGCCTGGGCTGCCGCATTTCTCGCCGTACTGACCTATGGCGCTATCGCGGTCCCTATCCTCCACGAGTTCACTCCCGACCAGATTCACAACATCGTCAACCACTCTGATGCCAAGCTGCTCTTTGTGGGTGATGTCGTGGCTACGCAGGTCGACCCTGAGAAGATGCCGGGGCTGGAGGGTATCATCTACATCCCCGACTACTCACTTGTCATCTCTCGTACCGGCAAACTTACTTATGCACGCGAGCACCTCAACGAGATGTTCGGACACGAGTATCCGAAGTATTTCCGTAAGGAGCACGTACACTATTACATCGATCGGAACCCCGATGAAATGGCACTTATCAACTATACCAGTGGTACGACAGGCTTTTCGAAGGGTGTGATGATTCCTTACCGTGCTCTGTGGAGCAATATTGATTTCGCTGAGCATGTGATCGGAAGAACCGTCCTGAAAGCTGGTGACAACGTCATCAGCATTTTACCTATGGCACACATGTACGGCATGTCCTTCGAGTTCCTCTTCGAGTTCCTGAAAGGCTGCCACGTCTACTACCTCACACGCATTCCTTCCCCCGCTATTGTCGCTGCAGCATTCCAGGATGTCAAGCCGCGCATCATCATCTCCGTGCCACTTATCATCGAGAAGATTATCCGTAAGAAAGTGTTCCCGAAGCTGCAGGATCCACGTATGCGCTTGCTGCTGAAGATGCCGGGTATCAACAAGAAAATCTACGAGCGCATCAATGAGCAGGTGACAAACACCTTCGGTGGCAACTTCTACGAGGTCATCGTGGGTGGCGCTGCATTCTCTCAGGAGGTGGAGCAGTTTCTTCACCGTATCGGCTTCCACTATACCGTAGGCTATGGTGCTACAGAGTGTGCTCCGATCATCGGTTATGAAGACTGGTCACGCTTCGTTCCGGGCTCCTGCGGCAAGGCAGCCTTACACATGCAAGTAGAGATAGACAGTCCTGATCCCGCCAATGTTCCAGGCCAGATTCTCTGCAAAGGTCCTAACGTTATGCTCGGCTATTATAAGAATGAGGAGGCAACGAAGGCTGCTATTGATGAGAACGGATGGTTCCATACGGGTGATCTCGGCCTGATGGATGCTGAAGGCAACATCTTCATCAAGGGGCGCTCTAAGAATATGCTGCTCGGTTCCAACGGCCAGAACATCTATCCGGAGGAGATTGAGGACAAGCTCAACTCGCTGACGCTTGTCAATGAAAGTATTGTTATCCAGGAAGGTGACAAACTTGTGGGTCTTGTGCATCCCGACTATGAGGCAGCGAAGAGCATGGGATTGAACGACAGTGACATCAAGGACATCATGGAGCAGAACCGCAAGACACTCAATGCCGCGCAGCCTGCCTACTGCCGTCTGTCGGAGATAAGGATACACGAGGAAGAGTTTGAGAAGACACCGAAGCGGTCCATCAAACGTTTCCTGTATACAAAATAAAAAGACGCCGCCCGGAAGGGCGGCGCACTTTTATCCCTCGGTCGGTCACAAGAATAACGCGGGGGAATCCTACGTCATCCCGATCTTTCAACATGGTCTTCACGCTGTGCGAGTCGGGAATGTTGCCGGGATAGGTCCTATAGTATATTGGCATATGGCTTGTAAGATGAGCACTGATATTCTCAACCTTTTCTCCAAATTTGGGCTTGGTCATCTGCTATGCCGTTTGTCATTGGAGAAACATGATGGCATATCTGCGGTGCAGCTCATCCTTTCTCTTTGCCTATTCCGAATCAACGGAGAGACTATTCACTCTATGTATAGGAAAGGTTTCTATGGCCTCCTTGAAACCGGCAAGAACTGCTACTACCGCATGCCGGAACGTCCTTCCATGGACTGGCGCCGGCTTATGAACTGCACAGTTATCCGCTTTATGTGCGTCCTTCAGAGGAACGGTATACAAACTGACGACGGGAACTCATGCGTGATTATTGATGACACCGCATTGGAAAAGAGCGGAAAGTTCATGGAGCATATAACGAAGGTTTTCGATCATGTAAAGAGGAACTATGTTCCCGGCTACAAACTGCTCCTATGCGCATTCTTCGATGGAAAATCCACATTGCCTTTCGACTTCTCATTGCATGAGGAGCCCGGCAGGAAGGGCGATGGTGGAATTGGGAAGAGGCAACTCAGGCGCAGGTTCTCTATACACCGTGAGAAGGACAATTCTGATTACTAACGGGAATTGGAATGCGGTTTGCCCGTCAGACGCACCATCTTAAAAGCTAACTACCTTATTTCAAAGTAGTTAGCTTTTTGCCTTAAGATTTTTGCCGAGTTTTTGCCGAGTTAATTCTATGAATTCTATCTCTGTATTGAATATTATCCTCTTAAACCTCGCCACTGTATTCTCAACAACTGGCGGCTAAAGGATGTGATAGTATATACATGAGGCTGGGCATCCGTGTCTTCTCTCTCATAAGTCACGCTGACCCGCCGCGACTCATTAAAGAGATAGAGATACTTGTAAGGGACAACGATTTGAAGGGTGTCGTGAGGCATGA
>ERZ773013.903-NODE-903-length-18377-cov-8.278408_pt1 | contig 18377 bp, 19 predicted proteins | sample MGYA00511670_ERZ773013 | MGnify/ENA primary metagenome ERZ773013 (study PRJEB29015, sample SAMEA2738120) | human oral metagenome | biome: human oral; feature: human-associated habitat; material: saliva | place: China | collected 2257 ... | reverse complement strand
AAACCCTGGCGATAAATATGCGGAAACTCGCCACAATGCAGGTGAATGGCTGATTGAGCGTTTGGCTCGTCGCTTTAATGTTTCGCTTAATGCAGAAAATAAATTCTTCGGTTATGTAGGAAAAACGCTAATTAATGGCAAAGAAGTCCGTTTTTTAGTGCCAACGACGTTTATGAATTTAAGTGGAAAAGCCGTAGGCGCACTTGCTAATTTTTATCGCATCAAACCAGAAGAAATTTTAGTGCTACACGATGAATTAGACTTACCGCCAGGCACCGCAAAATTAAAACAAGGTGGCGGGCATGGCGGACATAATGGTTTAAAAGATATCGTGGCACAGCTTGGTAACAGCAATAATTTCTATCGTTTACGCATTGGCATTGGCCATCCTGGACACCGTGATTTAGTTTCAGGTTTTGTGCTTAACAAACCCGCGCCTGCAGAAAGAGAAGCGCTCGATAAAGCGTTAGATGAAGCCACCGATTGCATTGAATTGCTTTTCAAAGAAGGCATGGTGAAAGCCACCAATCGCTTAAACAGTTTTAAAATTTAACTCAAAAGTGCGGTGAAAAAACACCATAAATTTTAACCGCACTTACGCTTACAATAAGGAAAACATCATGGGATTTAAATGTGGTATCGTTGGTTTGCCAAACGTCGGTAAATCTACCCTTTTTAATGCATTAACCAAAGCCGGTATCGAAGCGGCAAACTATCCGTTCTGTACAATCGAACCGAATACTGGCGTGGTACCAATGCCGGATCCGCGTTTAGATGCATTAGCGGAAATTGTTAAACCTGAACGTGTCTTGCCAACCACCATGGAGTTTGTGGATATCGCTGGTTTGGTTGCGGGTGCAAGTAAAGGTGAAGGCTTAGGTAATAAATTCTTAGCTAACATCCGTGAAACTGATGCAATTGGTCATGTTGTTCGTTGTTTTGAAAATGATGACATCGTGCACGTTGCGGGTAAAATCGATCCATTAAGCGATATCGAAACCATCAATACCGAATTAGCCCTTGCTGACTTAGACAGCTGTGAACGTGCTATTCAACGTTTACAAAAACGCGCAAAAGGTGGCGATAAAGACGCAAAATTTGAACTGTCTGTGATGGAAAAAATCCTTCCTGTACTTTCTGAAGCAGGCATGATTCGTTCTGTTGAGTTAGATAAAGATGAACTATTAGCAATTAAAAGCTATAACTTCCTCACATTAAAACCAACCATGTACATTGCGAACGTGAATGAAGACGGTTTTGAAAACAACCCATATTTAGACAAAGTACGGGAATTTGCTGAAAAAGAAGGCTCTGTTGTGGTGCCTGTATGTGCGGCGATTGAAGCAGAAATTGCTGAACTTGATGACGATGAAAAAATCGAATTCTTACAAGATCTTGGCATTGAAGAACCAGGCTTAAACCGTGTAATTCGTGCGGGTTATGCCTTATTAAATCTTCAAACCTACTTCACTGCGGGTGTGAAAGAAGTGCGCGCATGGACAGTTTCTGTGGGTGCAACCGCCCCTAAAGCAGCAGCTGTAATCCACACAGACTTTGAAAAAGGCTTCATCCGTGCAGAAGTAATTGCTTACGATGACTTCATCCAATTCAAAGGTGAAAACGGTGCAAAAGAAGCAGGTAAATGGCGCTTAGAAGGTAAAGACTACATCGTCCAAGATGGTGATGTTATGCACTTCCGCTTTAACGTATAAAAACGCTTTAGACCGCATGATTATGCGGTCTTTTTGTATTTATAAAAGGAAAAAACAATGTCGGATAAATTAAATCAACTCATCGAATTGTTAAAATTAGAAAAAATTGATGATCTTATCTTTCGCGGAGCCAGTGAAGACTTAGGTTTTCGCCAAGTGTTTGGCGGTCAGGTTGTGGCGCAATCTCTTTCTGCTGCGATGCAAGTTGCCCCACCGGAACGAGTACTCCATTCTTGCCATGCTTACTTTTTAGCACCTGGCGACAGTCAATACCCGATTATTTATGATGTAGAAACTTTACGTGAAGGACGCAATTTCTCTGCGTTACGCGTAAAAGCTATTCAACATAAAAATGTGATTTGTCATGTCACTGCTTCATTTCAAGTACCCGAAGAAGGCTTTGACCATCAATCTGCTATGCCGCAAGTGCCAGGCCCTGAACAATGCATTGATGAACACGAAATCATGTTAAAAGTGGCGCAGACTTTGCCCGAAAGCTTGAGTGAAAAATTTGCTCAAGAGCGACCATTTCAGATTCATAGCCGATATTTGAACAATCCATTTGATGGTCGTGAACTCCCACCCGAACAATATGCTTGGTTTAAAACCAATGGAGAGGCACCACTGGATTTGCAGATTCAACAATGCCTCTTGGCCTATTTTTCTGATTTCCACTGTATTTTGACCGCACTTCACCCACATGGGAAAGGCTTTTTACAGAAAGGGATGAAAGTGGCTACAATCGACCACAGCATTTGGTTCCACCGCCCTTTCAATTTAAATAATTGGCACTTACATGCCATTGAAAGTAATAATGCTTTTGCTGGGCGTGGTTTAGCGAGAGGACAAATTTTTGCTGCAGATGGCACATTAATTGCCACTACACAGCAAGAAGGGTTAATTCGTTATCAAGAATAACCGCACTTTAAAAAAATAAGGTGCAGACTAGCCTTCGTAACCGATATCTTCGAAGGTCGGATTTTCTGCGCCTTGTTTGGCTAATTCATCACAAATTTCATTTTCACGATGGCCTGAATGGCCTTTCACCCACTGCCAATCAATGTTATGAGTTTGAATCGCCTGATCTAACGCAATCCATAAATCCTGATTTTTTACTGCTTTGCCCGTGCTGGCTTTCCAATTGTTTTTCTTCCAATTGTAAATCCATTGTGTGATGCCATTTTTCATATATTGGCTATCGCTATAAAGCGTCACATGGCAAGGCTCTTTTAAGCTATTTAAAGCCTCAATCACTGCTCGTAATTCCATGCGATTATTGGTGGTTTTGAAATACCCTTTTGAAATATGTTTTTCGTGCTGTTTATAGCGCAGGACAATCCCTATGCCACCGGCTCCCGGATTGCCGAGGCAAGATCCATCCGTAAAAATTTCAATCTGTTTTTGCATAACTAATTCGAGCTTGTGTAAAATAGGCAGTATTTTAAAGGAAACAGATAGGTAGAACAATGATAAATCCGGATCGCCAAATTGTACTGGATACTGAAACCACCGGTATGAACCAAATTGGTGCGCATTACGAAGGACATTGCATTATTGAAATTGGCGCGGTGGAAATGATCAACCGTAAATATACGGGCAACAATTTTCACATTTATATTAAACCGGATCGTTTAGTTGATCCCGATGCCATTAAAGTTCACGGTATTACGGATGAGATGCTGGCGGATAAACCGGATTTCAAAACGATTGCACAAGACTTTATTGAATACATTCGTGGTGCCGAACTACTGATTCACAACGCCCCCTTCGACGTGGGCTTTATGGACTATGAATTCCGTAAACTTGGGTTAGATATCAAAACGACCGACATTTGCCTAGTTACCGATACGTTGCAAATGGCGCGCCAAATGTATCCAGGGAAACGTAATAGCTTAGATGCGTTGTGTGATCGTTTAGGCATTGATAACAGCAAACGAACACTCCACGGTGCGTTACTGGATGCGGAGATTTTAGCCGACGTTTATTTGTCCATGACGGGTGGGCAAACCAGTCTATTTGATGAAGATCATGCGGATAGTTCAATTATCCAAGCTGGTGCCGATATGCAAGATCTTCAAAGTGCGGTCAATTTTTCGCAGAATTTAAAAGTGTTGCAACCCACTGATGATGAACTCCAAGCCCATTTAGATTTCCTTAAATTAGTCAATAAAAAAAGCGATGGCAAATGTTTTTGGTCTATTCTTACGGGTGACGAAACCTCACATTAATCGGTTATCTATTAATCAGATAAACATAAAAAAGAAAAAAAAGATTGACGGTTTTAACGTTCATCATTATTATACCCAGCACTTAGCGGAGTGGTAGTTCAGCTGGTTAGAATACCTGCCTGTCACGCAGGGGGTCGCGGGTTCGAGTCCCGTCCATTCCGCCAATTAAGCCGAGATAATGAAGCACCAAAAGGTGCTTTTTTTATGCCCGAATTTTACCTGCCAGCCAACATTCGCTATAATTAACCAAATTTACACTTTACAGAGATATTTTTATGACAACTCCTGTCGTTGCCTTAGTGGGTCGCCCAAATGTAGGTAAATCCACCCTATTCAACCGTTTAACCCGTACTCGTGATGCGCTTGTCGCTGACTTCCCTGGTTTAACCCGAGATCGTAAATACGGTCATGCCAATATTTCTGGCTATGATTTCATTGTGATCGATACCGGCGGTATTGATGGCACTGAAGAAGGCGTTGAAGAAAAAATGGCGGAACAATCCTTATTAGCGATTGAAGAAGCCGATGTAGTGCTTTTCTTAGTGGATGCGCGTGCAGGTTTAACGGCTGCAGACATTGGCATAGCCAATTACTTACGCCAACGCACTAATAAAACAACCGTGGTTGTAGCAAATAAAACTGACGGTATTGATGCAGACTCACACTGTGCGGAATTTTATCAATTAGGCTTAGGTGAAATTGAACAAATCGCCGCATCACAAGGCCGTGGCGTGACTCAATTAATGGAGCAAGTACTTGCACCTTTAGCGGAAAAATTACAAGAAAACGAAGCAGAAAATGACCGCACTTCTGATGAAGAAGAAAAAGATGAATGGGATCACGAATTTGACTTCGATTCAGAAGAAGATACTTCATTGATTGATGAAGCATTAGACGAAGAGCTTGAAGAAGAACAAGATAAAAATATCAAAATTGCGATTGTAGGCCGTCCAAACGTCGGTAAATCGACATTAACCAATCGTATTTTAGGTGAAGATCGCGTGGTGGTTTACGATATGCCAGGCACAACACGTGACAGTATCTATATTCCAATGGAACGCGATGGTCAGCAATACACCTTAATTGATACAGCAGGTGTGCGTAAACGTGGTAAAGTGCATTTAGCCGTTGAGAAATTCTCTGTCATCAAAACATTACAAGCGATTCAAGATGCAAACGTGGTATTACTCACAATTGATGCGCGTGAAAACATTTCAGATCAAGATCTCTCTCTACTTGGCTTTATCTTAAATGCGGGTCGCTCGCTTGTGATCGTCGTGAATAAATGGGATGGCTTAGATCAAGATGTGAAAGATCGCGTCAAATCCGAATTAGATCGCCGTCTTGATTTCATCGACTTTGCCCGTGTGCATTTTATTTCTGCTTTACACGGCAGTGGCGTGGGTAATCTTTTTGATTCGATTAAAGAAGCTTATGCTTGTGCAACGCAAAAAATGACGACGTCCCTTCTCACCCGAATCTTACAAATGGCAACGGATGAGCATCAACCACCAATGATTGGCGGTCGTCGTATTAAATTAAAATATGCTCACCCAGGTGGTTATAACCCACCAATTATCGTGGTGCATGGTAACCAAATGGATAAATTACCGGATTCATACAAACGTTATTTATCTAATTATTATCGTAAGAGTTTGAAAATTATTGGTTCGCCAATTCGCTTGCTATTCCAAGAAGGTTCAAACCCATTCGCGGGTAGAAAAAATAAACTCACACCAAACCAATTACGTAAACGTAAGCGTTTAATGAAGTTTATCAAAAAAGCGAAACGCTAATCTTAACAAACAAAGAGCGGTCAAAAATCACTGTGAATTTTGACCGCTCTTTTTATTGAAAAATAAATTATTCGTCTATAACCACTTTGCCAATATAGCCTAGATTACGATAACGTTGAGCATAATCAATACCATAGCCGACAACAAATTCATCCGGAATAGAAAAACCAATCCATTCAACCGGTACTTCCACTTCTCGGCGAGAAGGTTTATCTAATAAGGTACAAATCGCCAAGCTTGCAGGATCGCGTAAATTTAAAATGCCGCGCACTTTTTCAAGGGTGTAACCCGTATCAATAATATCCTCAACAATTAGCACGTGTTCATTACGAATATCTCCTTCAAGATCTTTCGTAATTTTCACATCATGATTGCTCGTCATCCCGCAACCATAGCTTGAAGTGGTCATAAACTCCACTTCTACTGGCAATTTTAATTCACGCACCAGATCGGCCATGAACATAAATGAACCACGTAAAAGCCCAACAACAATCAGTTCATCAATGGCTTTTTGTTGATAAAAATGCGTAATTTCCGCGCCAAGTTCAGCGATGCGACTACGGACATCCGCTTCTGAAATCATAATATCGACGTGGTGTTTTTTCATGGTCTTTCCTTTTTAATTTAATCGTTTGCGTATTCTACAATAAAAAAGGCTGAAGTTTAAACCTTCAGCCTTTTTAACCCTAACGAATTTACTTTCTACTCTACCTGTTGGAGCAATCTGCAATCGCTGCTAAACAGATGTGCGTATAGTAGCAGAAAGAAATTACATGTCAATAAGAATTATTATCATTTTAAAAAATTTATTAATTTCCTGAAATTTTCATCTTATCTAACAAGATTGAACCTGTTTGAATATTGGAGCGATGTTCAATATCATCTGCTACTGCCACAATATTTTTCAACATATCCTGTAATTGACCGGCAATGGTAATTTCTGCAACTGGATACTGGATTTCACCATTCTCCACCCAGAAGCCTGCTGCGCCACGGGAATAATCCCCCGTCACAATATTTACGCCTTGCCCCATGACATCTGTCACCAATAAACCGGTGCCCATTTGACGTAAAAGTGCGGTCAATCCGCCCGTTAAATTTGGTTTCACGAGCCAGTTGTGAATACCGCCTGCATGACCGGTACTTTGCATGCCCATTTTTCTACCGCTGTAACTGGTGAGCAAATAGGTTTGCAATACGCCATCTTGAATAATTTCAAGATCCTGTGTTCGCACCCCTTCGCTATCAAAAGGCGTGGAGGCTAAACGTTTTAACAAATGCGGACGCTCACTAATTTGGAACCAATCTGGCAATACTTGTTTTCCAAGATGATCGAGCAAGAAACTGGATTTACGATATAAGCTGCCGCCACTAATCGCGCCCGTTAAATGAGAGATTAATCCTGTTGCCACATCATTTAAGAAAATCACCGGCACTTCACGTGTCGTTAATTTTTGTGGATTTAAACGCGCAATCACTTTTTTTGCACAATTCTGTCCTACCCAATCCGCTGGAGAAAGCGCATCAAACTCACGTGAAACTGTATATTCGTAGTCATTTTCAAGTTGATCTAGCTCGCCACCAATCACCGAACAAGATAAAGAATAACGGCTAGATAAGTAACTTTGTAACATGCCATGTGTATTACCATAAACACGCACACCAGTATGCGAATTAAAGCTTGCGCCATTACTATTCACAATTTTAGCATCGTATTCCAACGCTGATTTTTCAGCTTCTAAAGCTAATTTTGTAGCCTGTTCGACATCAACATTTGCACTATGATAAAGCGCTAAATCGGGTGCTTCAAAAGCCATTAGTTCTTTATCGGCTAGCCCTGTGCAATCATCTGGTGAAGTATATTTTGCAATAGCAAGTGCTGCTTCAACGGTATTTTTAATCGCTTCTTCACTTAAGTCTGAGGTAGAAGCATTGCCTTTTTGTTGGCCTAAATAAACAGAAATGCCTAATGCCCCATCATTAGTAAATTCAACATTTTCAATCTCTTGCAGACGGGTTGAAACCGATAAACCACTCACTTTTGTCACACCGACTTCAGCGGTTGCCCCCGCTTTCTGCGCGGTTTCAATCGCAAAACTGACTGCATCACGCAATGTTTGCTCTTGAGATTTTAAAAGTGCGGTTAAATTTTCTGCTGTTTTCATGGTAATTATCCTATTAAAAATTTGCACCATTTTATCTTATTTTGAAAGTTTATGCTAAAATGCACCAAATTTTTCATAAGGTAATAGAATGGCAAAACGTAAGAAAAAAGAAGCCTTTGATTGGGAAGATGAAGACCAAGAAGAGATTATTTGGGTAAGTAAAAGTGAAATCAAACGCGACGCTGAGGATTTAAAACAGCTCGGCGAGAAATTGGTGAACTTAACCAAAGCAAATCTGACTAAGGTTCCACTAGACGATAGCTTGAAAGATGCCATTGAATTAGCACAACGCCTGCAAAAAGAGGCGCGTCGTCGCCAATTGCAATATATTGGTAAGCTCTTACGCTCAATTGATGCAGAGCCTATTCGTGAAGCTTTAGAAAAAATTGAAAACAAACATAATCAACAACAAGCGATGCTGCATAAGTTGGAAATCTTACGTGATGAATTAGTTGCGAAAGGTGATGTAGCACTGACTGATTTGTTAAATGAGCATCCTTCTGCAGATCGCCAACAATTACGTAATTTGATTCGTGCAGCACAGAAAGAGAAGGAACAAAATAAGCCATCAAAAGCTTATCGCGAGATTTATCAGATCTTAAAAACACTCATTTTAGAAGACTAAAATACGGCTATTTTTGACCGCACTTTGTGTCAAAAAAGTGCTATGATTAGTTACCCTTTTAAGAAGGAAAGAACGTTATTTATGAATATTCGTTGGAATATTATTTTAGGTGTCATCGCCTTGGCTTTATTAGGCTGGTATTATTCGCTTAATCAAGATCATGGCGATTTACAAAGCCTAATCAAAAAGCCTGATAGCCCAGAATACGTCGGTAATAAAATGGAAACGACTGTATTCTCGCCAGAAGGAAAAAAACAATATCTCGCGATTTCCGATAAGGTGGAATATTACACACAAGACGGTCATACGGATTTTATTTCGCCATTAGTCTATCTTTTTGATGTCTCTTTAGATAATAAAGACAAAGATACGAAAACCGATAAAATTCAATTAGAAAAACAAAATTGGAAGCTTAGCGCGAAAAAAGCAAAATTAACTAAAGATCAAATGCTCTATCTTGAAGGCGGCGTGGTTGCCGAGAGTCTTGATCCTTTATCTCGCCTACAACGTGTTGAGACCGAAGCGGCAGTGATTAATTTAAAAACACAAGACATTACTTCCGATACACAAGTAAAAATTAACGGATTAAACTTTAACTCAAGTGGATTGAAGTTGGTCGGAAATTTACGTCAGCAAGTTGCAACTCTAAAGGAACAGGTAAAAACATATTATGAAATCAACAAACAATAAAATTCTGCTTTTAACAGCATTAATGATGACTTCCTTATCTGCTTTTGCGTTAAAAGACGATACCAATAAACCAATTAATATTGTCTCAGATAATCAATCTTTAGATATGGAAAACAGCGTAGTAACCTTTACGGATAACGTTGTGATTACACAAGGTTCCATTTTAATTAAAGCCAATAAAGTAGTTATTACTCGTCCGCCAGAAAATTCAGGTAAAAAAGAAACCGTCGAAGCCTTTGGTAGCCCTGTTACCTTCCACCAGCAACTTGATGATGGTAAGCCTGTTGATGGTAAAGCGAATAAAGTTCACTACGATTTAGGCACTGAATTCTTAACATTAACCGGTAATGCTGAATTAAAACAATTGGATAGCAAAATTAACGGTGAACGCATCACTTATGATGTGAAAAAACAACAGTTAAAAGCCAATGGTAATGGAAAATCACGTGTGCAAACCGTCTTAATTCCGACCCAATTACAACAAAAAGGTAAAAAATAACCGATGTCTGTATTACAAGCTGAATTCCTCGCAAAAAGCTATAAAAGCCGAAAAGTGGTTTCTGATGTGAGTTTAACCGTAAACTCCAATGAAATTGTTGGCTTACTTGGTCCTAATGGTGCGGGTAAAACTACTACTTTCTATATTGTGGTGGGTCTAGTACGTCACGATCAAGGTAAGATTACTATTGACGGCGATGATATTAGCGTATTACCTATGCATGAACGTGCTCGTCGAGGAATTGGCTATTTACCACAAGAAGCCTCTATTTTCCGCCGTTTAACGGTATATGAAAATCTTATGGCGGTATTAGAAATTCGTAAAGATCTCACTGCTGAGCAGCGCAGAGAGAGAGCGGATGAGTTAATTGATGAGTTCAATATTGGCCATATTCGTGATAGCCTAGGACAATCTCTTTCTGGTGGTGAACGTCGTCGTGTGGAAATTGCACGCGCCCTAGCAGCAAATCCAAAATTTATTTTATTAGATGAACCTTTTGCGGGTGTAGACCCAATTTCAGTCACGGATATTAAGAAAATCATCACGGATCTCCGTAATCGTGGCTTAGGTGTGTTGATTACCGACCATAACGTACGCGAAACCCTTGATGTCTGTGAACGAGCTTACATTGTTGGCGAAGGGAAAATTATCGCGACCGGCACACCGGAAGAAGTCATGAATGATGAGCACGTTAAACGTGTCTATTTAGGCGAACAATTTAAACTATAACCTATGAAATTTACGACTCTGCTCTCCCCTGATGATATTCGTCAGGGGGTTGCTTTTTCTAGCAAGAAACGATTATTTGAATCTATTGCCACTTTCGTTGTGGAAAAACTTCACTCTGAAAATGGTGAACAAGCTTGTTTTGAATGTTTATTTGAACGAGAAAAATTAGGTAATTCAGGATTAGGCAATGGTGTCGCCATGCCTAAAGCTAAGTTACCTGCTACTGTGTCAGATAAGATCCTGACGGTATTTATGCAATTAGAAACGCCTGTCGAATATGATGCCGCCGATAATAAACCGGTGGATATCGTTTTTGCTGTGCTCGTACCCGAAAATCACTGCCAAGAATATATTCCTGTTCTGGCAGAAATCAATGAAAAATTAACTGATAAAAACTTAATTAAACAACTTCGTTCAGCGCAAAGTACGGATGAAATTTGGCAAATTTTTGAATGTGCCGATCATTCAGAGGAATCTGAAGACGACACAAATTTAGATAATATTGCACCTCAAGAGGTATAACCTACCAACCATAAGGAATCACGCAGATGGAAATTATTATTATCAGCGGTCGCTCCGGAGCTGGGAAATCTGTCGCATTACGAGCCTTGGAAGATATGGGCTATTATTGCGTGGATAACCTTCCTCTCAATTTACTTCCTCAACTCACGCAGATTCTTGCTAACACTCAATCGGCTGTTGCAATCAGCCTTGATATTCGAAATCTTCCTCATTCCAGTGCTGATTTAGACAAAATTTTGACTGATATTCAAGCCTCTTATTCCGTCAAAATCATCTTTCTAGACAGCGATCGTAGTACACTTATTCGCCGTTACAGCGATTCACGTCGTCTTCATCCACTTTCGGCACAAGATCTCCCGCTTGAATCAGCGATTGATTTAGAGTATCAACAACTTGAGCCTTTAATTCAACATGCTAATTTTATTATTGATACTGCGCCACTTTCCACTCATGCGTTATCTGAACGTTTAAGAGAAGTTTTACGCGGTAATACAGATAAAGAACTTAAGATCGTGGTTGAATCGTTTGGCTTTAAATATGGCATTCCACTTGATGCGGATTATGTCTTTGATGTGCGTTTTCTGCCTAACCCGCACTGGAACCCAGAACTGCGCCCAATGACGGGGCTTGATGAACCTGTTGCACAATTTTTACTTGCGCATGATGAGGTGAATAATTTTATCTACCAAACACGCAATTACATTGAAACGTGGTTACCGATGTTAGAGCAAAATAACCGAAGCTATCTCACTATTGCCATTGGTTGTACGGGTGGTAAACATCGTTCTGTTTATATCGCTCAACAAATTGGAGAATATTTCCAAGCTAAAGGTAAGGATGTGAAAATTCAGCATAAATCCTTGGAAAAGAATAAAAAGAATTAATCAAACCATAAAAAAACGCAGCGACTTGCTGCGTTTTTTGTTAAACCACATATTGCTCAAAAATCTCAGGTAAGTGTGTAATTAACGTTTCTTTTCCAGCCACGGTTTCATGCTGCCAAACCTGCAATAGCACATCTGGCGTAAATAATCGTGATGCCTGTTCAGCTAAAGGTAAATAGCTAATATGCCAAGGCTCTCGACCTATTTTTTTACCTTCTGGCTGACTGATAAATGGCAAAGCAAAATCAAAGTGCGGTAGATTTTCAGTAAGAAATTCACTAAGCTCAAAAAAATACCCCCCCTTTTCATATTCCCAAGGTTCAAGTTGTAAAGATTGACCTTGAGGCAAAAGATCAGGATCAAAAATATCGACTTCTGTACCCCAATGATGACGACTGCCACCTGGAAGCGCTGACCAACGTAAAATGGCTTGTGCTTTTTGCCAATCATCTAACGATGCTAAATCTAATGGATTTCCCGCATCATCATGAACCTTGCGTTCACCGTTAAATTTACCGTTCCAAATGAGTTGTTGACGTTCAAAATCACGAAAGCTACTCGCGGGTTGCAAATTAAAGCCATTTTTGACCGCGCTTTGCTGCAATCCTTGAAATGCTTTCATTGCCTCAGCTTGCAAAAAATGATTTGGAGAATGAGGTGTAGGCAAATTGATCAAATGTTCACGAGATTTGCCGGTTAACATTTCGGGCGTTAATTTCATCTTACTTGTCCAATAAATTCACTAACATTTGATAATAAATTTGACCGCACTTTGCAAGATCATCAACGTTTACACATTCATTCACTTTATGAATCGTTGCATTAAGTGGCCCAAATTCCACAACTTCAGCGCCCATCAATGCAATAAAACGCCCGTCAGAGGTACCACCGCCAGTTTCTGCTTGTGGTGTAATACTGGTTGTTTGCTTAATTGCTGTCGTTAATGCATCTAATAATTTGCCCGGTTTCGTTAAAAATGGTTTACCCGATAAATTCCAATCCATACGGTATTTCAAGGCATGCTTTTCGAGCATTTCTGCCACTTTCTGCTTAATAATTTCGTCTGTAACTTCCGTACAATAACGTAAATTGAATTGCACATAAAGCTCACCAGGGATGACATTATTACTCCCTGTACCCGCATGAATATTTGCAATTTGCAAACTGGTCGGTGGGAAAAATTCGTTGCCATTATCCCATTGATAGGTGGTTAATTCCTGCAAGAAAGGGGCGGCTTTATGAATTGGGTTTTCCGCTAAATGAGGATAAGCCACATGGCCTTGAATACCTTGTATGTAGAGATTACCTGTAATCGAACCACGACGACCATTTTTGACTACATCGCCTAATGTTTTTGAACTAGACGGCTCGCCCACCATGCAATAAGTGATTTTCTCACCGCGGGCCATTAAGGTTTCGACAACACGTACCGTGCCATCTTTCGCGGCAGCCTCTTCGTCAGAAGTAATCAACAAAGCAATCGTCCCCTTATGATTCGGATTAGCTTTCACATATTCTTCCGCCGCCACAATCATTGCTGCCAATGAGCCTTTCATATCTGCCGCACCACGACCATAAAGCATATCATCGACTATTTCAGCAGAAAACGGGGGATAAGCCCATTGCGTTTCATCTCCCGTCGGCACCACATCAGTATGCCCTGCAAAAGCGATGACCGGCTCACCACTGCCATGCTTTGCCCATAAATTTAACGTATCGTTGAAAGGCATCCATTCAATTTGAAAACCGAGTTTTTCTAAACGCTCAGCGATTAATTGCTGACAGCCCTCATCATTTGGGCTAATAGAGGGGCGACGAATTAATGCTTGTGCAAGCTCAATAGTTTTTTGTTTCATAATATTCAGTGACGACTAAAAGTGCGGTCTAATTTAACAAAATTTTCCTTCAATTTAAATCTGTTCAAATAAAAAACGGATAACCTCGTTATCCGTTTTTATTAGTTTATGAAGAATCCTAGAATTGAACTTGTAAACGTAACCAATATTGACGTCCTGGCTCATTCACTCGAACAGTTTGAAGCCCCGCTGAAGGATCTGCGCCTTTACTTACAAATTCTGCATAGGATTTATTAAATAAGTTATCAATTCCGCCCTGCAAAGTGGCATATTTATTAATTTTCCACCCTGTATTAAAGGATAACGTTCCAAAGCCTGCTGAAGCGCCAATATCCTGCCCAATAATGTTGCCTTGTCCCACTGCATAGCGTTTTTGTGCCGAAACCACTCGCCATAATACTCCCGCGCTCAAGGTTTCATTATCCCAAGTTAATGAGTTTTTCCATTCTAATGGCGGTGTTTGAGCAAGTGGACGGTCGTCCGTGCGATTTTTACCATAGGTATAAGCGAGACTACTACCGATTTCCCAGTGACGTGCGAATTTCCATTTACCTTCAATTTCGCCGCCTAATCGAGTTGCCTTGATATTACGAGCCGAGACATCTTTACCTACTCGTTCCAACATAATGAAATCGTGGACATCACTACCAAATAGCGACACAGAAAAATCAAAGGTATCATTCTTCCACATTAATCCCGTATCAATTTGACGATTTTGCTCTTTATCTAAAACTTGGCTTGCACGGCGTTCCCAATAATCTGGCGCTCGCTCTGCAATCCCTACACCGGCATAATATTTAATGCCATTGATTTCTTCTTCCCAACGGAAGAAACCTGAATGTAAACCATACGTATGGTGTTTATTTGGGTTATTCGCCATTAGAGTGTCGTATTCAGCTTTCACTTCATCATAACGATAACCAGAAATAAACTTACGACTATCGCTTGCCGTCCAGGCTCCCTCAACAAATCCACCCCATTGAGTAAAGTTTTGCTGTGGTTGATAAGGTTTATGTCTGTATCCTTCACCATTCATTTCCATACGTGAAAGGTGTTTATCACGCATATAATCAATGCCTGTTTGCAAATTAATATCCGGCCAATCAAAGGTTGCTTTCAAATGCCCTGTATTGGTTTCACGTTTTGGATTCATTGCTTTTTTAACTTGATTTCCCTTCATGCTTAAATAACGCATACTATAAGTATCCATCACATGATCAATCTTGCTTTGACCGTAACGTAATTCCAGTTCTGTGAACCACGGTGTAATATTGCGTTGTACAAATCGCACATTCCACGCATCACGATCAAACTTACTCCCATCCATCATTCGATCTGCATAAGCCGCTTCGCCTCGACTACGTTCATAAGTTCCGGTCAATAAGGTGTTTTCTGTCGGTGTGAAACCAAGCTGTAACATTTGATTACGGCGTTCAAAAGAGGAATGAACTCGATTGCTATCGCCATCTTTGTAATTCCCCGCCTCATTGTGTGACATACTTGTGCGTAAATAACCATATTTACCACCCGCCATTGCATCGAAATAAGCATCTCTACGTTTGTTTCCGCCAAGTGTGACACTGCCGTTTAAATAGGTATTTTGAGTATCAAATTCAGGCTCTTTACGCACAAAACGAACTGCGCCAGCCACCAAGCCAGAACCTTCAGTTACAGTTTGGGGACCTTTGGTCACCACCACTTCATCATAAGCTGATGGGAAAATATAAGCTGTTGGCGGATCCATTCGGTTGCTACACCCACCATAAATGAATTGGTCGTCTGCTTGAATATTCAAGCGAGAACCACCTAAGCCGCGAAATAACGGGTCACCCGAACTCCCACCTTTACGAATCACGCTCATATTTGCCACAGATTGCAATAAATCTGCACCATCACCAGCAGGTAAAGGTTGAAGCGTTGTTTTAGGATTAAGTTTGACCGAATTGGTATTCGTCTGAGTAACACCTGTTACCACAATAGGATCCAGTAGTGTTACAGACTGCGTATCCTCAGCAAAAGCATTAGATATAAAAAATGAAAGAGGAAGGAGGGCAAAATAAGATTTGTTATGCATAATCAATCCCTTGTTTTGGTACTTGAGTCATAAAAACCACAATTCAACCACATAAAATCTTTCAAACAAATACCAACAGTTATAAAACATTTATCACATCAATGATTGAGATTGTAACAATACTGTAATGAATCTTATTCTTATTAAGTGCAAAAGGCAAGGTTAAAAGATGACTATTTACTTATGCATTTCTGGTAAACATACTACTGCCAGCACCAATTGAACTATCCCCAAAATAGCGCAAGGAAGACCTAATAAAAAATAAGCACCTATAATAGCATCAATAGTACTATCCCAGTTTAAATCAACAAAATGCAAAGATAATCCGACGATAATAGGGATTAAAAAAGGCATAAAAAATGCCACCAATAAATACCGCCCATAATAGCGGCTTGCTTTTTCCCGAGTAGCAAAAAAGATAAGTGTTGTCATCCCCCCAGGTATAAATGAAATAAGAAAAGAAAGAAAAAATGCCTCTCCAACAAATTCAGAAATAATGACTGCACATAATAATGCAATAAAAAAGCTCCCAATAAAAAAACGCGGTATAGCCTTTTGTAATGCATTATTCATCTTTATATTTCCTTTCAAATAAAATTAATAACTCTCATAAGCAGATGAGAAAACCTCCAACTTTAATAAAAAACAAGGTTAAGCGGTTACTGTGCGTCCCATATTTTTATAAAACACGCTTGTGCTAACACCAGTTGAGCTACTCCCAATATACAAGCCAAAATACCGTGCGTTAGATAATACTCTACAAGCGTATCAATAGCATCATGCCAACTGTTTAAATAAATCAAATCGAATAATGTAGCCAGGATCGGAATTAAAAAGGGCGGCATCAAAAGTGCCAGTAACAAATACCGCGAATAGTAGCTACTTGCTTTTTCCTGAGTGATGTAAAAAACAAACGTTGTAATCGCACTAGGTATAAATACGATAAAAAAAGTATAAAAAAATACCCATACCACGTCATCTGATGAGCTGCCATCCATTGAAGCAAGAAATAAATCAACGACGACTGCGCATAATAATGCAATAAAAAAACTCCCAATAAAAAAACGTCGTATAGCTTTTTGCTGTTCACTTTGTTGTTCATTATTCATTTTTATATTTCCTTTTTTAATCAAAATTAGTAGTTCTAATAAGTAGATAAACAAGTAAAAATAAATTCTCTACTTTAATACTACTTAAATGCTGCAATATATTCTTTTTCGTTGAAGCCAATCAATGCCTTACCATCTTGCAAAATAATCGGTCGTTTAATTAACGTTGGATTTTCAGCTAATACCAAAAGTGCGGTGGATTTTGAGAGTGTATTTTTCACATTTTCACCAAGATTACGCCACGTTGTGCTGCGTTTATTAACTAAATTTTCCCAACCAAATTGTGCTTCTGCTTGTTGTAAGAATTGAATATCTAATCCATCGACACGGTAATCATGCAATTTATGTTCAATACTATGTTCAGTTAACCACTTCAATGCTTTTTTCACCGTATCGCAGTTTTTAATGCCATAAACGATAATCATATTCTCACCTCTAAAAATAAAAAATCCTCGATTTCATTTAGAACGAGGATTTTAACTGCTACATGAATTAATCACAAATAGATTAACCTATACAACTTATATATCCAAAAGAAAAAGTGCGGTGAAAATCAACCGCACTTTTCAAAAGGAAAATTAGAATTCGTAACCTACGCCCACTTTAGCGCCATAGTTATTCACTTTAGTATCGTCAAAGCTACCTAAACGGTTATATTCTAAACCACCGTTTGCATACACTTTGTCTGCTAATTTATATTTAGCACCCGCAACTACACCATAACCCACTTTGGTTTCAGAAGAGCTTTTATAGCGTTGATCCGCACGTTCTTCAAATTTGAAACGGTTTGCCGCAAGACGAGCACCAACATAAGGTTCAATTTGAGAGTTGGTATCGAAGTCATAGAATACTGTCGCACCTAAACCTTGAACTTTAGTGCCTTGGAAGTTACCGTGATGAGTATAATCACCTGCTACACGTACATTACCTAATTTGTAACCTACTGCAACACGTGGCTCAATTTTAGTTTTGCTTGAACCACCATTGGTTAATTTAGTTCTTGAAAGACCAAGATCACCTTCTGCATATAAACCTGCATTTGCAGTTGAAGCAACCGCTAATGCACCGACAAAGATAGCTAATAATGATTTTTTCATTGGATAACTCCTGTTATTTGATTGAAAACACTAGAAATATACCACACTGCTTATGAATTTTCACTATGAAAAACCAATTTTCCCTGACATTTTCGGCATAAATAAGCAATTTTATCGCGTTGAATACGATTATGCCGACGAATCGTTAAATAATGAGTCTGACATTCACATTGATAAGTAAACATTTTGCCTTGTACATTCTCTACATCAAATTGATGGCAAGTATCAGCCGGAAGATTAAATAACTGTGTCATCACCGCTTTCCATTCCTGCCCATGCGGTTTCACCCGACCAAATACTTGATACACAATAAGATGGGCTAATTCATGGGGAACTACCTGACGAATAAATTCATCTGAGTTCTCGAGTAGCAAAGTGCGGTTAAATTTAA
>ERZ773013.897-NODE-897-length-18447-cov-7.196933_pt1 | contig 18447 bp, 16 predicted proteins | sample MGYA00511670_ERZ773013 | MGnify/ENA primary metagenome ERZ773013 (study PRJEB29015, sample SAMEA2738120) | human oral metagenome | biome: human oral; feature: human-associated habitat; material: saliva | place: China | collected 2257 ... | reverse complement strand
CTGAACAAGAAGCAACCAATTTACGCGGACAAGCTGAACGCGAAGCTGATTTGATTGTCAAAGAAGCCAAGCGAGAAACAAGTTCGCTTAAAAAAGAAGCACTTTTGGAGGCAAAAGAAGAAGCCAGAAAATATCGTGAAGAGGTTGATGCAGAATTTAAGTCTGAGCGTCAAGAGTTAAAACAAATTGAAAGCCGCTTGACAGAGCGTGCAAGTAGTCTTGACCGCAAAGATGATAATTTAACCAACAAGGAAAAGACTTTGGAGCATAAAGAACAAAGTCTGACTGATAAGGCTAAACACATTGATGCGCGTGAAGCACAAGTAGCTGAGCTAGAGAAGCAAAAAGAAGCTGAGCTTGAGCGGGTAGCGTCCTTGACTCAGACGGAAGCGCGTGAGATTATCTTGACCAAGACCGAGGACAAGTTGTCCAAGGAGATTGCAACTCGTATTCGGGAAGCAGAGCAGGATATCAAAGAGCGTTCGGACAAGGTGGCCAAGGATATCTTGGTTCAAGCTATGCAGCGGATTGCTGGTGACTATGTGGCTGAGCAGACCAATTCAACGGTTCATCTTCCTGATGACAGCATGAAGGGACGGATTATCGGACGTGAAGGTCGCAATATTCGAACCTTTGAAAGCTTGACAGGGATTGATGTTATCATTGATGATACGCCTGAAGTGGTTACTCTTTCAGGTTTCGATCCAGTTCGCCGTGAGATTGCTCGGATGACTATGGAAGCTCTTCTCAAGGATGGTCGGATTCATCCGGCTCGTATCGAGGAATTGGTCGAAAAGAATCGCTTAGAGATTGATAACCGTATTCGAGAGTATGGTGAAGCCGCAGCCTATGAAATCGGAGCACCTAATCTGCATCCTGATTTGATGAAGATCATGGGTCGCTTGCAGTTCCGTACTTCCTACGGACAAAATGTTCTCCGTCACTCGATTGAGGTTGCCAAACTGGCTGGAGTTATTGCTGGAGAGTTGGGTGAAAATGTTAACTTGGCTCGCCGTGCTGGTTTCCTCCATGATATTGGTAAGGCTATTGACCGAGAAGTAGAAGGCAGCCACGTAGAAATTGGAACTGAGTTGGCTCGCAAGTATAAGGAACATCCAGTTGTTATCAATACCATTGCTAGCCACCACGGAGATGTAGAACCTGAGAGTGTCATTGCAGTCATCGTTGCAGCAGCTGATGCCCTAAGTGCAGCTCGCCCAGGAGCTCGCAGTGAGTCGCTGGAAAGCTACATCAAGCGATTGCAAGATTTGGAAGAAATTGCGAATAGCTTTGAAGGGGTTAAGACAAGCTTTGCCCTTCAGGCAGGTCGTGAAATCCGAATCATGGTCAGTCCAGAGAAAATTAAGGATGATAAAATCACAATCTTGGCGCATGACGTGCGTGAAAAGATTGAAAATAACTTGGAGTATCCAGGAAATATTAAGGTCACAGTCATTCGCGAAATGCGAGCAGTTGATTATGCTAAATAAAGTACTAGGACCTTGTCCTAGTCTTTTTTGAAAAGCTGAGGAAACGAATAAAGAAAGGAGACGTAATGGTAGAAATTATCGACAATGATTTATATGCTCAAAATGCGAGAAATTGCCAATTAAGCGGAGATCAAAAAAAGCAAGAAGCAGATAATGTGGGCGCAAAAATAGAGCGATTAGAGGCTGCAAAGAAAATTTTAGACGAACAGTTAGTTCTTCTAAATGGAAAAATTGATGGTGCAGAAAATCTTTTCAATGGATCTGCAGGAGATATGTCTCCTGCTGGTAATTGGAAAGGAGATTTAAAAAAAGAATGTAAATTTCATTTCGAGCGTGGAATTACAAATCTGACTGATATGGAAAACAATTATCAGGATACCTTGAAAAACATTAATGGTGAATTAGTGAAATTGAAAGCTTCTCAGTTAGATTTATTGGGGGCGGCACAGAGTTTTTGGGATCAAGCTCAGTCTTGGTGGAATTCCATTCAATAGAAGGAGGAAATATGTCTCAAGATAAAGTAGGTGTACAACCCGAAGAATGGTCTAGTGTTGTCAGTAATGCTAAGAAAAGTGTCCATGGGCTAGTAGCTTTGTCAAAAAAAGAAGTTAGCTCGACAACTCTTTCTCGTTTTAAAAAATTTAATACAATTCAAGATACTTGGAACTCAGCCTTGACTGCTTATAAAACGTATGGAGAAGCAAGGGCAGATATGATGGCTAAGATGGGTGAGAAAATCATTGAGGATGATGCTGTCTATGCTAGTCAAATTGATAAGAATAAGAATTATGTGAGGTTTAATTAATGGCAGATACTCAAGAGTTGGAGGACTTTCGCACAGTCTTGTCTACGTGGCCGGATACTGATTTCGAAATAACAGATACTATTCTCAAATTCGGAGATTTTCTGGGAGCACGGCCTCCTTTGATGAGAGAATTATACAAGTTAATCAAGCTGAAAGGATCTCAGTACGAATACAATTCTTTGCTTGGAACGACTATTCTTTTTACCCGTACTCAGAACGGTCAGATTACCTTCTCTTTTAACGGGGAAGAGCAGGTGTGGTCTGAGGATTCTTTTTTTCTATTTTTGGCTATTCTAGATGTCTATTTTGGAAAGATTTATCCGATTGGTTCAGTTGTTGAGCTTGATTTGGATTTGCTGAACAGTGAGCTTAAGGAAATGTTTTCTGAGGAGCCAGGAGCGTTGGTCATGCTGACTGGACGCAAGGCACCGTTAGCAGAAGGTTTTGACCCTTATGTGATCGATTATTTTGGTCGAGTATGGCCATTTGGTGAAGCTGCTGCTTTTCCGCCTGTATTTGTTAGCAACATGATGATTAAGAATGTTGTTCATTTTGGCTATGAAAATGAATGGGAGGAAAGAATTTCAGAAGAAGTCATTCGCCAGACTTATATCAAAAGCCACCAGTTGTCAACAGCCTTTATGACTAGGGTAGATCAGTTGGCTTATTTAGCCTTTTTGAATGAGAAGTTAGTAGAGAAGGAGGGATTAGATGAGTGATGAATTTCATGTTGATATAGCAGAGCTATATGATGTTTTTAAGGAAATCCAATCGCAATCTAAAAAATTAATTAGCAGTTTGGAAGCTGCTAAAAGCTCTTATAATTCTGTGATCACTTCTAATTCCATGTATGGTAATGTGGGGCAAGCGATCGCCGGCGAGATTAATAGTTCGCATAATATGTTGCTAATGCAGCTAAAGGATCTTCTATACAGTCTGCAAAGTGACTTTGCTAAGGAAGTGGAGAGTTTTCAATCAGCGACTGGTGAGAAGTCGAGTACTGCTGTACTGAATCAAGGTATTTTGAAGACTACAGGAGACTATTTTGATACGCTAAAAGGTGAGATTGACCAAATTCGGAAAACAATCAACAGCGCGACAGATAGTGTCAGTGATTTGATTTCTGTAACCAGTGATGCTCGGAACTATGAGTATTTTGGAGGTAATCTCTCGAATGCTAAGGAAGTGATAACGACTACGATAGAAAAAGTCTTGACTTGGGATGGCCAAGGCACCGCATTGGCAACGGAGACTAGTCTCCAATATCTGCAAGAATTGCTGGGTCAACTGCAGCAGACAAATGAGCTAGACTATAGCGATCCTATTATCAGCCAAGTAGTGAACAATCTTTCCCCCATGGCAGATAAGGTCAAGGAGATAGATGATCAGATAGATGAGAGTGTCCAGAAAGCCGAGCTAGAGGCACAAAAAGCCAAGGAATTAGAAGACAAGGAATTGGAGAGGATAGAAAAGGATTGGCGTCTTCACCATCCAATTCAGGCCACGTTGCGAGATTGGCGTAAGGGCCTTTCTGATAGTTTAGACGGAATGACTAAATGGATGAAGGATGATCCGAACTGGGCCTACATCAAAGGTTTTGGGGATGCAGCCTTTGGCTTTTTAGGTGATGCAACGTTTGGAGCTGTAGAATTTGGTGTTGATCTTGCCCAATACACCCACGAAGGTCTGACGTTTGGTTATAATTCTCTCATGGGGAAAGAAACTCCGCAGTGGATGAAGGATGATCTAGAAGGTGGGAAGAATGCTCTTGGTGAAGTCTTACTAAATACGCTTGGGACTGCTTATGGATTAGTCACAATGATTCCAGAAGTGAATGATTTGATTAATGCCTTAGACGACAGTACTCGCGATGGCAGTCTCATGGGGTCGATTCTACATGATGCCCGTCATGCCAAAGATTTGAAACAGCAACCGATTCGTGATAAAATCGAACTAGCTGGACAGTTTTCGGGTTACGAAAGTGGACAGGCTGCGGGAGAAATCATCAGTGAGATCGTTTCATTTATTGGTCCTGCTAAGTTAGCCAAGATAGCCGGCAAGAGCAAGCTGATTAGCCGATTGTCACAGGTGCCCAAGATTGAAAAGGGCTTATCTTATATAAAACAAGCTCGTACGATGTTGTCTGACAACTATCTGAGCACACTAGCACGGGAGAGCTACGGTGCGACCAAGGACTTCTTTAGAAGTCGTTTGGGGAATCTTTGGGATGACTTTAGTCTCAAGAAGCTCTCCCCTGTGGGGTTGGATGACTTCCGTTATGGAGAGGACATTGGCAAGCATACAGCTCGACTCTACCAGAGTACGGGTGAGAGTGCGGAGTATCAGAGTATACTTCGGGATCTTTATGGCGATGCAAGCGAGCAGAGCGGCCGGAAGGTCGGCCGAGAGTTCAGCAAGGAAGCCAGTGAACAACTAGCTAAGCATAGTGATGATGTAGCTAAAGGTGCGAAAGAGGTTGCAGAACAAGCTGGCAAGAAAGCTCGTCAAGAGTTCAGCAAAGAAGCCAGTGAGCAACTATCTAAGCATGGCGATGATGTAGCTAAGGGTGCGAAAGAAGCTTCAGAACAAGCTGGTAAGAAAGTTGGCAAGGAATTCAGCAAAGAAGCCAGTGAGCAGTTGGCTAAGCATGGCGATGATGTAGCTAAAGGTGCGAAAGAAGCTGCAGAACAAGCTGGTAAGAAAGCTCGTCAAGAGTTCAGCAAGGAAGCTAGTGAGCAGTTAGCTAAACATGGCGATGAAGTAGCTAAAGGTCTGGAAGAAAGCGCTGAGAACACTAGTAAAACTGTTAAAGAGGTTGAATATGGCGAGCACTTCACTAAAGGAGTCAATGGCCGTAAGGAACTCTTGCCAAACGTTCAGTATGTGACAGAGAGTGGTTACCGCTATACGACAGACGAGTTTGGCCGTATTTCTCGTGTTGAAGTGGATGATTTGGTTCTCAAGAAAGGGAAGCGGAATGCCCATAGTCAACGTGTGGCTGGTCGTGAGTATCGGATTACGGAAGCCGAGCTTTGGGAAGGTCTGGATGATGGTGGACACTTGATTGGAACTCAGTTCAACGGACCTGGAGACTTGGACAATGTCATTGCAATGAACCGTGAAATCAATCGTTCTGGTGGAACCTGGTACAATATGGAAGAAGAATGGGCGAGTGCACTTAAGGAAGTGCCACCTAGAAAAGTAACAGTAGACATCCAACCAGTCTACTCAGGTAAGTCACTGAGACCAGATAGTTTTGATGTCACGTATAAGATTGAAGGGAAACGCCTTGAAGTAAGAAACATCAAAAATCAAATTGGAGGATAAAATGGAAAAACAAATTAATGAGAAGATTATCGAGATTGTGCATCAAGCCAATGATATGATTCCAGTTGAATGGGATGATTTGTATATTGTAATCGAGATTGACAAGACTTACAGTGGAGGGGCTTATTTCTTTTTCAAATATAAAAATCAATATCATTACCATCTTGAAATGTCAGAAGATTTTGGTCTATCTATGGTAGAAGTTTTAAACGAAAATAAGATTTTATTTAAAAAATCTGAAGAACTGAAAAAGGTGTTTGTTGAAAATGACTTGGCAGATTGGTATATTTGTATCATTCATTTGGATGAAAACAATAAGTTATCAGTAGACTTTGACTATGCACCTTGGAATAAAAGTGGCTTTGGACCAACTGATCGTAAGAACTTTTTCGGATATAAGTTTCTTGGTTTTGAACCTCGAGATGAAAAAGAGCTTGAACAGTTCAGGGAAATGGAAGCCTTCCAGAAGGAACATAATAGGCAGTAGTTTGATTGGATTAGGAATTTTTGTGGATGACGAGTTATAAAAAAATCATGAACATTGCTCTGCCGGCTATGGCGGAGAACTTTTTGCAGATGCTCATGGGGATGGTCGACAGCTATCTGGTGGCCAGTCTGGGGCTGATTGCGATTTCTGGTGTCTCGGTGGCCGGCAACATCATTACCATTTATCAGGCAATCTTTATCGCGCTAGGGGCTGCTGTTTCCAGTCTCATCTCCAAGACTCTGGCTCAAGGAGACAAGGAGTGTTTGGCCTATCATACAGCTGAGGCTATCAAACTGACGCTGCTTCTGAGCCTTCTATTGGGGCTGATTTCTCTGATCTTTGGCAGGCAGATGCTGGATCTGCTGGGGACGGAAAAAGAGGTGGCTGAAGCAGGCGGTCTGTATCTGGCTCTGGTTGGTGGAACAATTGTCCTACTAGGCTTGATGACTTCCTTTGGAGCTCTGGTGCGGGTCACGCGCAATCCTAGATTCCCCATGTATGTTAGTCTTCTGACCAATGTGCTTAATGCTCTTTTTTCTGGTCTGGGGATTTACGTCTTTCGGCTTGGTATTGTCGGTGTAGCGCTGGGGACGGTGCTGGCTCGTTTGATCGGTGTGCTCATTCTCTGGCGGGAGCTAGACTTGTCCACGATCCGCTGGAGCTGGGGTTTAGATGGAGAGCTCTTACGCCTGTCTCTGCCGGCTGCTGGAGAGCGGCTCATGATGCGAGCGGGTGATGTAGTGATCATCGCCATTGTGGTCGTCTTTGGGACGGACGCAGTAGCGGGGAATGCTATCGGTGAAGTCTTGACTCAGTTTAACTACATGCCGGCCTTTGGGGTAGCGACGGCAACAGTCATGTTGGTAGCCCATGCGGTTGGCGAGGGGGATATGCAAGCGGTCGGTCTGATTCGTCAGCGGGCCTTCTGGCTGTCTTTTGCTTGCATGCTACCCTTGGCTTTAGGAATTTTCGCCCTTGGTCGACCGCTGACCTTGCTCTATACGGACAATAGCGGAGCAATCACAGCCAGTCTTTCAGTTATCCTCTTTTCCCTGTTGGGAACTCCCATGGCAGTCGGAACCGTGATTTATACAGCTGTTTGGCAGGGGCTGGGCAATGCCAGACTGCCCTTTTATGCCACGACTATTGGCATGTGGCTGATTCGCATCGTTGCGGGTTATGTGCTGGGAGTGACTTGTGGCTTGGGTCTGCCGGGGGTCTGGGCTGGGACGCTCTTGGACAATGGCTTCCGCTGGCTATTTTTAAAGGTTTTATTTGACAGAAAAATGAGGAAAATTGCATGACAAAAGCTTTTATTTGGGATTTGGACGGCACCTTGCTGGACTCCTACGATGCTATTTTGGCAGGGATTGAGGAAACTTATGCCCACTATGGTCTGGACTTCGATAGAGCCAGTATTCACAGCTATATCCTAAAGCACTCTGTCCAGAAGCTCTTGGAGGAAGTGGCATCTGAGAAGGGCCTAGACGCTGCTGAGATGAATGCCTTCCGTGGAGCAAGCCTAAAGGAGAAGAATGCTCAGGTCCATCTGATGGCAGGAGCAGCAGAGATTCTGGCCTGGGCTGAGGAGCAGGGCATTGCCCAGTTCGTCTATACCCACAAGGGACTCAATGCCTATCAAATCTTGCAAGACTTGGGTATTCATGACTGTTTTACAGAAATCATCACAACAGCCAATGGCTTTGAGCGCAAGCCCCACCCAGAAGGTGTCGACTATCTGGTCGAGAAATACGGTCTGGACAAGCAGGAAACTTACTATATCGGCGACCGGACGCTGGATGTGGATGTTGCCGTCAACAGTGGCATCCTGAGCATTAACTTCTGTGACTACCGACCAGAAATCAATCAGAAAATAGAGAAGTTGGTGGATATCAAGCAATTATTTACAAGATAAAAAGCAGACTAGAACTGATCTACTGTCAGTCTAGCCTGCTTTTTCTTTTACATATGCTCAATGTGAAGTTCTAGCAAGAACTCAAGAGCCTCGGGAGAACAGTTCTTTTTTTCAATAGGGAAGCCGACATTTGGCCCCAACATGATATAAAAATCATCTTTAGTATGGAAAACTTTGACGATGTCATCATAGCTATAAAGAAACTCTCCTCGTTTGCTTTTCACAGAAAAGTTATCTTTCTCAAATATAAGAGTTTGCTCCATATCCTTCCAGAAAGGAGTTTTTTGATAGGCTTTCTTTATCTGAAAGTCCATGCCAAAGTATATGGCTGAGAATGTAATCAAAGATGCAAATAGCACGGTAAACACAGAGAATCGCTTCAGTTGCTCAGGTATAAAGGTCAGATAGAGCGACATGATTCCTATAAAGATGAGAATATTTAGTAAAAATCCTTTTCCACGTATGAAAACAGACCATGCAAATCGTTGATACACTTCCTCAGTCACAAGAGTTGGAATGGTTATTGGGAACATGCTTCACCTCCTAGTTTTTATTATTATACCATAGAAGAGAGATAAGATATAGCTGGCTCTTGCTAGGCGATACCATCTTTTATAGGAGGTGAGTGATTTTTTCGTTTTTATCTAAAACCAGCACATCTGGCATGCTTAGGCTGCGCCAGAAGTCATAATCAATGCTGGAGTCAAATGCGCTCAGCAAGATGCAAATCAGATTGCCGTGGGAACTGATGATAATTTCTTCGTTTTGATGTTTGATTTCTAGCTCATGAAGAAAGGCTAAGGTTCGCTGTTTAGCTTGTTGATTAGACTCGCCACCAACGAGTGAAAATGTTGGCCGTGACCAAAGTTTCATGAGGGCTTCTTCAAAATCTGGGTCGGCAATCGCTTGACTACTTAGCTTTCGCTCTATTAACCGATTGTCGGTTTGAATAGCGAGTTTCAGACTCTGAGCCAAAGGCTCAACCGTTTGGATGGCTCTTCGGTAGGGGCTAGAATAAATGGCGGTAATGGGTTTGTCTGCTAAAAAGTCAAGCTGCGCCAAGGAGGCTTGCCCTTTATCTGATAATGGTCGGTTGATTTCATCAGGTGTATAGCTAGAATGAGCATGACGGATAAAATAGTAGGTGTTGTTCATAAGATGATTATAGCAAAATTTAAATCTCAATTCACTTTCTACCTATTTTCCACGCCGCCTTTTCTGTCTTTGTCCGCCTTTCGTGTTATAATAAACCTATGGAAAAAAAGAACAAATTATTATTAATTGACGGTTCGTCCGTTGCTTTTCGCGCTTTTTTTGCGCTTTATAATCAAATCGACCGTTTCAAGAGTCCATCGGGTTTGCACACCAATGCTATTTATGGCTTCCACCTCATGCTCAATCATCTCTTGGAGCGCGTGCAGCCGACCCATGTCCTAGTAGCTTTTGATGCTGGCAAGACGACCTTCCGGACCGAGATGTACGCCGATTATAAGGCAGGTCGGGCCAAGACACCGGATGAATTTCGTGAGCAGCTGCCCTTTATACGAGAAATGCTGGACTACTTAGGCATCCGCTACTATGACTTGGCTCAGTACGAGGCGGATGACATCATCGGGACCTTGGACAAGATGGCTGAAAAGACAGCTGTGCCTTACGATGTGACCATTGTCAGCGGCGATAAAGACTTGATTCAGCTGACGGATGATAATACCGTGGTGGAGATTTCTAAGAAAGGCGTGGCTGAGTTTGAGGAATTTACCCCAGCCTACCTTATGGAAAAGATGGGCATCACGCCAGAGCAGTTCATTGACCTCAAGGCGCTGATGGGCGATCAGTCGGACAATATCCCCGGCGTGACCAAGATTGGTGAGAAGACTGGCCTCAAGCTCCTTTTGGAGTATGGCTCTTTGGAAAATCTCTATGAAAATATTGACCAGCTCAAGGCTTCCAAGATGAAGGAAAATCTGATCAATGACAAGGACAAGGCCTTCTTATCAAAAACCCTAGCCACTATCAATACTCAGGCTCCGATTAAAATCGGGCTGGATGATTTGGTTTACAGCGGTCCACAGGTAGAGGCCCTGAGCAAGTTCTACGACGAGATGGGCTTCAAGCAGCTCAAGGCTCAGCTAGGAACTGGTCAAGAGCCGGTAGAAGTCAAACCAATTGAATTTACCAAAGTGACTGAGGTCACAGAGGATATGCTGGCACCAGAGCAATTTTTCTATTTTGAAATTTTGGGTGACAACTACCACAAGGAAGAGATTGTTGGTCTCGCCTGGGGCGATAGCCGTCAGATTTATGTCGGCACCAACGATTTACTGCAGCAGCCTCTCTTTCAGGAATTTTTGACAAAAACAGCTCTGAAAACCTATGACCTCAAGCGAACAAAGGTACTGCTCAGTCATTATGGCATCGAACTGCCAGCAGCAGCCTTTGATGCGCGCCTGGCCAAATATCTGCTTTCGACGGTCGAGGACAATGAGCTTGCGACTATTGCTCGCCTCTACGGTCAAACGATTTTGCCAACTGATGACGAGGTTTATGGCAAAGGAGCCAAGCGTGCTTTGCCGGAGCAAGAGCAGCTCTTTGAGCATCTGGCTCGTAAAGTTCAAGTATTGCTGGAAACAGAAGAGCCGATGCAAGAACAGCTCCGTTCCCACGACCAGCTGGATTTGTTGCTTGAAATGGAGCAGCCTCTGGCCTTTGTCCTAGCCAAGATGGAGATTGCGGGGATCAAGGTTGAGCGGGAAACCCTGCAGGGCATGCAGGCAGAAAATGAAAAAACGCTGGAAAGTCTGACACAGGAGATTTATAAGCTGGCTGGTCAGGAGTTCAATATCAACTCGCCTAAACAACTGGGAACTATCCTCTTTGAGGATATGGGCTTGCCGCTGGAGTACACCAAAAAGACCAAGACAGGCTACTCTACAGCAGTGGATGTGCTGGAGCGTCTAGCTCCTATTGCACCGATAGTGTCTAAGATTCTGGAATATCGTCAAATCAGCAAACTCCAGTCCACTTATATCATCGGCCTGCAGGAGGCCATTGCAGCTGACGGTAAGATTCACACTCGCTATGTTCAGGATTTGACTCAGACGGGCCGCCTGTCCTCGGTTGACCCCAACTTGCAGAATATCCCTGTTCGTTTGGAGCAAGGGCGTCTCATTCGCAAGGCTTTTGTGCCAGAGTGGGCAGACAGCGTACTACTCAGTTCGGATTATTCCCAGATCGAGCTGCGGGTGCTGGCTCACATTTCGCAGGACGAGCATCTGATTGCTGCCTTTCAGCATGGAGAAGACATTCACATGGCTACAGCCATGCGGGTCTTTGGCATTGAAAAGGCAGAGGATGTGACACCTAATGACCGCCGTAATGCCAAGGCTGTCAACTTCGGAGTGGTCTATGGAATTTCCGACTTCGGTCTGGCCAATAACCTCGGCATTTCCCGCAAGGCTGCCAAAGATTATATTCAGACTTATTTTGAGCGCTTCCCTGGTATCAAGAATTATATGGAAACCATCGTCCGCGAAGCGCGTGATAAGGGTTATGTAGAGACCATTTACCATCGCCGTCGCTCCTTGCCAGACATCAATTCCCGCAACTTTAACATCCGAAATTTTGCGGAGCGCACAGCTATTAACAGCCCGATCCAAGGCTCCGCCGCAGACATTCTCAAGGTGGCTATGATCAATCTGGACCGAGCTCTGACAGAGAAGAATTTCAAGTCTCGCATGCTCTTGCAGGTTCACGATGAAATCGTGCTAGAAGTGCCAAATGACGAGCTAACAGCCGTCCGCCAGCTGGTCAAAGAGACCATGGAAGCTGCGATTGAGCTGGCCGTTCCACTCGTAGCTGATGAAAATGCCGGCCAAACTTGGTACGAGGCGAAATAAGATATCAAGGGCGTAAAACACAAAGTGAAAATAGAAAGCTGACACAACATTCAAGGAATGCGAGGAAAAGCATCTTTTTTGTACCGTATTCAGCTAAGATATCATTGTTAAAAAAGTTAAAAATTATTTATAAAACAGGAGGAGCATTATGACTTACCATTTTCAAAATCCCAGTGACGGCGTTGTCAAGCGCTATCTAGAAACCAGCAAGGTGATTGCTGTTGTCGGTCTATCAGACCGTGAGGAAACGACCAGTAACCGTGTGTCCAAGGAAATGCAAGCGCGAGGCTATCGCATTATCCCAGTCAATCCGCGGGCAGCAGGCAGTCAGATTTTTGGTGAAACAGTTTATGCCAGTCTCAAAGATATTCCTTTCCCAGTGGATATTGTCGATGTTTACCGCCGCAGTGAGTTTTTGCCCGATGTGGCGCGTGATTTTCTGGAAGCAGATGCCAAGATTTTCTGGGCTCAGTTGGGCTTGGAAAATGAAGAAGCTGAACAGATTTTGCGTGCAGCTGGTCACGACGATATTGTCATGGATCGCTGCATTAAACGCGAGCATACCCGCTTGATTCTAGGCGAATAAGATGGTCAAGTTAGTTATCATTCGTGGAAATTCCGGCTCTGGCAAGTCTAGTCTCGCTGGGAAACTGCAGACTCACTACGGCCGAGGAACTCTCCTGATATCGCAGGATACGGTTAGACGGGACATGCTCAAGGAAAAGGTTGAGCCGGGCAACCTATCTATTGATTTGACGGAAAGCCTAGCTCATTTTGGCTACGAGCATGACTTGCTGGTCTTGGTAGAAGGTTTCTACGAGACAGATATTTATGGCCACATGCTGGAGCGGTTGCGGACTTTGTTTGGTCCTCAGACCCTAGCCTATTACTATGATTTGACTTTTGAAGAAACTGTCCGCCGCTATCAGACTAGAGCGAAGCAAGAAGAATTTACCCCGGCCGACATGAAGCGCTGGTGGAAAGACCGAGACTTCTTAGGCTGGGAAGAGGAATCGTTCTTTAGGGACGAAGATTCCTTGGAGGCAGCCTTTGAGCGGATCGTTCAGGATTTAGAGAAAATTTGAAACGAAGCACAGGAGGAGGAACTCCTGTGTTTTTGCATCAAAAAGGCATTTTCAGAAATTTTAAATAAATTTTGAGAAAAATATCACACAAAATGTCGACAAAATCATTTCATAGGATTACAATTAGATTACAAAATATTTCTTTTGTTACAAAGCAAAAGTTTTAAAGAATATATTTTAGTGGGGTAAGATGTCCCCTATGCAAGCCAACATCCCTACTATCGCGTAGCGAATTGATGTATTGAATGATGAGAATCGCGGTGCGAGTAGCTTTTCAAGGTACTCGTCATGCTGAAAATATAAAAACAAGGAACAGAATTAATTGCTGTTCCTTTTTCTTTGCTTTATCGAAAAAGTTTGTTCATAGGGCTGTTTTGGATTATTTTTTTGTAAAATGCCTCTTTCTTCTGCAAAAATTGGTACAATAAAAGAAAGCGTTTTAATCGAATGATGAGGTAGTAACGATGAAAATATCTTTAGAAGAAATTCAAAGAGTTGCCAACCAAGGCCCTTTCTATCCAGACTGGGACTCTCTTGCGACCTATCAAGTTCCCCACTGGTTCAAAAGGGCTAAGTTTGGGATTTTTATCCACTGGGGACTTTACAGCCTTCCTGCCTTTGGGAGCGAGTGGTATTCTCGAAATATGTATATCCAGGGTACGGCAGAATTTGACCACCATATCAAAACTTACGGGCCTCACAAAGATTTCGGCTACAAGGATTTTATCCCACTCTTTACTGCCGAAAATTTTCATGCAGATGAATGGCTACGCCTCTTTAAAGAAGCGGGAGCCCAATATATTTTTCCAGTGGCAGAGCATCACGACGGCTTCCAGCTTTATGCCAGTCAGCTCTCTCCTTTTAATAGTGTGGAAATGGGGCCAAAACGTGATATCTTGGGGGAATTGAGTCAGGCAGCTCAAAGAGAGCAAGTTCATTTTTGTACTTCCTCCCATCGGGCAGAGCATCACTTTTTCTTTTCGCATGGGAAGGAGTTTGCCAGTGACATTGCCAGCGAAGTCAGTCGCGAGGAACTCTACTGGCCGGCTATGCCAGAGCCAGACCACCATGATTTGTTTGGTCAGCCTTATCCGAGTCAGGAGTTTCTAAATGATTGGCTCTTGCGTACCTGTGAGCTGGTTCGAGATTACCAGCCTGAGATTTTGTATTTTGACTGGTGGATTCAGCATGCAGCTTTTAAAGAGTATATAAAGCTTTTTGCTGCCTATTATTATAATTTAGGAGCAGCTTCTGGGAAGCCAACTAGCATCTGCTACAAGCATGATGCGCTGGCTTTTGGTGCGGGGATTGTGGAAGTGGAGCGCGGTGGTTTCGCAGAGATTCAACCTTTCACTTGGCAGACGGATACGGCTATCGCGCGAAATTCTTGGGGCTACACAGAGAACCTTGACTATAAGTCAGCTAAAGAAATCATCCAAACCTTGATTGATGTCGTGTCCAAAAATGGGAATTTACTGCTGAATATCGGTCCCCAAGGAGACGGAGCGATTCCAGAAAAAGATCAAGAAATCTTGAGAGAGATCGGGTCTTGGCTCCAAGTGAATGGTCAAGCGATCTATGATTCACGCTCGTGGAGGCAATTTGGAGAAGGTCCGACACAAGTAGATAGTGGGCCATTTTCGGATGGTAAAAACATCCCTTATACAAACCAGGATTTCCGTTTCACGGCTAAGGGCGGAGCAGTGTATGCCTTTTTGATGGAGCCTGCAGTAAATCAGTGGCTGACGATTCAGGCCTTGGCTGACGAAAGAGAAAATCCCGCGTCTCGCTTTCATGGCATCATCGAAGAGATATCCTTACTAGGCTATGATGACGCGCTTGAATGGGAGCAAACACCTCAAGGTTTGCGTCTCTTCATGCCGAGTGTAGCAGCCGACTTACCCTTGGTAGTGAAAGTCCAACTGCGTTAAATCTAGACGAAAAAATGAGGCTGGGACAAAAGTCCTAGTCTCTCAATTGTCTTTGGATTATCGAGCAAGACGCAGTGGTTGAGTGGGCTCTACTACGCTGATTTCATCAGCTTTTACAGCCCTACTCAACTGTGCGGAGGTGGGACGACGAAATCGAATTCTAACGAATTACCGATTTCTGTCCCACTCTCATTTTACTTACTTAGTGTTTTTAAATTTTCATAAAAGAGCACCCGAGCTGTTGTGATGTAAGGATAGGCCACAACTCCAGCGATTCCCAGTGTGATACCAATCAGGATATACCAGCCGATAAAGCTCAAATCCAGCAAGAAACGTTTCCACTTATAGCCTTTCATCATGCGTCTACTTTGCACAAGAACTTGCCAAGGACCTTGGTAGGTGCCAGTGCTCAGCTGATCATAAAGGATGAAGTCGGTCTGAGAGTAAGCGTAGTTGGCCATCAGGAAGACTGCCGTACCAGCCAAGACAATGAGAGTGCCGAGAAACATCATGGGTGCATAGCTGACGATTTGCTCCACCTCAGGACTAGCAGCTGTCAATTGGGACACATCGGATATTTTTCCATAAATAGCTAGCACCTTGTAACTGCTGAAAACAAGGAAAAATGAACCGACAAGGCTGATAGAATTCCACAGCAAGAGGAGGATGCTCTTAGTCAACTGTGTGATAAAAATCGGTGAGAAAAGCTCGGCAGAAAAGATTCGGCCAATATCTGTAAAGCCAACCGCATCGCGTTTTTTCCGGACGACTTCCATCATGCTGAAGCTAGCAGATAAAAAGAGCAGGGCGATGATAAATTCTACGATTTGTGGAAAAATTTGACGACCAAAAATTACAACAAAGGCCTGATTGATCTCCAACTGGGGAACAATCTCCTCCAGATGACGGTTGGGAGACAGATAGGTAGATAAAATGGTTACCAGAGTTGGAATGGCAAAGAGCGAGAAAATGCCGTTGGTTTGATTTCGAATGGTTCGTGCTTGTGCACGGATTTCGCTTAAATTCATACAGACCTCCATTTCATGATTTTTATTATACCACATATCGTGACAGACAAGACTTTTTTTGGTAAAATCATACGGTATCTTATGAGCGCTTGTCGCTTATTTTATAGAAGAAAATAGCTGGGACTGTCTTTCCCAGCAGGAGGAAACATGTCAACATCACCGATTCAGTATCGTTTGATCAAAAAAGAAAAGCATACAGGTGCCCGCTTGGGGGAGATTATCACGCCTCATGGGACCTTTCCGACGCCTATGTTTATGCCGGTCGGCACTCAGGCCACGGTCAAGACCCAGTCACCAGAAGAGCTCAAGCAAATGGGTTCGGGTATCATCTTGGCCAATACTTACCACCTCTGGTTGCGGCCAGGTGATGAGCTGATTGCCCGTGCAGGTGGCCTGCACAAGTTCATGAACTGGGACCAGCCTATTCTGACCGATAGTGGTGGTTTTCAGGTTTATTCTCTAGCTGATAGCCGCAACATCACAGAAGAAGGAGTGACTTTTAAGAACCACCTCAACGGCTCCAAGATGTTCCTGTCGCCAGAAAAGGCTATCTCCATCCAGAACAACTTAGGTAGCGACATCATGATGTCCTTTGATGAATGCCCGCAGTTCTACCAGCCTTATGACTATGTCAAGAAGTCTATCGAGCGGACTAGCCGTTGGGCAGAGCGCGGACTCAAGGCCCACACTCGTCCACACGATCAAGGTCTCTTTGGGATTGTTCAGGGAGCTGGCTTTGAAGATTTGCGCCGCCAGTCTGCTCAAGATTTGGTCGGCATGGATTTCCCAGGCTACTCTATCGGAGGATTGGCTGTTGGTGAGTCTCATGAAGAGATGAATGCGGTGCTGGACTTCACAACGCCTTTGCTGCCTGAAAATAAGCCCCGCTATCTTATGGGAGTTGGGGCGCCAGATAGCTTGATTGACGGTGTAATTCGCGGGGTCGATATGTTTGACTGTGTTCTGCCGACTCGGATTGCCCGAAATGGTACCTGTATGACCAGCGAGGGTCGTCTGGTTGTTAAAAATGCTCAATTTGAGGAAGATTTCACGCCACTGGATCACGCCTGTGACTGCTACACTTGTACAAATTACACGCGGGCCTATATCCGCCACTTGCTCAAGGCTGATGAAACCTTTGGACTTCGCTTGACAAGTTACCACAATCTTTACTTCTTGGTAAACCTTATGAAGAAAGTTCGCCAAGCTATTATGGATGATAACTTGTTAGAATTCCGTGAAGATTTTATGGATCGCTACGGCTACAACCGCTCCAAGAGGAATTTCTAAGAGTCTTCATTGAGGAGAAGAAATATGTCTGATGAAGGAATGCTGTTAAAAAAATTGGTGTCCTATCTGTCGGATGGTCAAAAGCACACTCTGAGGATTTTTGGTCACGGAGCTTCAGGTAAGTCAACTTTTGCTCGAAAACTTCAGCTAACCTTGGGTGAGGAAGGAGCTAATCTTCTGGAAACGGATCCTTATGTAATCGTTGGGGAGTACCGAGATTTGCTCAGTTCTAAGGATTTTCCTCATCAAAAAGTAACGGCTTGTATCCCAGCTGTTCATGAACTCAGTAGTCTGGAGCGCGATATTTGTGCTTTGCAGTCTGGTCTGGATATTCTGAGCATTGGAAAAGCTTGGTCACCGAGTTTGCGTTTGTCAGCTCAAAAGCCGATTCTAATAGTAGAAGGCATGTCGGCAGCTTTTTTGTCTAAAAGCTTGTTTGATTTATCGATTTGCTTTTACACGGATGATCAAACTGAGTTAGAACGCCGCTTAGCGCGGGATGTGGCTGTGCGAGAACGTAGACCGGAGTGGATAGAGCAGACGCATTTAGCTCGGCGAGAGCAATATAGGCACTTTTATCAACCCTATCTAGCGGCTGCCGACCTTGTCATCTCCCAGTCAGGAAACGACTTTCGTATTGGAAGGGACAGCCCTTTGTTATAAAACAAAGTAGCTAAAAGCAAATTTTTCATTTTTAATCTCACTGACATGCGTCAGTGAGCATTTTTATTTTTTGAGCAAAAACTCAAACGAATAGGTAGAATAATCTAAATTTTCTTCTATATAAATAATTACAAGACTTATAAGTCACCTAGAAAACACTTTCATAAAAAATTATCCTAAAAATCTTTAAAAAACTCACTCAAATCCCTTGCAATGCTTGGTTCTTTGTGTTAAGATACTATGGTGCTGTAAAAAACAGCGTGTAGCTTTGATGCAAGAGGTTGCGACACGCTCGGTTGCATTGCCACGCAACCACCTGTCGGTTTTCTTGTGGAGCTAGCCTATTATCTTAAATAGACGAAAAAAGGAGAAAAAGATGGCAAACAAAAAAATCCGCATCCGTTTGAAAGCTTACGAACATCGTACACTTGACACAGCGGCTGCAAAAATCGTAGAAACTGCTGCACGTACAGGTGCTGAAGTTGCGGGTCCAATCCCACTTCCAACTGAACGTAGCCTCTACACAATCA
>ERZ773013.893-NODE-893-length-18477-cov-5.922944_pt1 | contig 18477 bp, 16 predicted proteins | sample MGYA00511670_ERZ773013 | MGnify/ENA primary metagenome ERZ773013 (study PRJEB29015, sample SAMEA2738120) | human oral metagenome | biome: human oral; feature: human-associated habitat; material: saliva | place: China | collected 2257 ... | reverse complement strand
CGGATAGATTCCCACTGTCCAGTATAAGTAATGGGTTTGTCTAAGCGTAAACGACCGCGCTTGATGCACGCTTTATCAGTTTTGAATCCTTGTTTAGTGTTCTTTCTGCTTTTAAACTTCGGTTTGCCAGAGTTTTCTTGTGATTTCTTTAAGAACTGGTTCCACGTATTCGACAAATCCTTAACAGCTAACTGCAAAACTCGAGAGGAATTTTCGTATTCCCAATCGCTTTTATGAGCGACTAACTCATCTCTTACAATACGCTCAGTTGGTGAAGGAAATCTCTTTCTGAGATTTAGCTCTTCTTCAGTGAACCTGATGTTCTTATCAGTTAGATTATCTTTTATCTTGAGTTTTAACTCTTTTGGTAAAGCAATAACTCTTTGGTCATAGATGTCATTCCAAACCGAAAGAGCTTTATTCCAACAATATCTACGATAGTCACACTGAGATTCAAGATAGGTTCTCATCTGTTTTGTTGGATAGAGTCTTACTTGTAGGTTCAATATCATCCAGGAGAACCTCCTTATCATTTTAATAGCTTGTGGTATTTTCTAAGCCCATACAGTTGGTAAGAAAATACATGGGTAATAGATGTGAGGGTATCGACCAGGACGGTTTTCTCACATCTATAGTATACCATATTACGGAAAAATTGTCAACTACCGACGAGTCGTTGTGGTAGCGTTTGAATTGTTCTGTTGGTTGGTGTTTCGTTGATTGTTTCTTTCGAACTTTTCTTCTTTAGGTGGTATTTCGGTTCTATTTTTATCCTTATCTTTATCCTGGTCTACACTATCCGTAGATTGCTCGAGCTTCTCTTCAAATGATGGTTCTTTCTCAACTACTTTTGTTGATTTATCCCATTTTGGGTCTACAGTAACTGTGAGTTTTAATCCTTTTAACGCGTAATTAGATTTATCTACGAATCGACCTTGATAGTAGAATGAACTTACTTCAGAGTCATCACTAAGCTCATATCCATCTCTTGAATATTGTTGGTTTAATGTGTAACCTAACCTTTTAGCGTCTCTGAGAGTTTTTATTTCAGAGAGTTTTTGATACTCACCGTTTAGTCTATCAAGTTTCGCTTTAGCTTGTAACCAGTCTAGTTGCTCTTTAAGTTCACGGTTATTAGTGAACACGCGAGAGATGTCTTTGTGGATAAGCTTACTTAGTTCGTTTATTTTAGGGAACTTGCTAAGTGAATTTAGACCCATTTCCACCTCACCGATATTGGTGATGTAGTTGAAAATAACTAGGCTGTTGTCTTCAACCTTACCAATTTTTGTTAGAGTATTATTCAGGAAGTCGTTTAATTGAACATAGTCCTCAACAACTGTGTCAAGTTTCTTCATAAACTTTTTATCGATATCTCTATCATGGTCTAGTACTTCCCTACTTTGAGTACCAATTAGAGATTGCAATTTCTCAGAATCAGGATTATCATAGGCTGATTGGATGAAATTCGAGATGTCAATGTAACGTTTTAGTCGTTTTACATTCTCAAATGATTCACCAGAAGATATACTTAGTTTCTTAAGTGTTTCTTCTGCCTTATCGTATATCTTTTGTGATTTGGAAGTGATGTCTCCCGTCTCAGCAATCTTATCCAGTTCATGCTGAACATCAGTGAGTTTTTCAATATCCCCGACTATATCCTCGGATATTTGATTGGAAACGAACTCAGCAGGAGCGTCTGCGTAAGAAGTGTTCAATTTTGAATGTTTCCATGACTTAGTGCTTTGATACATATAGACTATAACCATACAGAGAATGGTAGTGATGACAATCGCGCCAATCACAACCGATTCGACGGATTTACCAATTTTCTTTTTGACTCTCTCGTCTTTTAAGTTAATTTTCACGCTTTGTCACCACCTTATATAATTCTTCATCAAGTATACCGTAACGTTCAGTGATACTTGGATTTGATTTCCATAATTTATAGAGCTTTTCGTCAGAACCGAGATGTTTGTCCCAGTCTTTTTCTACCTTAGTTTCTTCTTTAATCAAAGTGATGTTCGGGAATTTCGATAATGCTGGGATATTGAGTAGGGTTGCTCCAATATCACTCGCGTCTGTAACTTGGTAATGTGCACTTAGATTAGAACCACCTAGGTGTCGTACATTCGCTGGTTGTTGCCAGTTTGGAATTGATTTATTACCATTCAGTAGTTGTTGGAGATTTGCTCCAAGCCTAGTGAACTCTTTATAGGTATCTGGAATTTGTGGGCTACTATTCGGAGTATCGTACCCTGTCCAGACAGATATTGCGTAACCGTCTTTTGTAAATGAGTTATACCATGCGTCAGAACCACCTGCGCCGTAAGGAGCCGGAGCATTTACTGATGCATCAAATGCGACTGTACCTGTTTTACCACCGTATCCTTGATAACTAGGAATAGTGGCTAGTGGTGCTGTTGAACTTGGTTGAGGTATACCTCTTAGCATTTGTGTTAGGACGAATGCTGTTGATTCTTTCATAGCTCGATTACGTTTTGGCTCAATTTTCTTAACTGACTTATCGATAAACGTGATTTCATCCACAAATCTAGGTTGAGTATACATACCACCATTTATTAACGCTGCGTAAGCCGACGCTGCTTGTAGTGTCGATACGTTTAAACCGATACCGTCCACTGATGAGTATGAGTCCTTAACATCAAGTCCTAGACCGTGTAAAAATGTTTTCATTCGTGACGAACCTAGAATACCGTCATCAATACGCCCAACAGGAGTATTGAGAGATAATCGTAGAGACTCTTGCAGGGTTTGGTTACCGTAAGATAGTCGACCCCAGTTATACATCACTGCGTTTGAACCAGGATATTGGTATGGCGCTGTAGACATTACAGTTGCCGTAGAGTATTGGTTACCAAAGTACTCAAATAGTGGGCCATATGCTGTGAATGGTTTTAGGGATGACCCTGATGACCTAGTCTGTTGAGTGGCACGGTTTAATTCATCACTGTAGCGCGAACCAACCATACCAACTACTATACCGTTCTTATCAACTACCGTAACAGCTACTTGTTGTTTGGCATCCAGGTATTTCATCTTAAGTGTAGTGTCGCGAATTGCGTCAAATTTTTCTGGGTCTAAGAAACTCTTAACGTGAAGAGTAGCTTTATCATAATTATACCCTAAATTACGTAACTCCTCTTTTACTGCGTCAGTGTATGTCTTGTATTTTAGATTCTGTTCACGAATGCGCTCTTGAGTGTGAAAACGTGGCTTAAGTGACTTGGTGAGGTCGACGTTTACCGCTTCGTTATATTCCGAGTCTGATATCAGACCTTTGTCTCTTATTATACCTAGGACAACTTTCATACGATTATGCCCTGCTTCAGGGTTAGTATATAGATTATAAGTTGAAGGAGATTGACCAAGACCTGCGAGGTATGCTATTTGTGCAATTTTCTCAGGTGTCTTTTCACTGTAATCGCTAGGTTTAGTACCGAAGTAGATATCCATTGCGGCACTAATACCAACTGCATTTTCGGCGAATTCTAATTTATTTACGTAGAATGTTAGAATTTCGTCCTTATTGAAGTTTTCGTCTAATTGTTTTGCTAGGAATAACTCACCAACTTTACGAGTCAGTGTGGATGTTGAACGACCACCATCGTAATAAGTGTTCTTAATTAATTGTTGGTCGATAGTGGACCCACCACGAGCTGTATAAGATGAATCCACAACAGCTCTTACAGACCCGAACACCGCATTAGCTAACGCTTTGTATGAGAAACCGTGATTATCACGGAAATTAGCGTCCTCGGTAGCGATTAGTGTGTCTTCGTATAATTTAGGGATTTCTTCACGAGTTATCGGATTAGAAATAACCTCTGTCGATTGCCATATTACGTTGTTGTTTTTGTCGGTTATTCGACTAGAACCAAGAGTGTTCAAGTGATTAGCATCTACATCAGGTAGTTTCTGAAGTTGGAAGAATACAACCAGCGTTACAGAAACTATACCTAATATAGATAGTACACCAATCGAATAACCAATGCGTTTTAACCATTGTTTCATGTTCTACCTTCTTTCATATATGGAATTAAGTATCGTCTAGTACTATATTTCTTATAGGTTGCTCCGTACTTAATTCCAAGGTATTCTTTTAGCTTATCAGGAGTGGTTGTGTATTTTGATAACACAGGTGTTGAGGAGTTCAACCATAACGTGTTATCGGCAAACCGTACTAAGTCAGTATGTTTAGTATCATCTTCGAGATGTTCCTTGATTGCTGACTCTAATTTCGGCGTATCAACATGATACTCATCACGGATGTGATGTAGCACTTCAGTGATGTTATTTTTAGAGCGAAGTTTGTTTTCAACAGAAAATTCGTATGCCGAATTTTCATCACGCTCACCACTCAAGATTTTATCGTATGTTTTGTAGTTGTAAATGAAATTCATAACCAATTGCGGGTTATCCATATATACTTTTAGGAAATACGCGCAGAATTTCTCGGCGTTGTCTTTAATATAATCATCAAAGGCTTGTCCGAATAAACCGAGTTGTTCTACTTTATCAACCATTAGTGTTGGTCGGACAATAACCGGAAGTATTCTTCTTTCTAAAGCTCTGTCCGCTGTACGTAATACCGGGAGATAGTTTGATAGGACAATTTGACCACTATGTTTTACAACAGTTTGTCTTGTGCCGTATTTTGGCTCTTCGTCTAAGTAACCTTCTGTGAGGATAGACTTTATAGCGCTCGTATTCATACCTGTAAAGTTGTGTGGATGTTCATCTTTCTTCTCTTTACCCCATTCAGCTTCGTTAAATACTAATAGGCGTGTCGATGGTAAACTTGATGTGCCGAAGCGCGAATCGGTTGCGAAGAATGAATCGTATTCACCCATAGCTTTCGCAAAGGTTGGAGTAAAAACATGGTTAACTAACCCGTTAACTAGAGAACTTTTTCCAACACCACTTACAGCCGATGTAACAACCATCATTTTCTGTAGTGTGTGGTCACACATAGATTTATTATGTAGTATCGCACCCATATACCATGAGAAGTATTCCTTATCCTCATCTTCGAAAAATACAGATAGGAAATCGTCAATATCGTGGTGTCTTTCAGGTGCTGGTTTTTCATACGGGATTATGTCGGTTACTAGATGGTCAACCGGTTCTCCCTTGTAGACTATAAATTGGTTTGGTTCAGGCATATCTTTAGAACGAACCACAGATAATTGATTTAGAATGTTTTTCTCAATCTTAATATCATTTTCTAATGCACGTTCAATTTCAAGACGAAGCGTAGACGGGGTTTTATATCCGCGTTCAGCATATTCATCAGCACTAAGGCTGAATATCTCAGCTAAGAATTCACTAGTGCGAAGTTTGGCATAATCTAATGCTAAATCCATATATTTTCTATGAGCCGACTTCTGGTCAACACCGGCTAAGATGTCTTTTCGGTCATATGTATCAGTTACTAGGAATCCTGTAGTTGGATGGATAAAGCCTTCGATTGTAGTTTTGGTTGTACTCTTCATGAACAGAGTAGTGCATTTGTAGTTGATGTTGACTATAATCTCAACTGGTTTTTTGGATAATTTAGTTGTATGTAGAATCTCTATATCATTAAAGAGCATTAACCCCTCGTCCGTTACTGAAAACTTATAAAAAGTTATAAACTTTTATGTTCCATTCCTACTTCATCGAGTATGCTTTCATGCTGAATGTATTCAGACACTACTTACAAGTTCTTGTACTCTCCATAGGCGTAAATTCCCGATTAACGCTCGGTACACATCTGTAATAACTTGGAAGTGTTGTTTTACAGATTTAAGACACGTTCTCCATATGTTTTAAGATTTATACTCGCTTGATAGTCCCTATCGATTGTGTTTCCACATTCACATTTGTAGGTTCTGTCTGAGAGTTTTAAATCTTTCTTTATGGTTCCGCAAGAGCTACATAATTTAGAGCTTGGGAAGAATCTATCAGCTATTACTACTGGAATACCGTTCCAGTTAGACTTGTATTCTATCTGTCTTCTAAACTCATAGAATCCTTGCTCCTGTACTGCTTTGGACAGGTGTCTGTTCTTCATCATACCACTTACATTCAAATCCTCGATACATATGAAACTTGGTTTTCGTTTCACTATTTCAGAGGTTGTTTGGTGTAAGTAATTATGACGAATATTCGTTAATCGTTTTATTATTCTTAAAAGTTCTTTTTCTCTCTTTATAATGTTACTCGTTTTGCAGTAACGTTCTCCTTTCTTATTGATTTTATATTTTCTAGATACCGAACGCTGTAACCTGCGTTTTCGTTTCTCTAGTTTCTTTACTTTATATGTTTTGTTTATGTTCTTATAAGTATTCCCATCGGAACATATAGCTAAGTCTTTAAGTCCAAGGTCAATACCTATACCTTCGGTTTGGGGAGTGTTTGTAGTTTCAGCCATCTCTATACTCACGGAGACATACCAATACAAACCGTCGTAAGTGAATCTAGGATTCAGGTATTTACAATTAGACGGTACTTTTCCTTTCTCACAAAGCTTAATCCAGTTGAGTTTCTGTTTGTTTCTTCTTTTGGAGAACCCTTCTACCTTCACATGTGTATTAGTGAACTTGACCTTGAAATTATCTTGATAGAAAGCTGGTGTGGAGTGTTTTCTACTCTTAAACTTTGGATACTCGCATTGTCCTTTGAAGAATTTCTTATAAGCACCACAAGCGTCTTTGATTGCTTGTTTTGTTACATTATTACTAATGGTATTTAGCCAATAATAGTCTGGATGTTTCTTTAGTTGTGTGAATTCCTTTCTGAGTTCATTATCAGATAAGAACTTGTTTCCTTGACTGTAATTTTCTCGTTCTCTTGCGAGAGCCCAATTATAAGCAAATCTAGAGGTCCCGGCATATTGGAATAGCTTAGTGAGTTGTTTGTTGTTTGGTCTAAGTCTGACTTTAATTGACTGTATCATTTTCTCACCACCTTAAATTATAAAATTCAATATAGGTTTATAACGTTTTATAAGTTACAGGTAACAGTTATAAGCCTTCTTTAGTTTTTTATCGTAATTATATGATATCACACTCTGAGACAAATGTCAAGTGCTTATTTGAAAAATTTACAAGAAATTGTCTGATAGGTGTAGCTGAGTGAAATAATAAAATTTACAACATGAAAATAATTGACTAAGGACAAAATAAGTAAGAAACACGCAAAATCACCTCGCGGACACTCGCGGACAAAGTTGTCCGCAGAAAGAACGCACTCATACCAAGGGTTTGTGGTACCTGGCGGACAACCCGCGGACAAAATCGGACAAAATCGGACAGCTCGCGGACAACTCTCGAAGTCCAACAAACGCAGTAGTGCCAAGGGATTTGCTTATTTCGCGGACACAGCGGACACATTTTTTCAACTTCTTTATATATCTTTTTTTCTCTTTTTTTTATTATTATAACTTTTAAAGTGATAGAGATTTGTCCGCTGACAACCTTAAGCCCTTGGGGCTCTAAGGCTAGAACCCTGCGGACAACTTTTAAAATGACCTATTTTAGAAGGAAAATTTGTCCGCGACCTCTTCAAATCCCTTGGTATAACTAGTCTGGCTCGCGGACACGGGTAAAATCGTGAGATAATTAGGTGTAGATGCAGGTGTGAACGTTGCTATCATGAGGATGGAGTGGTATGTGTGACGAACGTCGTGGTAAAATCTATGGGTGAAACGCGCGAATTTAAGGATTCTCGCGGACAAGTGGGTGTCCGCAAAATAGGGTGAACCTTAAATATACTTAAAATGGACATAAAACGTCCAACGTAGCGGACAATCCGCGGACAACTCGCGGACAACTTTTTTGTCCGCAAAATGACGAAAATGAGTCGAAATTCGGTCGGAGGGTAACGGTGGACAGTTGACGTAGAAATTCAAGAAATAGGAGAATATTCGCTTGATTAAGGCGTTGATACTACAGACCATATGAAGGAAGAGTGTAGATTAGTTCGGTGGACACCAGAAAAAACCCGCAAAAAAAAGAAGGACACCATTGGTGTCCTTTTATATGCTCCCGACAGGATTCGAACCTGCGACCTATCCCTTACCATGGGATTGCTCTACCTACTGAGCTACAAGAGCTAAACGACTCCGAAGAGTCGCGAAATTAGAAAATTAGTTTGGCGGTGATTTCTCACCATAAGCTCTGTACCAATATTAGTACAGAGATAAGGAGCATAATCTTATTATAGCACCTGTTATTATCGTTGTCAACTATTTGAGTCTTTTTCTGATTGACTCTAATGAATCGTCGACTAGTAGTTGGCCGTTTCTGAATACGGGTCTTAACGCATCCCAACCGTCTTTTTCGTATTTAGCTTGAGATGCTGTATCTAAACCGTCTATCCATAATAATCTATTGTTAGATTGGTCACCTGTTAATGTCGTAATATCAATTGGTTGTGGTGAATAAGCAACGGCAACTCGACCTCGTTGAGAACGTTTTGTCCCATCGTCAGTTTTTGGGTCTTTGAACAACGCGCGCTCTTCACCGTTTACAGTCGCTGCAGTTGCTTTGACTGCGAAACCAAATGTGTCACGAGTGTGATATTGGTATGAGTATGAGCCTATACCGAATACTATATTTGTTGTGGCAAAACCTTTTTTCATTAATCTTTCTGAGATTTCAATAGCTCGTTCAAGTGTGATAGAGTCACCATAAATTGCTCCGATGTGTTCGTCTAGGACTTTGTACCCTTGTTCGTTTACTGTACCACCAAAAGTGTCCCATAAGCATTCGATAAGACCCTTTTCTTCCGGTGTTGTACCATTTACTTTTGTACCAGCTACGATATCAACAGGGTTTCCACTGTCAGGTCGTACGACGAGTTTACCGTCGCGATTCATGATTTCTGATTTTAGTTTCGGTAAGTACTCTGTCACTACTTTCCAAAAATCCCATGTATCAGATACCGCTGAGAATAGCCCAGTTGGGTACACGTCAACTAATAAATGTCTAAATAATTCAAACTCATCTGTTTGACCATACGAACACATAACGCTGTGTTCAGTTGCTGAAATAGATGTTGCTGTATCCGCTGTAAGTGGAGCGTTATAATATTTATTCATTCCGAAAATAGCGGGAATTGTATCCGAACCTTTGAATGACGTAATGTGCCCCATACCTGATGACATAGCTGATTGTTCTGAAGACATACCTCGCATTGAGAAATCATGACCTTGATAATCAACACCTAGTGTAGAACCTGTTGTCTTAATTGCATACTCATCTAATTTCTTACGGTATTCGTGAGCTAATGTTGCTGACGTGATTGGTTGCCATATAGTTGTAGACAATATAGTTTCGATGAAGTTAGTTAGCCAGAACGCTGATGGGTGTGTATTCTCAATAGTTACAGCAGGGCAACGCATCGGTGCTAACGTACCTTCAGGTAACGCTTTAATTTCTAATGGTAAGTAACCTAAACTATGTAGCTCAACAAGATGTTCAGTTGAGACGTCTTCTTTACCTAATGTGTTCTTAATAAAGTCTGTGTAGTTATCTACAATTGTTTCTATCGAAACTTCGAAGAATTCTTTGTTGAATCTGTCTATTAAATATTCTTTGATGAAGTATTGTAGTCCGAAAAAGACAATCTCTTCTGCCCATGGGGCGTATTTGTTAGAACGAGGAGTCAGTGTCGAGTAGACGACAGTTGTCCCTTCAGGGTATTGTTCTCTATGTGATAGTTTGTAAAAGTCTGTGTTTAAGTATATTGGTGTATTCATTTCTGTTTCTCACTTTCGTTTCTTTGATTTATAGTTCTTTGTCGTCTCGTAGACGGATGATGTTCTCGAACGGGCCATCTTGTATTTGAACGACTTCTTCAAGTATGTCAACCATCAAAATAGCTTCAAGTTTCTCGATGGCGGTATTTGCACGTTCTTTGAACAGGTCAAATTTACCATACCACTCACATTCTATTGCGTGGTTTTCTTCACTTTCCGTCTCTGTATCCCATTCCACATCCAAATAACCAATGGTGTGACCTTCATGGATAAATACCATAGTAGAATGTACAATACCACCTTCGTTAACTTGTGTGAATTCTAGACCGGGTAACGCGGGTCTAATTTTTGCAGGTATCGATAACCTGCTGGACCTGTTTCTTCAAGGAAATCTATGAGCGGGCCCAGTTCTAATACTTGTTCTTCTGTCAGTCTTGATTTATTTTCCATATTGTTTTCCCTTCTTAGCGTTCTAGACCTGAGTTCGAATCCATCATACCAGCCTGTATCATTTTCGCTTCAAGTATGTCTAACGCTCTATTTGATTTATTAGCAAATTCTTCATAACTATCATCCCATTTGATATCCACGTCAGATTTACCTACTTCGTTTTGATTCCATTTTGAAGTTATATGACCGACTTCTTGACCAAATTGAAAGAACTTCATTTCAGATGTAAGAACACCTTCATTCATCTCTTGTTCTATTTGCAGATAAGGAAGTGTTGGGTCGATGTGTCTTAAGTAATCGTAACCGTGTGGGCCAGACGCCTCGATAAATCCTATAACTGCTCCAATTGATTCTTGTTCCATAATTTTACCTCTTTCGGATATATTTCTATTATTTTAATTGGTTGATAATATCATCAATTCTTCTGATATTAATTTGCGCACGTGGTTCCGACTTTAAGAGTTCCATACCTGTCGCACACCATAGTGAGTCTGTTGTGAACAATTTGTCGTATGTTTTGAGTAAGTCACCTTTGTGCACAGCCTCTTCAGCATGACTTATAATTAACCACGATTCACCGTAAGTAATACCTAAAGTGTCGACTGCTTGTAATGCACGTACAAACGTACCACCATATGAACTTAAGTCGTCAATAACAATTAACGGTACGTCTTGACTTGGAGAACCGTTTTGTGTATGTATATTTGCTTTCAGGTCGATAATTTTACCTGTAGCGAAGTCTCTTTTCTTTTCGCATATAATTACGTTTGGATACTTCGATGCATCATAACGTTTTGCTGCCCCGTGGTCAGGGAATACTATCCATGATTTGTTTACGTCTACATTTGTAGTCGATATGACATCATCAGCTAATGAGTAACCTAACTCCCCTGCGTCTAATCCATACTCTTTTAATTTTTCTAATGTGACTGATGAATGAGGGTCAAACACATAAACTTTTTCAACCATTTGTAACTGTTTAGCTAATAAACTAGTTAGCGCGTCTAGCGAAAAGGCGGTGTTTGTTTTCTCTACTCTATCCATTCTTGAATACGGCATATATGTAATCACTAGGTCGTATGTATGATTCAGTTGAGTCATAACGCTGTCCACTAAAAGTAGTTCGAATATTGAGCTGTCATTCTCATACTTCCATGTTATTATGTTATTTTCTTTTAGATATTCTTCGTTTAAATCTAATCTTCTTTCTTTATTTGGGAATGTGACAAATGTCACTTCTTTGTTATTTAATTTTATCACGTCTTTTGAACCTCTCATTCACTTTTATTGTATCAACTAATTCTTCTACTGTGTCAAACATACCGAGTTCTACGACATTTAATGTGTCTCCGATATGGTCTATAACAATTTGTTGGTCTTCGGTTGTAATCCCGATTTCATCACCTGTGACCACGACATGAAACACCATCGGTTTGTCATTTGGTCGTTTAGGGTGGATGATTTGAACTTGACCACCTTGTCGCTTATTGATTGTTTCTACTACTTGCTTTCTTTTTGTTTCTTCATCTTGCACAAGTGTGTGTGCTGTATTTTCGTCTTGTGTCAATGTGATAATACGATGTGTTCGTGTAAAGTATAACTCATGTGTTGAGTAACTCATTTCCACTATAAAATATAATGATTGCATGTGTAGTACCTACTTTCATTTTTCCTAATCAAAACAATCGAAAGTCTATCGACCTTCGATTGTTAAGTATACTATGATTACAAATATAACAGCCATAACACGCCAGAATCCGCGGTTGAAGAATCTATTATTTTGAATGTTGTATATTTTTAGACCGATTGCTTGTGTTATAAATCCAACAATTATCCCAGCACTGAATGGTAACAGGTAATTTGCTTTAAACACAAATGGTAGTTGTGTCATTGCAATTGTTGCGAAAATACCACCAAGTATCAGTGTTGTAATGATAACAAACACAGCTTTATTTGGTTTTGGTTCCATCTTTTCATCGAGTGTGAATAAATCACTACCAGGGAATACTCCGACAAAGAATATTGTAACCATCGTTAACGGCCCTACATCAAGCAGTGTTTTCGCAGTCAATTCACTTGATGTTGACGCTGCATAGTTTATTACGTCTTTTGGAAATGGGTGACCCATAACCTTTTGATAGATTAAAACCGCGCAAGCCGCACAAAATAATGAGAACGCATATTGTACTTTTGTCTTCATAATAATCACCTAGTCAAAACTTTTGGTTTTAACTATCCTTTCGTTAAATTTTTTCAAGAAAATTAAGGGGCGCGGGGTTTACCCCGTTGTGACAATTTGTGTACACAAATTGTTTTCTTTAAATATTATTGGGAGAGGTGTGGGGTTCGGGGTTTATCCCCGTAAAAGCCTCATCGATGTATATCGATGAGGCCCTCATAATGGAAATATTGAATTATTTCCGTTTAAACCGACATTAGTTTTGTTTATTGGTTTTAAGTAGCATCTCATAGACCGCTTTAGATGAGCGTGCCACAGGGTCTTTGGTTTTAGCATCAGCTGCAACGTAAGCCGTTTCGGTAGTGCCACTGTCTGTCACCTTCAGTATTGACCCGTAGAACTCCTGTTTTGCATACAACTCTTTTTGTAGGGGTGTGAATTTATCCTGATTATTATCATCCACATTCACCACTTGTATTTGATTTAACGGGTGTTGTCTATTATAGATTGCTACTGCGTAAGCAACATTTTTAGCACTAGCCTCGCAGTACTCGCATTTAGGATTGTAGGTCACGTAGATTTGATTCTTCTCAATACCTTTCGACTCATTACCGTGTGAACGCTCCATACTAGGGAAGTACAGTAGAAACGCCTGGAATACAGCAACTATAAGTGCTAGTAACGCGAGCATACCTGTGAACCCTACGAAGTAGCGTCTAGTTCCGTCACTATAAGCGAAATGAAGTCCAATCATATATAGTATGAGTAGTAATGCTATAACCGCACTGGTCGCTGAGACTAACGACAGGATGCTCACAATGCAATACGACGGGAGTAGTATAGTAAAGACTTCAGCAACAATAGCGATTACCGCAAAAGGTAATGCTAAGCGCCATACGAACGAAGGTTCCTTAAATCTATACATTAGCTTCACCGTCCTTTTGAGTTGTTTCAGGGCTAGCTACTAGACCAAGAGATTCATTACCTTCAATCATTAGTTTGACTACGAAAGGTTCTGTGTTTACAGTTTCTTCGCGTAACTGGCTATCCCCTAGGTGATAACGTGCTATATTGGCTAAGAACCGCGGGAAGTATATGTCGACAAAGTGACGTTGGCGTAATTCTGACTCTGGGAAGAGTGATTTAGCTAACGGTTTCGCTACTGAGTTAGCTAAGACATGTGAGAACACTTTAGTCACATCATAAACGTCCAGGTCAGCAACTTCCAAGGTTGCGATATAGTTTTCTATAGATGCAACCGCATTATGTACAAGTGGGCCTTTGTCGGCGGTATTTGGGATTAAGACCTCAAGGACATACGCGTCGTTGATTTGTTTGTAGAAATATACACCGTTATTGTACTTGTTTATGTCTTGACGCAATTGAATTAGAATAGCGTCATCAGCACCGTAAGGTACTAGTGTTAACTCACCATCAACGTCAACTTCTTCACAAATTGGTTCATACCCCATAGAAAGAGCGAGCTCTAAAAGTTGTGCTACGGTTTGTGGGTCGTGTAATTTTAGTGGAATTTTGCGCTCTTCGCAAATTTGTTTAATTTTTTCTATCATGTAATGAGTCCTTTCGTTTGGATGATTTGTAGTGACCAAAACAGGTCTTGTATATTAATTTTAATTGTCCGCGAGAGTATGGGTACTTAACAATTGTTTCCTCGAATGAGTGTTTGTCGTAGAATTCAGCTATCTCAACCCACATTGACACGGGATAGTAACCCGGTAGATTATATCGCACGATGTTTGTATACTGAAGTGACGCGAGAGATATATCCTGTAGGTAGGGCGGAGTGTTGAATCCGAATATTTCGAGAAGCACAACAAGGCGACTCGGACTAATATGATGTTTGTGACAACGGAGTAGGTAGTCGCACTCCGAGCGAATTATATCTAGTACTTTCGGTTTCAACTTAGAGGTCGCTTTTGAATACCCATAGAGTCTACGAAATGCTGACTCGGACAATAACTCGTGGTCTATTTCTTCTGACCGTACTGGCTGATGAGCCACAATAAGTTTTAGTGCTGGGAGTTCCCTCTGTAAGTAACGTAAGACTTTGAGATGAGTATTCGCAGAATATGGGATTCGAAGTACATGTAGGTTATTATCCTTACACCACTGGGACTTGATTTCGTCAGTGTTATGGTAATTGAAATACGCCACGTCACGGTAGTGTTGGGCCCAGTCATACTCGATGATGAGGTTATGTTGCGGGAGATAGAAATCCAGCCGGTAATTAGTGCCTGGAATGCGAAACTCACGGATGAATTCGATATTATTACCCGCTAATAATTGAGCAACCATTTTCTCACCAGCAGAAACCGAGTCACAAATTGGACACAAACCGCTAAATCGGTTTAAGTCGATGGTTTTGGAATATCCACACGAGTGTGTAACTGTACTGTCGCCGACTTTTCGGAAATCAACTTTCCAATCTGGAAACCGTTCGCTATTAATTTGGCAGTAATGTTGATAATCTCTATAATGGCTACGCTTGTCGTTCGGATTACATTTATAACACTTGTGATTTCGCCAAAAGGACTTAAGCGTCTTGGTTACTGAATAACTACAATGGTGTGTGAATGTGTAGGTCTCATTTTGACAACCTAAAATAGCACCGTGACAACTACTCACCCAGCCTGAGATACCTTTGGTCACACACGCGTCGTTGAATGTCACACCTGAGGTGTGAGACTCGCACATACATGGGCGGGTGTAGTTCTTCTCTTTTTTAATATCAGTGCGTTCAATATGAATTATTCGACCACAAGTATGTTTGAGATATATCTTAGACCTACTCTGCGGTTTTGTGATTACTGTATATAAATACGTGTATTCAGATAGTTTCGACTGTGGTTTGTCTGATAATGTTTGCACAAGACACATGTCAACGTCTAAGTATTGTTTTTCATTCATATCTATATTATATCATAGTCTGAGTGAAAAATCAAGTGAGACGAATATATTTGCACAAAATTCAGGGATATGATATAATTAAATAGAATAAAACTGAAAGGAAAAGAAAATGACAAATACATATCAAGTAAATGAACAAATGGAACAACTATACAAAAGACTTGAGGTACTAGCTGAAAAAATGAATAACGTACGTCAAATCTTTGGTTTAGATGCTATCGAATTCACACAAAACTCAGCACCAAGCAAGGTGACACCATTAAATCTGTTTGAGGATGATGCGTTAGATAACATCGTTGCGAATGTACCGGCGCAACCAGAGGTTAAGGTGGAACAAACACGTGAAGCAATTCAAGAGATGACAAACGCTGCGCAAGCTGTGGATGATACAATTGCAAGTATGGACAACGATGAAATACTAAATGTTATGGGAATTCAATTAGATTAGTAGGTGAAATTATGGAATTTCAAACATTATCACCAGAACAACAAGACTTTGTGCGTGTAGCCTATGAAAAATTAGGTTACACGGAAGGTCTAAAACAAATTCAAGTAGATGACCTTGAAATAGAACAAACAGCAAATGAACTTGCTGAAAGTTTGTCGGAACTCGACGAATCAATTCAATTATAGGGGGTGTTGGTGTGGACGGAACTGTTAAATTCAGAAAACCAGCGAAAATATTATTCTCAAACGAAACGAATCAACCAACACATCCTGATTGGCTAATTGTTTCGCCTAAAAATGCATATCATCGAAATGTCGATATGATTAAGAATTATCTAAACAAACAAGACATAGATTGGATTGCGGTACAATATGACCACAAACATCTTGAACAAGAACCACGTACGTTTCAGACTCTTAATCTTCTTACAAATGCTATCTCTAAGTATGGGAATGAGAATTCAAAGGCTGTTATCGGCCTTGAGAGAGGAAAATCGTATCTACTCAATGTTGGTTCAAGTGTATATAGCAAAACAATGTTCAATGTGCATGAAGCTGATGAATATGCACCGTCAGATAGTCAGGTCGAAAGTAAGTACGACAGATTCAACGCAATAAACCCTGATGCGTGGGAGAAACACCAAAGTGTAATCTGGGCTAAAATGGCGGCAACGATGCCATTGGATGAAGGTACTTATGGTCGAGAAAACCATAAAGCAGAGTTAACGTCACCATCGCGTGGATTGGACGAAGAGGATATTAAGGATATGTGGTCATGGAACACTAAAGTTTCATTATCTCCAGGATTATACGGCGACGACTTTATTGGTATAAGTGGGATTAAAGCGGTACAATTTTCAGACTTAGAGTTCTATGACGGAGATAAGCTTATTACAGATAGACCACTTAATCTTTCAACATGCGGGGTAGACGGATATGTAATTCCGATGCGAAACCCGAATGGAGACATGGCTAAATTCCAAATCGGAGCTGACACTAAAACGTATAGTTGCTTACTTAAAGCTCGGGCTCAAAACGGGGTTTCTATTCAAAAGAGTGAATATTTAGATAAGAACTCTAAGCGATATAACTTCACGATTAATGGTCGACCGTCTAAGTTGCGTGTCAAGAATGCGAACAATAAAGAAGCTGTACTTGAGGACGTGCTTGGAGAGTTTGCAGTCCCAATGAAAAAGGACGTCAAACAAACACTAATTGAACGAGGATATGAAATACCGGAATTAATCGACTCGTTAAGACCTGTTGGTTCAGCCAAATACATGTGGCCGGCTAAAGGTAATATGGTTGGGTCGACAGATATGTCGAATAAAGTAGCACCGTCAAACGCTGGATTTATTATCTCGCGACAACCTAAGGTTGGAGATAAATATACAGTACTTGTGGTCGAAGGTGCTCTTAAAGGGAAAATCACAGCGAAATACTTAAATCATCCAAACTGTCAAGAATTTGCGGATAGAATCGCGGGGGACGATGGTCTTATCATCGCACAAGTTCCTGGTGTGGCAAAAGCATTTGTGGAATCAGTTGGGCGAATCTATAGCAAATATCCGATTGATAAAACGGTCATCGCGATGGATGCGGATGGTAGAACAAACTTAAGTGTTGCTGAAGGTATTCACCAGTCGTATACTCATCTTGCACCGTATACAAAAGGTAGAATAGGTGTTATGAGTTGGGACCCAAAACAAAAAGGTATAGACGATGCATTACTCGCTATGAGTCGTGGCGAGATTACTGTAGACCATATGGACTTGAAGTTCGGTACTGCTCAACAACTATTCCCTCTAGAAGAGGCGAAACGACCTGTACCACTCAGACTCGATGGTACACCAGCGTATGACGATGACAAGCGCCCTGAATGGCAGATAGAATACACTGAGCAACGTAAAGCTCGTGATAGAGAGATGCAAATCAAACAGATTGCTACAGAGCTAAGGAATGGTCAGAGAGATGCAGAAGAATTTATTCGTGAACTTACAGCAACAGTAGATATAGAAGTCGTAGCGAAAGCAGGTAAACTTAGTAAAGATACGCTAAGTGATGAAGACTTTGCGGGACTCGATGAACATCAGGAAAGAGGTGCGTCCTGTTCAATAATTAATAGATAGTTATAATCACCAATGGTCTGATATGGACAAGTAGTATAAAACAAATTAACGGAAAGGAGGGAGTAGATGAAGCTAAACCTACAAGTGAGACTCTATCCAACAAAACAGATGAGAACCTATCTTGATTCCCAGTGTAATTATCGCAGGTATTGTTGGAACAAAGCTCTTTCAGTTTGGAATGGCCTATATGACGAGCGAGTTATCGCTTTACCGAACGAGCTAAAACGAAAAATCAGAGACAGTCTGACTAATAAGACAATTCAGTTCACTGACGAGGAGATGAACCAAAGAGAAAGATTTCCATCACCAACTGAACGTATTGTAAGGGATGAATTAGTCGCTAATAAAAACGATTGGGAATATGAAAATTCCTCTCGAGTTTTGCAGTTAGCTGTCAAGGATTTGTCAAATACATGGACTCAGTTCTTCAAGAAATCGCAAGAAAAATCTGGCAAACCTAAGTTTAAAAGTCGTCGAGAACCCAAGCAGGGATTCAAAACTGACACAGCTCGTATCAAGTGCGGTCGATTACTCTTAGATAAACCCAGAGTTTATACCGGACAGTGGGAACCTATCCA
>ERZ773013.890-NODE-890-length-18556-cov-8.616723_pt1 | contig 18556 bp, 16 predicted proteins | sample MGYA00511670_ERZ773013 | MGnify/ENA primary metagenome ERZ773013 (study PRJEB29015, sample SAMEA2738120) | human oral metagenome | biome: human oral; feature: human-associated habitat; material: saliva | place: China | collected 2257 ... | reverse complement strand
GGAACCAGGCAAAAAAGCTGCCGCCGCCAAACAACACCAGCAACACCAAACCCAAGACAAACGGCGGTACGGTATAGCCGACCAAAATGATCATACCCGTAATCGTATCGAATCGGCTGCCATCCCTGACCGCCTTGACAATACCCAACGGAATACATATCAAATAAGTCAGGAAAAACGTCCACAAACCCAAACTCATCGATACCGGCATTTTCTCTTTTACCAACTCAAATACGGTTTGGTGGTGGAAAAAGCTCTCGCCCAAATCGAAACGGGCGAATTTCCATACCATATCGACAAAACGCGTCACGGGCGGCTTGTCGAAACCGTATAAAGCATTCAGCGCGGCCAAATCTTCCGCACTGATGCGGTTGCCGTTTTTGGCCAAAGTTCCAGGCATGCTGTGTCCTGCCGTTTCACCGCCAACCGCGCCCTGCGTCAGCTGCTGAACCATCTGCTCCACCGGACCGCCAGGGACAAACTGAATCACGGCAAAAGTAATCGCCAAAATCCCCAATAACGTGGGAATCAAAAGGAGCATACGATGAAAGATATAACGCCACATGGTTAAGTGTTCCTCTATTTTTTTGATTTGAAGGCCGTCTGAAACCGCTGACTTCAGACGGCATATAGTAACGGATTAATAAGCGTTTGGCCGATGATTTACTTCTCCAACGCCTCCTGCAATTTCTTCTCAATCAAATCCGCGTCAAACGATTTGGCAATCAATTCAAAGCGGGAATCGCGGCGCCATGAAACTTGGTTTGCGCCCCATTGACCGTCCACCCAGTTCAGCCACACCCAAGTGCCGAGCACTTGGAACACGCCTTTGGCGCGGACGAGGCCGTCTGTAAATTTAGGCAGGTCGTTGAAGAAATCGGTCAGTTTTTCGCCGTCGAAATCACGTCCGGCAGGGAAAGTGAAGCCTTGAGACTGGAAGCCCATGGTGTTGTCAGGCAGGGCTTTGAGGCGGTAGCGCGATTTTTCGACAACGGGAATATCAAGCCATTGGATGTCGAGTTGTGCATTTTGAACTTCAACTACTTTGGCTTTAGGCGGGAACAGCTTGGCCGCTTTATCGTGAAACTCGGCCAGCTGCTCTGGCGTGCACAAGTCGGTTTTGCTGGCAACCAATACGTCACAAATACCGATTTGGTCTTTATACAAGGCTTGTTGCGCGTAATCAGGATTAATGAATTGGCGCGGATCGACAACGGTAAAGACGGCACCGATTTCCAGCATACTGTCGAGCGGTTTGGCTTTCAGTTCGTCGATAACGCTGGCGGCGTGCGCCAGACCGCTGGCTTCAATCATCAAGCGGTCGGGTTGGGCGTCGCGCAGCATTTTTTGTACGGTCGTACCCATTTGCGCGCCGGCAGTACAGCACAAACAGCCGCCGGCGATTTCTGCTACGGGAATGCCGTTGTCGCTCAAGACGGCGCCGTCAATGCCGATTTCGCCAAATTCGTTGACGATGATGACCCATTTTTCATTCGGGTCTTTTTGCGCCATCAGACTTTTGAGGGCGGTGGTTTTGCCTGTTCCGAGGAAGCCTGAAATCAGGTGGACTTTAGTCTTTTTTACTTCTGACATTTTTTACAAATTCCTGTTAAAACAACATGTTCTTCTTTTAATGAGAAACCGGTTTCGGCCACGCCTGCACGCAATGCCGCCCATTCTTGGCTCAGTGTCTGCTCATCCGCCGTACCGCATTCGGTACAAACCAAAATAAACGCGCTGTGGTGCGCTTCGGCTTCTTCGTGGTCATGGCAATGGTCGTTGCACTCGTGCTGCGCGTGGCTACACAAAATATAGCCGTTGACCGCCGCCACTTTGTGTAAAACACCCTGCTCCGCCCAAGATTCCAAAAAACCGTTATCGGCTGGCTCAATACCCAAATCGCTCTGAAGTTCTTTATAAATATTTTGTAAGCTTGGCGGAATTCTAACGCCTTTTTTAACCGAAAAACTCATTCCGTGCGCCTGGCCCACACCATGATAAGGATCTTGACCGATAATCACAACCTTAGTTTTTTCAAGCGGACATTTTTCGAAACAAGAAAAAATTTCTTTCCTTGCCGGAAAAATCTCTTTCGAAACGCGTTCGTGTTCAACTTTTTGCCACAACTTTTTAAAATATGGCTTTTCAGCTTCGTTCTCAATAAATTCACGCCAAGAGGTTATTTTCATATCAAAATATTATCATAACCACATTCTTTTTTCAACACTTTAAATTCAAGCGATTTTTTGGTATAATATCTTTATATGCCAAAAATTGATTTAAATCTTGATAAACTTAAAACTGAACGAGAAGAAATTCAGGCTTTTTTAAGTGAGCCAAATGCTTATTCTTCACCAGATTTTTCAGCTAAAAATAAACGCTTCACCGAACTCGAAAAAATTATCGAAAAAGGTGAAATGCGCGAAAATCTCGAAAAAAATCTTGAGGAAGCACGTGAGCTTGCTAACCTCGAAACAGGTGAACTTGCCGAACTCGCCAAAATGGAAATTACCGAAAACGAAGAAAAACTTGCCGCACTCGAGCAAGAGCTTTTCGAAATGCTTCTACCAAAAGACCCGAACGATGATAAAAACGTGATTGTTGAAATTCGTGCTGGAGCGGGTGGTGATGAAGCTTCCCTTTTTGCAAGTGAACTCTATCGCATGTATTTGCGTTATTGTGAACAAAACGGCTTGAAAACTGAGCTTTTGAGTGAATCTGCTAACGATGCTGGTGGATATAAAGAAGTTGTTTTCGGTGTTAAAGGCGATGCCCCTTATTCTAAATTAAAATTCGAAAGCGGCGTTCACCGTGTTCAACGAATCCCAGCAACAGAATCTCAGGGACGAATTCACACTTCAACCGTAACTGTGGCTGTTTTACCTGAAGCCGAAGAAGCCGATATTGAAATTAATCCGAATGACTTACGAATTGATGTTTACCGTTCTGGCGGTCACGGTGGCCAAAGTGTGAACACAACCGATTCTGCGGTGCGAATCACACACTTACCAACTGGAATGGTGGTTACAAATCAGGACGAAAAATCACAAATTAAGAACAAAGAAAAAGCTCTTGGCATTTTGCGCGCCCGACTTCTTCAAGCTAAAATTGATGAAGAGAACGCTAAACTTACCGCTGAACGGCGCAGTTTAATTGGTTCCGGTGATCGATCTGAAAAGATTCGAACTTACAACTTCCCGCAAGACCGCATCACTGACCACCGAATTGGTTATTCACGAAGCAACATTCCTGCCGCAATGAATGGCCAAATTTCTGACATCGTTGATCATTTGCAGGCTGCCGAACTAGAATTTTTGGCTGCAAACGCCTCGGAAAACAATTAATTCTATGCGCGAAACAGTTGAAACTTGGCTGAAAAAATCAGTCAAAAAACTTAAAGATGCTGAAATCGCTAGCGCACAACTTGATGTCGAATTAATCTTGGCGCATGTTTTAGGTGTTGAACGGACTTTTTTGCACGCAAATCCACAAAAGAAGCTTTCAAAAACTCTGGTTTTTCACGCTAATAACTTTTTGAATAAACGAATTAAACGAGTTCCGCTTGCTTATATTTTTCGAAAAAAAGATTTTTTTGGCCGAACTTTTTTTGTGAATGAAAATGTTCTAGTTCCTCGCCCTGAGACCGAAACGCTAATCGAAATTACACAAAAAATGCTTCAACCAAATGATGTTATTCTAGATGTCGGTACAGGTTCAGGGATTATCCCCATAACCTTAAAAGCTGAATGCGGTGAAAAAATTGAAGTTTTTGCGAGTGACATTTCTCTACAAGCTCTCGCTGTAGCAAATCTGAACGCAAAAAAGCTTTTAAACCAAAAAATCCCTCTTTTCGAAAGTAATTTATTAGAGAAAATCCCATCAGATATTCTTTCGAAAATTACAATTATTACCGCAAATTTGCCTTACGTTAATCGTGATTGGGTTGACTTTGAAAAGAACAACGAACTACATCATGAACCACAAATTGCGCTTTATGCTCGAAAAAACGGGTTAGAACTTATTTTTGAGCTACTATTCCAGGCGCAAGATTTGCCAAAATTAAGAAAAATTATTCTTGAGGCCGACCCGTGCCAATTTGAAGAGATTGAAAAATATGCGAACAGTTGCGGTTTCGTTAAATCGAAATCTGAAAACTACACAATCGTTTTAGATAAAAAATAATACTAGAGTAATAACCCTAGTATTATTTTTATTTTTGATATTCTTCAAGTATTACTGAAGTTGTTTTTTCTTGACCATTGCGAATGTATGTAATTTGAACTTTATCGCCAACATTCTTTTCACCAATCAAAGAACCTAAGCTGGTATTTTTTGAAACTTCTATCCCATCAATCTTAGTAATGACGTCACCCTCTTGAAGACCTGCTTGTTGCGCTGGGCTATCTGAAATTATAGCATTTCGACTACGAACGCGTGATTTAATTAAAGCACCTTTCGAAACAGTAAGTTTATATTCCTTTTGAATTTGTGGAGTCACCGCTACATAATTAGCGCCCAAATATGCACGTTTTGGAATTTCACCCCTGCTAATTGATTTAAGCATTCCTTTAACAGAAGAAATTGGAATTGCGAAACCGATTCCCTGACCGCTTGAAGCTACGGCGGTGTTAATTCCAATAACTTGACCCTGTGCATTTACTAATGGTCCACCAGAATTTCCCGTATTAATTGCGGCATCTGTTTGAATCATATCTGTTAACATCTCCTTATTTGAACCAGCGCCATCTGCAGCGACAACAGTTCGACCAACACCAGAAATAATTCCGCTCGTAACTGTGCCATCGTATTCACCAAGAGCATTACCAATCGCAATCACTTGTTGGCCAATATTTAGTTTTTTCGAATCACCTAGTTCAGCAGCTTTAAGACCTTTTGCGTTCGAAATTTTTAATATTGCAATATCATTCAAAGGATCAGTTGATACAACTTTTACGTTATCATAAGAGTTCCCATCGCTCGTAACAACTGAAATCTCAGAAGCTTTCGAAACAACATGCTTATTCGTTAAAATATATCCGTTTTCACTAACGATAATCCCTGTTCCAGCACTAGCCGTTTCAACCGATGAGCTAAAATATCTTAAAGACCTTTGGCTTTTTCCAACAATCGAAACTACGCTTTGCGAAACTCTGCTTGCAACTGATTCGATCGAATTTGAATCAGACTGTTTTGAAAAACTTGAATTCTCATTACTATTTGAAAAATTAATTGACGCACCTTGATTCATTTTTGATCCAAACATTGAAAATAACTGAAAGGCACCAATTGTACCAAAAACCAATGTAGTTAAGACAACCGCTATGATAATTTGGTTTTTTGAATTATTTTTCGTTTGCAGTTCTTTTGTTTGTAATTCGTTATCTGGTTTATTATCCATTTTTCCTCCTCATTTTCTAAATTAGCTTTTCGCAACTGGAATTGTTGAAAAGAATATTAACAGCGTTAAAATCAAAATTGTAGCAAAAATAATTTCCGGTAAAAGCTCTTTTATATCTTTCTTCTTCTCTTCTCCGCTGTCCAAAACATCAAAAGCAACAAAGCTCAAAACTGTTAAAATTATCGCAGCTTGTGGAATAATGAAGTTAAAATATGGCGTAAGAAGAATCCTATAGCCGATCACCAAAAAATTAAAAATCCATGCAAATTCAGCTAGAATCATCCCCCAAAATAAGCTTAAGATCTCAATATTTTTATTTACGCGAGAAGATAGAATATGACGAAGAGTAGCATACCCAAGCAAGAAAGCAGCCGCAAAAACTGGAATTTCGCCCCAAGCGTAAGTTATAGAATACAAGGCTGATAAACCGAAAAATACCGTTAATAATGCCTGAATCTTCATAGAGTTTTCAGATGAGTGCGGTTTAATTATTGTTAGCCAAAAAATATAAACTGCAAGCAAGAAACCTTGCGAAATTATATAATCAACACCCGTTGAAAACATTAAAATAACCAAACTTAACGAGAAAATTAAGTCTACAAGATTTGATTTTACGTTTGCAAGCCAAAATCTTGGTCGAACCGCAAAAGTTCGCCATTTGCTAATAAATACTAATAATATTGCAACCCATGGCGTTTTTGTAATGTAAATTGAAAGCCATATGGTTACCGCTAAAATAATATTTAGAAAAATATGCGCAATACTTCCCCAAAAAGAATTCTTTTTCGAAATTTTAATAAAATCCATACTTCTTTCATTATATCACACATTTCAAAAAATAACCATAATTGAAAAGCTTCAAAAAACGTGTTAAAATGGAAAAATGAAGAGTAATTTTTGGCAACGGCATCCTTGGGCAGCCGACACTTTTGGCATTTTTATTTTTATAGTTTGCGTAACTTTAGGAACTATTTTAATTAATACTTTTATTTTCCAAAGCTTTACGGTGGTAGGTTCAAGTATGGATCCTACCTTTGCCGACGGAGATAAAGTGATTATTAGCCGCCTTCAGTCAACCTGGGCAAACCTTACAAATACAAAATTCATACCAAAGCGTGGTGAAGTTATTGTTTTCGAAAATCCACAATATATTGAAGGAATGCGAGATCAATACATTATTAAACGCGTGATCGCCTTTGCTGGAGAAAAAGTTAAAGTTGAAAATGGTAAGTTAACAGTTTATAATAAAAATCATCCAAACGGCTTCAATCCGGATGACAATTTCAACCATGAACCAAAAAGTTATACAAGTCACGACGGTGAATGGACTGTTCCAGAAAATGAAATATTCGTTTCTGGCGATAACCGTGAAGGTAATAATTCTTATGATTCAAGGAGTGGTCTTGGTACAGTTCCCTTGTATAAAATCGTTGGCCCCGTCGCCTTTCGAATTTTCCCATTTAATAAAATTAGGAATTTCGAATATAAACAAGTTTAAAAATAATAAAAAAGCCGAGAACAAAATCTCGGTTTTTTATTTTGAAAGAATTTCTTCAAGTCTTTTAAGCTCTTCTTCGGTTTTAAATTTAATTACAATTTTGCCAGAACCACGCGCTGAAGTTTTAATATCTACTGGAGCGCTTAATCGTTTCGAAATATGCTGAACAGTTTTTTCGAAAGGATTGTTGTTCATTTTTTTAGGTTCAGGTTTTTTATCACCTTCATTCTGCTTCTTGTAATTTACCAAAAATTGTTCAATTTTACGAGAACTCCAATTTTCTTCAATAATCTTTGGAAGGATTTTCTCTATTGTTTTTTCATCAATTTTAAGTAGTGGTCGAGCTTGTCCTTCTTTTATTTTTCCCGCCAAAATGCAATCTTTTACGATTTTTGGAAGTTTTAACAATCGAAGAGTGTTCAGAATAGCACTTTCGCTCCTTCCACCAACCCTTTCGCCAATTTGTTTAGCTGTTAAATTAAATTGTTCACGAAGTTTCGCATATGCTTCAGCCGTTTCAAGAACATTCAAATTATCACGTTGAATGTTTTCAATCAAGCTAAGCTCTAATCGTTTCTGGTCTGAAAATTCACGAACTATTGCTGGAATTTTCTTCAAGCCGGCAATCTTCGAAGCACGATATCGCCTTTCGCCGGCAACAATCAAAAATTTTGAATCTTTTCGAACAACCACAATCGGCTGTAAAACACCGTGAATTTCAATAGAGCTAGCTAGCTCCTTAAGCTTTTCGTCGTTAAAATATTTACGAGGTTGCTCTGGATCTGGTGAAATATCACTTATTTTAATTTCTTTTAATTCACCATCAACCTGGCCCAAACCTAATTCTGAGTCAAGTTTTTCATCAACAAGCATTTCTGTAGGAATAAGAGAAGAAAAACCTCGGCCAAGACCTTTTTTCGCCATTATTTACCCCTTTCTATGCGTTGAATGACTTCTTTCGCAACAGCTTTATATGCACGCGAACCTTTACTAAATCTATCGTAAACACCAATTGGCACACCATGGCTTGGTGCTTCAGCTAGGCGAATATTTCGAGGGATCGCATTTGAAAAAATCTTGTCTGGAAAGAATTTTTTAATCTCTTCAAGAACCTGGTTTCCTAAAGTGGTTCTTGAATCAACCATTGTTGGTAGAACACCTAAAAGCTCAAGATTTGGGTTCATCCCCTTCTTTACGAGCTTCATACTTTCCAATAACTGTCCAAGACCCTCCATTGCGTAAAATTCAGCTTGAACAGGTAAAATTAGGTAATCACTAGCAATAAAGCCGTTAACTGTGAGCAAACTCAAGCTTGGTGGTGAATCTAAAATAACATAGTCAAAATCAGCTTCAACAGTTTTTAGCGCATCTTTCAATCGTGAAAAACGACCTTTAACTGACGCAAGCTCAACCTCGGCATTAGCTAGGACAGGTGTGCTAGGCGCAATGCTTAATTTCGAAAAATTAGTTTTAATAATAATATCTTTCAATTCTTTTTCGCCAGAAATTACATCTGCCATAGTAAATTCAAGCTCGTTTTTATCTATACCGAGACCACTAGTTGCATTTCCTTGCGGATCAAAGTCAACTAGAAGTGTTCGAAAACCACGCTTAGCAATATAGTAAGCTATATTAATAGCACTAGTAGTTTTACCAACCCCTCCCTTTTGATTGGTTATCGAAATTACCTTCATAATAATTACATTATATCATATTTTTTTAAAAAAAACCATAACCTTTAAAAAGAACGCCTTTTTAGACGCTCTTTTTTATATTATTTGATAGGCTCAACCATTACTGGAATATTATCAACATATCGCCTATTTGGTGAAAGACCTTGAATCTGTATATTTTTAGCACCCGTCACAATCCAAGCACTACCACCATCGAATAGCTGGACTTCAGAAAGTTCTTTTGGTGCAGGAGCATTGGCTGGTAGGCTTAGGATTTGCTTATTATTAGAAACCGAACTCGCCCAGAAATCAACGTGAATAAAGCCTTGACCTGTTGCGTTATTGATTATCATGTAGTTTCGAAAAGTGTCAAATTCTCGTGCAAGTCTTCCGGAAGCGAAAACATTTGAAGTATCAGCAGAAGTCATTCGAAATACAGAGTAAGCACCAAGATTATTATTTGGCAACGCTATACTTCCACCCCCATGAGAAAGCGAAAGAATACCATTATTTAAGCTTAGGGTTTGAGGTATACCAACTCCAGCAATGCCCTGAATACCTTGAATTCCTTGTTCACCCTTAGCTCCGGTGTCACCTTTTTCACCTTTGGCGCCTTGAGCACCTTGGATTCCTTGTTCACCTTGTTCACCCTTAGGACCGGTGTCACCCTTATCACCTTTTTCACCCTTCAAATCGGAATATGCAATAAGATTATTCCAGCTAGCTTCACCTTTGTATCGCCACTGAATATATAGTGCATCTTTGCGAATTTCAATTTCGCGACCATCTTGACCGTTGTTTCCTTTTTCACCTCGGTCACCTTTTTGGCCTTGGATTCCTTGTGCGCCTTGTTCTCCTTTTTCACCTCGGTCACCTTTTTGGCCTTGGATTCCTTGTGCGCCGTTTAACCCGTTTTTCCCGTCAATACCATTAACTCCGTTAGTACCATTCGAACCGTTTGAACCATTAACGCCATTCTTTCCATCGACACCGTTCTTGCCATCTTGTCCATTTTTTCCATCAGCTCCTTTTTCGCCCTTAAGACTAGCAACAGATGTAATATCTTGCCATTCGCCGTCCAAGAACTGATATTGAATTTTTCCATCTTGCTGACGAATACTAATTTGTCCAGGATTTACACCTTTAAATTGAAAATTCGAAGATCCGCGCCACCAAAATAGCAACACAATGATCAATAAAATAATCAAAGCAACGTTTGTAACCCTTAATGCCCGTTTAGAGGCATATTTACCTCTCTCCATAAAGTTCCTCTCTTTATTCCTACAATATTAATTACAACCATTTTAACACAAAGCACTACCTTTTTCAACTTATTTTACCCTTGATTTAAACTTAAAACTATGATAAAATAATAGAGATATTAAATTTAATGAGGATTTTATGAAAAAAGCAGTCATAAAAGTTGGCGGTAAACAATTTATCGTTAGCGAAAAAGAGACCCTTCTGGTGGACCTCCTCCCGCAAGGAACAAAAGAGCTCAAACTTGACGCTTTGATGCTTATTGATGGCGACAAAGTGGAAGTTGGAACTCCTTTTGTGAAAGGCGTGAAAGTTTCCGCTAAAGTTGTTGACGAACTTGTTAAGGGCGAAAAAATCCGTGTGATTCGCTACAAAGCTAAAAAACGCGTTCACAAAGAAAACGGACATCGTCAAAAATATACTAAAATCGAAATCACTTCGATCAAATAATAAAAAGGCGGCCAGCCATTATATTAAAATACTTCCCTACTCAGGAGGTATTTTTTTATTACTATTTTTAAAAATTGTGCGACATAAGCATTTTGAATTTTTTACCATTCATTAATCGTTCAAAAACAAAAATAAACCCCGATTTAACGAGGTTTATTTATTTTTTGAAACTATTTTTTCTCTACTTTTTCAGATTTTTTAGCTTCAGTTTTTGTTGCTTTGTGATCAACGATGTCGTTTGCTTTTGTTGCAAGACCTGCAGTCGCTTTTTTCATCTCTTCACGACTTCGGAACCAGTATGCTACAGCACCTGTGATTGCCATAATCGCAATTACCATCATTGCAGCTTCAGCAGGACCAGTGTGTGGAAGCTCTGTTGGAACTTCAGCACAGTTCGCATCGTTAGCTGAAAGATGTTGAAGACCAGGGATTTTACATTTATCGCTACAGTTTACATCATCTTTCTTCAAATTACCTTTTCCAGGAATTTCACAATATTCTTTTTTCTCTTGTGGTGTACAATCTTTTTGAACATTCACAACAGCCGTGTTCTCTTTTGAACCATTTTTTGTTGAGACTTGTGCACGGTTAACTAATTTATTCAATCCACAAACAAGTTTATCTCGATCTGCTGTTGCGGTGAACGTTACATAAGCATTTGAACCGGGAGCATAATTACCGATATTAATTCCAGAAGTTATAATATTATCTGAATTAATTTTTAGACCGTTTGGATTTGAACTGTTTTTCAAAACAGTTGAACCTTTTTCATAAGTTAAGTTGTTTGGCAAGAAGTCACGAACCATTACGTTTTCTTGTGCAACTTCACCATTGTTGTCATAACCGATTCGGTATTCAACTTTTTCGCCAGTTTTTACACTAACATCATTTTTCCATTCAGCTTCACCAATTTTTCGAACTTGTTTTGTAACTTTAAAGCTTGCTTGTTTTTGAGTTGTAACTTTAACTTTAAACAATACAGTTCCAGAATATTGGAAACATCCAGGAATTTTTCCATCCATTTGCTCGTAACCAAGTTTTGCACCAGTGTTATTTACGATACTATCTGGCAAAGCAAAACCATTTGATGGGTTTACGTTGTTGTAGTATTTTGCCGAGCCTGCTACGTAAGAAACTGTAAAGTTTTTACTTGCACTCTTGAACACTACTTGATCCCAAACAGTTGCCGGTTTAGAATTTGAAGCCGAAATTTGACCTTGAAGTGTAATTTCTTTTGCCGACTGATTTGGCACACTTGCTTTAGCAGTTACATTTTCAGCAACTAGTTTTAAGTTTGCTGCAGCATTGTTGTGAACATACATTCGAATAAAATATTCACCATCACTATCAACATCAACTACATCTTTCCATTGATTTGCTGCATCAGTGGTTTTTCTTGCAATAACAAAGTTTCTTTCATCGCCATAGTTTGGGTTATTTGTTATAGCATTGAATGTCACCCTATCTGCAGGTTTTTCGATAGTATAGGTTGCACGACTTGGTCCCCACGCCATTGCTGCGGTACCGCTTAAAACGGTAACCGCAACAGCTGCGAAGATTAAACTCAATCGTAAACCAATACTGTTTTTAAAAAACTTTTTGATTTTCATTTTTTTCCTTTTTTATTCTACTCGTCCAGTATTTACACCAGCTGAGCCATTTGTTCCTTCTTGTGCTTCAACTTGAGCTCCTCCATTATTATAGGTGCTTTCCCAAGTTTGACTTGTTGTGTCATTTGCCCAACCATCAGTCCTGTATTGAGGGGATACCTCTACATTACCTTGATCCGCAACAGTTTCATTGACTGAACCTACGCTTGGCTGGATATTTAAATCAGGTTGAGCTGCAGGAGCCTCATATGTATTTGGCACTTCCCGTATCTCATCTTGCTGATTGCCCTCGTTAGTATTAACTTCAAATTTTTGTCCGTCAACTTTAGCATCAGGATTTAAGTTTGGATTAACGTTAATGTCTTTCGTAGGGTCTTTAGCCTCTAACTCTTGTGGAGGTGTCTCTGGTGTTGGAGGTGTCTCCGGTGGAGTTTCCGGTGGAGTATTTGGAGGTGTCTCCGGTGGAGTTTCCGGTGGAGTGTTTGGAGGTGTCTCCGGTGGAGTTTCCGGTGTTGGTGGAGTGTTTGGAGCAGGTGGAGTATGGGTTTGTTCAAACGGAATTGTTGGAGTTGTCCATCCACTAGGAACATTCACTTGCTTCTTCATCATCAACTGCTTACATTGGTCACGGATCAAAATTTGTTGACCATTTTTCAATTGAACAACACGCGCTGTTCCACCAAACGCACCTTCAGAGTGAGCATAATTTTTATCACCATTCACAAAGATTGAGTAATAATCACCTTCCAAAGCTTCTTGACCAACAACTTTAGCGCCAGCCATATAGTTTGAATAAGCTTCGTTCAATTTTTGGAAAGCAGATTGATCGCCGTTTCGCGCAGCATCAACTAAATTGTCAACTTCGCCGTTCGACATTCCCAAATATTTTTGTGCCGCTTCAGAATCGTTAACGAAGAATTGTCCCATATATTCAATGTCATCTTCACTGTGCGATTCAATCATATTTTTCTGGAAGTCTTCATTTGAAAGTTCCGCTACACTTGTACCAATCGAATACTGATTCTCTTTTTGATCAACTTTATTGTAGTCGTTATTTTCTGAATCGTATTTTCCGTTATTAAAGTTCTTTTCTTGCTCTTGAGCATTGCTGCTATCAAAGCTTGCATGTTTGCTGAATTCAGTCGCAGAAACATCACTAAGTTCTGTCTTAGTTTTATTTTCTACTTTTGGTTCACTATTGTTAGTGCGAACCGACTCAGTAGCTTGGCGACCAACTCCGAATACAGTTATACCAAGACCAGCTAATGCACCAAGTTTTAAGATATTTTTACCAATTTTTTTCTTGAGTTTTTGGAATCTTCCAACTTTTTCTTCAGGATTGGTTTCCGTATCTTTGTTATTTTTAGCAGCCTCTCGCTCCTTATTGCCAACTTCAAAGCTAGTTTTTGCCATACGCTCTAACATTTCTTTATTTTCAGGTGTCATCTCGTCCTTACTAATAAAATCTGCGCGTATTGAACGGCGATAGTTAGCTAGTTCTGCGGCAGTCGCGCCATTCTCGAGCATTTCATTAAATTTCTTTTCATGATCATTTAATTCAACTAGCTCTGGTTTTTGATTGATATTAGTATCAACATTAACAGTAAGCTTGTTCTCCTGATCATTAGCATTATCAACAGCTTCAGGCTCTTGATCGTTGCTTTCTGGAGCACCATTTTCTTGATTGTCAGCTTTTGGAGCTTCCATTGCATTTTCCCAAATTGTATCAAGAACTTTTTGGCGATAGTCTTGGTTTTTTGTCTTTTCCCAGATAAAACGATCTTCAAGTTTATTTTTTAGACCGTCAAAATCTACGCCGTTCTTTGAAAAATCATTCGAAGCTTCAATCAACTGTTGTTGATATTTTTGTCGAGCTTCTTCGCTCTCAGCAGATTGAACTTGTTTAGCTAGAAGATTTAGCTTTCGAATCTCCGAACTAGCACCGCTAGCCTCTTGTAATTCTTCTTGTGAAAGTACTGAAGATTCATATGGCTGTTCATCGTCTATTTGATTTTCACCATTCTCCATCTTACGATAATGCTCGTCACGTTCAGCCATCTCGTTAAAAGCGGTTTGATCGCCTTTATAGATCGCATCACGAACAGCTTTCTCGTATCTTTTTGCACCCTTTGCAAGTTCTTCTTCGCGCTTTTTTGCAGCTTCAGCTTCAGCTTTAGCTTGGTTTTGCTGAGCTAACTCTTCTTGAAGAGTATCCCAAGCACCATAAGCTTCCTCGAAAGACTTACCTGTGTCAGGTGTAGAATTGAGATTATTCCCGTTCTTCATTTCTGTCCTTGTTTATTTTTAATTTATTTACTCCCGTATTTTACCACAAGCGTAATAAAAAGTCAACACTTTTTTAAAAAGAAAATCGATATTTCTACCGATTTTCTTTTTGCTAGATATTAAGCCGTGATTTTTCCAGAAATTGCCCGAATAATATTTGAGAAACGTTGCCCTGCTGGAACTTCTCGGCGAACAGATTTCATTGTGCTAATTTCTTGAACAAGTTGCTCTTGCGTTTTAAATTGATTTTCCCGCAAACTAAATTCGTTTTCGCGACCTTCATAAGTTTCGAAGTTTGCATCATAATCTTCGAAGTGTACAATATTCAAGTTTTGAATTTCATCATCTCGCAAGAAAAAACTACTGTTTTCACGATCGGCGTTTCGTTTAGCGCGCGCATAAATATCGTTCAAGTTCTCAAGAGCTTCATTTTTCGAACTCTCTTGTGTTTTTTCGATTTCTTTTTGCTGCTCGGAATTTAAGCTTTCGAAAGAATCGAATTTAAAATCTTGAAACTCTTCAAAACTATTCTCTCGTTCAAGAGATTTTTTATCCTGTTCGTTCGTACTATAATCGTTTATCTTAAAATTTTCCATTTTTGCCTTTTGATTTTTTATGTTTTTGTTTAAAAAATAACTTATGCTCGTATTATAGCATAAGTTATTTTGATTGTCAATATCTTGGTTAAGCTTTTTTGAGTGAAATTTTTACTTCAGAACCTTCAACTTTTACAGTTTGAGTAAAGTCAAGTTCATCTTCTGAAATTTCAACTTTTGTAGCCAAAACTTCTTTCGAAATTTCTTGTTCAAATTTTTTAAACGCGTCGAGAACTTCAGCGTTTTCAGATGTAAAGTTAAGTTCAATTCGATCATCAACGTTTAATCCAGCTTTCTTGCGAGTGGCCTGAATGTGGCGAATAATCTCACGCATCAGGCCTTCTGCACGAAGCTCAGGGGTTAGCTCAAAATCAAAACCAACCTCTTCACTACCATATTCAACAGCTTTAACGTTCAATTCTTCCATTAGAATTGGTGTAAAATCGAAAGTATCGGCATTTTTTGGAACTTTCACGCTAGCAAGCGGTTGACGAATTTTTACACCATTCTTTGCTCGAAGCGCGAGAGCTTCATTCACATAACCGCGAACTTCAGCCATTTTAGCAATCAAATCTTTGTCAATTTCACCAGCTTCTGGCCAATCTTTCAAATGAACTGAACCATCGTTAACCATTTTACTCCAAAGCTCTTCTGCCAAGAAAGGTACAAATGGCGCAAGAATCAACGCAAGATAGCTCAAAACATAGTGAAGCGTTTGATAAGCTTGAAGTTTATCGGCACCATTTTCACTCTTCCAAAAACGACGTCGTGAACGGCGCACAAACCAGTTCGAAGCATCATCGAGGAATGGTAAAACACCTTCAAGCGCACGTGGAATGTTATAAACGTCCATGTTTTCTGTAATTTCGTTTCGAAGCTCGTGAACGCGACTCACAATCCATTTATCAAGTGGATTTTCTAGATCTTTCGAAGGATCTTTGAGTTCGCCGTTAAATTCCCAACCGTCAACACTGGCATACATTGTGAAGAAATCATACATGTTCCAAATCATTGAAAGCTTGCGCGCAACGTCTGAAACATCCTTGTCGTGAAGTGCAAAATCTTCACCGTTCAAAAGTGGGCTAGTAAGCAACAAGAATCGCAAACTATCGGCAGAATATTGATCCATTAGTTCGTTTGGATCGGTATAGTTTCCAAGAGATTTACTCATCTTGCGGCCGTCGTTTCCAGCAACAACACCAGTTGTAATCACATTTTTGAAGGCATTCTTACCAAACAAAGCAGTGTTTACAGCGTGAACATAATAGAACCATGCACGAACCTGACCGATATACTCAACAATAAAGTCGCCCGGGAAATTCTTTTCGAATTTTTCTTTGTTTTCGAAAGGATAGTGGAACTGCGCAAATGGCATTGAGCCACTTTCGAACCAACAATCAAGCACTTTATCAATTCGAGTGTATTTTTCACCATCAATTTCGAAAGTAATTTCATCAACCCAAGGTCGGTGATAATCTTCAAGCTCAACACCACTCAATTCTTTAAGTTCAGCATAAGAACCAACCACGCGGATTTTACCGCTTTCAGATTTCCAAACCGGCATTGCAGTTGCCCAAAAACGATCGCGCGATAAGTTCCAATCTGGTGCAGCTTCAAGATTCTTTTCGAAACGACCATGCTTCAAGTGTGCTGGGAACCAATTGATATTTTCGTTTTGCTCAAGCATTAATTCTTTTTGACCTTGAATATCAAAGAACCAGCTTGGGTGTGCGCGATACATCAATCGGTGGCCTGTTCGTGGATTGTGTGGATATTCGTGGCGAATGTAATCAATTTTCCAAACCACGCCACGCTCTTTCAAGATTTTAGCAAGCGGCTTGTTGAATTCCCAAACATCATTACCAGCAAACTCACCGTTCAAATATTTACCATATTCATCTAGAACGTGGAAAACTGGAATTCCGTATTCTTTACCAAAGTTGAAGTCTTCTTCACCGTATGCTGGCGCCGAGTGAACAATTCCCGTTCCGCTTTCAAGAGAAACGTAATCTGCGCCCCAAACTTTATAAGCGTTCTCTTCACCTTCGCCAGAATATTTCGAATCTTCGAAAAGTGGTTCGTAGCTCAAGCCAACCAATTCTGAACCATCAATTAAATTAACAATTTCAAAAGGAATCGGTTGCTTTTTCTCATCAACAAAAACTTTTTCGAGCAAATCTTTTGCTAAAATATAGAATTCATCACCAACTTTAACTTTTGCATAGGTGAAATCTGGGTTAACAAATAGACCCATATTTGCCGGCAAAGTCCAAGGAGTTGTCGTCCAGGCAAGCATTGCAGTTTTATCTTTTGAGCCTTCTGTATCTTCGAAATCTTTCAACCAGAATTTCACAAAAACACTTGGGTCGGTCACAGTTTTATAGGCATCGTTGTCCATTGTGACTTCACTTTTCGAAAGTGGAGTTGCCCACGCCGTGTCATACATCAAAACACGTTCACCTTCATAAATCTTACCCTTTTCATAAAGAGTTTTAAATGCCCACCAAACACTTTCCATAAAGTTTTTATCCATTGTTTTGTAGGCATTTTTAAATTCAACCCAACGACCAATACGATCAATTGTGCTTTCCCAAAGCGCTGCATTTGAAACCATGCTTTCACGCGCAGTTGTAATATATTCGGCGAGCGAAATTTTTTCACCAACTTCGTGTCGAGAAGTGATACCGAGCTTTTTCTCAACAAAGTTTTCGGCTGGCAAACCGTGCGTATCCCAACCCCAACGGCGTTCAACTCGCTTACCTTTCATTGTTTGGTAACGTGGAACAGCATCTTTCACGATTGAGCTAAGAAGAGTTCCGTGGTGTGGCACACCAGTAATGAATGGAGGGCCGTCATAAAACACGAAAGCGTTATCTTCGCTACGGTTTTCAACTGATTGTTTAAAGGTATTTTCCGCTTTCCAGCGCGCCAAAATATCGGCTTCATATTCTTTTGCTCGTCTTCTTGAATTTGCTTGAAATTTCATTCTTCCTCCTTTTAAATTAAAAATCACCTCTTTTAGATTCGAGAACCAAGCAAGCTCGGCGATACCATCTCGATTCCAAAAGAAGTGATTCTTTTAGCCCTTAATTTTAGCTTTTACGGAGCTTTCCCGCCCAGTTCTAATCGGTTAACCCTTTCTTCTGGGAGCTTCGCGGTTGATAGCCGCTCATTTATCAAAATAAAACGCTTTTATAAGCTTATTTTATCAAAAATTAAAAATATTTTCAAGCTTTTGAGCGTTTTATTTAATGGTGTAATATTGAGATTTTTATTTTAGAAAACTATCCAATATAGCTTGTACGAAAGCACAGAAAGAATAATATATTCAATGATTAGAATAGTAATTCCTGCAAAACTACTAACTATTAAACCCGGGAACATTTCTCTGAATTTAAGCTTGTGGCCACTATCTTTTAGAATAGGTCTCATCATAGATTGCTTAATTAAAATATGTAAACCTAAAGCAATACAAATTATTACTATAGACGAGATTATATCCACAATAAGTTTTATGTCTTGCGTATAGTAATGATCATTCTGTAATGACACCCCAAATATTACAAGAAGAACACCAAAAGCAGAGAATGCATGTATTTTTAATAAATAAAAAGCAGCTTCAATAACTAAACCAACACGGAGAGAATCTAGAAAAGCACCTTTTTTACTATTCTTAAGTTCCTCATCTTCTGATAATTTATTTTTTATACGCTTGTTAGCAAAATAAACATATATTGCAAAAGCAATACCAACTGGAGATATTATCGCTAGTATACCTACTATAT
>ERZ773013.877-NODE-877-length-18693-cov-7.535412_pt1 | contig 18693 bp, 14 predicted proteins | sample MGYA00511670_ERZ773013 | MGnify/ENA primary metagenome ERZ773013 (study PRJEB29015, sample SAMEA2738120) | human oral metagenome | biome: human oral; feature: human-associated habitat; material: saliva | place: China | collected 2257 ... | reverse complement strand
AATATAATGATAAAAGCAATCCCAAATGCTTTTGCGGATGGGATAGAGGGTGTTGAAGTTCACCCAATGGTATTAACCATAAAGAGATAATATATTATTTCATACTATAATAATAGTGATGTAAAATATAATAGTTATGGAAGAACTTTTAGCAAATATTATTACGAGTTCAAGTAAATTGAATTTTGATTTACCAATTAATAAGTGTCGAGATATAAGTTGTCGAGATGAAAAATTACCAACACTCATTATTGGGTATGATTTGGCAAAGAAATACATTAATGGATTCAACATTTTGAAGAAATTTTATCCTGATCAGAATCTATATTGGACTTTTAAGCGTACAGAGCGTGGTGTGGACTATGAAAATGATTTAAAAGAATTTTACACGACAGTTATTACAGATTTTTGCGACAGAAACAAATACACTTTTATTGATTTCATTAAACTAAATTTTGAAACAGCTAAAAAATTAATAAAATTTGCTAAATCTGACGAAAAAAAATTAATTTTTAATGAGAATAATCGCTTCTTGTATGTTTATTGTGAGAAATATAGTACTGTCTTCGGATTTTCATTGTCGACAAGTAATTTTTTCGGGATAAGTCATAAAAAAATATTAAAATTATTTAATGGTAATGAAAATAATGAATTTATTTATGATTTTACAAACATTCCATATACAGTAAAGCATATTGTTGGAGAAAAAATTGATAAATATATGGTGCTTAATAAATATTTTGAAAAATAAACATATTTATTTAAAAGTTTATGTTATAACATATGGCAACAATGTTTATTGGTAAAAATATTCGTAGAAGGGTTGTAAAACCTATCAATAATTCTGTTAAACACAGAAATTATGTTGAAGAAACGAATAGTAATGAGGAGGAAGTTTCTACTACCCCTATTGTTGAAGAGATTGTAGATGACAATTCTAATAAAAAGGAAAATAAAAAACAAAAAAAGAGTAAAGATATGGTTGATGAAAATAAATTAACTCAGTTAGAGTTTATCGCAAATGGTGAAACACCAAATTCTAAAGTTAAAGTAGAAAAGGATAATAAAGGTCTTTATGAAAGAACAGAAAACAGTACTATTCTATTAACTGAAGACAATAAAATGCTTTTAAATGACTAAGATGAAAAAGAATGAGGACTTAGTAAAAAAATTCAACCTAAGTGAAGCCGTAAAACGTATTCAAAAGATTAATGAATATAGTTTTTACGATGCTACTATGGTTGAAGATGAGCAAGACCCTAACGATACGGGTGATGAAATGCCTCCTATGGATGAACCACAAGGGGGTGATATGGGCGGTGAAGAAAATCCAACGGGTGATGCGAATCCACCTATGAATGGGCCTCAGGATGGTGATATGGGTGGTGACTCAAATGCAATGGGTGATGAGATGCCACCTATGCCTGATGCACAAGGTTATGATTTTGGTGACGAACTTGGTGATGATATGGACGTTGAAGATGTTGAAATGGATACAGAACAACCTGGTGATGAAGTTGTTGATGTGGATGAATTAACTCAGTCTCAAGAAGCCACTGAATTTAAGGTTGATAATGTTGATGATAAGTTAAACAAGGTCCTTGACGTTATTTCTAAGTTTGAGGATGCAATTGCTGCTAATGATCAGAAGATTGAAGACCTTAAACATGAATTTGCCAAGAGAAACCCAACGGCTGAGGAAACACTTAATTTGCGTTCTTTGGCTTCTTATCCATTTTCTGAACGTCCTGATGAATATTGGAAAAAACAACAAGAGGAGCATCCAAATTATAATGTAATTAGTGATAATGATGTTTCTACCTCAGATGAACAGAAAGAATTTGAGATAAGAAAAAGTGATGTTGATAATTTTAATGAACGGGATATACTAAAGTCTCTTGGTGAGAATCATATAAAATTGAGTGATTTCTTACAGTTTTAAATTATATTATTTTAATAAATAAAGTTGTAGGTTAACTGCAACTTTTTTACATGTAAAATTGTTTTTGAGGGAAAAAAGTAGTATAATTCAAATGAATTAAATAAGGTAATCAATGCTACGAGCAATTAAATTAAGGTTATATCCAAATAAACAACAGGAACAAACGCTTCAAAAGGTGCTTGGTTGCTATCGTTTTGTGTATAATCATATGCTTGCTCGCAAACAAGAGGCCTATAAATCCGATAAAACAAATCTTGGATTAACGGAACTTTCAAAGTACTTTCATCATGAATTATTAAAGGATGAACAATATCAATGGTTGAAAGAACAAAATACAAAGGTGATGCAACAATCCATCAGACAAATGTTAACAGCCTACGATAAGTTCTTCAAAGAACATAAAGGATTCCCAAAATTCAAGGGAAAGAGGGATAAACAATCTGCCTTATTCCCAATTGATGCCATATCAAAGAAAAATACATTTGATACACATAAGATAACACTTACAACAAAATTGAAGAATATATCGTTCCGTTGTTCTGATTTGTACCATAAACGATTGCAGAAATATAAGGATAATATAAGGAGTGCAACCTTATCGAAAACCAAGAGTGGTTGTTATACCTTATCCATCCTTATTGAAATGAACGATAATGAGTTTGTTAAGTTTGGTAAGACAAATCGTGATGTCGGAATTGACCTTGGAGTTAAGGATTTTGTTATAATTTCTGATGGAGAAGTGTTTGAGAATAAGCGTTTCTTCAAGTCAGATGAACGGAAGCTGAAGAAACTTCAACGTCAATTATCGAAGAAACGTAAAGGTTTAAGTAACTTCAGTAAGCAATGTAAACGCATCGCAAAGACGTTTGAGACCATTACCAACAAGAAGGAAAATTACATCCATTCTGTGGTTAATTATTTGTTACGTAAATATGATACCATTTACATGGAAGACTTAAACACAAGCGGTATGCTGAAAAATCATAAACTTGCCAAGGCAATTCAGGAAGTTGGATTCTTTAAGTTTAAGGCAATATTACAGAACAAGGCCTTGCAAAATGATAAGAAAGTTATCTTAATTGGGCGATATTATCCCTCTTCAAAGACTTGTAGCAACTGTAGTTATATCCATAAGGGCTTGAAGTTGAAAGACCGTCATTGGCAATGTCCCAATTGTGGTTCTTATCACGATAGAGATTACAATGCAGCATTAAATATCCTTTACGAAGGCCGTAGAGTAAGTGTTGTATAATAAATAAAGAAATTAAGTAGGTATTCGTAGTACCGAATTAACGCTTGTGGACTATCCAACAATGAGACTACAGCATTGATTGTTACTTTCATTGTGGTAGGTTGAAGCAAGAAATGAAAATTAAATTAGATTTTTATATACGATATATTAGATATAATAACGATAATAAAAATTTTATGGGAAATTTTAATGGTAATGTAAACGGTAGTATTGTTGAAAACTCATTAGTTTCTAATGGTACGAACACACAGAAAAAGAATGATTTTGATGCTAAAAATTATTTAGACACAAAGTTGGAAAATGGGCAAAATGAACGAACAATTAAGATTAGAATTTTGCCTGTAAGTGGTGAAGATGGAAATTTTAGAATTGCAGTTAAGACTCACAATCTTAAAGTTAGTCCACGTATTGCAAAGAGTGGTTTTAAATCTTTCCTATGTATTAATGACCCACAAGTTCCTGATTACAATCCTTCGGTAAAATGCCCAATTTGCGAAAAGGCTCAGTATTATTTTGATGAGGCAAATAAGTGTTATCAGACGGATAAAGTAAAATCTAAGGCACTATTCAAGAAAGGCTGCTCTTTAAAGAGCAAGGTGACTTACATTGTTCGTGTTATTGAACGTGGGAAGGAAAACGAAGGCGTTAAATTTTGGAGATTTAACGAAAATACACAAGGTAAGGGTATTTATGATTCATTGATTGCTCTGTATAAGCAACGCAAGAGTGATATGGAAGAAGCGGGTGATCCGAATTATAATATTTTTGACCTTGACAATGGACGGGATATTATTCTTAACTTGAAGAGAACTGAACGTTCGGACGGTAAAGAGGGTGTTGCTGTGTTGATTACTGACCAATCACTTAACAAACCACTAACACAAGATATTGAACAAGGAAATGCTTGGATTAACGATGTAAAGAAATGGTATAATGCATACACAGTCAAATCGCGTGATTATCTTTCAATCATTGCTGATGATATGATTCCTTATTTTGATAAGAGTGTCGGAAAGTTTGTTGCGAAGACTGAGGATGATTTCTTGGAAGCAGAAAAGAGACGTAATGACGCAAAAAAGAATGCTGATATGATTACAGAAGCTGCTTCTGAGGTTTTAAATGAACAACGCCCAACAGCTTCTACTCAAACAGATATGCCAATTATTATGGATGGCGAAGAGGACGAGGTTGATTTGCCATTCTAATATGTAATGATAAATATAACATTTCATAATCTATACCATGTGGTAAGAAAACATGAAAAAACATAATGAAAATAACAAATAAAAATTAACTTATGCCACAACCAATTAAAAAAGGTCAAACAATTAAAAAAACTGGACTTGGTGCTTTTAAAGAAAAGATGGGTCTCAATGCAAAGGAAGGAGAACCTATTAAAGTGAGTAATGCGAATAAACCACAAGAATGGATTTTGATGCCAAAGTCATTTCAAGATGTTACTAAGTTGCCGGGTATTCCACAGTCAACAGTTATTAGTGTAATTGGACACAGTAACGTTGGTAAATCAACACTTATTAATCATGCAATCGTTAGTGCTCAGAAACAGGGTCTAATTCCTGTTATCATTGATACTGAAAATGCTTTCTCATTCCAATATGCAATGCAAATGGGATTTGAAGCTGAGCCAATTTATGGTGATGTAGAGATTGAAGATGTTAATCCGGATACAGGCGAAATTACAACACATGTTGAAAATAGAATTATCCAATGGGACGGTAATTTTTTGTATTATAATAATGCAATTCTTTGTGACCAATTTGGTGATTGGGATTATTCATCAGGAACTAAAACAAAAACAAAGAGAAAAACTGCCGTAATTGAGGATGTTGCAATGTGTATTAACACACTACTCGATGCACAAGAAAATGGAGATATTAATCAAGGATTTTTATTTGTGTGGGATAGTGTTGGCTCAGTTGGGTCATTTAAGGAATATAAAGCAGCAAAAATCTCAAATGCGATGTGGTCGGCAGCTGCAATTTCTCAAGCATTTAGTAGCATCGTAAATGATAGAATCCCTTCTTCAAGAAAGGTTACTTGTAAGTATTCAAATACTATGCTTTATATCAATAAGGTATGGATGGATAGTATGACAGTTTCTATTTCGTCTACCCCAATAATGCAAACAAAGGGTGGAAAATCGTTAAAGTATGCCACTCGTATGGAAATATTGATGGGTGGACAGTTGACAAGTGGTATTAAACGCCTGACAGCAACCTCTAAGGGTTTGAATTATGCATATGGTATTCAGACAAAGATTAAAATCTTGAAGAATCACCTTGATGCTCCACATAATGTTTGCTATGAGGGTCCGTTAGTTGCTTGCGATAAAGGATTCATTGGGGTTGATGACTTGGACAAGTATAAGAAGGAACACATAGCAGATATTCTTAAACAGTTAAATGAACTTGGCAAAGAAAATAACGTTACTGTTGATGTTGGTGATGTTGAGTTCAACGAAACTGAAGAAGATATGGACTAAATATAAAAAGTTGAGGCAAATGCCTCAGCTTTTTTTGTATTTATTATATAAAAATAGTAAAATAAGTTTGAGATGATATTTAATGAGCAAATAACTTGACAAAATTATTTTGAATATAACTTGAAAAAGAGTATAATATAGAAGATGGAACAACCAATACCGAAGAAAATTAAAGAGATTAAACCTAATGTTGGGATAAAACAATTCAACACTCTTCTTATTGATGGTTCTAATATATTGGAAGTTTGTTTAAGCGCGGATAATACATTATCTTCTAATGGCAAACCCATAGGTGGAGTATTTTCCTTCCTTTTACAGATAAAAATGTTGTTGCAGAAAGGGAATTTTAGATATGTCTACGTGATGTGGGATGGACAAGAATCTGGACAATTGCGTTATCAATTAAATAGTCAATATAAGGCTAATCGTGATAAGGATTTTGAAGAGAATGGTTTATCTCCATATATGCAAGCTGTGAATAGTAAGATAAAGTCAATGCAGAATTATTTCTTTAAACAAAAAGACCCAATCAAGATTGCCGAAAGGAAAAGGCATAAAGACCTTTTTTATTGGCAGAGAGACGTTGTTATGGAGTGCTTAGAGGAATTGTTCATTAGACAATGTTTGTGTGATTATACGGAAGCTGACGACTTTATTGGGTATTATGTGGCACATAAGAAGCCTAACGAGCGTATCGTTATTGTATCTAATGACCGAGATTTAACCCAATTAATTTCTGATGATGTAATTGTGTATGTGCAATCATTGAAAAAGTTTATTAACACGAAAAATCATACGGATGTAATGGGGTATAATTATCAGAATGTTGTTCTTAAAAAGATGATTTGTGGGGATGCATCTGATAACATTAAAGGAATAAAGGGTGTCGGAGAAAAAACACTATTTGATAATTTCTCAGAGTTCAAAACACGTAAGATTGAATTGGAAGAAGTTGTTAATAGGGCACGACAAATAAATGAAGTTCGCAAAGAAAATAAAAAGAAGCCTTTAAAGTGGGCTGAAAATATTGTGAATAGAATTACAGACGGTGTTCAGGGTGATATGATTTATGAAATAAATCGAAAGATAATTGATTTAAGGAATCCTTTAATGACTGATGAGGCAAAGGAACTAATGGATACAATAATGTATGCACCAATTGACCCTGAAGGACGAAGTTTGGAGAATTTGTATAATATTATTTTGAAATATGATATTGATAAACTAAAAGATACAACAACCTTTGGTAATTTTTTCAATGAGTATCTGAATGTTATGGAAAACGAGAAAAAAAATATCCAATATTGATTTGTTTTTTGAAGCTTTTCGTAGTATATTAAGAATAGAATAGATAATTAATTGATTTGTTAAACATTTAAATGAATTTCGTAATGAGTGAAATTTTAAAGAAAGAAAAAGAAGTAAAGGTGATTGACAACACACAATGGAAGGAACGACATCAGTTTGTGCTTTCTGCAAATGGTAACATTATTTGTCAGCGCTATTTTAAAGTTAATGGGTTTAATCCTAAGTCTCTGAATTCAGAGGAGTTGTATTACACAATTCGCGACATTGTGCATATGATTAAGGATGATCTCAAGTCTAAAAGTCGCATTTACACGGCCATTACAATGGGCAAGAGTACGAAGCTTACAGGTTTCTATAATGGTGAGAAACTTAGTAATCACGATGCAGCACTTGTGTTTCAAGATGATGTTCGAGGTGAAGTTGCTTTGTCAAATGGTATTGTGCTCAATAAGACATACATCGATTATGATGTTGAAGAAGAGGTTGATGATTCACCTTTTACCCTAAAATTCAGCTATCTTTTTGATGATAAAGCCGTGTATGAGGAAGTTTGGGATGGTACTGTGTACCCAAAGTATGTGCGTAATTGTATTGACCTTTCAAATTCAAACGCATCTTATAAGAATGTAGACCATATGCGTATGACGTTTAGTCAGCAAATGACAAAAAGCCTTAACAGTGGGCGTCCTGACCTTATTTACAACATCATTAAGCTGTTTTGTGACACCCTTAGTAATGATGTTGATGATGATGGAAACTCAATCGATAAGGGGTACACTACGAGTGTAAAATATGGTAATAAGAAGTATTATTACACAAACTATCCTATTGATTTCGTGAAGGGATGGGCAGCTGCAGTTCGTCAGAAGACTAATGCATATAATCGTTGGTCTGACCGACACCTTTCTCAATCAAAGTTTGATTACGTTAATCGTCATATGTAATCAATTAAGGTGTCAACAAATTTGTTGGCACCTTTTATTTTTCAATAAACAATATAAAACAAATATTTAAAATAATAAGTAAATAATGGCAAAAAAAGTGGTAAAAGTGGCTAATGATGCCACAAAGATTGACTTGGGTTATCTTGGTATTGATTTTCAACACAAGTTGGTTAAGTTGTTTTTTGAGGATTCTACATTCTTTACAATGATTAACCCAATTGTTGACCAAAATATGTTCACGGAGGATGTTTTGAGACGTATTGTTGGCTTTATGAAAGACCGCTACAACGAAAGTGGGGTTGCACCAACATATGTAGATATGGATTTGTATATCCGTGTCCACGTGCATGATGCTATCACTTTGGACACCATTTTGTCTACACTCCAAGTTTTGCGTGAGATTGATTTGGTTGGTCAAGACATTGTTAAATCAGAAGCTGATAAGTTTTTTAAACAACAAAATTTGACCAAGGCAATCAATAAATCAATTGAAATTGTTAAAGAAGGTAATGTTTCTAAGTATTACGATATTGAGGACTTGATTAGAAGTGCACTTGATACTAATGTTAGTCTCGATATGGGATATAATCCTATGGACGGAATTGATGAGGCACTTGAAGAAAATTATCGTAAGGTAATACCCACAGGTTTTTCTCGTTTGGATAAGGCTTTGTATGGTGGCCTTGGAATGGGTGAATTGGGTGTTATTATTGCACCTTCAGGCGTTGGTAAATCATCCGCAACGACAGGGTTCGCTGCTTCTGCGGCAACTTATAAATGTAAGGACAATGATTATCGCGGATTTAAGGTTCTTCATATTCATTTTGAGGATGAAGATGTTAATATTAAGCGCAAATATTATGGTTGGCTTACAGGTGTTGATGCAATTGATTTGTCAAAACCTGAGTTTAAAGAAAATGTTAAATCTCGCCTTAAAAATGAATTGTTTGAGGAAGCACAAATGATTAAGGAAAATTTGTGGTGCTTCCATCTTCCGAGTGGTGAAGTTACTGTTGGACGAATTGAACAAATTGTTAAGCAAGGTATCGCACGAGGTTTTAAACCTGACTTGATTATCATTGACTATTTTGAATGCTTGGAATATGACAGTGCTGATAAAACTGATAGTGAATGGTCTAAGGAAGGTCGTACCATGCGTAAACTTGAGGCATTGGCACATAAATATGAAGTAGGACTTTGGGTTCCTATTCAGGGTACAAAGGATTCTTTTGATAAGGAGATTCTTGGTTTGAGTTCTGGTGGTGGTTCTGTGAAAAAGATTCAAATTGGACACGTAATTATCACTTTGGCAAGAACACAAGAGCAGAAAAAGAACCATCGTGTAACAATTTCATTGGAGAAGTTCCGCGCAGGACGTATGGATGATTCTGTTATGCCTAATGTCAAATTTAACAATGGTACGTGTCGTTTTGAAATCGATGAAGATGAAGACCAAGCACTTGATTTTATTGCACAACAAGAAGATATTCAGATGCAACGCACAAGAGAAAAGATTGCTAATAGTATAATGAAAAGTCGTCAAAAACGCTAACTAAATATCTTATTTAACTGTTTTTATCTCATAAAAAAAATATATTTTTTTTTATGCTGATACACAGTGATTTATGTGGTTATGACAATTTTATTGTGTTTTTTTCTAAAAAACTTGCATACTTATTAATGTCAAAATAAAATAATAAAAATAATTTATAATGTTTCAAGTATTAAAGAGAGACAAAAAAACAAAAGAAGTTTTCCAAGAAAACAAGGTGCGCAAGGCAATCGAAAGTGCTTATCGTTCTATTGGAAAGGAATTAGATGAAGATGTACTTAAATGCGTGTTTGAACGTTTGGGCGTTAATAAACTTAATGAAGATGTTGGTCTAAACGTGGAAGACATCCAAGATAGTATTGAGAAGTGTTTGTTTGAAAATGATGTTGAAGTGGCAATCGCATTTCATGACTATCGTCTAACTCACAAACTTATTCGAGATGAAAGAAAGGGTCTTGCAAGAGAGTTTGCGAAGAAACTGATGGCTGAGAATGTAGAAAATCAGAATGCTAATCTTGATGAGTATTCATTTAGTGGAAGAATGGCTGAGGCAAGTAATGTATATAAGAAGGATTTTGCTCTTAATAACTGCGTATCAAAACAAACTAAGAGAAATCACCTCAACAATGAAAGTTATGTACATGACCTCGACAACTATGCAAGTGGAGAACACAACTGTTTAAGTTTACCGTTGGATGACCTTTTGGCAAACGGTGCTAAGGTTGGTCAAACAGATATTCGTCCTGCTGCAAGTATCAATTCAGCAATGCAATTGACGGCCGTATATTTTCAGATTCAATCACAAGAACAATTTGGTGGCATAAGTGCAACACATGTGGATTGGACAATGGTTCCTTATGTACGTAAATCATTCTTTAAACATTATGTACTAAATTACATAAAGGGTCAAGAGGATTTTGATTCTCTATCTGTTATTTCAATGAATAATGATGAAATTGATGAATGGGTAGATAAACATAAAGAAGACTTTTTAAAGAAATTTAATCTAACAACAGAAGATTTTAGATTTGATAACTTTGATAAACTTGATAAGCATTTAGCCAATGCTGCTTTGTTTGATACAAGAATTGAGTTAATGCAAGCTGTTGAGGCTTTGATACACAACTTGAATACTCTTCAAAGTCGCCCAGGTTCACAATTGCCATTTAGTTCATTGAATTACGGATCTTGCACACTACCTGAAGGACAAATGGTAATTGAAGCATTACTTGATGGTTCTATTAGAGGAACGGGTAAACATCATCTCACCCCAATTTTCCCTTGTGGAATTTTCCAATTAGGTAAGGGGATTAATAGAAAGCCAGGCGATCCAAACTATTATTTATTCCGAAAGGCACTTCAGTCTACGGCAAAGCGAATCTATCCTAACTATGCTAATATTGATTGGAGTGGTAATAAGGGGTATGATAAGAATGACCCGCGAACATACTTCTCTACAATGGGTTGCCGTACAGCAAATGGTTATGATATTAATGGTTTTGGCCAATTGAAAGATGGTCGAGGAAACATTTGCCCACAGACAATTATTTTACCCACACTTGCAATGGAAGTCTTGGAAGAATCTGAGCTTGAAGATTTGAGAAAAGGTGTCATTTCAGGTGATAAAGAAAAGAAGTTGGATAAGTTTATGAGATTGCTTTCTCGTAAAATTGACCAAACAAAGGATTCTCTTATTGACAGATTTGAATGGATTGCGTCACAGAATCCTAAGAGTGCACCATTTATGTGGAAAAACGGAACGATGAAGGGTTACATTCCTGAGGAGGGTATTCGTTCTGCACTTAAACATGGTACATTAGCCGTAGGGCAACTTGGCTTGGCTGAATGTCTTCAAATTCTTATTGGTAAGACTCATACAACCGAAGAGGGTATGGAAGTTGCAAAACGAATTGAAAGATTGTTCAAAAAGAAATGTTCTGAATTTAAGGAAGAATACAAATTGAATTTTGGCGTATATTATACGCCCGCTGAAAATCTTTGTTTTACAGCAATGAAAAAATTCAAAGGTAAATATGGTGTAATTCCAAAGGTATCTGATAGAGAATATTTTACAAATTCAATTCATGTACCTGTTTGGGAAGAAATGACACCATTCCAAAAGGTTGATATTGAAAGTCAATTAACAGGTTATTCTTCTTCGGGCTGTATTACTTATGTTGAAGTGGATTCAAAGGTGCGAAGCAACATTGATGCTTTAGAGGAAATGGTTAATTACATGATGGATAAGGATATTCCTTATGCTGCTATTAATTTCCCGATTGACAATTGTAAAGAATGTGGCTATTCGGGCGATATGGAAGGTGATACGTGTCCTGTATGTGGAAGTGATAACATTGAGCACCTTGGTCGTGTAACAGGCTATCTAAGCTCAGATGTGCGTCGATTCAACGAAGGTAAGCAGAATGAATTTAAAGATAGAACGAAACATGAAGAACACATTTTAGTATAATTAAAAAAACGGCAGATAAAGTGAAATATAGTGGTATTATTAATTGTACTATTGTTGACGGAGAAGGATTCCGCGTCGCATTATATGTTAGTGGGTGTAAACATAAATGTGAAGGTTGTCACAATGTTAAGACGTGGGCTTTTGATGCCGGTAAGGAATTTACACAAGAAGTTGAAGATATTTTATTTGACCGATTGTCTAAACCTTATATTAAGGGTTTAACACTTACAGGTGGAGACCCATTATTTAGTGCAGATGAAATGTTAGGAGTTGTAAAGAGATTTAGAGAAAAATTCGGAAATACGAAAGACATATGGCTCTATACAGGTTTTACGATGGACGAAATAAAGAATCTTGATGAAGCTCAAAAGGAACTTGTCAATCTGTGTGATTATATTGTTGATGGTAAATTTATTCTCTCAAAGAGAAATGTAGCCCTCTCATTTAGAGGTTCAGAAAACCAAATTATATGGAAGAAGACGTCTGATGGAGAGTTTGAAGAGAGTGAATTGAATTGATATTAAAAGTAATAAATCCTATATTTATCTTAAAGATAGATATAGGATTTTTTTATGGCTAAGACCCAATATTATGGAATAAAATTTCCAATTCAGATAGTATCAGAAACGGGTAAATGTTTAGACTTAAACACAACAAAAGCTGAGATGGTTAAGAGTGAGTTAATGCACGTTTTATTTACACCAATTGGTCAGAGGTTAAGACGACCAACATTTGGCACTAATTTAATTCAATTTTTGTTTAACCCAAACGAGAATGAAACATTTAGTGATGTAATGTTGACTTTAAAACAAACAGTAAAAAAATGGGTGCCTGATTGTTCATTAGAGGATATTATAATAGTTGAAACAGACAATGGCTTAGGGTTAAATGCTCAAATACGCTATTCTGTAATGGAGGATGATGGTTCTACAAGTTTATATGAGATACATACACCTTTATAAAATAGAAAAATAAATAAAAAATGGCTGAAAATAAAATTAGTTATGTCGCAAGAAATTACGACGATTATAAAAATGAAATTAGAGAATTAACACGTAAATATTACCCTGATGTTTTTGCTTCTTTGAATGATTCTTCAATTGGTGAGTGGCTTATTGAGTTGGTTTCAGATGTTGGTGATAATCTATCTTTCCATACTGATAGAGTGTTTCAAGAGACTAATATTGAAAGTGCTAAAGAAATGGCATCTTTGGTTGCGTTGGCACGAAGTAATGGATTAAGAATACCCGGGCAAAAAGCAGCAATTGTTGAAGTTGAATTAACTTGTGAAATACCTGTGAATGACACAGGTGATAATAGTGATGGCCGTTTATCTACTCCTGATGAAGACTATTGCCCATATATTAGACGTGGCACTTTGTTTTCAACAGGTTCTGTTACGTTTGAATTGGATGAGGATGTTGATTTTAAAGAACAGTTTAATCGTGATGGTTATTCTAATAGAGAAATTATAACAAATAGAAATTCTAACGGTAATATTGAGAATTACACGTATAAAAAACTTGCGATTGCCGTAGCAGCACAGAGCAAAATATATAAAATGGTTGTTCAATCTTCTGATATTGAACCATTTATGTCAATTACTCTTTCTGATAAGAATGTTCTTAATGTTGAAAGCATTATTGTGCGTCAAGGTGAAAATATTACATCTGATCCAACACTTGCTGAGTTTTATGTCGATAAGGAAACATATTATGATTATAGTGGAAAACCAATTCAACGTTATTTTGAGGTTGATAATTTAATTGATCAATACCGATTTGGATATGCGGTAGAAGAGTATGATGGTGGCTATCCAAATGAAAAAGATGAGTTAGTTAATTATCGTCATTATTATAATCCTGTTTGGGAAGTAGTAGATGCTACAGAAATCATTACCCAAGAGATTTCTAATAACTCTAAAAAAATTAAGAAAGGTGAAAACCCTGATTACGACATTGAATCTTCTGAAATTAGTAAATTATACCCAATGAGAGTTGCGGTTAAAGGTCGTTGGAAAAGATTGAAAAACAAATTCACAACTGAATATACTAATGACTATCGTTTAAAGATTACATTTGGTGCAGGCATACGTAATCAGTATGGTAACATTCCTGATAATGCAAAAGAATTTACACAATATATGATGTCCAAGATGTATGCTAACGATTATATGGGTGCATTGCCTGAAACAGGGTCAACTCTTTATGTGCTTTATCGTGTTGGTGGTGGTGAGATTAGTAATATTGCAGAACATACATTAAATAACATTATTTCAATTAACTATAATATTGACGGAAATTGTGATGATCGTATGGATGCTGCCAAAAAACGTGCAGTTAAAGATAGCATTAAAGTAACTAATCCAACTGTTTCATATGGGGGTAAAGACCTTCCAAATGCTGATGAAATTAAGCATTTTATTAAATATAATAATGGAGAACAAAATAGATGTGTAACACTTAACGATTATTATTCTCGATTAACTAAAATCCCTGCTAAATATGGTTTACCTTTCCGTATGGGTATTATTGAGGAGAACAATAAAATCGCAATTTATACATTAGGGCTTGATAGTAATGGTAAATTAACAAACATATTAAGTGAGACAGTAGCTGAGAATATGAAAGAATATCTATCTAAGTATAAGATGGTAAATGATTTTGTTGAGATTAAGTCGGGTAAAGTTATCAACGTTGGATTTAGAGTTACTGTTTATATTGATAAAACTTATGATAAATCAGAAGTCGTACAAAGAATCATTAGAAAAATTAGTGATTATATGGACGTACGTAGACATCAAATGGGTGAAGATATATATCTTGGAGACCTTCAAAAAGAAATAACAAAATTGGATGGTGTTATTCAATTTGTTGATATGTTATGTGAGAACAAATATGGTGAAGGTTATTCAGAAGATATTAGTACACAAGAATTTATAGATCCAAATGATCCATGTTATCTTGAGGATGGCAATATTACCAAAACGGATGTTAATTTAATTGACTTAAAGGCGAGTGATTTTATCTTGTTCTCAGAAGCAAATGCAATGCACGAGATAAAATACAAAGAAAAAGATATTATAGTAGTAACAAAAGTTAGATAATGAATAGACACGAAATAAGAACAAGTGCAACAGATTCTGTAAAAGGTTTACCGTCAACTCATAAGGTTGACGTTAATCTTAAACAGACAACTAAGGCAATACCTTTTCCAAATGTTAGTTCAACATTAAGCCAAAGGAGTGTATATGAAGAAGAGCGTCAAGCGGGCAATAAATTCCGTTTGATTCTAACTGTTGTGCCTTATTGTACTAATGTGTTATTTAATGCGTTAACAGAAATTGTAAAAAATGAGGGATCTAATGAAACTATTGTTGTAACTGACAAAACAAACAGAAAAGATATAAAAGACCCAAAATACACTATAAACATCGATAAGGTAATAGGATTAAATAATCCTGACCGTATCCAAATGATTTCAAATACTGAATATTCAAGTAAAGAACATGGTGGATATGAGTATCATCCTGGGTATGATTTCTTTGATAATCACTTACTTAGGAACACATCGTTTAAAGTTGTTAATCCATTAAAAGAAAAACCAACAGAACAAGAGAAAGAAGTGTTTAATACATTATCTGATTATATGAGGGATAGAAATGGTAATTATAAAAAAGTTTCTAAACGTCAGTCACTTGAGTCAATTAAGACGCAGGAATTTAAATATGAAAAACATTTATACTTGCACGATGATATATTATCTATTGATGAAAGCATAAACCAAAATTTGTATGAAGATAATGGGTGGTGGGGGTTTACAAATAACACAACAATTGACCCACAAAAAATAGAAGATAGAAAATGGAATAGCATGGATATTGGTAAAGCCTTAAATAATCATAAGGCTTGTGAGTTCATAGACATGTATCCTGATAGAAGTTTATATTCTTTTGCCCCAAAATATAACAAATATACCCACGAAAATGAGAATAATTGGAATGTTGTGCTAACATATCCATATAAAAATATCTATGAACATCCAATATGTCTTGGTGGCTCTTCTTATATTAAACGCTCCATCAATTCTTTTGGTGATTATGTTGATGAAACTATAAGTGAGGGTAATAGATGGATGGGTTTAAAAATTGTCACTGCTCAGTTAGGCTCAGGTAGAATTGGTGGAAATAGCATTATTTTCCGTACATATACCAAACATGGTCTAAAACAAGGTGATATGTTCTATTTGTATTATACAAATCCATATAATGACAAATATTGTGGAGATGATCGTCATGAACTTAAAACATATGGTGAATGTGATAAGTTTGGGGAAAATACATTGAATGGAACTGAAGTGTATTATGAGTCAGAAATATATCATAAGGTAACGAATGTTGGTGATATGAGTAGAAATAACGATGAGTATTATTTCTATACATCAGATGTGTCATTATTAAAAGAAATTTATAAATCATATGTTGTTTTTGTTGCAAAAACTATTAAGGATAAACCAACAGCATCTTATGAAGAGTTGTGTAAATTAATACCATTTTATGACTTAATGTACGATAAGAAGGGTAAACCGATAGATGACCAAAAAGACATTTATGATGAAAACCATGTGTTGAAAACTGAGTTACTTAATAAACTTTTGAGATATACAAATTTCAGAGTGCGCCGTTGTGTTAATGGAGTAAAATCAACTTATTATATAAGACAATTTAGGCAAATACCAAATTTGAATAGTGCACAAAGAGAAATGACTGAGGAAGAAACTACGCACAAAGCAAAGTTTAATGGTAAATTTGATGCGTATGTTAAAGAAAATGCAATGGATTCTGTTAATTTTAATTACCAAAAAACTTTTAGTAATGAAACATATCAGTTAGGTTTTGCTTCGAGTATATATAACGATAATGTGGCACAAATTACATTTACTGATGGGATTAATGTTAAAGGCTTAACTGATAATTTAGGGAGACCGTTGTCAGAAATATATTATACGTTTGTAAAGAACAATGCAGGCCACGAAGTTTGGTATAATAAAGACAAACCTTTATATAGTAATAAGAAATTGAAAGATTTAGATCAAACTGAACAAGAGGGCTTTAAAAAAACATATGGGGTTGATTACAATGGTTATAAGATTGAGTTTTCACATTGCTTTGGTAAAGTGACGAGTGGTTTTGAAATGTACATCGGTGCATTAGACACAGAAGAAACAACCGCACCAATTAGTTATTGGAAGAAATTATCGTCAGTTCATCACATTACAAATGTTGTTAATGAATTTAGCAATAGGAATGCTAAAATAAGTAAAGATCGTGATAGTCTAAATTTAGATGATGATATTAAGTGGCGTAACACTTATTTTAATGGTGATTTAGTTGAATATAATCCTGTTGATTTTAAAGAAAAATTAATCAGTAGAGTAATGCATCGTTTTAATACTGCACAGAGAGAAACGATCGAGAACGAACATTATTCTCAATACCAATATCATGAGATATTTCAAGATGATTATGATAAAATTAGAACTGTTGGAGATAAACAGATATTATTTGAAGTTAAAGAATATACAGCAGTTTATGGTATAAAGAATAAGTTTGAGGATACAAAGCTCACTGTAGATTACGGAACAATTACAAGGCCTGAGGGGTACTATTACCAAGCACATTATCCTATTAAGATTAGAGAATATACAAGGGTGTTACAAGGCTCTCATTACTCTTTAAGAATAAGAAGGGTAAAGCCTATTCAGGAAGATGGGATATTGATACAAGTAACAACTTTAATTGCTCATGGGCTTAATGTAAACGATATTATTTTCATTTGTGATGATGAATCAGACAAAAGATATGTTACAAGATGTGTAAGAGTAATTGATCAAATAAATTTCTTAATGTCTCCAAACTATGAAGAATATATCGAAAATGCAACTGACTTTGAAGATAAAGAAGTTATTAGTAATATAAATTATGATTTAAATAATAAAAATCATTATAAAGAAAAGTTTAGTTGGCTTCAACTTTGTGATATTCTTAATGGTAAGTTCGGTGATGATATAACATACCCATCTTTAATTCTTAGAAGAAAGAATAGTGATATTCCTGATTATGCAACATATATTGGTGGTAATCGTTATTTATGGCGAGATTTGGTTAATATTGGTGATAGTCGTTCAAGGGAATTAAATGATTTTATATTTGCAAATGGACATTTCTATGTTACACAAAGTATTAATTTTTACTTAAAACGTCAAGACCCATTTTCTACAAATGGCTTATATTTTAATGGTGATGATAGATATCCTGCATTTCCTAATGACCCGGCGGGCATTAAACAACCTGAAAATAATTACTTAACAAAAGATACAACAGTACCATGTTAAAATTTAAAGTTACAAATAGTAAAATGGGTGTTGACCTTAAAAGATTAGACATAATAAAGATTGAGCGACAAGATGGCGCATCAATTGATGTGCCTGATGGAGATTTTGGCTCTGTCATAAATCATTCAGATGATGTTACGTTTAAGTTTTGGGTTAAAGATTTATACACGGTACAAGATGGAAGTCATTTAACAAGTATCACAGAAGTTGTAATTAATAATGATAACATTGAACACCCTGAATTGTTTAAAAAAGTAAACCATATACAGGATGTCATTGTTACGTCCGCATGTAAAGCTAATAACTTCTTCACAATTAATGTAAAAAAA
>ERZ773013.876-NODE-876-length-18696-cov-12.028486_pt1 | contig 18696 bp, 20 predicted proteins | sample MGYA00511670_ERZ773013 | MGnify/ENA primary metagenome ERZ773013 (study PRJEB29015, sample SAMEA2738120) | human oral metagenome | biome: human oral; feature: human-associated habitat; material: saliva | place: China | collected 2257 ... | reverse complement strand
TGAAATCAACCCAGAAATCAACGAAGCACTTGTCGTTGAATTCTACAACAAAATGTTGTAATATCTTTTTAACTATGACAGGCTGGAAAGCCTTTAATCAAAGCACTTTAGGTATTTTCCCTAGAGTGCTTTGTTTCTTTTTACTACCCTTTTAGTTACCTATGACTAATTTTTGTATAGTAAGAGGGTGTACCTTTTCAGGTTCACCCTGTATTTTACTGTATTTATAAATTGCTGATTGCCGTTTCAAAGATTGAGACGGCTTTTTTTGCGCCTTCTTTTGTAGCGTGAACGTATGTATTTAATGTCATTGTTATATTAGAGTGGCCTAGTCGATATTGAAGATCTTTAGCCTCTATTCCAGCGTAAAGCATAATAGTAGCATGGGTATGACGGAAACCATGAAAACTTATGTCGGGTACCCCAGCGCTCTTAAAATGCCCCTGGAGTCTCTTTCTCAATAAGCATGCGTAAGCGTATTTGGTAGTAAAAGGTGTAAACACTATATTTTCAGAAGTTCCCAGTTTCCACCATTCCAATTGTTGGCGCTTTTTGTACTGCTTTAAAAGTGAGATAGTCGCTGGATCTATTTCAATATCTCTTAGCCCAGCTTTTGATTTAGGGGTATTTGTTTCTTGATATCTGTTCAAAGTCTTAGATATGCTGATCGTACCTGTTTTTAGGTTTATATCAGACCATTCAAGGGCTAGAGCTTCCCCAATACGGCAACCAGTGGCCAGCAAAGTTTTATAAAGAACGTAATCAAAAAGATTTTCATATAAATTTAGATCCAAACTATCAAGATAGGCTAGAAATTTCTTTAATTCTTGATTGCTAAAAAATCTAATCTTTTGTTCTTTTGCTTGTTGCTTACGTGGAATAATAACATCGCGGGCTGGATTGTGCTGGATCACTTGCATAGTAACCCCATATTGAAGTATACGGCGGTTAATATTGTTTAGAAAACTATAATTTGCGTATGCTCCCTTCTCCCCTCTATTCGCTCTATCTGCCCATTTATTTACTTGTTGTTGAATAATAGGGGTAGTTAGGCTATTTAGTTTATAATCGCCAAAAACGGGCAAAATATGCAGTCTTACAATACCTTCCATAGATTGTTGGGAGTTTGGTTTGATTGTGTTTTTATAACTCTCCCACCATAGAGCAACTAACTCTCTATAAGTAGTGATCGTTGGTTTATTTTTAGCACAATATCCATTGTTGGCAAAGGTATTAATAGCTTCCCTAGCCTTGATTTTGACTGCCGTTTTAGTATTAGCCGTAACAGTGGTACGGGCCTTTTTCCCTGTCATCTGATCCACACCTAAATAAACACTAGCACGGTAAACAGTTTGGCCATTCTTTTTTACTACGGTTTTGATATTCATTTTTCTTTCCTTTCCATCAACAGGCAAGCGGATAGGTGAGAAAAGAAAACTAAATAAATGTGACAACGTTGTCACTTTTCAAGTTTATTAAATGCGACCATGTGGTCGTATTTGCCATTTCTTGGGCTTTCTAAATTATGGGACGTCCCATAATTTCAAATTACCCAACGTTGGGTAATTTGAAAACGTTCAACGTTGAACGTTTTTAGATTAGATTTGTTTCTTCGAAAAACGAAGAAACAATATGTTGCAACGTTGCAACATTTCGAAACGTTTCGAAATTTGATAAACGACAACGTTGTCGCTTTTAGTTTAACGAAAGTGATCTTGAAACTGTACTTACTAAACTAGTGCTTGATATTTCCCAATGTTGGGAAATTTAAATAGGGTAAGTTGCTTTTTAAAATGTCGAAACGTTACGACTTTTTGAAATTATCTACTAATTCAGATAGCAACTTTAACTTACTATTTGTAGTTTTTTTATCTTTTACAAAATGAATTATGTTTTCTATATAAAAATATCTTTTATTATCTTCTAAAGAAGCTCCCACAAGTCCTTGGGGGGAGATATCATGTAAACCGTCTTCATCACTAGGGAAATGTTTTGGATTTTGCTGGACTAAGTCGGGCATGGATTTATGGGGTTCATCTTCAAAACCTAATAAATGATTTAAACTTACACCGAAATATTCGGCTAACTGTTGCCCTCTATCTGCTTTGAATTGACTCTCACCATTTTCCCAACTTTGCAGAGTACGTAAAGGAATATTGTGTTCTTTAGAGAATTCCTTTTGTGAAATTCCTTTCTTTTTGCGTAATTCTTTCAATCTATTCATAGTAAACACCTTTCAAAAACATTATAACACAAAAAATATTTAAACAGACGCAAAAAATTGCATTTATTTTTTAAAAAAGTATTGACAACGCAAAAATATGCGTGTATAATTCAAGATGTACCGCAGGAAGTTGCGTACAAATTAGTAAACACCATAAAATAATATAGAGGAGGTATAGCATGAGAAACAACATGCGCTTGTTATTAGCAAAGCAACGGAAAAAAACTTCTGACGTTGCAGAAGCTACAGGAATATCAAAAAGTACACTAACGGCATTATACTATGAACGGGCAAAAAGTCCAACGTTAGATACTTTGAAGAAAGTTTCAAGTTTTCTAGGGGTAACTATTGATGAATTTCTAGATGTGAAAGAATAGGAAGGATACATGATGGACACATGATTTTGGAAAAAGACAACAAAAAAAGTCACATACTTGCCCCGACCAAGGTTTTAGTATATGACTTGAAAAGAAACGTACATAGAAAGAACAGCTTTCTAAATACTTTTTATGTACCTAGTATATCAAAAATTAGAGAGGTACACAAGATGGAAGGAAAGAAGTTTTCTCATTATCCCCGCTTATTAAGTAGGGCGGTGACACTAGTTTCGCAACTATACCATGGAGAAATTTCAAGATTTGAATTTTATGTTTTTTATAAAAAACTTGGAGATCAGATAGCACATGAACAAAAATTAAATAAATAATCACTTATTAAACAGGCAAGCGGATAGGTGAAAAAAGAAAATTGTAATAAAAAAGCATGCTGACAGGGCAATTCTAAGGCTTTGTTTAGTAAATTCATGGATATCTATCCATGAAAAATCGCCATAAAACGCCTATAGATCAGGAAAAATAGCTGATTTATAGGGGTGTAGAAGTTCAAAAGAGAATGAGGAAAATAAAATGAATGAATGGAATTTACCAACTGACAAAACCATTATTTTACTTGTAATTCTATTTAAAATTGTATGGAAAATATGGAATAGACCAAGTCCAATTAAACTAGTTGAAGAAAAAGAAAAGGTAGAAGTTTCAAAAGGATTAAATCCAGAATATGGGGCTTATGTATGGCTAGCTGGTAAGCGTTTTAATTAAAGGAGAAAAATAATGGAATTATTATCTAAAGAAATTCAATTGGAATGGCTTCAAACACAAAAAGAGACTTTAGAAACCCTTGTCAATTTAGAAATGGAACGAAAAGGCAAACTAGATCTTATTACTAGAGAAGAATTAAAAGAGGCTCTAGGAGTTTCAGGAGAAACACTAAGAAATTGGGAAAATATTGGCCTGAAATGTTATCGAACCCCTATGGAGAGAGCTAGAAAAGTGTATTACCGTACGAGTGATATTTATTTGTTCTTATCAGTGAGGTAAATAGAAATGGAAGTAAGATATTATGAACCGTCTAAAGATTTTAACAAAGCAGTATACAATGCTCCTTTTAATCTTCTATTACTGCCATTAGGTACAGACGAAGAAGCTGAAAAGAAAATCATAGAACATTTTGAGGAGGTGAAAAGATGTATAGACAAGTGATTTTATTTCTACAAGAAGAAAAGATACAAGATTTTGACTTTTTGAAGGATACCCCTACTAGGGTTTATAAAAAGAATGAGTGGTACGCTTTTATTTACTATGAACCAATGGGGGAAAATCTAACTGAACAAGTGAGTCCTAAAATGCTTATCCAAGTAGTAAACAACTCTAAAGAGCTAGAAAATAGGGGTTGGAAGTTAGTACGTAATTTCCCTATTAGTAAATTACAAGGGGATTTACTAGAGTTCTTACAATTATATGAAGTCTATAAATTTAAAAGTTATAAAAATGGCTATGGTTTAGAATTTAATGGGCCATTAGTGGAATTTGTTGCGTATGGCTTAAATGATCGAACAGAAGTATCTAACTTTTTAAAAATGATGATTGGGGCTGGATATGATTTAGAAATAATCATACAGATTTTTTCAAATATCGTTAAAAAGAAATCTCTTGCCCGTGATTTTGTACAGTTAATTAGTCGTTATGAGGTTACTACATGAGTGTTAAAAAAGTATTAGAAAAGACAATACAAGAAGAACGGGCTTCCCCGAACTTTCCAAACCTTACGGAAAGAAGAGAAACAGAAACCGAAAATAATAGTCTTGGTTTAGTTGAAAAGGCCAAAGGGAAAGGCTGGGCTTCTAGTTTAGATAATTTGAGTAAGATTATAAGTGGCGATAATAGACTAAAAGAAAATCTAAGATACAATGAGTTCACACATGAAATCGATATTGTTGGTTCATTAAAGCTTAATAGTGATAACGGGCTTACTGGGGTAGCAGATGATAGTGTTTTAAAAGAAATACGTCTATATATTGCAAAAAAATATAAAGTGGATTTTAAAAAAAGCGATATTTCTGATACTTTGGAAGTTGTGGCCCGTACACAAGGTTACAACCCCTTGAAAAAATTCTTGCTAGAATGTGAAAGGGAATATAATTCTTGCGGTGATCCACCAGCACCATTTGAAATCTTACGAAATTATCTTAATGTAGAAGATAATAAATACAATCGAATAATCTTTGATCTATTTTTCCGTGGGGCAGTTGCGAAAGTGTTTGAGCCTAGTGTAAAGTTTGATTTTGTATTAGATTTGACTGGTAAACAAGGGGTAGGAAAAACACAATTTTTTGAAGGCTTGTTTACAGATCAATACTTTACAACTGTTGAAACATTTACGGATAAAGACGATAAAGCAAGAATGGTTAGAAATTGGTGTGTTTTCGATGATGAAATGGTGGCAACTAAAAAGACCAGTTTCCAAGAATTAAAAAGGTTCATAACTGATAGAAAAATCGAATATCGCCCGCCTTATGGTAGCACTGATAGGCGATTACTGAAAAACTTTGTTATTGTACGGGCAACGAACCAGCCCGACTTCCTGAATGATTTAACTGGAGAACGTCGTTTTCTAGTTGCAGAAGTCTTTAAAGATAGCTCCTACAAAGGTAGAAATTGGACTGAAAATGATCGTAGGAGGTTCTGGGGGGGAGTGGTTAAGGCTTGGAGAGATAATAAAGACTTAACCCTATCAGATGAACAAGAAGCCCTAATAAACGCTATACGGGCCAAATATAAGGCTATAGATGAAGAATTAGAAGATCTTGAAAGATATCTTAATACTCCATATCCCGAAAGAATGTATTTTAGCCCTCCTAATGATAAAGTTAGAAAGTATTTTATCCATGAAATTTTAACTAATGGAATTTGGCTTAATGGAAATGGTGAGGAAGAAAAACTAGATGAAAAATACGGGAAATTAGTTGAACGTGACCGCTTAACTGTTAATCTATTTTTTCAAGAGGTCTATCTGAACGATAGCCCCACTCAAAAGCAGAAAGCCAAAATAAGAATGGCTCTACAAAACCAACAGGAATGGCAATACAAGAAGAGTATAAAATTCGGGAAAGTTACTACATCTGGTTTTTTCAAAAATGGATAGTTGGAATTTTAACAATTAGGTTGGAAAACTGGGAATAAAATTCCAACCATGTAAACCCTTGAGAGAGTAACGGGGAGCATTTTTAAAAAAAAATGGTTGGAAAGTTATTTGAAAAATCCAACCACGGAAACGCTTGATATATAAGGTTTTTCTGATGATTGGTTGGAAAATAACAATATTTAATAAGAAAAAGTATATTACTTATTATTGAATACACTGTATTAAATTATTTTAACTTTTGGTGAAAAAAATCCAACTTTTCCAACCAGAACTAAAAAACGTTGATATAACAGGCTAAAGGCGGTTGGAAAACTAGTTTATAAATTCCAACCAGTTGGAAAATTTTTACAACCAAAATGATAAAAAGGAGGTGTGAAATGGAAATAAAAATAAAATACAATGTAAAGGAATTCAATTTTACATATGATTTTAAAACAGAAGAAACGGCTCGTATAGCCTCAGAGGCACTTATAGGATATTTACTGGGTACTCATTTTAGGGTAAATGCAAAGGTAGACTTCCTATGTGTAGAGAAGGACAGTGGTCTAACTAGATTGTTGTTAAAATATGTATCTGTAAATGATTTAAGCAGTATTCTAAATCGAATCTGTAACTTTTATGATGAATATCGTACAGGGCTAAATTTAGATTTTGATGAAGAATGGGAGGGGTTATAATGGATAAACTAAATGACGGTTGGATATATTTTATGAACCGTGGTATAATAAAAAACGTGAAGATCCCTGAATTTGGGGAAATAAATTTAAAGATCTCTAATGGTGTAGTTACACTTGTAGAGACGAAAGAACAGACAAAAATATAATTGCTGACTTGAAGACAAGAGGCATGACATAAGACGTTTTTAAAATTCGTTTTTGTCATGTCTCTTTTTTGTAGGAATTTAAAGAAAAGAGGAAAACAATGGAAATTAAAGACGCAAAAAAGATTTATTTTGAATTAGTTCAAAACTATAATTTATTTAATAAAAAATCTACCTATTTTGGAGTAGAGAATAACGATAATTATCATTACCTATCGCTAGGACTAATTCCAGAAATTGCCAGTACATTATCAGGGGGTAAAGAAATTATTAAATTTGTTGAAGAAATTTGTAGCTCAATTAAAAAATATTGGGAACTTCGAACAAAGTCAATTGAGGAAATGGATAAACTTCTTTCTGATCGTTATCTTACTAGCAAAAAGAAGGATCAAAAAGCAACTGAACTAAAAAAAGAAATTACTTTAAATCTAAATGAGTTAGTAAAAGTAAATACAAAACTTGCTAGTAAACAAGAAAAAGTATTTTCTCCAATTTTAAAAATAGTTCAAGAAGTTAATGAAGCACTTGGTGAATTTGGCGACAATAAAGTTCTTCCTTCAATGATCGACCTATATACGAACCATCCAGAATGTACAGAAATTGAATTTACAAATTATTTTGTAGATGAATTATATACACCTTACCCACCTTTAAAAGATCGTGATTTAAATTATTTCATTAGAATTGGTGAAGAAGTTTCATTTACACGTCATGCGGAAGCGGAGTTTGAAGAACTTGGCTTACCAACACTTAATAGACATTTAACAAACTTTAAAGTAGAAAACTATTGGAAAGAAAATGGTTTTAGTTCAAAAGTTGAATGGCTTGCAAGTGTCCATGAAAAAAGAAAAGAAGCGGAAGAACTTGAATATATTGAAGACATGAAAATGCAACAGGCTTTGAAAGAACTGAAAGCACAAGGGAAACAAGAAGGATTTTTTAAAAAAATGTTAGGAGCTTTTACAAATGAATAAGATTGAGATTAAAGGGGCAATTATCCCAAATAATAGTATTGAAGCATATAAAAAAGAGGGGAAGGAATACACGGCCTTACAAGATATTGAATTACCGTCTTCTTCTCAACCCGTAGAAGTGATTATTAATTCTGGCGGTGGTGATGTATTTACAGGAAGTGAAATATACAGTCGATTAAAAGATTATAAAGGAAAAGTAACAGTAAAAATAGTGGGAGTTTGTGCTAGTATTGCTAGTGTGATTGCAATGGCTGGGGATACTGTAGAAATGAGCCCGACAGGTTTGTTTATGATACATAACGCAATGGCTTGGACGTATGGTAATACTAAAGAGCATAAAAAACAAATTGAAGCTCTAGAAGTAGTAAACAATAGTATCGCTTTGGCCTATCAAAACAAGACAGGTTTACCAATGGAAACTATTAGAAATTTAATGGAAGAAGAAACATGGTTTTCTTGTGATCGTGCGCTAGAGTATGGCTTTGTAGATAAACAAATGTTCATGAAAAAAATTTCCCGTGAAATGGTTGCTAGTATTCTCGAACATGTCCCAGAACAAGGGCGACACTTGTTTATGGAAAATGTAATTAAAAAGAATTTAGATAAAATTGATGCGAATATTGATGAACTGAAAAGTATTAAGAATAACAAAAATCAGTCATACGGTCAGAAGCTAATGACACTTGGAGTAAAGGATAAGAAAAACAATCTATCATATGGTCAGAAGCTAATGACAATCGGGTTAACACCAAACAAGAAACCCACCACTAAACAGATGTTAAGCGTGGCAAATGACGCTGAAAAAATAGTAATGTTGTTAACTCTCGAAGCAAGACATGAAGCATTAAAATCTATTCGGGAGAAAAGATTTGAACAAATTCAAAAAGAGATAAAGGGGAGTTATTCGGAGCCATACCTAAACGAAGGATACCAATCTGGAGATGTAATACTGGAGAATGGAAAAACTGTATTAGTGACTCAAGGTCTCAATGATTATCAAAGTAAAGCTGATGAGTTGAGAAGATAAAATAGATAGAGGATAGGCTTAGGCCTATCTTTTTATCTTTCAATTCTTCCAATTAGACATAACGAGGGAAACGCCAATTCATTTTTTAAAATCTTGTAGTTTCTTGATACGCTTGGGGTTTGGTGAATAAACGAATTAGACAGAATGTAAGATATGTCTAATTCATAACTAAAAATACTTATTTAATTCCGTGTTTTAAGGGAACAATGAATTCAAATTACAGTATTTTATAAAACGCTTGATAGAGTAGGGTTGTTACTTATCAAGTGAATTCAATAGAATGTGTAAAACAATGAATTCATAAGACCTAAAGGAGAGAAAAGAAAAAGACTTTCGAGGGTATTTTTTAAAAATAATAAGATCGTAGCGCCTAAATTTGGGAACGTACACAAATAATAAAAATCAAAAACAAACCCCCCGGTCGAAAAAAATCGATAAAAATCGGCGCTGGGGAACCGGTGGGAGGGGTCGATTTTCTAAATATAAGGGTTAATTTTTAAGGGGGGTGGGGGTATAGGTCAAAAAAAGTCAAAGATTTAAAAAAAGCCCCAAAATTTTGGAGCTTAATTCTTGCCTGTTGAACTCATTAGATTTAGTTCCCTTTTTACTACCCTTTAAGTTACCCCAGCATGTCTCACTTTGTTAGTGATTGTTGAAATACAATGTATTTAGTGGTTAGGTTGCCTTATTATTACTATACATGTTTGAGTGCTGATAACAAAATGCTTTAATTTTAAGATATACTTTGCAGAAAGCCTACTACAGTGGGCTTTTTATTTTGTCTTAAAGGGTTGATTTCTGGCTTTGCTCCCCTTTTTGTTTTCTTAAAACCTAAACCTGCTAATAAAAAAACTCCTGATCTAGATCGATCAGGAGAGACTGTTACCGTAACATTTTCATTAAAAATTCAGCCATTTGTTGAGGACTTTCTTTTTTTCCGCGCGAAACCCACATCTGACAGACTCCGAAGAAGGCATTGGTCAGATAGACAGAACTGTAGACTCTTTCAATATCTGTTAATGATTTATGACTATAGCGCTCTTGCAAACTATCAACCAGAAGAATCTGTAATTTATGTCGTAAGAAGGTTTGGATCTCTTTGGTTCCATTCTCTGTCAGAAGAACTGCAAAGAGTGGCTCCTTGGTTAGGAATTCGAACACTTCTGTAATCGCTTGGCGCTTGTCGTCTTGGTGTTTGTCAAAGATATATTCAAGCTTGTGAAAGAGTGCTTGTTGGTAGCGCTCGATCATATCGTACTTGTCTCGATAGTGGGTATAAAAGCTAGAGCGACTAATGCCGGATTCTTGTGCTAACTCAACCGTTGTGATTTGGTCGAATGATTCCTTTTCTAGTAGTCGAACCATCGCCTCCTCGATATTTCGTTTTGTTTTTAATCGTTTATTGCTCTCAGTCATCTGTTAATCCTTTTTGCACAAAATTATACACAGTGTCTAAAAATAAAGATTTCCTACTTGTGAAAATTTCTAGAAACTGTATAATCTATTATATCAGAAATTTAGACAATGTGTATAAAAAGGAGACAAAAAATATGATGAAAGAATGGAAGGCTATTCTTAAAAAGCCAACATTTATCATTGTCATGATTGGAGTTGCTTTGATTCCAGCTCTTTATAATATTATTTTTCTATCTTCCATGTGGGATCCATATGGCCAAGTTTCGGATCTTCCTGTAGCGGTTGTCAATAAGGATCAATCTGCTACATATAATGGACAAAAGATGGAAATAGGAAAAGACATGGTGTCCAATTTGAAGGACAATGACTCACTTGATTTTCATTTTGTAGATGAGAAAGCTGCGAAAGATGGTCTTAAAAATGGCGATTATTATATGATTGTAACCCTGCCTGAGGATCTTTCAAAGAAAGCTAGCTCCATCTTAACCAATCATCCGGAACAGATGACCATTGATTACCAAACATCCAGTGGTCATAGTTTTATCGCAGGGAAAATGAGCGACACTGCGATGACAAAGATGAAGCAGTCAGTGGCCGAAAAAGTGACCAATACGTATACAACAGCTTTATTTTCCAAAATGGGATCGCTTAAATCTGGTATGGGGACAGCGGCAGATGGAAGTGCTAAATTAGCAGATGGTGCAAGTAAATTGGAAGATGGTGGTCAAACACTATCTACTAATTTGAATACATTGGCTCGTTCAAGCTTAGCATTTTCAGATGGTGCGACTACTCTTCGTACGGGTCTAGCAGCCTATACAGATGGTGTTGGTCAATTAGGAAATGGTCTCAATCAAATGGCTGGTCAACTTCCAAACTTGGTATCTGGCGTCAATCAATTAAATAATGGGTTTGGTACTTTTAATACAGGCTTGATGGCTTACGCTACCGGAGTGGATCGATTAGGAAATGGTCTCAATCAAATGGCGAGTCAAACCCCTCAGTTGGCCTCAGGAGTTGGTCAGTTAACCAGCGGTATGGGGACCCTCAATGATGGTCTTGGGAATTATACCAATGGTGTGCGTCAATTGAATTCAGGCCTGTCAAACTTTTCAAATGGTTTAGCAACCTATACAAATGGAGTCGCTACTTTATCAGAGGGAGCGGGTCAATTAAGTAGTCAATCTGCTACCCTTCGAAATGGGGTTTCACAATTAGAATCAGGTATTCAAACATTATCAAGCCAGCTACAAGCTTCTACAAGTCAATCCGCTCAGATTGATCAATTGGCAGCAGGTTTAAACCAATTAAATGCAGCGATTCAAAATGCTACAGTAGATACCAGTCAACTTTCGTCTGGATTGACGAGTATTGCGAATTCAGCTCAATCAATCCTTGCTTCAGCCCAAGCGGATCGTGCAAATGCCCTTGCAAGTGTGCAAGGGACAGCAGCCTATCAAGCAATGACAGCTGACCAACAAGCGGAAATCAATGCGGCGATCTCATCGAGCCCAAGCTCGAGTGAAACGGCGGCTCAAGGAATCTTGACTACGATTCAAACGATCCAAGGTAGTTTGAATACAGGAAATAGCTTGACACAACTGCAAACGGCAGCCAATCAAGTTTTACCGACAGCTTCTTCTACCTTGACAGACTTGTCAAGTGGCTTGTCTAAGATCCAATCCGCAGTTAGTGGACAATTGTTGCCAGCTAGTCAAACCATCAGTCAAGGGATCGGCGCTTATACAGCTGGTGTCGATAAAATCGCTAATGGAGCAACCCAACTTCAGACGAATAGCAGTACTTTAACAAATGGGGCTAGTCAGTTAGCAGCAGGTGTTGGTCAACTAGATAGTAAATCATCAGAATTACTTGCAGGAAGCAATCAATTGGCTTCTGGTCTAGGTGAGTTAAATGGGAAGATGCCTGCCTTGACATCGGGCATGAATCAACTGGCTTCAGGAGCGACCCAATTAACAAGTAAGTCGGGTGAATTGGTTGCCGGTGCTGGAAAATTAGCTGACGGTGTAGGACAATTGAACAGCAAAACTCCAGAGTTGGCAAGTGGTGTCAACAAACTTGTCACTGGTGTCAATCAGTTGACAGAAAAATCAGGTCAATTGGTGACTGGTGCTGATAAACTAGCCGACGGTGCAAATCAAATCTCAGATGGGTCCAGCAAATTAGCAGCAGGTGGCCAAACATTGACAAATGGTTTAGGTGAATTAGCAACAGGAAGCCAAACCTTGAGTCAAGGATTAAACGATGCTAAGGGACAATTGAATGTGGCTACAACTGAAAAAGAAAACGCTAAAACCTTAGCAGATCCTGTCACTTTGTCTAAAACAGACCGTGACAATGTCCCGGTGAATGGTGTCGGAATGGCTCCTTATATGATCTCTGTAGCACTCTTTGTTTGTGCCTTGTCAACCAATATGATCTTTGCAAAATTGCCATCCGGTCGTCATCCTGAAAGTCGCTGGGCATGGTTTAAATCTCGCTTTGAGGTCAACGGAACGATTGCGGTGATTGCAGGAGTCTTGGTCTATGGTGCCGTTCACTTGATTGGTTTATCAGCTAATCATGAGATGGCTACTCTCTTCCTTTGTGTGATTGGTAGTGTGGCCTTCATGTCTATCGTGACTGCTTTGACAACATGGCAAAGAAAGATCGGTGCTTTCCTTTCCTTGATCCTCTTGCTCTTGCAATTGGCTTCTAGTGCAGGAACCTATCCTCTGGCTTTGACAAATGGCTTTTTCCAAGCCATTCATCCATTCTTGCCAATGAGCTATACCGTTTCTGGTCTTCGTCAAACGATTTCGATGACAGGAGAAATTGGAAATCAAGTGGCCTTCCTTCTGATGACTATTGTTCTTTTTGCAGGGCTAGGAATGTGGTTCTATAATCCAAAAAAATATGAAGAGGACTAATCTTCGGGAACTCCCAACAGAATGTGTTGGGAGTTTTTTGTTTCATGTGAAACAAGAGGCTGGGACAAAAGTCCTAGCCTCTCAATTATTTTTGGATTGTCGAGCAAGACGCAGTGGTTGAGTGGGCTCTACTACGCTGATTTCATCAGCTTTTACAGCCCTACTCAACTGTGCGGAGGTGGGACGACGAAATCGAATTCTAACGAATTACCGATTTCTGTCCCACTCTCTTATTATTTAAAGAAGACAACATCAGGATTTGGTGTAATATAGAGAAGTTGGTCGTTTTCAAAGACCAGTTGGATGGTGTTGTTTTTATAGGTGTAAATGGTATAGTCTACTCCGGATTTAGAAGCTTGTTTGAGATCAACAGCTCCCATCAAAAAGGCATGCGCTTGTTCTTCTGTTATTTTTCCCTCATGGTAGAGCGCTTTAATATTTTCTAATTCGGTATTTTCAAAAGATTCGGCAATATAAGCAGGGGCTGTTATTTGTTTCTCTGGATTCCCAAGAATTGTTTGGACAAGGGCAGTGGTATATCCTTCATAATCCGGCGTCTGGGCAAAAATATTATCGCCATTTCTAGAGTAGGCCACTTTTAGGTTTCCTGTCGCATAAATCTTATCTTTTGGAGCTTCTTGAGCATTTTTAGGGAGTCCTTCGGTTGTGACGCTGTCAGAAGAGGGCTGCGTTGTGGTTGAAGGAGAGCTAGAGGAGTTGCTTGAGCTATTTAAACTAGTTGAACGACTCGGGTGGCTAGAACGACTCGAGCTACTTTTTTTAAAGGTTTTCTTTTTTGAGCTGGTAGTAGTTGGTTCTTTTTTAAAGTCGATCTTAAGGTCCGGCACACAGGCTGATAGAAAAAGAAGAGACAGCAAGAGTGTGAAGAAAAGAGGGAGTGTTTGTTTTTTCATCATGTTCCTTTCGATAAGCTGATTGATTTTCTATTCTATCATAAAAAGGGTAACAAAAAAAGGTCAGGAAGAAATCCTGCCTTTATTTGTTATTATGGATGCCCACCTCCAGGTCCACCGCCTTGAGGTCCGCCACCGCCTCCAGGCATGGAGTTGACAATTTCCGTTTGTTTTTCACCGTTGATATAGATGTCTCCGCCAGTGTAGGTAGCAGTACCATCAAAGTCGAATCCAGATTGACCCGTTAATTTAATGGTTCCTCCGGTAACAGTGATATTTCCATTCGAATCAATTGGATCGGTATCGCCTTGGCCAACTTCAACGTTGAGGGTTCCACCATTCATAGTGAAGAAAATTTCATCTTGGTTAGCATTGGCATTGGCCGCATTGACCCCGTCATCGGTTGCATAGATGGTGATATCTCCACCGTTGATGGTGATCGATTTTCCTTCGAGACCTTCGACAGACTCTGTTACCTCATAGGTTCCGCTATCGATGATCAGATCACCAGAAGCATGGATTCCGTCGTCTCCTGCAGTGATGGTCATTTTGTTGTCTGAAAGATACATGGTTCCGACCGAAGTATCTTCATCATTATCTACCTTGACGGCATCTTCATCTGCATCGATGGTCATGGTCGTACCAGTGATATTGAGTTCGTCATTGACGTTGAAGGCATCTCCTACAGCCGTGATCTTATAGGTTCCACCTGTGATATGGAGAGTGTCATTGGCCTTGATACCGTTGTTCTTCTTGGCGTCAATGTTGAGCGTACCTGAACCATTGATGGTGAGGTCGCCTTTAGAGAAGATGACCGCATCGGCATCTTCATCATTGTTTGAACTTGAATCAGACAAGGTATTGGTCGTGCCGTCTGCTAGAGTGAGGTAGACATGCCCTGCTTTCGTAGCAGAAATTGGCGCGTTGGTGTTGGTCATGGTAACGCCTTTCAAGACGATGTGAACATCATCTGAGTCACCTGCTTCGACCTTGATTTGAACCCCATCGGATTCACCAGAGATGACATAGGTTCCAGCCTTTGAGATGGTCACAGTTGATCCAGATACAGCTACGCCGTCACCTGATACACTTGCAGAAGATCCAGATAGTTTTACAGTAGAGGCTTTGCTTTCATCATAAGAGCTGTCCTTGTCCTTATCTGTAAAATAGTTGGAATTGTTTGTTTTATTTTTTGAAGTAGAAGTAGTGGTTGTTTGTGCAGTATTGCTTTTTGTAGCTGATTGTGATGACGCCTGGGTGCAAGCTGTCAGTAAGGTGAGGGTTGCGGCCCCCGTTAATAAAAATTTCCATTTGTTTGATTTCATGAGCTTTTCCTCTCGTTCAATTGATATGCTCCTAGTCTAAAGTTGCTAGCTGAAAGTTTCCTAAAGTTTTTCTGAAAGGAACCTTAACTTTAGTTTTCTTTAAGTTTGGCTTAATGACCAGTTAAGAAAGTCCCATTAAACTAGAAAGCACGTAAGTCGTATTCATACTGACTGAAGTTTAGAAACAATAGCCCCCTTAAAGGAGAAGAAACATGAAAAAAACAATTGAGACAAGTTTCAAACGAATCGAAACAAAATATATCGTCGCAAAAGATGACGTGAAGGACTTGATCAAAGACTTAAAAGAATACGTCGTAGAAGATGATTACCCAACCTCAACCATTTCAAACATTTATTTTGATACGGAAAATTTTGATGTCATTCAAGATGCTCTTGCCAAACAACACCGCCGTGAAAAAATTCGGATGCGGACTTATATAGAAAAACCTCAAGCAGACAGTCCAGTATTTCTAGAGGTGAAGTCAAAAGATGAAGAAGGAATTGGCCATAAATTCCGCCTAGTCGCTACTTCGCAAGCCATTATCAACTTGATGACAGATGGGACAGTAGATCATCAGATACAAGATCCAGACTTAGTGCAAGAGATTCAGAGATTGCGCAAACGTTATGGTCATCGATTGGAACCACGGATGTTCATTTATTATGATCGTTTGTCTCTCAAAGAAAAGAAATCCATTCAGGGTTATCCTTATCAGAAGATTCGCGTGACAATCGATCAAAACTTAGTCTTTCGAGACCAGGCTGTTAGCCTTTTTGGTGGGAAGAAAGGAGAACCTCTACTAGAGGATGACTTCGTGATCATGGAAATTAAGGCTCCTGGCCAAGAACCTAAATGGCTAAAGGATATTTTAGAGAAGTATGGTTTGGTGAAACAGAAATTTTCAAAATATAGCTGTGCTTATCATAAATCACAAGGCTTGGATTATGCCCCAAGACCAGTTCAAGAAACGGTAGGTGCTGCCTATGTCTAATCTATTTGATTCTATTTTTAATAATGCCACAGCAGCGGTGGATCCCTTGCGCTTACTGCTGGCCCTTTTGGTCAGCCTCTTTCTAGGGTTGGCCCTATCTTGGACCTATAAATACCGAACACTTTACACTCGAGAGTTTGTCATTAGTTTGACCTTGCTTCCTTGTATGATGACCTTAGTGATCTTTTTGGTCAATGGAAGTTTGGGAACCTCGATTGCAGTGGCAGGGACCTTTAGTTTGATCCGTTTTCGTTCGGCTACGAGTGGTTCGAGAGAGTTGATTGCCATTTTCTTAGCTATGATTATAGGATTGGCTGCAGGTTCGGGCTATCTTTTATTGGCCATTTTATCAACTCTCTCTTTACTAGGGGTGTGGCTGGTATTAGAGAACAAACAGAGTAAGGCAGACCATCAACGGCGCCGCCATTTGACTATTACCGTCTCAGAACAAGATTCTGTTGCAGAACAAATCAGTCAGTTGTTGGACCAAAGTTGTTCAGAAATTGACTTTATTTCTGTCACAACGGCCCAAGCTGGAGAACAACTGACCTTGAACTATGAGGTAAATATGAAATCGAACATCGATGATTTTGCCCTTGCCAATCTATTGATTAGCAAGATTGAAAATTGTGATGTCGCTCTGACAAAGAAAGCGAAGAAAAGAAAGAATTTATAACTACTATCCTACTTTAGGATAGTTTTTTAGGATTTTAAGAACTTTTTAAGAAAAAGTGGTATACTGTTTCTAAAAAATTGAAGGAATCCTTTATGAAAAAGACTGCTATTTTTGAAGATGTCGTCTCTATTATGACCCATGATTCATCTACCATCAAGGATCGAAAAGGATGCGATCCAGAGCCTTTTCGAGAAAACATTACAGATGATATGACAGATGATGCCTTTCTCTATCAAGTTAAGACTTACCTAGCTAGTTTTGGGGTGATCGGGCATGTTTCCTTTCGAGATAAAAAGGCCAGTCAAAAAGGGTTCCTTTTGAGAATAAATGGACAGAAATTGTATGTTGAGGAAGCTAATGAAGAGACTGGTCTTCAAGTAGGAGATCAGATCCTAGCTCTGGATGGAAGTGACTTGGATCAGATAGCTTCTCTTCATAAAGACTATTTTATCAGCAAGACCCCTGAAAGACACTACCGAGAATGGGCAGATTTGGTCTCTCAGTCAACGAGTGTCACCCTGCTTCGAGAAGGGATAGAAAAGACCATTGAAGTAGTCCCTAGTCGAGAACCGATCCAAGATCAGATTTTTTGGAAAAGATTAGACGATGAGATTCTTTATCTTCGTCTGGATAATTTTATGGATGAAGGAGCCATTAGTCGGGTATATCAAGAGTGTTTACCGATGATGACGGAAGTCAAGTTTCTTATCATTGATGTCCGACAGAACGGCGGAGGGACAGACTCTTTATATTTCCCTCTATTACATCTAGGCTTAGAGAAGGATCAGGGCTATGATTCGCTTGACTGGGACGATGATGGTATGGAAATTCTCTACACGGAACGTAATGTTGATCTGCGCTTGAAAGACTTTGAGGACTGGATGCAACAGGAAGAAATTAGTCCTGAAACAGTCAAGCTGCTTGGAGATATGAAAGAGGAGTTGCTCCGCCATCGAGGCAAAGGTTATGTACTGTATCAGCAAGAAAGCGAGGAATTCTTCCCAGAGGTTAAAGGTGGCCACTATCCTGAACGGATCTTTGTCTTATCAGATATCTATTGCGGTTCTTCTGGCGATAACTTTGTTCAGATGATGAAGCAGTTTAAGAAGGTAACGGTGGTAGGTAGACCGACTCTCGGAATTTTAGACTATTCCAATTGTTGTACCGTTGATTATGGCGATTATCAATTGATGTTTCCTACTTCTCGTTGTCTATGCGTAGATCAAGGTAAAGGAATGACGGATCAAGGTGTTCTACCCGATATAGAGATTCCTTGGACACCTAGCCATTTCGAGAGAGATGTGGATCTGGACAAGTGTCTGGAGTTGATTCATCAGGGGACTGTGAAATAGAATAGGATTTCAACCAGAAAACTGATTAAAGAAAAATGCTTTCGTTAAACGGCTTGAATGATCTGAAATGATAACGTTTTCTACCACATTCTCACTATGTTTAAAATTGCTTACTTGGTATAAAAAATGGTAAAATAGTGAGTAACAATCAAAATGAAGAGTGAAACTTATGAAACATAAAACACTTTATAAATTTATCGGGCAGACGGTCTTGTATTTCGCCATTTTCCTAGCCCTACTTTATTTCTTTAGTTACCTTGGTCAAGGTCAGGGTGGCTTTATCTACAACGAATTTTAGAAAAGGAGACTCCTAGCCGTGTCAAACCAACCAATTACTGATATGATCGAGACAATTGAACGTTATGCGCAACTACAACCAGACTATCCGGTTTACAATGTCCTTGGTGAGGAGCATACCTATGGCCAATTGAAGGCTGATTCAGATAGCTTGGCTGCCCACCTTGACCAAATGGGACTTCCTGAAAAGTCACCTGTAGTGGTCTTTGGTGGACAAGAATATGAAATGTTAGCAACCTTTGTGGCCTTGACCAAATCTGGCCATGCCT
>ERZ773013.875-NODE-875-length-18703-cov-52.539575_pt1 | contig 18703 bp, 9 predicted proteins | sample MGYA00511670_ERZ773013 | MGnify/ENA primary metagenome ERZ773013 (study PRJEB29015, sample SAMEA2738120) | human oral metagenome | biome: human oral; feature: human-associated habitat; material: saliva | place: China | collected 2257 ... | reverse complement strand
CTAAGCAGATTAAGGAAGTACATGAAATGGGTGTACAGATTGGTATCGTAATCGGTGGCGGTAACATCTTCCGTGGTTTGAGTGGTAGCCAGAAAGGCTTTGATCGTGTGAAAGGCGACCAGATGGGTATGTGTGCAACCGTTATCAACTCTCTTGCGCTTAGTTCAGCACTTGAGGCAATCGGTGTGAAAGCTAAGGTCTTGACTGCTATTCGTATGGAACCAATCGGCGAGTTCTATAGCAAGTGGAAGGCTATCGAGGCTATGGAAGCAGGTTATGTTTGTATCTTCTCAGCTGGTACTGGTTGTCCTTACTTTACAACGGACACTGGTTCAAGCCTACGTGGTATTGAGATTGAGGCAGACGTAATGCTTAAGGGTACACGTGTAGATGGTATCTATACAGCTGATCCAGAGAAAGACCCAACGGCAACAAAGTTCTCTGAAATTACATACGATGAGATTTATACTAAGGGTCTTAAGGTAATGGACCTCACTGCAACGACCATGTGTAAAGAAAATGACCTACCTATTTATGTCTTCAATATGGACGTTGTCGGTAATCTGAAGAAGGTTATGGACGGTGAAGATATAGGTACGTTGGTGCATAACTAATGCTGATTATTCTCAAATGAATAGCTGTTGCGGCAGGTAGGTGACTACCTGTCTGCAACAATATACGTAAAATAAAAATCGACGAGAGAACTCATCTTAATCCTGAAAACCTTTTGAACATAGATTGATAAAAAGTTATTGAATATAAATATTAAATATATACATTATGTAATGTTATAAAAATAATTTTCTTATCTTTGCAGTTCAAATTCTAATAGTATAAAACGATGAAAAGAAGAAATACACTATTTATCCTCTTTACGCTGTTGTTTAGCCTCACAGCGATGGCACAGCAGAACCCTGTTCATTTTTCTGTACAACAGAAGCAGGTTTCACCAACAGAGGTTGAGGTTATCTTCACAGCGAAGATTGACCAGGGATGGCATGTATATTCAACGAATCTTCCAGCTGATGGTCCTACATCTGCATCTTTACATGTAGACAAAGCAGAGGGCGTAACACCAGTTGGTAAGCTCACAACACGTGGTAAAGAGTTGAATGTCTATGATAAGACTTTTGAGATGAAACTACGTTATTTCGAGAATAGCGTTGGTTTCGTTCAGCGTTACAAGATAACAGCTAAGACCTATAGTATAAAGGGTTATTTGGAATATGGTGCTTGTAACGATGAAATGTGTTTGCCACCAACACAGGTTGAATTTAATTTCAAAGGTAATGGACCTGCTTCAGCTCCCGCAGCAACACCAACAGTTACCAATGCAGAAACGGATAAAACAACGACAGCTGCTACTGATGTAGCAGCTGATGGTTTATCTGCACTTACCGCAATGACTGCAGATACGGCAAAAAAGGCTGATGTGTTACCAGCTGATACTGCAGGGACTCTAAGGCAGGAGAATGCACAAGTAAATGCAGATGTTAACTTGTGGCAACCTGTTATCAAAGAGTTGTCAGCCTTCAATAGCACCAAGGATAGTACTAATAGCTCTCTTTGGAGTATTTTCTTTATGGGTATTCTTGGTGGTTTCATCGCTTTGCTCACCCCTTGTGTATGGCCTATTATTCCAATGACGGTAAGTTTCTTCCTCAAGAGAGCGAAGGATGATCGCAAGAAGGGTATACGTGATGCAGTGACATACGGCTTGTCAATCATTGTCATTTATATGGGTTTGGCAACGCTTGTTACTTGGGCTTTCGGTCCACAGAAGTTGAATGAGTTGGCAACAAATGCACCATTCAATGTGTTCTTCTTCCTTCTTTTAGCAGTCTTTGCTTTCAGTTTCTTTGGATGGTTTGAACTTCGATTGCCTTCTTCATGGGGTAATGCGGTTGACAATAAGGCTTCTGCGACAACAGGTTTGCTTTCTATCTTCCTTATGGCATTCACCTTGTCATTGGTAAGTTTCTCTTGTACTGCTCCTGTTGTTGGTCTTCTCCTTGTTCAAGCAGCAACAAGTGGTGACTGGGTAGCTCCTGCAGTGGGTATGTTTGGTTTTGCTTTGGCTCTTGCCTTGCCATTTACCTTCTTTGCTCTCTTCCCAACTTTACTTAAGAAAGCACCAAAGTCTGGTTCATGGATGAACATGATTAAGGTTGTGTTGGGTTTCATCGAGTTGGCATTCTCGCTGAAGTTCTTGTCAGTAGCCGACCTCGCATACGGCTGGCATATTCTTGATCGTGAGACATTCCTTTCTATTTGGATTGTCCTCTTCGGTCTCTTGGGTCTTTACCTCATTGGTAAACTTAAGTTCCCACATGATGATCCAGATCAGAAGGCTATGCCTGTACCTGCTATCATGCTTGGTCTTTGTTCATTGGCATTCTCTGTTTATATGCTTCCAGGACTCTGGGGTGCTCCTTGTAAGGCAGTTAGTGCGTTTGCACCACCTATTAATACACAGGATTTTAACCTTGCTCCACAGACGGTACATGCTGCTTATACGGATTATGATGAAGGTATGCGCGCAGCTGCAGTAGCAGGAAAGCCTGTCTTGGTTGACTTCACAGGCTTTGGATGTGTGAACTGTCGTAAGATGGAAGCATCTGTATGGACTGATTCACGAGTAGCCGATAAGTTGAATAAGGACTATGTTCTCATCTCACTTTATGTAGATGATAAGACTCCATTGAAGCAGCCTGTTGAGGTGAAACTCCCTGATGGAACTTCACGTACACTGCGTACTATCGGTGATAAGTGGAGCTATTTGGAGCAGACTAAGTTCGGTTATCTTGCTCAGCCATTCTATGTGCCATTGGACAATGCGGGTAGACCATTGAATGGTAGCTTTAGCTTTAAGGAGGATGTACCTGCTTATCTTGAGTTCCTTGATAAGGGATTGGAGAATTATCGTGCACAGCATCAGTAAGATTTTGACGTGATAACATAGCTTTTTGCTATCTATATAGATAGTAGAAAGACGACAGTTATAACTTCAAAAAGGGGTTGTATCAAAGAAATCGTTAGTGGTTTTGTTTTGATACAACTCCTTGTTTTTATGTTGGTTATACGAACTACGGGTTAAAAGTGGGGTTCGTGTAATCTTGTAAGTAATCGCTGAATAAGTTAACCATCAATATCTTTATGATTCGTAACAATCATAATGCACTCTTTATGTCATCTTTTCCTGATATATTGATGGTCAGCACACTTTGTGTTGATGGTTAGCACTATTGGTGCGGAGCCTTAGCACCAATGGTGCGGAGCATAAGACAGTCTTCAAAAGATGGTTGATATGCGAGCAACTTGAAGTAAGTTGTTTTCAATTTTAGCCTCTAAAAGCAAAATGTTTTTGATACTACGGAATGTAGACACTGATAGAATAGTAAACTTTTGTCAATGATAAACGGGCGTTTGTATGTATAAGGACGGTTTTAAAAAATTATTGAAAAGCAATCAGAACATAAAAGTAAAAAAGTATAAGGGATTCTTATACGAATTTGACTTATCGTTTATCTTTTACTATCATTTCGTAAAGAAAATGCCATTAAAACGTATATTTCGCTATCAAAAATCAATAATAATGGTAGTTTTTCTTTATTTTTTATAATAAAATCGCTTGGTTTTTTATTTTTTTTCGTACTTTTGCAGAATAATATATAATAGGTATTGTCCACCTGTGAAGGGACTATCTCGATAGTATTAATAGAAATGAAGATTTCTTTTCTTCTCTCTGAACAATTATTAACATAAGAGTTTTCGAGTAAAAAAAGATTGTAATTTCAAGTAACAAAATTCATAATTTTAGAGAACGATGCAGAAGATTAAATTCCTCCAACGCATAATATGTGTTCTTTTTTTGAACCTTTTATGTTTTGGTCCATTAAGTCTCCCCATGTCAGCGCAGGACCTGAATGGCGCAAAAGTAACTCTTTCTATGCATGATGCAACGGTAGAGGATTTCGCCAATGAGGTCGCAAAGCAGACTGGATTAAATGTAAAGTTTGCGGATGAAGGTGTGAAGGCACTCAAGGGTGTTACTCTTGACGTGCGTGATCAGTCAGTATCAAGTTTGTTACTGAACTTGGCAAACCAGTTCCCACTCTCTTATACCGTTGAGGGCAATACCTTGACGCTTGCAAAGAAGGAAACTACACAGCGCAAGGGTGGCGTTCGTGGTCAGGTTACTGATAGTAGCGGTGAGCCAATCATCGGTGCAGTTATCCGTGTGGATGGCGTAAATGGTGGCTATGTGACCGATATCAATGGTGAATATGAGATTAAGACCGACCTTAAAGAGGTACACATGAATGTGTCATATATTGGATATAAGACAGTTACAAAGACTGTAAAGAATGGTGCTACAGCCAATATTACTTTGCGTGAAGACTCAAAGGAAATGCAGGAAGTCGTTGTAACGGGTTATCAGACTAAGAATAAGAATTCGTTTACAGGTTCTCAGGTGGCTGTAAGTCGTGACCAATTGATGAATGTGGGTACGAAGAATGTGTTGCAGAGTATTGCAAGTTTCGTTCCTGGTATGGTCATCGCAGATGATAATCTCAAAGGTTCTGACCCTAATAAGGTGGCAGAACTCAATATCCGTGGTCGTGCAACCTTCGAAGGACAAGCCAATACACCAGTCTATGTGGTAGATGGTGCGCAGGTTTCTGCTGAGTATGTTGCCGATATGGATATGAATGATATCGAGACAGTTACCGTATTGAAGGATGCTTCTGCATCTGCTCTTTATGGTGCGAAAGCTTCTGCAGGTGTTATTGTTATTACAACAAAGACCTTGAAGGGTGGTAAGTTGAAATTGAACTATAGTGGAACAGTACGTTTGTCAACACCTGATTTGTCCGACTATAATTTGTTGAATGCACGTCAGAAGTTGGAGTATGAGCGTCTTGCTGGTTTGTTTACAGATACAAGTCCTTCAACTCAATATACGCTTGACAAGGATTATGCACGTATATATAATGATATTCAGAGAGGTGTTGAGACTGATTGGCTGTCTAAGCCACTGCGTAATGCTATCTCACAGTCACACAGTTTGAGTGTAGATGGTGGTGATGACCGTGCAAAGTATAATCTCGGTATTCGTTATGGTAATGATGCCGGTGTTATGAAGGGTTCTGATCGTACTCGTCTTTCAACTAACTTCCGTCTCTCTTACAATATTGCAGGTAAGTTCTTTGTATCAAACAGTTCGACACTTTCATCTGTGACAAGTAACGTGTCACCTTATGGTGATTTCTCAGACTGGGTTAAGATGAATCCTTATGAGAATCCATATAACTCTGATGGACAGTTGCGCTCTTCACTCTATCATGACTTGGCGAACCCATTGTATGATGCTTCGTTGGGTAGTTATAGTAAGACAAATAACTTTGACTTCCTCAATACGACCAGTATTCAGTTGTGGTTCGGTGAGAAGATTCGTTTGGATGGAGACTTTACAATCGACCGTAGCAAGCAGGATAGACGCACTTTCACATCTCCTTTTGCCTATAGCGAGATTCGTAATAAGTCTGCTGATCAGCGTGGTTCATTGTCTGATAACTGGGTAAATACCACAACATTGCAAGGAAAAGCAATGTTATCATATAATAACTACTTCTTTAAGAAGCTCTTCCTTACTGCAATGGGAGGTGGAAGTATTGAGTCTACGTCATCAGATGCCGCTACTTATACTTCAATAGGCTTCTATTCTGATAAGCTCGGACATCCATCTTTCGCTACAGCATACGCTGCAACGCGTCCAAGTGGCTCTGATACACAGACAAGAGGTGTAGGTTTCTTCGTTAATGCCAATACAATTTGGGATAACAAGTACTTCCTCGACCTTATCTATCGTTATGAGGGTTCATCTCGTTTCGGTAAGAATCAGCGCTTTGCTCCATTCTGGAGTGTCGGTGGTGGCTGGAATATTCACAACGAGAAGTTTATGAAGGGCTCCCCAGTTTCGCTCTTGAAACTTCGTGCCAGTGTTGGTTACTTGGGTAATATCAACTTTAACCCATATCAGGCATTGACTACCTATAGTTATAATAGCTCTTACTTCTATGGTAAGGGAACTGGTGCTACGCCAATTACTATCGGTAACCCAGACCTGAAATGGGAGCGTACATTGAGCACCAACATCGGCGTTGACTTCACTGCTTTCCGTGGTCGTGTCGACCTTTCAGCTGATTATTATATCAAGAACACAGACAACCTGCTCTTGGATATTACTAAGGCACCATCAGTGGGTGTGATAACTTCGCGTGAAAACATTGGTGAGGTGCAGAACTCAGGTTTTGAACTTCGTCTGCGTACCTTCCCAATTCAGAATAAAGATTGGCAGTGGTCACTCGGTCTCACATATGCTTATAACAAGAATAAGATTAAGAAGATCAGTAATTCTCTGCGTGAACAGAATGAGAAGAACAAGAATAGCGATGGTGTTGCGCCGCTTCCTATCTATGAAGAGGGTCAGTCTTTGACAGCCTTGAAGGTTGTTCCTTCTGCAGGTATCGACCCAGTAACAGGTCAGGAAATCTTCATTAAGCGTGATGGTGCATATACTTTCGTTTATGACTCAAATGATAAGGTAATCTTCGGTGATACCAATCCTTTAGGTACGGGTTCTATCACTTCATACCTTACTTATAAGCGATTTGCATTGAGTTGTTCGTTCTTGTACTCTTTCGGAGGTTCTGTCTATAATGAGACTTTGGCAACAAAGGTAGAGGGAGCTAACCCTAAGTACAATGCTGATGAGCGTGTATTGAATGACAGATGGAAGACTCCTGGAACTGTTGCAAAGTATAAGCGTATCGACGATACAACTACTCCATATCAGACATCACGCTTCGTAGAGAAGAACAATTTCTTGCGTATGAGCAGTTTGTCACTCTCTTATGAGGTTCCAACAAACTTTATTCAGAAGTATGGATTGAAGCGTATGTTCTTGGAACTTCTTACCAATGACCTCTTCTACCTGTCAACAGCGAAGAGAGAGCGTGGTTTGAACTATCCATACGACAGAAGCTTTGAATTCTCATTACGATTCTCACTCTAAAACTAAATTAGGATAACAATGAAGAAGATAACGAAATATATAGGACTATCCATGGTGTTTGCTTTGCTTACATCATGTAGCGATTTCTTGGATGTGCAGTCAAAAGGACAGCTTACAGATGACGAGATGTTCACTGACCTTACTGGTTATGAGGATGCTATGTTTGGTATCTACGGTAAGTTAGCTTCATCCAATCTCTATGGTAGTAACCTTTCATGGGGTATGGTGGATGAGTTAGGGCAGCAGTTCGGTTATGACAACACACAAGATGTTAGTTATTATCTGAACCGCTACCAATATACTAACCAGCAAGCACGTAACATCGTGGATGCTGTTTGGAGCAATATGTATAACAATATCTCTAATGTCAACAATGTGTTGAAGCACATTAATGATATTAGTGCAGGTGCACAAGAACGCAAGATGATTCATGGTGAGGCGTTGGGCCTGCGTGCCTTTATGCACTTCGACCTCGCTCGCCTCTACTGTACAGACTATACGCGCAGTGATGCAAACACACTTGGTCTGCCTTATGCAACAGAGTTCAATTTGAAGAACCGTACACGTTATACCTTGCAGGCTACGTTCAACCTTATTCTTAAGGACTTGAATCAGGCTGACTCATTGTTGACAGACGACAATGATGTTACTTACGATAATACTTTCGTACGTGATTATAGTAAGGGACGTGTGATACTTTTCAATAAGTATGCAGTAAAGGCTACCAAAGCTCGTGTATACTACGCTATGGGTAAGTACACAGAAGCAGCAAAGTATGCTCGTGAAGTTATCAATGCTACACAGAACTTTAAGCTGAATACAAGTACTTCACTTGACTCTGTGATGCGTTTTCCTGCAAGTAAGGAGATGATTTTTGGTGTTTATGCTGCCGATCGTTCAACAGCAATCCGTACAGCTTTCCTGCGCTCTACAGGTTACGGATCTTTCGTTGAGGGTCGTCGTGATACACGTAGTCTCTATGAGACCGACCTCTTTACAGCACTTAGCTCTGACCTCCGTTTCACCTCTTTCTTTAGAGAGAACACGTCAGGTTCAACTTCTTCTTTCAGCTTTATCCGTCTAATCCAGAATGATGCCGAGGCTACAAGAGGTGTGTTGAAAGGATTTGTGTTAATTAGTCTGCCAGAGATGTATTATATTTTGAGCGAAAGTCTTTATGATACAAATCAGACAGAGGCAATCAGTCTGCTCAATCAGGTAAGAAAGAGTAGGGGATTGGGTGATGTTGATGCGGCTAAGGTAGCTACACGTACACTCTTCGAGCAGGAGATGATGCGTGAGCGTATGCGTGAGTTCCCTGGTATGGGACAAACCTTCTATGCGTTGAAGCACTATAACCGTAGTTTCACTGACTTCAGAAATATCGACACGTATCAGCCTTCAGATGCCATTTTCAATCTCCCTTGGCCAGATAGAGAGAATGAGTACGGTGATCAGGCAGTACATAACGAATAGTTCATATCAAAGAGTTAGCATGGTTTAGCACTGCTAAACGATACGAGTAAGACTACTTGAAAAAAACGTTTAGCATAGCTAAATCACTGACTTGAGTGTATAAAAGAAGAGATATAAACATAAAAACAAATATTGTAATCCGATAATACTTAAGTAGTATAAGCTCTTTGATGGGCTAACTAATATGCAGCACCATTGGTGTTAGCCCTCCGCACCATCCGTGCTGAGCCTTCGCACCACATGTGCGGGAACTTAAGACATTGGCAAAACATGGAAAAGCGAAGTCGTCACAGTCCTATATAATAAGGGAGAAAAAGACAAAGCTACATGGTAATTGCTTATCGGACAACACTAAAAAACAAATGATTATGTATAAATCAATCACAAACTTCTTCGCTATCGGTGTCATCGCATTGTCGTTGGCAGCGTGTTCAAACGATGAGTACAAAGGTGAATACTCAAAGGATGGTACTTTCGAAGGAGCAAACCAGGTTTATTTCGACCTCAATAATGCTTCTGACACGTTATATAACTATTCGTTCGGAACACAGCCTACGAGCGTGACAACAGACACGGTTACTGTAAAAGTTAAGCTTGCAGGAGTGAGAAAGTCACAGGCTCAACATTATAAAGTAGTTGTTGACCAAAGTAGTTCTGCAAAAGCAGGAGTACACTTTGAGGCTATCAATAGTGATCAAGTAATTCCAGCTGATAGTCTTGCATCCAGTTTTCGTGTAGTTCTTTTGCGTCAGAATCTTAGTGATGTTAAGAATGATAATATTCGTCTCGTTCTGCGTTTGGAAGCATCTGACGACCTCGGTGTTCGTTTCCCTAATGCACTAAAGAGAACGATTACTTTTGATAATGTGCTTGAAAAGCCATACTGGTGGGACAATCCTACGTTGCAGGCTATGGGTCTTCCAGCTTATACACCAGCTAAGTATCGTTATCTTCTGTCCTTGTATAACTCAGATGCAAGTGAGATTGAGAAGGCAATACGTAATACAAGAAGTTGGACACAGCTTTATAGAAATATTCAGAAGTTGAAAGCTTACTTTGCTGCCAATCCTGAATAAGCACGTTCATAGGTATAACGATTAAAATAATTGACGAATTATGGTAAAGAAATATTTATTTATCTTAGCTGCAACAGCCCTTGCCTTCACTTCTTGTATCAAGGATGATTCAACAGAAGGGGGTGATGGTGTGTCTGTAATCAGTCTGCAGACACCTCTGAATAGCAGTTATACACTTAATCAGGGTGATACTTTGAAAATCAACCCAGCGGTGTTGCAAAGCAATGGAAAGCAGAAACTCACCTACGAATGGGAGATAAATCATAAGTTGGTTTCAAGTGATTCTGCACTTGTTTATCCTATTCAGAATTCAGGAAGCTATACTGGACGTCTTCGTTTGAGCAATGGTCAGAATATTCAGATCTATGAATTCAATGTGAATGTTGAGTATGCTTATACAAAGGGTGTTTATCTCTTGGCAGAAAATAATAGTAAGTCAATCCTTTCATATGTACCTACAGAGGATGTAAACAAGAGTTTCCACCTTGATGTGTTGGCTCCTAACAACCCTAACATTAACTTTGGTACACCTTGCTCAATGGCATGGAACAAGACTATCGGTGGTCAGGCAAACAATGTTCTGATTATTGCAGCAGGTAATCCATCAACACTTTACCAGCTTGATGGTTATGAAATGTTGTCACTTTTCCAAACTCCTGTCGGTGATAAGGTGATACAGGTAGCAGCTAACTCTGATCCAGGTGCACCAAAGGTTATGGCTGTTACTAAGAATAACTTGTATTCATTGGGTCTGAACACAACCAACTTGGTTTCACAGACTTCACGCTTTACAAGTGCTGTAGGTGGTTCTGTTACATTTGCAAATAGCATGACTCCATGGTGGAGAGACGACCTTTTCTATGCACATGGTGATGCTTACTTTGACAATGCACATGGCTCTCTGCTGGCAGTTGCCATTGAGAATACATCTGTTCCTGCAGAAATCTTGAAGGGAACCTTCACTGGTGATACGTTGGTTGGTATGGGTAGTGTTAACAAGCAGCGTAACCTTGCACTGATTACTAATCAAACAAGCACGGGAACATTCTACTTTACATACATCTTCCCGGGCTACTACTCTTCTTCTGCAGATAAGAGAATTGCAGCTAATGTGCTTTACCGTGTTGCAATGCCTTCTACTTCTGGTATCGCTAATGGCTCTGTCGTACGCTCGGCTCGTAACAAGAACATTGTTTATTACACTAATGGCAATGCTGTCTATGCACATAACGTACTTGCTAATAGTAACTTCCCAACTGCAGCACTGTTCACTGTAGGTAGCAGTTCTGAGAAGATTGTAGACATGGTGTTCTCAGATGATGATAACCTCATCTATGTTGCAACCAATGATACATCGGCATCTATGCCAGGTAGTCTATACTGTTATGACACGCAGACAAATGCTCTACGTTGGTCAAAGCAGCACATTACGGGACGTATTGTGAAGGCATTATTCAGAAATAAATAACATACAAATGATAAGAATGAATTTCTCATTTAAGAACTCTTTACTTGGAGGGGCATTATTGCTCCTCCTTGTATTGCAAAGTACTGTTGCAAAAGCTGATGATGACAAGTCTAAGTCTAAACCAAAGAAGGAGACAAAGTATGACCGTCTCTTCAAAGATAAAAAGACAGAGACGGCACGTAGTAAGTTTATTACTGTTCATAAGCTTGATAACAAGATTTACTTTGAATTGCCACGTACTTTGTTGAAGAAGCAGATGATGCTTGGTGGAGTAGTAAACTCAACAACTGATGCATCTACAGTTACTGTTGGTTCAACAAGCTCTAATCCTGTTTTGTTCTATTTTGACATACAAGATAGTTCTGTTGTGATGAAGACTCCTAACAATGTTCTTTTCAAGGAGAATGCTAACTCAGCAGACCTTGATAATGCATTGTCTCTGAACTATCGTGATGGTATTTGGCAGGGCTTTAACATTATGGCTTATAATAACGACAGCTCTGCGGTTGTCTTTGACGTAACTTCTTTGTTAGGTAAACCAACTAACCTCATATCAGTTATGCCAACAAAGAATGGTAACTATAGTATCAAGGCTACTCCAAAGCCTGAGCTCTCGTTCATTCGTGGTATAAAGAGCTTTGATACGAATGTTATCGTTAATAATGACTTCACTTATGGTGTGTCTACTTCTCTGATGTCTATGCCTATCGGAGGTGAACGTCCTACAACTGTTGGTGTTAGTTATAGTGTAGCACTTGTGCCAGAGTCTGCAATGCGTCCACGTATTATGGACTCACGTATCGGTGTTAACTACTCAGTTCGTTTGGGAATTCCAAAGGAAGGTGCAGGTACAAAGCGTATCTTCTACTCACATCGTTGGAATCTTGTACCAAAGGATAAGAAGGCTTATGCAAAGGGTAAGCTGAGTCAGCCTGTTAATCCAATCCGTTTCTATTTGGATGATACCTTCCCAGAGGCATGGAAACAGCCAATTCGTGAGGGTGTTCTTGAGTGGAATAAAGCTTTTGAAAAGATAGGCTTTAAGAATGCTATTGAGGTTGTTGACTTCCCTCAGAAGCAAGGAGATTTCGACCCAGACAACATTCAGTATTCTTGTATTCGCTACATACCAAGTGGTTCTTCATCTGCTCCAAAGAGTGATATCTATGTCAATCCTAATACAGGAGAGATTATGGCAGCCTCTATGTTCATCTATTCTGATGTTGAGAAGTTGTTACATAAGTGGCGTTTAATTGAAACAGGTGCTGTTGATCCATCAGTACGTAGCAACCGTTTGTCTGCTGCAAAGTTTGCTGAAGGCTTGAAGATGTTGGTTACAAAGGAAACTGGTAGTATGTTAGGACTCTTGGATAACCTTGGTGCTTCAGCTACTTATTCTACTGATTCATTGCGTAATGCACGTTTCACGACTACCATGGGGCTTGCTCCTTCTGTTATGGATGACGTTCATTACAATTATGTAGCACAGCCAACAGATAATGGTGTACGTCTTGCTCCGAAGGGACTTGGCATGTATGACTACTTTACAATTGATTGGAACTATCGTTACTTCGATACCGATAATGTTTCTATCAATGATGAGACGAATACACTTGAGGCGTTTGTTGACAAGAAGGTAACAAACCCACGTCTTCGTTATTATGCTGAGCGCAATGCTAAATGGGACCCACGTCTTGCTGCAGGAGCACTTGGTAACGATATGATTGCAAGTGCAAACCTTGCAAATAAGAACTATATAATCGTTGAAAACAACCTCTCTAAGTGGATTAAGAACGATGAGGATACTCGTATCAAAGATCAGTTATACCTGCAGATTTCACAGAATCGTTACGCTTTGTTCAAGCAGGTGTTGAGTAATGTTGGTGGTATGTACCTCAACAATATGAAGATTTCAGCAGGAGTACCACAGTATCAGGTTGTTTCTAAGGAACTTCAGCGTCGTTCACTCTTGTGGTGTTTGCAGGAGGCAATGAGCTTCAAGAAGTATGCTAACCGTGATTTTGAGCGTAAGGGCTACTTGTCAGTAAGCTATTATGACCAGAGTTTGGAGTTTATGGGTTACGATTTGATGGCAGCACGTATGCGTGTAGCGATCACTTCTTACTTGAATCCAAACAGTTACACACAGAAAGAGTACTTTGATGATATCTATAACACCCTCTTCAAGAGTGTTGCTGAGATGCGCGCACCATCTCAGGGCGAGCGTGTTTTGCAGCGTGCATTTATGAGTCAGGCACAGAGTGTTGTCTCTAAGGCTACTGGAAACGGTGGTTCTGGTGGTGGTTCTGGTTCCAGCATGGCTTTGAAGGGTGATGATCTTGGTGCTACTCCGGGCTTTGGTGACCCATCTCAGAATCTTGCTCCAACAGTTGATATCACACTCGCAGACAACTCAGAGCTTTACTTCTACAACTGTCTTTTGAAGTTGAGAACAGCTTTGGAGAAATGTTTGAAGGCAAACTTGCCACTTGAAGCGCGTACACACTATGAGATGATGCTCTTCAAAATCAATAAGACAATGGAGGTGAAGAAATGAGAAAGACTTCATTTTTATCAATGAAATCGGTTCATGCAACCCTATTAGCAGTGGGATTCTTGAGCCTTTCACTGTCAGCACAGGCTTTCCCTTTCTTTAAAAAGAAGAAAAAGAAGGCTACAACGACTACTTCTGTGGTGAAGAAAGATGCCTATGAGCGTATTCTAACCGAAGAGAAGACAGACTCTGCAAAGGGACCATTCGTTTCGTTCTATAGAACAGGTGAGAAACTCCTCATGGAGTTGCCACCTTCTTCTATCGGTCGTGACATGCTGATTGGTGCTACAATTTCATCTGTATCAAGCCCACAGTTTGCTGAGGTTGGTACTCGTGCTGGTTCTGTTTCACACGTACGCTTTGTAGAGAAGGATAGCTCTATCGTAATGCAGGCTATCAACTCTGAATTACTTGATGCCCTACCAGCAGGCAATGCGAAGCAGGCACAGGCTACGAACTATCGTAACCTTGACTTCTATAGCTTCCCAATCAAGGCAAGAAACAAGAAGACTGGAGGTATTCTCTTTGATGTTTCTTCTTTCTTCTTGAGAGAGAGCAAGTATTTCCCAGTGATTGCAAAGATTGCTGGTCCATATCGTGTGGATGCTGACTTAAAGCCAGAGTGGATTAAGGTTACTTCTTTGAAGTCGTTTGCTAACAACGCTTGTATCTCGATGGAGCGCAACTATGTTACCAATATGACTGGTAACAGTGGTAGTGTTGCTATTAGTAATCATCCAGTTTCTATCGGTGTACAGTTTACTTTGGCTCTCTTGCCAGAGGACAAGATGACTCCACGTCTGAGTGATACTCGTCTTGGCTACTTCCTTACACCGAAGTCGATTGTTAATGACAGTCTTATCGACCATGCGAGCTTTATCAATCGTTGGCGTTTAGAACCAAAAGATCCTGCAGCTTACTTTGCTGGTCAGCTCAGTGAGCCTGTAAAACCTATTGTGTTCTATATCGATAATGCGTTCCCTGAAAAGTGGAAGCCAGCGATAAGACAAGCTGTTCTAAGATGGAATAAGGCTTTCGAGCGTATCGGTTTTAAGAATGTGATGCAGGCTGTGGACTTCCCAACCAATGATCCAAACTTCGATCCAGATAACTTCTTGTATTCTTGCATTCGTTATTTGCCTACTGCGACAGAGAATGCAATGGGTCCTTCATGGGTTGATCCACGTACAGGTGAGATTATCACAGCGACCGTATTGGTGTATAATGACGTTGTGAATGTTATCAATAGCTGGCGATTTATTCAGACATCACAGCTTGATCCTGCTGCACGAACATTGGATATGCCTGATAGCATTTTGTTGCCAACATTGGAGTATATTGTAACTCATGAGGTAGGACATACACTCGGACTGATGCACAACATGGCTTCATCGGCTGCAATCCCAACTGATTCGCTCCGTTCTGCAAGCTTCACACAGAAGTATGGGACGACAGCATCTATCATGGACTATGCTCGTTTCAACTATGTCTCACAGCCAACGGACAAGGGCGTGTCGCTTACCCCTCCTGAACTTGGCGTTTATGACAAGTATGCAATAGAGTGGGGCTACCGTGTCTTCCCTAACTCAAAGAGTTTTAGGGATGATGTGAAACCGTTGATGGCACTCGTCGCATCCCATGCTGACGACCCAATGTATCGTTATGTTCTCCAGCAGTCACGTTATCGTTATGACCCAACCGCCATTGAGGAGGATCTCGGTGACGATGCTGTGAAGTCAAGTACATACGGCCTTAAGAACCTTGAGTATATTCTCAAACATTTTGATGAGTGGATTCCTGATGGTACAGACGGTACTCGTAAGGCAAAGCTCTATCGTCAGATGGTTTCTCAAGCTTACGGTTATGCACGTAATGTCTATGCTGTCATTGGTGGTATCAAGCTGAATCAGACCACAGAGTCATCTGGTATTCCTCGTTATGAGGTCATGCCTAAGGAGAAACAACGTGCTGCTGCAATGTGGTTGTTACAGGAAGCACGCAAGTTTGGTAAGCGTGGTGTTGAGAGTATCGAGAACCGTTTACCTCAAATCAACTCGCATCCTTACAAGACATTGGCAAGTGGTATCCAAGAGATGGCACTCTCTGCAACAGCACGTTTAGCACTGAGCTATTATGCTGACTCTACTTCTTATTCTCCTTTGGAGTATTGCGAAGATACTTACAATAATGTCTGGGCTAAGACAATCGCAGGAGATGAAAACCTCGACGACGATGATATCGCTATGCAGCAACTCTATGTTGAGCGTCTGAAGGAAAACATTGTTGAGGTTAAACAGGTTGGTAAGGTGCGCAGCTTGCGTGATGATAAGCAGGATGTTGCTTTCCTTGGCTTCGGTGTTGGCTATGGTGAACCAGACACAATGTGGACGGAGACCATCGACCGTACAGCTGAATATGTGTTCCACTATGCACAGAAGCTTCAGAAACTTCTTCAGGAACGCATTAAGACAACGAAGGACACGACCGTAAGGTCTCAATATGAGTTGATGTATGCACGTGTCCAGCGTTATATGAATGGTTAATCTACCGTGTTAACATACATCTCAGAGGGTATATCTCAGGCGTCTGTGTCTTGGATATACCCTCTTTCTTTTTGTTCAGTGTTAGGATAGAGTATCGTTTTGTTGTTATTCTTTATGGTGGTACTGAGTGTCCCTCCGTAAATCTTTATATCTCTCTGTGAGGTTTGATGTAGCTTTATGTCATGATATGGAAAGTCTTGTTAAGGTGTGATGATAATGTCCTTTGTTAGCCATAAATTGCTTACGTAAGCCAATCTCCCTATATACTATATTTTTTTAATTTTACTTTGCTGTCATTTTTAACATTTCGTGTAAGTGCATAGGAATTAATTAGTTATATGTTTATAGATGGTGACAGGAGTGACAGGAAAATTGGTTTTGGTAGAATTAGGTTACTATGGTCTCTTGTTTTAACGCATGATTTTTGACTTAGAAAACTTCATCTTTATGCCATCACTACGGTTTGTTAGTTTTTTCAAGTGATTTTTCAATGAGCCTTTATGATATTGTTCTCCGTTCTTTTTAATTCTCTATTTAGGTTATTTTAGGGCGAGATTAGACAAATAATGATGTGTTTCTATTGTTCTGCAGATGCCTTTTGCGATTTCTTTTGTAGGCTTAATGTGTTACGTTCCCAAAAGACACCATCAGAGTAACCTTGAATGTCTTTGTTCTCTTCAGCCATACGTAGACGCTTAGATGACAATAAGGCATACTCCTCATTGATTTCTATACCACAGTAGTGTCTATCTAATTTCTTGGCAACAACGCATGTTGTCCCACTTCCGAGGAAAGGATCAAACACGACACCCTGCCTTGGGCATGATGCTAAAATGAGTTTAGCTATCAGCTTCTCTGGCTTTTGAGTTGGGTGGTCTGTATTCTCTGGCATTGACCAATAAGGGATACTGATGTCATCCCAGAAGTTAGATGGGTAGGTAAGGCGAAAGTTTCCGTCTTCAGTCTCTATCCAGTCTTTGGGTTTTCCGTCCACTTTATAAGGGGCTAAAACTCTCCTTTTCTGCATTACGGATGCTACGTCAAAGTAATAGTCTTTATCATTGAGGACACCAAACCAGATGTCTTCCATAGCATTCTTCCAGTTTGTTTTAGCTCCACGACCCTTTTCACGTTGCCATGTAATACGGTTCTTGATGGTAACATACTCGCTCATGACTTGATAGATAGCACTTGTACTTTTCCAATCACAACAGACATATATACTCCCGTTAGGTTTTAATAGTTCTAACACCTTGGGAAGCCAACATCTTACATATTCAATATAGGTCTTGTCGTCCGTAGCCTTGAACTTAAATCCTGCAAAGTCTTTCGATAGATTATAAGGAGGATCTATGATAAGTAGGTCTACAAAATGTTTGGGTAGGTAATCTATAGCCTCAAATAAATCTTGATTATAAATTTTATTGAGTACTTCATCTACCGATGACGACGTGTTAAGTTGACATAAATCCTTCTTTAAGTCTGTTCGTTCGCTATCAGACAAGACAATAGTACGGTTTCGTGTTGCACGATTTTTCTCCATATTAGGCATCTTAAATATTGTTTTGTTATCGTTTCTGTGGCCCTTCGTCCATGAGTATCTACTATGGCGAAGGACTCCTTGATACAAAGGTACAACTTTAAGTGAGTTATTCCGACTATCTATTTTGTTTTTTGATAGAATAAATGAATAATTCTAATTTATTACCATCCAATAGTTTTATAAGAACGAGAACGTCGTTTTCTACGATCTACCCCAATGCTTTCTCTTTACGAACGAGCACTTTCGACAGATAGTGAACTACGACAGAGGATATAGTGCCTCAGGTTGTTTCTCTCCTTCCTAATCCTTCTTATCGAATTATTTTCATGAAAATAAATATTTCTTGTCGTGAAGAAAAATATTTTTTGTCGTGAAAATAATTCTTTCTTCTCATGAGAATAATTTGGTTTCGACACAAAATAGGCCCCTCGTAGGTAGTTTTCTCCTTGCGAGGGGCTTGTCGTTTATAGTTGATTGGAAGCTTGATGGCTTGAAAGATTACGCCTTTTATGAAGGCTATAATCTGTTCTTTTCAGCCTGTCCAGCACCTGTACCCTTGTATTTGCTTCGTGAAGTGTTGAACTTATAGGTAACAGTTAGAACAAACTGACGGCTGTCGTATGTACCAATATATTGAGTCTCCATAGACTCTGTGTAGCTAATTCCTCCTTCTTTTTGGGTATGGAACAAGTCTGTTCCACCAATACGAAGTGCGAGTCTGTCTTTTAGGAAAGACTTGGTAAGGTTGATGTCAAGCGAACCTCTATTGCTTGCTAATGAGCCAATTTCGCTATCGCCTTTTGTAACGAGGTAGGACTCCATTGATAGTAACCAGCCTTTGCCAAAATCGAATGTGTTATTAAAACTGAATTGCCAGATTGGTTTGTTCAGCTTATAAGTTTTCGTACTCGTATGTAATGTGAGCCATTGCTTCTTCATTAATGCCGTGAACTCAGGTGTCCAGA
>ERZ773013.872-NODE-872-length-18745-cov-4.810112_pt1 | contig 18745 bp, 16 predicted proteins | sample MGYA00511670_ERZ773013 | MGnify/ENA primary metagenome ERZ773013 (study PRJEB29015, sample SAMEA2738120) | human oral metagenome | biome: human oral; feature: human-associated habitat; material: saliva | place: China | collected 2257 ... | reverse complement strand
AGATATGCCGGCGTATCATCGCCGAGAACCTCCAGTTCAAGGAGACGTTCTTCTTCGGCCGTACCGATATGGCCAACGACCCCGAGATGCTCGGCCTTCTCGCCAAGGCGCATCTCAATTGGGTGCTCATCGGTATAGAGTCGCTCAACCAGAAGACTCTTGACGCCGTGAACAAGCACCAGTCCATAGATGACATCCGTCGCGCAGGCGAGGCTTGCCGCGAGCACGGCATCCAGCTCATAGCGAGCATCGTCGTTGGGGCCGACACCGATACCCACGAGGACATCATGCGCACTGTGCAGTTTGCGAAGGACATCGATGCCTCAAAGCTCCAGCCCGCGGTCCTCACGCCCTTCCCGGGAACCCCCGTCTTTGAGGGCTACCAGAAGGAAGACCGGATGCTCGTACGGGACGAGAGGGACTGGGAGCCATTCGACATGATGAATGCCACTTACCAGCCTAAGAACATGTCGCCCTGGGACCTGGAGATGGAGTTCTTCCATGCTGCGTGCTCGTTCTACGACAGGCGCGGCGTCATCCGTATGGGCAAGGTGTTTGGCCCCGCCTACGGCCTCACGCGCTATGCCCTTGCGCTTATCGCGAGGCTTGGGAAGTGGGGCACCTGGATGGCTGGCGCCATAGGGAAGGGGAGCTGGTACTACTACCTTCGTCACATTCCCTGGCGCTATGCCAGCGAGCACGAGAACGATGAGGTGGGTCGTGAGCTCAGGCGCTTGCGGAGGAAAGACGACGCACAGGAGATTGCGACCACGGCGGCTATCCTTGCCGTTCTCGTGTCCCCCTTGGTGAGGCACGCGCGGCATGCTAGAGGCAGGAGCATTGAGCATGGTTTGTCGATGAGATAGTGGTGGGGCCTTCCCTTCGCCTTGCTTTACGCGTATCCGATGACTCCCACGCCATCGGCGCGGCCAACAACCTCTGCGCGGCCATGCTCGACAACCACATAAAGCTGGGCAACGCCCTTGGCATGCCCTGAGTCCGTGCGCTCGCAAGATATTCCGGTAGATGCGGCTGCGTTCAGCCAACTCACTTCTCACCCTGCATTCAACAGATACTTTGTAGATGCCCTCGCCTGAAACCTCCTCCTGTTTGTGCGGTGTACGAAAGGTCGCCATGACCCGATGCTGTGGGTGAACCGCGAGGGTGTCCTCGCAATCCATGCAAGCACGGGATGCACTCCCGTTCAGGTGAGGAGGAAGCAATGGGTGTTTCTGTAGACAGCAAGATTAAGGTCCTGGCAAAAAATGAGGCTGCGGCAGATATCGTTGCGAAGTATTCCCCCGGCTTCAAGACAGACCCTCAGATGAAGATGGTGTATGGGCTCACGCTGAGAAAGCTCGCGAGCTTTCCTCAGGCCAAGGAACTCGCGGAGCATCTCGACGAGATTGACGCCGAGCTTAAGGCCCTGGGAGATTAGTCTCGAGGACCCAGTAGTGACTACAGCAGGAGCATGAGACTGGTGCGGGGGATTCGGCTTTTTTGCCCTATCCCCCGAGCTGCGTTTTCAGCTGGTCACGCAGCTCTAGCGCGCGTAGCACCAGCTCAATCCGAAGTCGTTCATCTGGGTCTTCTAGGTCCGCGCTCAAGAGTGTCTTCATGCGTTCGAGGCGGTCGATGAGTGTTGACCGGTGGATGTAAAGTGCCTTGGCGGTATGCGTAACGTTCATGTTGTGCTTCAGGAATACGCTTAGAGTCTGCATGTATGAGGTCGTGGACCCCCTGTCATGGGCGAGGAGGCGTCTGAGACCACCTGTGAAGTACATCTCTACGGGCATCTCTCCCGTGCAATTCTCCAACAGCTCGGCGAGTGCAAAGTCCTGAAATCGGTACAAAAGGGGCTTCTCCTGCAGGCAGGACCCCTTATCGAGGGCGATGCTCGCCTGGAGGAAATGGCTTCTCGCCTCTAGAGGGTCGCTCACATGATCAGACATTCCCGCCTTCATGTCCAAGGAAGCGAGGATGGGGAGCAGCTTGTGCTCGAGCTCGTTCCTGCGATTTCCCTCCGGTGCAAGATTGTTGATGCGAATGAAGGCGGCTACGGAAGTCTGTCTGTACTCGAAAGCAACCGTTCCGGGAATGTCCTCTTCGAGCGAGTTGCAAATGTACGAGAGCGGCAGCTCCCGCGCCCGTTTTTGTGGTCGCATAAGCACGCAGACGTAGGTTCCGTTTGAGGAGGCCGCCTGAAGGGCGGCGAGTTCCAATGTGCCAAGCGGGAGATTGTCTATCAGACAGGAGAGGGCTCGCTTCAAAACGTCACGGCCCGTCTCCGTGCCATTGCTAACCAGGGACATGCCCCGGAGCACCATGTGCGCCAGATGGCTCACGATGAGGCAGTCACCAGGGCGCATGTCATGGTTGGGATAGAGGAACGAGAGGCATCCGTGGTATCCGTTGGAGTCGATGAGATTTGCGTTTAGGCTCTGTAGCTCGCCAAATTCAAGAGTGAAAGGCTCCTTCACGCTCATCGAGAGGTTGTAGGACGCAAGATACTGGTACACGTCCGAGATGGGGAGCCGTCTGTTTACTCCCTCGGCAATACCGGCTGAGGCGGCACCCAGAGTTCCCGCCGAGACCGCTCCCATTCCCGTCGAGGCGACGCACGTGAAGCTCGAGTCGACAACAATCGCTGCCGCCGGCGTGACTGCAGAGGATGCCTCCAGCATCGACTGGATTGAGCCGTCGCTCTCGAGTATCTGGTAGAGATCGAGAACCCACTTGCCAATGCGGAGGAATGCCTGTTGAACAGCGGAGAAAACCGTGTAGAAATCTAGGTCTGAGCGTACGGTAATGACTGCACAGTGCTTCCTGAACCAATCGAGCCTTCTGGAATCTCCAATGCAGAGGAGAGCGCAGCCTGGAACTACCTTGGCAAGCCGGGGAAGGCGGCTCACGCTCGTCACGATGATTCTCCCATCCTGAAGCTTCTGAGCATCCGCTGCGAGGAGTTCCGGCGCCTCGAGTGTTGCTTCCATGGGAGAGACGCCAGAGAGCTTCGATTCGAACTCATCCGGCAGGCTATCGAAGATCAACTGTGGGCTCAGCTTCATGACGACCCCCGGCGTGCCTGAATGATAAAAACTTTCGTTACGTTCGAGCACCTGCCAATGTAGCAGAGGGGGAGAAACGCACGGCCCCTTTCAGCCCAAGAGGCCGGCGTATGTCGGTAGAAGGACAAACGATAATGATGAGGCCTACGAATTGTAGGTGTCTCGCAAGGAACAATCCACAAGACTGCCGCTGGTCGCCAAGCTAACCTATGCCCACCCTCCTTCTTGAGGCATGCAATGCCCACGGTTATCGTTGGAGGAGGAGTGAGACATGGCGCTCGAACAGAAGGTTGGACTTCATCGTGGAGTCGAGACGGCGTTCGGGAAGCTGATTCCCGAGAAGGAGGCATACTCTTACTGCCTCAGGACGATTGCGACGTTCTCCGCAAACATTTTCCAGGTCATGCGCATTCTCAACGATGACTGGGAGGACCGCACGGCGAAGATCTGCGAAATAGCGAACATGATGAACTGCGCGGCGTGCTCGGGGTCTGAGGGTCAACTTCAGCAATACCTCAACGCCTTCTATGACGAATGGAACATCCCCGAATTTGTTGACAGGGAGGCGTGGATAGGCGCCATCTGGGGAGACTATGGGGACGAGGCAGAGGACATGGCTGGCCGCGTCATCCAGTTCACGCGCAACCGAGTCGAGAAGGAACTTGATGCCTGCCCTTGGGACATCGTGGGATCCGAGATGTGCAACATGACAACCGCGATGTTTACCGCCAACTTTGATATCGCGGCTGGTGGAGAGCGTGGGAAGATCACCAACGACGTCGCATTGAACATGTGCGAGGCGCGCGGCTGCGGCAACCCCCACTGCCGGGTGGTCGCGGAGCGACTTGATGCGTACGGACTGGAGCACCAAGGTTGGCTCGACCATCGAGGCAAGTCCGCTGCTCCCGTCCACGACACTCCGCCAGAGCGCCGCGTGAAGCACGCCCAGGGTCTTCGCAACGGCCAGTACACGCAGGCGTTCGGTGAGGAGCAATCCCTTGAGTGGCAGTACAACTGGGTTGCGCAGATGGGCTGGGTATGGTCGGTCTCGTTCCCGCTGATAGCGATTAGGGACATGGAGAAAAACGATGGTGACTTCGACCGCATTCTTCCCATCGTCTTCGCGACCGCTGGCAAGAACCACTTCATCGACACCTTCGCGCGGGAGGGCCTGAGGACGTGGCTCGACATTCCACGAGAGGTCGAAGACAACGACCCGCGAGTCATGGGTGCCTACGTTGGAGCCATCATGGGCTGTCAGCTCGTTCCCTTCGAATGGGAAGCGTTCGACAAAGACGGCGTCACCATCAAGGTCTCGACCGACGACTTCAACGGCCGATTCCCAATGGCTCCCCTCGATGAGATAACCGCTGGATACGAGGCGGAGTGGAATGGCGCAGTAAAGACGCTCGTATCGCCCGAGTGGTCTGTCTGGATTGACGGAAAAGACGACGAGTCCCAGTTCATTCAAATTGGGCGCAAGCTCGACAGCCGCATGGTGTAGGGGAGTGACGAATCATGTTGTTCAAAGACGACGAGGTCGCACGTGTCGACGCGCTTGCGGTGAGGAATGACGCCGGCTGGTATCGCTGGACCCACGACACCGTGGACGTGGTGGGGCCGGACTCGACAGCGCTCCTGGACAAGCTTCTTGTCAACACCGTCGCGCTGTGCAAGGTGGGGCGCGAGAAGCACACCACAATGCTCGACGACGAGGGGAGGATCGTCGATGACCTCATGGCCATCCATCTCGAGGAGAACCACTGGTGGCTCTCGACGCTCTATGGGCCCCAGATGATCAAATGGCTTGATGAGCGCGGTCAAGGCTTTGACGTCTCCTATTCTGACATCACCGCAACAGTCGACATGTTCTCGGTCCAGGGGCCTCGCTCCGCAGAGGTAATGGACAAGTTGCTGGACGCTCCTGTCGACGAGCTAAAACGCTTTCAGATCGCGGATGCCACCGTTGCAGGAATCCCGGTTCGCGTCGACCGAGGCGGATTCACCGGGGAGCTTGGCTATGAGATCTACTGTTCGCGGTCTGACTCCGCTCGCATCTCTGAACTCCTCCGCAGTACCGGTATCCGGGAGCTGCAGACGCTCGAGGTATTTGTGAGAAGCCTTCCCATGGAGAAGGGAATGGCCCTCCGGCAGGACTATCACTTCCTGACCCCATTTGAGGCGAACCTCGGGTGGTCAGTTCATTTTGACAAGAAGGGCGACTTCATCGGACGTGCCGCGCTGGAAAAGGCCCAGGAGGGCGGTCCACGCTATGCCTTCGTTGGCGTCGAGATGGAGTGCGAGAGCTACGAGGACATCTGCCAGAACGAGATAGTCCGCAAGCGGGGTGTGCCTGTTGGAAAATGCCGCCAGATGATCTACGGCTACACAGTCGACAAGAACATCGGCTTTGCGATCGTCGACGCGGAGAAGTGCCCAATCGGCACAAGGGTGACCATCGGCCCAAACGACTCACCGGCTGTAATCGTCACCCCCAAGTGGTGCTAGGAGGGATGCCCCATGGCGTCTATGAAGGGAAAGGTTGTCGTACTGGTTGGCTGCGCCTCGGGGATGGGTGCGGCGACCCTCAAGATGCTCCTTGCCGCTGGCGCAATCGTGACCGGATTTGACAACAACAGGGAGAACATGGCCGACACGCTTGAGGAAATCGCCGAGGAGTTGCCTGAGTTCAAAGACAATCTCGATGTCGTTTACGGTGACATCACGAGTTCCGAAGACCGGGCGAGTCTCGTCACCACGGTTCGCGAGAAGTACGGACGAATCGACAGCCTGCTGTATGTCGCAGGGGTCCTCGACCTTATGAGCCCAGCCCATAAGACCGACGATGCGCTTTGGCAATACGTTATGGATGTGAACTGCAACGACTGCTTCTATGTGGTTCGAGATTGCCTGCCCATGCTGCTCGACCATGAGGGGCCTGCGGCAAACGTTGTGATAGTCGGCTCGGTCGGTGGCCTGTATGGCTCGACCGCCGGAGCCGCGTATGTGACCTCCAAACACGCAGTCCTTGGGCTGGCGCGAAACCTCGCGTGGTCCTATCACTGGCGCAACCTGAAGGTAAACGTCGTCAATCCTGGTGCCATCATCTCGGGCATCTTGGGGAACGCCATGGAAAAGTGGCCAGACCGCAACGTCATGGACCCCGAGGGCAACGACCTCTACAACGTTCGTGGCGGCGTGTCGCTGGGTTGCGACGCGGACGGCAACAACATGATGGGGACGCCAGAAGACATTGCAAGGGCAATACTGTTCCTTCTTGACGACGACAACGCGTATGTAAATGGCGCTCAGATTACTGTCGACGGCGGGTGGACCACCTTCTAGGTCATGCCGCGACGAACACCGTACGATGGCGGGCCCGCTCTTCTGGGCGGGCCCTTCGCTTGACAGCCAGATGCCGTAACACGAGATTGCCCTGGCGCGTTTTGAGGTGGGCAGCGTCACTCCCCGTGTCCGGGCTATCACTTCTCGGTAGTATCCATGTTTCATCTTGGATTCTTCCAAAAAGGGTGCACCTGGAGCGGCACAATGGGACGCGGTCAGTTCGTCCCGTGAAACTCGGTAACCGTTGGCGTCGACCAGCGCCATAAAGCGAAAGGAAGTCAGGAGATGGCAAAGTCAGACATCGAGATTGCCCAAGAGGCCAAGATGCTTCCCATCACCGAGGTCGCCAAGAAGGCGGGCCTGGGTCCTGTGCAGCTCGAGCTCTACGGCAACTACAAGGCGAAGGTCGACATCCACGCCTTCACTGACGTGCCCATGAAGGGCAAGCTCATTCTCGTCACTGCCATCAACCCCACGCCAGCCGGCGAGGGCAAGACCACCACGTCCGTCGGCCTCGAGGACGCGCTCTGCAGGATGGGCAAGAACGCCATGCTTTGCCTGCGCGAGCCGTCGCTGGGCCCGGTCTTTGGCATCAAGGGCGGCGCCGCGGGCGGCGGGTACGCCCAGGTGGTCCCCATGGAGGACATCAACCTCCACTTCACCGGCGACTTTCACGCCATCGGTGCCGCCAACAACCTCTGCGCAGCCATGCTCGACAACCACATCAAGCAGGGTAACTCCCTTGGCATCGACCCGCGCCGCATCGTGTGGAGGCGCTGCGTCGACATGAACGACCGCCAGCTCCGGAGCATCGTCGACGGCCTTGGCGGCGTTGCCAACGGCATGCCGCGCGAGGACGGCTTCGACATAACCGTGGCCTCCGAGGTCATGGCCTGCTTCTGCCTGGCTACCGACCTCATGGACCTCAAGGCGCGCCTCGGCCGCATGGTCATTGCCTACACCTACGATCGCAAGCCCGTCACGGTGCACGACATCCACGCCGAGGGAGCCATGACGGCGCTGCTCAAGGATGCCATCAAGCCCAACCTGGTCCAGACGCTCGAGAACAACCCCGCCTTCGTGCATGGTGGACCGTTTGCCAATATCGCCCATGGCTGCAACTCCGTCGAGGCCACAACGACGGCCCTCAAGCTTGCCGACTACGTGGTGACCGAGGCCGGCTTTGGCGCAGACCTCGGTGCAGAGAAGTTCCTGGACATCAAGAGCCGCTACGCCGGCCTGCACCCCGACGCTGTCGTGCTCGTGGCAACGGTGCGCGCCCTCAAGTACAACGGTGGCGTGCCCAAGGCCGAGCTTACGGAGGAGAACCTCGACGCTGTCAAGGCCGGCCTGTCCAACCTGCTCCGTCACGTCTCGAACATCAAGGACGTCTTCAAGCTCCCGGTCGTCGTTGCCATCAACGCGTTCCCCACGGACGCCGCCGCGGAGCTCAAGCTCGTCGAGGACGAGTGCAACAAGCTGGGCGTTAACGTGGCTCTCTCCGAGGTGTGGGCGAAGGGGGGCGAGGGTGGCCTGGCTCTTGCCGAGGAGGTCGTTCGTCTCTGCGACCAGCCCAATGACTTCCAGTTTGCCTACGATCTTGATGCCACGATTGCCAACAAGCTCAACGCCATCGCGACCAAGATTTACCACGCCGACGGCGTGGACTACACCACAAAGGCGGCCAAGCAGCTCAAGGAGCTGGAGGAGCAGGGCTTTGGCAAGCTCCCCATCTGCGTTGCCAAGACGCAGTACTCCTTCACCGACGACCAGCACAAGCTCGGTGCCCCCGAGGGCTTCCGCATCACCGTGCGCAACCTCAAGGTCTCCGCTGGTGCCGGCTTCATCGTGGCGCTCACGGGCGACATCATGACGATGCCCGGACTCCCCAAGGTGCCTGCCGCCGAGAAGATCGACGTGATGCCTGACGGCAAGATCGTCGGGCTGTTCTAGAACCCCTGGGGCGGTCCCGGAAATCACGCGAAGGTGCTTCGCGCTTTGCGCTCAGAAACCTTCGCTTAGATTTTCGAGGCCGCTACCAATGCCTCAAGCAGCCCGACGAGGCTGACCCCCTGCGGCAAATCGAGCTTCTCGGCGGGCGCCTTGGGGAGTCGCTAGGGCGCACTTCTATATTTGGTTCAAATGCTTATCCTCTGGTTGGAGGGTCAATGGATACTGTCGCGGAAATGCGGGTGGGGGAGTTCTCAGACGTTCTCTCGTCCAAGGCACCCGTTCCTGGTGGTGGCGGTGCCTCGGCGGTTGCTGCCGCCGTTGGTGCCTCGCTTGGACAGATGGTTGCAAGCCTCACGCTGGGCAAGAAGAAGTATGCGGATGTCCAGGGGCGCATCGAGGAGCTGATTCCTCGATTCGAGGCCGTGCGCGCCGAACTTCTCGCCCTGGCCGACGAGGACGCGAAGGCCTTTGAGCCTCTCTCCCGCGCCTACGGGCTTCCCAAGGAGACCGAGGAGGAGCGCGCGCACAAGGCCGAGGTCATGGAGGCGGCACTCCGTGCTGCCTGCGAACCGCCGCTCAAGATCATGGAGAAGACCTGCGAGGCCATCGACCTGGTGGACGAGGTTAGCCGCATTGGCACTCGGATTGCAATCAGCGATGCCGGCGCCGGCGCAACGCTCCTCTCTGCTGCGCTCAAGGCCGTGAGCCTCAACATCTTCATAAACGCCAAGTCGATGGGGGACCGTGAACATACCGAGGAACTCCTGTCTCGCACGCAGGAGATGCTCGACGAGGGATGCAAGAAGGCTGACAATGCCTACCTGCGCGTAGAGAGGGGAATCCGTTGGCCGAGCAAGTGATGAAGGGCGCACCGGTCGCAAAGGCACTCACGGAGCGGCTCGTGCCCCACGCGGAGGCATTGGTCGAGAAGGGCGTACACCCCACGCTCGCCATCGTGCGCGTGGGGGAGCGCGAGGATGACCTTTCCTACGAGCGCGGCGCCACCAAGCGCGTGGAGAAGGTTGGTCTGGGCCTGCGCAAGTTCGTGTTGCCCGCGGACTGTTCGCAGGAGTGGCTTGCGGACGTGATCTGCGAGGTCAACGAGGATCCCTCGATTCACGGCTGCCTTCTCTTTAGGCCACTGCCCAAGACGCTAGACGAGGCTGCCATCTGCGCCTTGCTCGACCCTGCGAAGGACGTCGACTGCATCACGACGGGGTCCCTCTACGGCGTCTTTGCCAACAGGCCGGTTGGCTTCCCACCCTGCACCGCAGAGGCTGTGATAGAGCTTCTCGACTACTACAAGGTTTCCCTTGATGGCGCCAAGGTCACCGTCGTCGGCCGTTCTCTTGTCATAGGCAAGCCCGTCTCCATGATGCTTCAGGCGAGAAACGCTACCGTGACCATGTGCCACACGCACACGCATGATCTCGCTGCCGCCTGCAAGGATGCGGATATCGTGGTTGCGGCGGCGGGCCACATCGGTACGGTTGGGTCGGCCTGCGCGGCCCCCCAGCAGGTCGTGGTCGACGTGGGCATCAACTGGGACGAGAAGGCCGGAAAGCTCGTTGGAGATGTGGACTACGATGCCGTCGAGCCCATCGTGCATGCCATTACCCCCGTTCCAGGCGGCGTGGGCTCCGTCACCACGGCGGTGCTCGCAAAGCACGTTATCGAGGCGGCTCGGAGGATGATGGAGTAGCGATGGACAACAACACGGAGACACAATACGGACGCCTCGATAAGCCTCGCGTGGAGGCTGCTGTTCGCGAGTTCCTTCTCGCCATTGGTGAGGACCCGGACAGAGAGGGGCTTCAGGGCACGCCCGATCGCGTGGCGCGCGCTTGCGAGGAGATCTTTGGCGGGATGCAGGAGGACCCCGCGGCTTACCTGCGTAAGCAGTTCCACGAGCCGGGCAATGAGGAGATGGTCGTCGTACGCGATATCCCATTCTCCTCGATGTGCGAGCACCATCTTCTGCCATTTGTGGGTCATGCTCATGTCTGCTACATACCGCGAGATGGGCGGATTACCGGACTCTCGAAGATTGCGCGATGCGTCTCTGGATTTGCGCGGCGTCCGCAGCTCCAGGAGCGCCTGACTGGTCAGATTGCCGATGCTATGGTCCGCGAGCTCGATCCCCTCGGGGTTCTCGTGGTAATCGAAGCCGAGCATACCTGCATGACCATCCGCGGCATTCGCACTCCTGGAGCAAAGACTGTCACCTCGGCCGTGCGCGGCTGCCTAAAGACCGACCCCAAGAGCCGCGCGGAAGCGCTACGACTCCTCGGGCTCTAGGAGCCGGCGCCCGCCGGGTCTAGCGTGCCACGAGAAGGGACTTTGACCTTACGATGTATGAGCTTCCGTTCGACGTACCCCAGACAACCTACGACGAGGCGTTGGGGACACTTCACTCCGCGCTGCGCTTTGGCATATGCCCCATGCTCGAGAGCGTGGAGGGCATGCTCGCCGAGCTGGGCAACCCAGACCTCGCCTTTCAGAGCGTCCAGATAGCAGGAACCAACGGCAAGACCTCCACCGCGCGCTTCACGGCGGCTATTCTGCGTGACGAGGGCCTTCGCACGGCGCTCTACACCTCGCCAGAGCTCGTGAGCTACACCGAGCGCATGGAGGTGGCGGGGCATCCCGTCTCTAATGAGGCCTTCGCTCGCGGTATCGCGGCTGCTCAGGAGGCCGGCCGGCGCGTCAACGCGCGTCGAGCGGCGACGGGAGAGAGACCCTATGACATCACCGAGTTCGACCTGCTCACCGTTGCTGCGTGCGTGGTGTTTGCCGAGGCGGGCGTGGACGTTGCGGTGCTCGAGTGCGGCATGGGAGGACGGTGGGACGCAACCTCTGCCGTGAAGCCCATCAAGAGCGTCGCCATCACGGGCATCGGCCTCGACCACATGCGCATCCTGGGCGATACCCTGGAGAAGATCGCGGGCGAGAAGGCCGCCATCATCAAGCGGGGCCGCACCTGCGTTCTTGGTGTTGGAACGGCGACGCCCGACTCCATGGAGGACGTGTTTCTCGACCAGTGCACCCGCGAGGGCGTGGTGCCCACGCTCCTGCGTCCCGAGGATCTGGCAGACGCGGCGGGGGAGATGCACCCCGGCGTGCCGCGCGCTCACGATGACCTCCCGCACGCTACTTACCGCGTGACCGAGCGACCAAACCGCATTGGCGGCTCGCTCGTTCTCGACGTGTGCACCACGCGCTCTACCTACGCAGAGGTGAGCGCACTCAAGCCCGTCTACCAGGCGGCAAACATAGCGTGTGCGGTGCAGCTTGCAGAGGACTACCTCGGTAGGCCGCTGGATGCCGAGAAGCTCTTCGATTCCGTGGTGACATGTCCCACGCCGGGTCGCTTCGACGTTCTGCGCCCCGAGCCCGTGGTCCTCGTGGACGCATGCCACAACCCGCAGAGCGTGCAGACCTTCCTCACCGCCGTGCGGGCCGTTGCGCCTGAGGTGGGGGAGCGGCCAGCGCTTCTCTGCGCAGTTCTCGCCGACAAGGACGTCGAGGGAATCGTGCGGCTGCTCGCTCCGGAGTTCCCGCATGTCTATTGTGCCCAGACCTCCTCGCCGCGCGCCCTTTCCGCAGGTGAGCTCGCCGCGCTCTTCTCGGCTGAGGGTAATTCGCCTGTTGCCACGTCTGCCTCCATTCCCGAGGCAGTAAACGCACTTGAGGGTGAGTCGTATGTTGCCTGCGGGTCGATTACCACTGCGGGCGAGGTCACCGGCATCTTTAGGCCGGGCGTCCAGAACAGAGGCTCTGCCGTTTGCTAACCCCGCCCACCTCTCACGCAGGTACACCCACGAAGTGCGTTGGTGGCTACCGATGCCAACTACGATAGAATCGCGGATTGACATGGTTCAATACCGACGAGAGGAATGCAATGAGCTTCAAGAAGATTGTGGTTGCCGGTGGCGGCGTTCTTGGCTCGCAGATCGCGCTACAGACAGCCTATTGGGGCTATGACGTCACTATCTGGCTGCGCTCCGAGGGCTCAATCGGTCGCTGCCAGCCCAAGCTCGACAAGTTCGAGCAGCAGTACCTCGAGGCCATCGAGGGCATGAAGGCCGCCGAGAGCGCGAGCGACCCCGCCTGGTGCCCCGGTCTTGCAGACTTCGACGCCTTTGACCCCGAGGAATGCGCTGCTCGTGCGCGTAAAGCGCACGACGGGATGAGGCTCGAGCTCGACCTCGGCAAGGCCGTGGCCGACGCCGATCTCGTGATCGAGTCGATGGCCGAGGTGGCCGACCAGAAGGCGGACTTCTTCAAGAAGGTCGCCCCCCTCATGCCCGAGAAGACCATCATCGTCACCAACTCCTCGTCGCTGCTTCCCTCGCAGTTCACCAAGGATACCGGTCGTCCCGACCGCTACCTCGCGCTGCACTTTGCCAACTCCATCTGGAAGCACAACGTGACCGAGGTCATGGTGCAGAGCGAGACGAGCGATGCCTCGTTTGACGCGGTTGTCGAGTTTGCCCGCGGCATCCACATGGACCCGCTGCCGGTGAAGAAGGAAAAGGCCGGCTACCTGCTCAACTCTCAGCTGGTGCCCTGGCTTCTCTCGGGACTTGACCTCTATGCCAACGGCATCTCGGATCCCCAGAGCATCGACAAGGCCTGGACTTCGGGCACCGGCGCGCCCAAGGGTCCGTTCCAGGTCTTCGATACGGTTGGTCTCACCACGGCGATGAACATCGTCGACCAGTACCAGAAGGTGCCGGGAATCGTGGCCCCTCTGCTTAGGAAGATGATGCTTCCGTATAACTTCAAGGGCATGAAGGCCGTGCTTCAGAAGTACATCGACGAAGGCAAGCTTGGCATGGCCGCTGGCGAGGGGTTCTACAAGTACGACGAGAACGGTGACATCATCAGGTAGCTGGCGGGACAGATGGTCCGGCTACATATGGGAGTGTTGTTGAGGCCGCGTCCGCATTGTGTGGAGAATCGCTAATTGCGTGTGACGCAATGACGCTCGTGCGTGAGGTTGAAGGTATTCTCGGCCGCATCTGATACAATCATCAATCGCGTTTCTCCGTTGTGCGCCATTGGCTTCGAAATGGTCAGGCGCCGCATACACATGTGCCAACAAGAGGAGTCCAGGGAATGCAAGACCTTATCGACCAAATTCTCACGCCTGAGGTAAGGATGGTTCTTTACCTCCTGGTTGTGTGTGTCGTCATGCTCTACGTCCTCTCCATCGTCTACGTCATCCGCGACGCCCAGCGCCGTGGCGCGGAGCCTTGGTGGATGTGGGCAATCATCTCGGTCATTCCCATCGTTGGGCTGCTCGCCTATGTCATCCTGCGCCCCAGCTCCTATCTCATTGATCGCGAGGAGCAGGATCTCGACATTGCCCTGCGAGAGCACCAGCTTTCGCACTACGGCATCTGCCCCAAATGCGGTGCCCCCATTGACCGTGACTTTGTGGTGTGCCCCATCTGCAACACGCAGGTGCGAAACGTCTGCCCCACCTGCCACAGGCCGCTGAATGCAGACTGGAAGGTCTGTCCCTACTGCCGTACCCGCATCCAGTAGCCCGGCAGGGACGCATCTAGCGCTCCCTGCGCCCCACCCGATGGCGCCTTGGTGGCGATTGCATCGGTTTGGGCAGGAATACTTCGATTTATGACATGACATGACGGCCCTTCTCGCATAGATTTCGTCCCAAGAAGGCGAAGTGAGCGAGAAGGAGGCTGGTGTGTCATGGGGTATGCGGGTTTGCTCTGGCGTTGTGTTCTCAGAAGTCCAATCATCTATGTGATCGTCGCAATTCTTGTCGCGACGATGGGAGTGCCGGCGCTCATCCCCACCCTCGTGTGGGGGGCCATTTTTATGTGGTCGTACCACCGAGAGCCTCGTCAGTTCCGCAACGCTTTCTTCTTCTTTTTCCTGTCTGCGTCCGCTCTTATCGCGTTGTTTCTTCAGCTTGATCAGTGGTGGATCACGCTTCCTATTGCTCTTGTCATCGCTCTGGCACCGTTTATCACGATCATCTTCATGCTTGTCAACGAGGTGCAGTTGGTACGCCACGAAGGATTTTCGCTGTCACATGCGCTTCCACTGCTCTTTGCCTGCGCGATTGTGGCGTGGTTCCTTGCTGTTCCTGCCGCTTTAATCGTTGGAGCTCCTCGATTCGTCCTCGGCTTCCTGTTCGCGATGACTCTCTGCGGCGCGTGGTTTTTTCTATCGTTTACAGCGTTGCTGTTGTATTCCTGGCTGTACCGCTCGCTGCCCCGCAAGCGCCAGTACGACTTCATTGTTATCCACGGTGCGGGTCTGAATGGAACCGAGCTAACCCCGTTGCTGCGGGGGCGTGTTGATCGCGCGTATGACCTGTGGATCAAGCAAGAAAAGCGTGGAATTTTCATTCCGTCCGGCGGGCAGGGCTCTGACGAAGAGATCTCCGAGGCCGAGGCTATGGCGCGGTACCTGCGCTCCCGTGAGGTGCCTGACTCCGCCATTGTGCTGGAAGACCGCTCGACGACGACGTGGGAGAACCTCACGTATTCACGGGATCTCATCGCACAGCTCAGTGAGGGTAATCTGCCGCGAGCCGCGTTGGTTACAAGTGACTATCACGTGTTCCGTACGGCGATGTATGCCCGCGCGGTGGGCTTCAATGCGGATGGCCTGGGCTCGAAGACAGCCGGCTATTATTTCCCGACCGCGTTTATCCGTGAGTTCATCGCTATATCGCGCCGCTACTGGTGGCCGTATGCGGTGATCATGGGGCTGTGGGCGCTGGCGACGGTTGCCATCTACGCTCTATCGGCGCTTCGGTGAGCGGCGTATACACGACATCAGCTGGGCGAGGCTGGTGACAGCCATCGACGACAGAACAATCGGGGGCGGCAACTGCCACCCCCGATTCAAGTCGTCAGCGTCTCATGTCAGTCCTACGCGATCCGCGCGGCAGCAGCCTCATCGAGGTAGACGCGCGTCGTGGGGGAGAGGATGCCCGCAACCGGTAGGTCGAGGGGCGATGCCCCTGCAAATGCTTGTCCGAGGGCATCTGCCTTCGCGGAACCCGCCGTCGTCAGCCACACCTCGCCGCACGCACGCATGACGGGCATCGATACCGTGATGCGCTCAGGCGGAGGCTTCGGGGAATTGCGGATCGCCAGAATGGGGGAGGCCTCGTCCATGTCGACGCGGCCCGGGAAGAGCGAGCAGATGTGCCCGTCGGGCCCCATGCCGATCAGTGCGATGTCGAAGGAGTGCTCGCCCATGAGCTCGCGCCACGTGGTAGCAAACGCTGCCGTCGCCTCGTCGAGAGAACCCGCGCCAGGAGCAGATGCATCCGAGGTTGGCATGCGGACAAACTCAACGCCGGAGGCCGCGCGGAAGAAGCCCTCCCACGCCTGATCGTCGTTGCGATCCACGTCGCCGGCGGGGACATAGCGCTCGTCGACCAGCCACACGCGGACGCGTGACCAGTCGATCTGGTTCACGTGGGGGAGCAGTGACGGCAACAGGGACGTGGTAATCGCGCCACCTGAGATGGCCAGGTCGACGCGAGAACCGGCTTCGGCCTCGTCGATGAGGGTGGTCAGACGAGCAAGGAACGCGCGGCCCACGGCCTCGTTGAGTTCCTCGACGGTTGACAGGACCTCAAGCGTGTGGACAGCAACCATCGTCACTCACCCTCAGAGCAGACGGCCAGGCGGGGCAGCTCTTCGGTGAGGAGCTCGCCGTAGTAGACGTCCGGATCGAGACGACGCAGGTCTTCCATGAGGGAGTCCTGCACGGAGCGGCGTGCGAGGTTCACGGAGCGATCTTCGAGGCCCGGGCGTGAGAGGCATGCCACCGACGAGGAGGCGCTGCGCGAGAGGGACACGGTTGTGTCGTCGTCGAAGAAGAACGTGATGTCTGTGATCGTGTGGGCCTCGGGATCGACGACTCGCTCGACAGGCACGCCGAGCTGGTGGTGCAGCCACGCGGCAACGAGGAAAGGCGAGGGATGCGTCGCGTTACCCGCGACGCGGATCGACGTCGGCAGGCGGTCGAAATCCTCTGCGATGGCCGCGAGCAGCGCCCGCCACAGCGTGACGCCGGCCCACGCGAGATCCGTATCGCCGGGAGTGTAGACGGCTGACAATGCGGACAGCGTGTCCATGGGGGACTCGGTTGCGCGCGAGTCAGTGATGCGCTTGACCGCGAGACGACCCAGCGGATGCGCGCCAGGGTTCTGCGGGGGAACGACCGGCCAGTACGTGACGACGGGCGTATCCGACTGGAGCAGCGGCATGACGAGGGAATCGATGTTCGACGCCGCCTCGCCGCGAGGCTCGAGGATGATGATGTCGGACAGGCCCGCGGCGTCGCCGACGCGGATCTGGGCATTGAGGCGCGCTGTGCCCTCGGTGGACTCGGGCTCGACGATGACGATGACGCGGCAGGGGTGCTCGCGCGACACCGCGTCGGAGACCTCGATCGCGTTGTCGACGTCGATGAGATCGGGAACGCAGATGAGCAGCGTGAGGACACGGCTGAGGGCAGCTGAACCGCGCTCGTCGCGCAGCTCCACGATGCGGGAGGCGACCTCGGCCGACGTGGTGTTCTTCAGGGTGATGATCACGGGAGCCTCCAGAAACGGCCGTCGCGGGCCAGCATGTCGTGCGCGGATTGGGGACCCCAGGTGCCGGGGGAGTAGGGCTCGGGCTGACCCTGGGACTCCCAGAAGGACAGGATCGGGTCGAGGATCTTCCACGAGGCCTCGACCTCGCGCTGGTGCGGGAACAGGGGAGCGGAGCCGACGAGCGCGTCCAGGATGAGGCGCTCGTATGCCTCAGGCGAGTCCTCGGTGAACGCGTGGCCGTAGGCGAAGTCCATGGTCACGTCACGCACCTGCATGGACGTGCCCGGCACCTTCGCGCCGAGCTTGAGGGTCAGGCCCTCGTCCGGCTGGACGCGGATGACGAGTGCGTTCTGGCCGGACTCGCTGAGGTCGGAGTTGCCGAAGGGCACGTGGGCTGAGCGCTTGAAGATGACGGCGATCTCGGTGACGCGCTTGCCGAGGCGCTTGCCGGCGCGCAGGTAGAAGGGCACACCCGCCCAGCGGCGCGTGTCCACGAAGAGCTTGATCGCGGCGAAGGTCTCGGTGGTTGAGTCGGCCGGAATGCCGTCTTCCTCGAGGTATCCGCGCACCTGATCGCCGCCCTGCCAGCCGCCGGCGTACTGCCCGCGAGCCGTATCGATGGCCAGGTCCTCGGGCAGGCGCACTGCGGAGAGCACCTTCTCCTTCTCCGCCCGGATTTCCTCGGGCGTGAAGTGGACGGGCTCCTCCATGGCGGTCAGCGCCATCAGCTGCAGCAGGTGGTTCTGAATGATGTCGCGGGCCGCGCCGATGCCGTCGTAGTAGCCCGCACGCGTGCCGATGCCGATGTCCTCCGCCATCGTGATCTGCACGGAATCGACGTAGTTTGCCTTCCAGAGAGGCTCAAACATGGCGTTCGCGAAACGCATGGCCATGATGTTCTGGACCGTTTCCTTGCCCAGGTAGTGGTCGATGCGGAAGACATCCTGCTCGTCGAAGATCTGCGAGATAACGTCGGAGAGCTCCTGTGCGGATTGGAGGTTGTGGCCGAAAGGCTTCTCGATGATGACGCGGCGCCATTCGCGGCCCTGTCGCTTGTTCAGGCCGGTATCCGACAGGTGCTTGGCCACGACGGGGAAGTACGACGGGGGAATGGACAGGTAGAACGCGTGGTTGCCGCCGGTGCCGCGGGAACGGTCGAGCTCGGCGACGGTGTCGGCCAGCTTGCGGTAGGCGTCAGGATCGTCGAAGGTGCCCGAGACGAAGCGCAGGCCCGAGCGCAGCTGGTTCCAGGTTCCCTCGTTGAAGCCGGTGCGAGTGTGCGCCTCGATGGACGCGCGCACGTATTCCTCGAAGTCCTGGGGGCTCCAGTCGCGGCGCGCAAAGCCGGTCAGCGAGAAGGCCGGGTGGAGGAGGCCGCGGTTAGCGAGGTCGTAGATGGCGGGAAGGAGCTTCTTGCGCGCAAGGTCGCCCGTGATGCCGAAGATGACGAGGCCGCAGGGCGGGGAGATGCGCGGAAGCCTGCGATCCTGGGGATCACGCAGGGTGGGAATCTCGTTGGTCACGAGTGGTCGCTCCGTTCGCTAGGGGGCAGGACGAGGCCGGGGCCCGAACGCTTCTCCTCGCAGGTGAGTGGAACGGGACCGAGGACCCACACATGTGTAAGAGAATAGGGCTGCTGGCACGCCCTCGCGCGCCAGCAGCCCTATCTTCAGTTCAGTTGACTACAAAGTCACGAACGAGCGGCCTCGATGGATTCCTTCGCGGCTGCGGCCACGTGCTGCGCATCGATGCCGTACTCCTTGAAGAGGAGTTCGCCCGGCGC
>ERZ773013.871-NODE-871-length-18754-cov-8.899941_pt1 | contig 18754 bp, 21 predicted proteins | sample MGYA00511670_ERZ773013 | MGnify/ENA primary metagenome ERZ773013 (study PRJEB29015, sample SAMEA2738120) | human oral metagenome | biome: human oral; feature: human-associated habitat; material: saliva | place: China | collected 2257 ... | reverse complement strand
AGGACAGCCAACGAGGTCTTTAGGGAGATGTTGCACTCAGCTTGACAATCTGCCGTCCGAAATATTGACACAGGTCAGGCACAGCTATAAGGCTGATCCTCCAACTGTCAGAGAGAACTCCTTGCCTTGGTTGACAACATGTCCATCACGATCGACTTCGAAGTGATATGAAATTCTGTCCGCCCGTACGATGCTCTTCGAATAGTGCATCGGGACTCCATTGGCGCAGTACATCTTCTTGCGCAAAATGAATAGGGGAGATCCGACAGGACACCTTAAGAGAGTTCCTTCGTCTCCACGCGCCGTAGAGGCATCCAGTGTAAGACTCTCCATCCCAAACTTATACTGATAGTGCTCGTCTACAAGTCTATAGAACGACGTGTCATCATGCAGGAGATCAGGAAGATCAGGGAAGCGTTTCGCCGAAACAAAGAGATTGTCAATTGCCATCGGGAAGTCCTCTTCGAGGATTAGACGACGTATGTAGTACACCTCGGCTCCAGGAGCTATCCCAAGAAGCTTGCCCAAATCTGTATCTGCATGTTCGACACTTTTCTCAAGAACCTTATGAACAGTTCGTTTTCCGGTGCTCGACATATCGCCAAAGCCGCGTTCAGGTGCTGGCTGTGCACCGAGTATGTGCTTGGGCACTGCAACGAACGTGCCACGGCCACGGACCTTGTTTAAGAGGCCCTCTTCCACAAGGTCCTGCACAGCCCGCCGTACCGTGATGCGGCTCATGCCAAACATATCGCAGAGTTCCTGCTCTGTGGGTATGCGCTCTCCTACGCCGTACTTTCCATCCAGAATTGCCTGCTTGAGCTCTGTCTCAAGCTGGAGATACAGAAGCCCATTGGTATTGGAATCGAAGGTATGGGATCTCGCTTCCTGCTCGTGCCCCTGCCTGATGCTATTCACATATCCTCCCGTGAGAGAAGAACTTCAATTCACCCATTGAGTAAGCTCATCATCTGTACCCAGTACAGCATGTCCAGTAGCCACCAGATGATAGCAGCCCTCCTCATATTTTATACCAAGGTCATCCTTGTCATATGAGAGAGGCTTTCTCATGCGCTCAGTGATGGGATTGAGACGTGGGATTGCCGATATCAATGACTTTGTATAGGGGTGGATAGGGTTCCTGAAAATCTCATCAGTGGTCCCCTGCTCCACGATATGGCCCAAATGCATGACGGCAATATGCTGAGAAATGTAGCGGACCATAGACAGGTCGTGTGCGATGAAGAGATAGGCAGTTCCCGTCTCCTCCTGGATATCTTTCATGAGATTGACGACCTGAGCCTGGATCGAGACATCAAGTGCCGATATGGCTTCATCGGCAATGAGAAGCTTCGGGTTCATAATGAGGGCTCTCGCAAGGCCGACCCTCTGTCGTTGTCCGCCTGAGAACTGGCTGGGATAGCGGTTTGCCTGCGAGTGCGAAAGACCGACACGATCCATCATCTCGAAGACTTTCGTCTCCCGTTCTTTGAGATCCATATGTGGAAAATGAGCGTCCAATCCAGTTGCTATGGTATCGATGACCTTGTGATAGGGATTGAGCGAAGCCATGGGATCCTGAAAGACCATCGACATGTCAGTGCGGAGCTTTTGCTCCACATCAGGCATCAGCCTGCCTGATATATCCATCCCCTCGAACGTGATAGATCCCGATGTAATGTCATCGAGCCGGATCACTGCCCGACCCGTTGTAGATTTTCCGGAACCGGACTCACCTACCAGCCCAAAGGTCTCTCCTGGGTAGATATCAAACGAGATGCCGTCGACCGCTTTGACGATGTGTCCACCAGGAATCTCGAAATACTGCTTCAAATCGCGTACGGACAGGAGGGCCTTCGTGCCATCATTCTTCGTCTCGCACATCACTGCTCTCCTTCCTTGCGCATCGTAGCAATACGCTGCTTCAGCTGTTCAGGCATCTCGACTCTGGGCGCTCTTGGATCAAGAAGCCATGTCGCCGCCCAATGCGTATCGCTTACCTTGAATGCAGGTGGTTCCTGAACAAAATCGATATCGAGTGCATAGGGATTGCGCGGTGCAAACGCATCTCCGACAATCTCATTCAGAAGGTTGGGTGGATTGCCTTTGATGGTGTAGAGGCGCGTATCCCTGCTGGCAGTAACTGACGGCATGCTGGACAGCAGCCCCCACGTATAGGGATGCAGGGGATTGAAAAAGACATCCTCAGTTGTTCCGGCTTCGATGACTTTTCCTGCATACATCACATTCACATAGTCAGCCACTTTTGCGACAACACCCAGATTGTGCGTGATAAAGATGACCGCGATATCGAGCTTTCTTTGGAGCTCCAGTATTAACTCGAGTATGCGTGCCTGGATGGTCACATCCAAGGCAGTGGTTGGCTCATCGCAGATAAGAAGATCTGGATTGCAGGACAGTGCGACAGCAATGACAACACGCTGACGCATGCCACCTGACAGCTGATGGGGATAGCTCTTCAAGCGTGCTTCCACATCAGTGATACCGACCAAAGAAAGAAGCTCCGCACAGCGTTCATGCAGCTTGTCTCCATGCAGATCGGTATGCTCTACGATGCTTTCTGCCAGCTGCCGCTCGATGGTCATAGTTGGATCGAGAGAAGTCAGCGGGTCTTGGAAGACCATAGCGATATGGCAGCCTTTGAGCGATGTAAGCTCCCGGTTTGAAAGCTTCATAAGATCGACTGTCTTAATGCTGCCATTGTCTGCTGTATAGGTAAACTCAATCGTTCCAGACTCAACAATCTCGTTATGCGACCTGACGCCCATGATCTGCTTGACAGTGACTGTTTTGCCTGAGCCCGATTCCCCAACAATAGCGACAGTTTCGCCACGGTATATATCGAGATTGACACCTCTGACAGCATGCACGATGCCATTTGCCGTCTTGAACGACACTTTGAGGTCGCACATTTTCAGAACCTGCTGCCGTGCATTTCCCATGCTCGTCACGACCTTTCCGGATCGATAGCGTCGCGAAGCCCATCGCCGAACAGATTGAATCCGAGCATGAGCACAGCAAGCACTACAACAGGAGCGACTACCTGATACGGGAAGATGGTCGCTGCTTTGTAGCCATCATTGATGAGCGTGCCCAGTGAAGCTGTGGGTGCTGGCACGCCCAGACCGACAAACGCAAGGAAGGCTTCAAGGAAGATTGCGTTCGGGATGCTGAACATGAAGGTGACCACAATCTGCGCAAGTGTATTGGGAAGTATCTCCTTGAGGATGATGTCATGCGGCTTCACGCCCAAAGTTCTTGCAGCCAGCACAAACTCCTGATTCCTGAGCTTGAGCACCTGAGCACGCACGATGCGGCTCATGTCTATCCATCCTGTAATGAAGAGGGCTATAACAATGTTGCCGAGACCAGGCTGAAGCACCACAATCATCAGAGTGACGATGACAAGCTGCGGAATGGAGCTCAGAATCTCGCAGATTCGCTGCATGACCAGATCGACCTTGCCACCAAAGTATCCGCTCACAAGTCCATAGACGACTCCGACTGCCACATCGACTATGACGGCAACCAATGCGATGGCCAAGCTAATGCGCGTGCCGCACCAGACTCTGGTCCAGATATCGCGTCCCAACGAATCTGTACCAAAATAGTGATAGGCATCTTGAACGCCACAAGCTGCATAATAGTCAATTCCATTGCGTGTGCCATCAAAGATTCCAAGCTGTTCAATACCGGGAATACGTGGAGGCAGATTCGCCTGGGAGGAATCCACATCGTAATAGGTATAGGGGCTCAGCATAGGGCATATGATAGCAAGCAAAATGATCAGAAAGATAATGACAACGGCGACAGTTGCACCCTTATTTGCGAGAAAGCGATTGATGGTCTCTCTCGCAAATGAGTAGTTTATATATTCGCGGTTGTCTGCCTCTTCATGAGATGTTGTGCTCAGTCGGAACAGGTCATTAGTGGTTTCCATGCGCTATTCCCCTCCAGTGATACGGATGCGTGGATCGATAACCACATAGAAGACATCGACCAGCAGCATGGCGAGAATGAACACCACGCTATAGATGAAGCTGATTGCAAGGACGACATTGTAGTCGTTCGACTGGATTGCAGTGATATAGAGGCTTCCCAATCCTGGAATCGAGAATATCTTCTCGATGACTAGCGATCCTGTCATAAGACTCACCAACAGCGGTACAAGCACCGTTATCACGCTGATAAGCGTGTTCCGCAGCGCATGATGCAGGATGAGCTTCCCCCTCGAAAGGCCCTTCGATTCAGCGAGCAGCATGAAATCCGATTCCATGATGCTTACCATTTCTGAACGCGTATAGCGCTCGACACTGGCGAGAGTAAACATCGAAAGCGCGATCACAGGCAGAACTGACGAGATGAAGGGATGCGTTGAATCGAAGATCAGAGGAAAGAGCTTTGCCTTGAATCCAAGGAAATAAGAAAGTGCCAGCGCAAAGACGAATGACGGCAGGCTCACACCGAGAACAGCAATGATAGTTGCAGCTGTATCCCAGCCAGTGTGCTGTTTCAGTGCCGCAATAACGCCGAGCACCAGGCCAACAAGCGCTCCCAAGATACCGGCTTCGAGACCAATGGAGACGGAAGTCCAGATTCTGGGCCCGACCATTGCCGAAATAGGCATATTGATCTGGATGTTATAGGACACACCAAAATCGCCATGTAACATATTAGCGATATAGATGAAGAACCGTTCAAGTAGAGGCTTATCAAGCCCATAATACGCCTTAAGCGCGGCTATCTGATCGGACGACAGCTTCTCCTCGTTGTTGAATGGAGATCCTGGCATGAATGACAGCAGCAAGAACAGGATGAAAAGGATGAGGAACAGCGTAATCGCTGCTATGCTGAGTCGTTTCACTATATAGCGTCCCATGTCATTACGCCTGACAAACTTTCTCTCCTGTTTTATGGCTCTAGCTGTCATGAAGCCCTCCTTGCATTTATGCCGAGATGCTCAACGCTCCTGGCAAACCGCAATGCCCCTCTGCAATAGCTAGCGAGCAGTAGCAATCAATCTGCTCTGCCCGCCAGCATGATCCGGCAGATTATTGGAGTGAAACTGCTACTTCGAAGTCACGAACTTGTAGTAGCAAGGAATGCCAGTGATATGCTGCGTCACTCCTTCGATGCCGCTACGCGTAATGGTTGCAGCCCCTGTCTGATAGATAGGGATGCAGACCGCCTGCTCGGTGCAGATCTCATTGCAACGCATAAGCTCATCCCAGCGCGCATCGGCATTGCCAGCATCAGTCGTGTTGGCCTTCTCATAGGCGCTGTCAAACTCGTCGTTCTTCCAGCACGAATAGTTGGAAGGATGATCAGATTCATACATGGCAAGAATTGCTGTAGGATCGGCGTAGTCAGGACCCCAGGCGTGGAAGCAAACCTCAATATCATGCGTTCCCTCTCGGGCAATCCTATTCTTCTTCGGCGTGGATTCCAGGTTAATGGTCAAACCATCCAATGTCTTCTGCAGAGTGTCCTGTATATAGGCGCAGGTTGTCTGAGCGAAGTCCTTCTCCTGATCGTAAAGAATCGTGAATTCCCTCACATCAGTCTCCTGCTGCGCCTGCTTCCAGGTTTCTTGTGCCTTTTCCACGTCGTATGTATAGAGCTGCGGGCTTGCCGCTGCGAAGTCTGTACCATCTTCCTTGGCAAAGAGCCTCACCATGCACATCTGATTGACCGGAGTGGATCCGTCCTTCAGAACGTTGTTGCAGATATCCTCACGGTTCAGGGCATATGCAATTGCCTTGCGGAAATTGAGGTTGCTGAGACCCGGAAGCGTCGTATTGATCATCAGGTAGTAGTTGAAGTTGCCTGCTTCTTTTGCAAATCCATCAGTATCCTTGTACTGGTTGACAAGGTCTCCCGTCAGCTGCACATAGTCTACCGTGCCATTTTCAAATGCCATGACTGCCTGCTGGGTATCCGAGATGACCTGCAGATTGATGACATCGACATCGACGTTCACGGCATCCCAATAATCAGGATTCTTTGTAAGCGTAATGGTATTACCAGAAATATCGTATTGCGTCAGCGTATAAGCGCCGCAGCACAGCATGTCATCTTTCGTAAGCGCAAAGCTGCTTCCCTTGTCCTCGCGGAATTTCTGCTGGACCGGAGCCCAAGGCGTAAATGCAAGCAAGTCAAGCAGAAAAGGCACAGGGTGTTCAAGGGTCATGACGATGGTGCTGCCATCCTTGGCTTCTACGCCAAGCTCGCTCACATCCTTTGTGCCTGTAAGGACGTCGCTGTAGTCCTTGATGGCCGCCATTTCAATCTGGTACTGGAAGTCAGCAGCACCATTCTCCGCCTTGGCATTGCGCTGCCAAGCATAGACGAAATCGGCTGCAGTGACAGGATCGCCATTGCTCCATTTCACACCATCGCGAATGTGGAATGTATACGTCATCTGGTCATCCGACACTTCATACGTGTCGCAGAGGCCATTTACCGACTGATTGTCGATATCCTTGACGAAGAGCCCCTCACAGCAGTTCGAGATTAAGCCCATCGAGATGGAATCTCCTGCAACAATAGGGTCGAGCGCCATGACAGCACTTGATACGGCAATATTCACCGTCTTCTGAGCTGATATGTTCGCAGAGGTTCCCGATTTTGTACCGCCACCACATCCAGCAAGCCCCGCGCCCAGAAACACAAGACCGGCAGTAGAGCCTGCCTTCAGGAAGTCACGCCTACTCATAGTGGGTATACCATACTTGAAGTTCATCTTGTACTCCAATCCGCCAACGAGCCTAACGATCATTTGGTCAGAGCAATAAAAATAGCTATCGAAAACAGACAGAAAGACTCCGCCTACCCAGTCGAGCAATCTATTGAATAACAGTTAATTGCAAGGGTAAGGATGGCCGAAGGCTCCGTGGTAAGTACAGGTCAGGGCCGCTCTTTCGGCTGCAAATGCAAGTGCCCTATCGACATCATACGTATCGAAATAGCGAACAAGAAATGCCGCAGCAAAGGAATCTCCAGCACCCATCGCATCGATTGTATCGCAGCTCACAATGCCCTGATGATGCATGCCGTCTTTTGCAAGGCAAATGCTGCCTTCGGCTCCACGTGTCACGATCACAACAGTGCATCCGAAGCCTTCCGCCGTTCTTGCGAGCTCTTCGCACTCCTCTTCACGCAGGCTTGCACCAGAGAAGAAGGCGATATCAACCGTAGAGCAGAGCCTCTCCAGCATCGAGCGCTCGTGCTCGGTTGAAAAGTCATATGAAAGAGAAGTGACACCGTGGATACGGGCGAGCTCATCGTCAATCCCCGCTTCATTGGTAGCGTGGCAGACATCGAACCCTGCAATACGGTCCAGATCTTCCTGCGAAATCCTCATGCGCAACAGATGGGCAACGGTATCTCGCTTTCCTCTGAAGAACACTCTGTCGCCATCAATAATGCGAACTCCAGGCATGGCAGTGGCGCCTATGGCTCTCCGGCAGCGCCCGGTGTAAACTCCTTCCTCCATCAAGGAAGACTCAATATGGCGCGCAGCGTCATCATTGCCGAAGATTCCAATGAACTCTGAAGCCTCCGCACCGGAGCGACGTGCGTCGACGGCAATATTGACTGCCTGACCACCTGGATAGTAGATTCCATCATCCAGGTAGCAATCGCAGACACAGTCGCCAACCGATATAAGCTTCATCGCAATTCCCTCCCTCCTTTGCGCACTCTCATGCTGTATAGTATGTTCTAGTACTTCATCTGCCACATATAGCGACGGGCAGAAAGCGAATGTCCAGTATCATGTGCATGAGCTTCAACAAACACGCGGATGACAGCATCAAGCAGCTCAGGCGCAAAGTATTCCTGCACATTTTCGGGCACGCCAGAATAGTCGAAGTCCCGCTCGTCAATCACAAGGAGTTCCTTGGAGAACTCGCTGGCAAAAGCCAGTGCACGTTCATCAAGATGGCGAGTAGCGCCATTTCCGACTGAAATGATGAAGGGGACATCAAAGTCCGTCACTTCAAAGGGACCATGGAAATACTCTCCCGAATGAATGCAGTTAGAATTGACCCATTGCATCTCCATGAGCCAGCAGATAGCAAGCGAATACATCTCACCGTAGTTTGCGCCAGAGCCCATGGTATAGATAAGCTTCTCGCGCTTTGTTCTGTCTGCATATTCTGTGCACTTGGTACGATACAGTTCTGCAGCTTTCGCCTTGAGGTCAGGAAGGCTCTCGACTGCATCTGAAGCAGCCTGCCAACGGGCAACATTCTGCGGATCCAGCGCTTTCAGGAATTCGAACCATGCCCTGAGCTCGACGGTTCCTCCCTTGTCGACCTCGTCAGCTTCCTCGCCGTGATCATAATGGATAGGATATCCTGCAGCTCTCCAAAGCGGAGAATTGACAACATTGCTGAATGCAATCGAAAGTGCACCGCTATCGGTAGCACGTTGAGCTGCTGCAACGGTTTCCGGTGTCGTCCCAGAATGCGAGATTGTGATAACGATCGAGCTTGCGTCAAATGCCTTCGGCGTACCGTAGTTAAACTCATTGGATGTGTAGGTAGCAGACGGGATATTCAACTCACGGTCAAACATGTACTGAGCTGACATCATGACTGCCTGTGAACCGCCACATGCCACGAAATAGATGCGCGATATCTTCCCCTCCTTCATGCGGCCTTCGATCGCCTGACGAGCTGCCGCTATCTGCTGCATGTGTTCCTGCTTCATCCTGTCTATACCTCCTTGTTGTTATATTACGTTATATGACTTTATATTACCTCGCATTATCTTTGTCAACATAAATATCGGTGATGAAACATTGGCGAATCTACACTTCAAGTGCAACAGGGAAATACAAGGTAGCCGCCCAGGCGTGACCTATGATGGTGCTTGCAAAGACATGCATCCATTGGAGGCACCATGGACGGCTACAGCCATCTTAGCATCGCGAAGCGTGAGGACATCATGGTTTGCTGGAAGGGCCATGAGGGGGTCAGCCAGATACGAGGGAGCTCGGACGGGACAAGTCGACCATATCCCACAAGATCAGGCGCAACGGATGGCAGGGACTTTCCGGACGGCCCTGCCGCGCATCGAGCGCGCAAAGGCGTGCAGACGTAAAGCGGCTGTGCTGCAGGCGCCCCCGGGCTCATGGACGATTCGCAGAGGCGCTCTCTGGTCCGTGCGGCTCATGCGGGACGAGCACTGGTCTTCGAAGGAGATAGCGGGCCGCATCGCGATGGAGCGCCCGGACCTTGCCGCAAGCGACGACAGCATCTAGCGTGTCGTGTAGTCGGGACCCCTCGACTGTGAGCTTTCAGGGCGCAGGAAGGCCACAAGGCTGCTCACTCATCACGGCAAGCGCAGGCACAGCAAGGGTGGCCAAAAGCGCACAGGCAAGCTGCGCATCACCCATGACATCTCGAAGCGGTCAGAAGAGGCTTTCGGCAGGAGACGGATCGGCGACTGGGAGGGCGATACTGTGGCAGGAAAGCGCCTGCCTTATCACCCAGGTGGATCGCATGAGCGGATACCTTGTCGGCGGCAAGGCGGCCAGGAAGACCAGGGCCGAGGTCAACGAAGCCACGAAGAAGGCGCTTGCCGGCGAGGTCGTGCTGACCGTCACGCTCGACAGGGGCAAGGAGTTCTTAGATGCAGAAGGGCTCCAGGAGGCACTGGGGGCTCCCGTATACTTCTGCCAGCCCCACCATCTTTGGGAGAGGGGGACCAATGAGAACACTAACAGCCTTCTCAGGGACTGGTTTTCGAAAGGCAAAAGCCTCGACGATGTCGACGACAGAAAGGTGCAAAAGGTATACGATTTACTCAACCGAAGACCGCGCAAGCGTCTGGAGTGGAGGTGTCCCTGGGAGGTCTACCATCACCAGTCGTTGCACTTGCTCTGAGGATTCACCAGCCAAAAGCATAGCAAGCTGTGGCTTGATGGCCACCCATAATTCACCTGTTATCTAGACTGTTAGAATGAAAATAGTCCCACTTACAATAAAAGTTACAACTGTTATTTCCAGTTGAGGATAGTGAAGCCGCACTGTCTGGCTATCTTGCGCATGGTTTTATCCGGGGTCACGGCATACCCCTTGCGAGCTGCAGAAAGCATGGCTTCATCTGAGAAATGGTCGCCGTAGGCGTAGGCGATTTCCCACTTTCTCGGGCCGTAAACCTTGTCGGCCCACTGCTTGATCGCGCGCGGTTTTGCTGCCCCTTCGGTGACCTCACCGGATACTTTACCGGTATAATGGCCCTCACTGTCGATCTCCATATCAGTGGCGATCACCTCATCTGTCCGGAGTACTTTTTGCGCACACTGTGCGATAGTGTTAAACGTTGCAGAAACTAACACTGTCACGCAGCCCTCGCGGTGGCGGCGTTCGATCTCCTTGATCGCCTGCGGACGGTAGCGGGGCAGCAGGGACTCATCGTGGAAGTCCACCATGATTTTCTGGATTTCTTCCCGTGGGCACTGGGAGAGCGCATCAAAGATGACTTCGCGGGCTTCATTTTGCCGATACGGGAGATGAAGCTTGTAGCGGACCCCCCACCAACTGAGACGGAAACCCCGGCGAAACCCTAAATAGTGCCGGTGGTTGAGATAGATCGCGAAGAGGGCGCCTGACTGACCGCTGATACAAGTTCCGTCGTAATCGAATACCGCAAGCTGCACGCAGCTAGAACTTGTATTTGGGGTATCCCCCATAGGTTGCCCTCCCACTAGAACCATTACATATCGCTATGCATATCGTTTACAGTCTGTTCTCCATCTTATATTTCGGACGGCGTGCATCTGCCCTCAAATGGATTTTTGAACATACCGAATGCTTTTTTACCGTTGTACAAAAAGAGGCTCCCGTAGGAGCCTCTGAACATGCAATGGCGGGATATGCGGGACTTGAACCCGCGGCCTCCGACGTGACAGGCCGGCGCTCTAACCAGCTGAGCTAATACCCCCTACAGTGCGAAATTTATTGTACACAGAGGGTGGGGCTCACGTCTAGTCAAAATTGAAAAAAGTTTGAGATTCAGGCCCAACTCTTTGGCCTCTGAGCCAAAAGAACAGCTCATAGGCCAAATCAACAATCAAGATAAATCTAATACATCGGAGAGATTAGCCGAGATCCACATCGGTCTCACCGGAATCGGTCTGGACCGAAAGCGTCGAGCCGTTGAGCGAGGCAGATTGGATCGTCCCGTTCCCCGAAACCGGATTGCCGTCAGCATCCGCCACCGGCGACGGTACGGAGCCATCGGCCGGAACATAGGACAGCACGTCCCAGGTGCCGCCTGAGAGGTTCTCAGGGATAATGAAGGCGCCATTGTAGTGGACGAAGGACACCGGGGTGCCGTTTAAGTCTACGAGCTTCGCCTGCACGTTCCCGCTGTCGTCGAGCCGTGCCAGCGACCAGGTGTCACCGTCCTGCACCAACCCATAGTTCTGGTCACGGTAGGAGATAACGTCATTCGCCTGAACCTGCTCCTGCTCCCGCACCTGATTGTTGTCCCCTTGGTTTGCCTGCTGTGCAGCGTCAAAGAAGCTGTTCATCGCGACGACGATGAGGACGACGATTGCGACAGCAGCGATGCCGATGCCAATGAAGAGCTTGCAGTTCTTCTTGTAGTGTTGGGTCTCATGCTCGACATGGGGACGGTTCTTCCCCTGCAACCGGAAGCTTCCCGTCTTATCCGCTTCTCTGAGCTGGGTCCGCGCCGCTTTGGCCGCATTCTCGGCGTTATCGCGGTTCGTAAGGACTGCGCCTTCATCGGCGCTCAGTTTCCTGAAAGATCCCGTCTTCGCCGGATCGACCCCGATTGGCTGCGGAGCTCCATCGGGCATCAGGGGATCCTCCCCCACGATCGGACGCCCGGAATTTCTGGTAGGGGCGTTGACATATCCCGAAACACTGGGATCAAAGCCTGTCGGCGATTGTGTGCCACGACACGTCGAACGGGCATGACGGGGGGTATGCTTACTTTCGTGATCGTTATTTGTGCTGAAAGGCATGATTTGGCTCTCCTACCCTCTCGAAAGATCAAACGATTGTGTCGCCCGAAGGAATTCGAGCCCCGTCACTTCGGTCGACATATCTATATTGGTCCGTATGAGGTCCATCGTCAAACACAACCGATGGTACAGGTGTTCTTTGACCACAATATATAGAAAACAATGGTCTATTCACAAACCCTGAAATCTCAGATGTTACGGCGTTCCTCGATAGCGTGGCCAAGGGTCACTTCATCTGCATACTCCAAGTCTCCGCCAACGGGCAAGCCGCTGGCGAGCCTGCTAACCGTGAGGTCCAGGGGCTTGATCGTGCGGCTCAGATAGCTCGCGGTCGTCTCCCCCTCGACATTGGGGCTCATAGCAAGGATGACTTCCTTGACGCTGCCGTCCGCCAGGCGCTTGAGGAGCTCCCGCACATGGAGCTGTTCAGGCCCGATCTTGTCCATCGGGCTGATGACGCCCCCGAGGACGTGATACAGGCCGTGATAGCTCCCGGTACGTTCGATAGCGGTCACATCGCGCGACTCGGACACCACGCAGATGGTGCTGCGGTCCCTCGTCGGGTCCGCACAGATCGCACAGGTGTCGCCGGTCGCATAGTTAAAGCAGATCGGGCAGAAGTGGACCTCCTCTTTGACCTCACGGATCGCATCCGCGAGGCGATCGGCGTCGGTCTTGCTCTCCTCGAGCAAGAAGTAGGCGATGCGCTGCGCTGACTTCGGCCCGATGCCCGGCAGCTTACCGAGCTCATCCAAAAGCCGTGTGAGTGCGTGACCGTCATGCTCTGCTGCTGTTGCCATGGCTAAAACATTCCCGGGATATTGAGGCCGCCGGTGATGTCGCCTAATTTACTCGTTGCAAGCTCCTGAGCGCTTGCAAGCGCGTCGTTAACTGCCGCCATGATCATATCCTGCAGAAGCTCCACATCCCCGTCTTTCAGGACCTCAGGATCGATCGTGATGGAGGTGATCTTCATGTCGCCTGTTGCAGTGACTTTCACGGTTCCACCACCAGCGCTTGCGGTGACCTCTTTGTCCTTGAGGCTATCTTCCGCAGAAGCGAGCTGCTCCTGCATCTGACGGGCCTGCTTCATAATCTCATTCATGTCCAGTTGTGCCATGGTTGCACGCTCCTTACCTTGCCTGCCACAATAGGATCAACCCTCACTGGCAGGCTTACCGGTTGTTACCGTTGTTCTTCTTGGTATCGTCTGGGGAAGGCTTGATCACCACATTGATACCTTTCCCAAAGACATTTTCCAGCATATCTGCCAAATCCTGAGGAATTCCATCAGCTTCCTGTATAGGTACCCCAGGCTTCACATCCTGTTTCTTATGTTGGGTCGGATAATCCGTCGTGCTCACGTGCTGCGGTTGGGGCGCCTCCTGAGCAGGCTGAGCCGACTCGGGAGCTGCTGCGACCGGTGGGGCCTGATCATAGTCCCTCGGTTCGTAGTCGACCGGTTCTTCAGCGGCTGCATCCTCCCACGGTGCCTGTTCTTCCTGCGGTTTGCTTTCAGTATTCACAGGCGCAGGGGCTGGTTTTGGCTCAGGTTGGGGTTCAGGTGCCGGTGGCTGAGGCCGTGGTTGCGGTGTGGGCTCTTGCGGAGCCGGTTGGCTGTATGGCACAGGCTCCTGAGGATCTGGTTGGCTGTTCGACGGTGCAGGCTTGGAAGCCGCGGGGGCCTGAGGCGGCTGAACCGGTTGTGGTGCCTGCCTTACGGGGTTTGCTGCCCGCTGCGTACGTGGCTTTGACTGTGAGGTCTTTTTGGTCTGCTCGACATACTGCGGCACCCTGTTGCCAAAGACCGCACTGATCGTAGGACGGACGACGGAGTCGACATCTTTTCTGGTGAGCATGTTCAGCGAGAAGGAAGATCCCGGCGGAAACTCAATCGTTAAGGTCTGCCCATCATCCGCCACCGCATGGGCATTCGTCAGCAAGGTCGCCTTTGCCGCATCCTGCTGTCTCAGACGGGACACAACCTGATTCCAAGCCCGCTGGAGTCTGGCTGCATCTGAGCACGACGTAGTATGCGGTGTCAAAGCGCTTGTTGCCTGTGGAGCCGCCTGGCGCTGTGCCGACGCTGTGGGCTGACGACAGGCCTGACGTGTTTGGTGGGGACGCGGCTGTGGCGCCTGCGGACGGCTACCTGGTCTTGCAGGTATTGTCGGTTGTGGGGTCACGGGCTCAGGAGCCCGTTGCGGCATCGCTCCTGGAACCGAGAGCGCCTGAACTGCTTTTTCCAGTTCATCGACACGCTCAGCCAGACCTTCGAGCGTCAGATCGCCCTGCGGCCGGGCAATCTTTGTCATCGCAATCTCCAACTCGAGGCGCTGGTTTGTCGCCGTCCTCATCTCATTGGAGACATCGCCCAAGACTGCAAGGATCCGCGCCAGACGGTCAGAGGAGCCAAACAGCTTCGCTTCCCGCTCCAGTTCCTTTGGATCCACCGCTGAATCCAACACCGCAGTCTGATCGGTCCCTACGAGCGACACGACATAGATATCACGGATGACACGTGCGAGCTCACGCACAAACTGTAGGAGGTCTTCCCCATCGTCCACAAGATGTGCGATCTCCTCAAACAACGTGGAGACATCGCGTTGGGCGATAGCGGTGACGACGCTCTCGAGGGTTTTGCTCGTGACCTCACCGAGGGCGCTCTTGACCGCCTCCACCGAGATGTCGTCGTCGTTGAAGACCGAGATCTGTTCGAGCATGCCCAGAGCATCGCGCATTCCGCCCCGCGCATGTTGGGCAATGAGTGCTAGGGCTTCAGGATCACTTTGGAAGTGCTCCTGCTTGCAGACATAGGAAAGCCTATCCTCGATCTCCGTAGGCGAAAGCACATGGAAGTCAAAGCGCTGCACACGCGAGAGGATCGTGGCGGGGATCTTTTGGGGGTCGGTGGTGCACAGGATAAAGATCACATACTCAGGCGGCTCCTCCAAGGTCTTCAGCAGCGCGTTGAAGGCCTGGGTCGTGAGCATATGGACCTCGTCGATAATGTAGACCTTGTAGTGGCCCTGGACCGGAGCGAAGTTCACGCGGTTGATGATCTCATCGCGTACATTGTCCACACCGGTACGGCTTGCCGCATCGAGCTCGTAGACGTCGGGATGGCGTCCTTCGGCAATGAGGCGACACTGTTCACAGGTACCATCGGGGAGTTGGCGGGGTCCTTTCTCACACAGCAGCGCCTTGGCCACGATTCGTGCCATCGTCGTCTTGCCGGTGCCCCGGGGACCACAGAAGAGATAGGCGTGCGTCACCCTCCCCTCGAGCACGGCGTGCTCAAGGGTCGAGACGACGTGCTGTTGCCCCACAACATCTTGAAAGGTCAACGGACGATATTTTCTGTAGAGTGACTCCATCTAGACTCCCATATAAAAAATATTCAAAGGGTAGAGTTTAAGTATATACGCCCTCAGGCTGACAAAGAACTATCACCTTCGACGCTCCACTCTACCAAGGCCGCTCTACAAACCAAAAAGGAGCACATGGATACGCTCCACATGCTCCTTCACACACAGGCATTACCGGATGGTAAGGCTATTTGACAGCTTTCTCTGTTTCCTTCTCTGACTCAGCATCCTCCTCAGCGATGAGTCTAGCCTTCACGTCGACGCCCTTGACGCTCATTGCGTCAGCGTAGACCTTCTTGCCCGTCGGATGCTCCTCAAGCCAGAGCTCCTTAGCCTTCGGCGCCCAGGCCTTTGCATACGGTGCGGTACGCTTGCACAGATCGTCAGCGGACTCAGGTGCAGCGTAATCGGAGTTGTGTGCGCCGGACTCCTTGACGAACTTCGGGAGCAGGTAGGGGTTCTCGAGCATTGGGCACGGCTGCAGCATATTGTCGTTCCACGGATAGTACTTGCGGTACTCCTGGAAGACCGGCTGATGCAGGCAGTCAAGCCAGCTCATATCACGGATGTTGGCGTTGGAGTAGTGGATGAAGACGCACGGCTCCACATCGCCACGGGCGTTGACATGGCAGTACGCACGGCCTCCTGCGATGCAGCCAGCAACGTACTCGCCGTCGTTCTGGAAGTCCATCGCGAAGATCGGCTTGCCGCCGGTGACGCCACGGATCTCACGGATGCGGTGCAGCATGTACTCACGCTGCTCGACGGTCGGCATCAAGTCAGCATTGGCACCGTCGCCGACGGGCATGTAGTGGAAGTACCAGGCATAGCGGCAGCCCTTGCTGATCAGAAGATCGATGAACTCATCGGAGCTGACGCGCTCGACATTCTCACGAGTGTAGCAGGTAGAGGTGCCATAGAGCAGGCCGTACTTGTGCATCAGATCGAAGGCGTCCATAACCTCCTGGAAGGAACCCTTGCCACGGCGTGCATCGTTGACCGTCGGCTCATAGGACTCGATGGAGACGGAGAAGACGATGTTGCCGAGCTCCTGCACTTTCTGGCAGAACTTATCGTCGATGAGCGATGCATTCGTGAAGATGTTGAAGAGCGAGGTGTTGTGCTTCTCGGCAAGCTTCAAGATATCTGCCTTGCGGACCAACGGCTCACCGCCAGTGAGCATGAAGAGGTGAGTGCCGAGTGCCTCAGCCTCGCTCAGAAGCTTGTCCATCTCGTCGTAGGTCAGGTTGAGCTGATGTCCATAGTCAGCAGCCCAGCAGCCGATGCAGTGCTTGTTGCAGGCGCTCGTCGGGTCGAACAGGACGATCCAAGGCACGTTGCACTGGTATTTATTAGCATTTTCGGTGGTGTTGCGCAGGCCACGGAACGCCGCCTCATAACCGCCATTCAGGATTGCGGTGTGGAGCACGTGGGGGTTGGTGTTGTCGATAATGTCGAACAGGAACTTCTCCCACTTGGATCCCGGGTACAGTGCTGCCTTCATGCCACGGGTAGCGCCTGGGTTCGTGTCTTTCAGGAGTCTGGCAGCCATATTGATAAAGGAGTCGATCTTTTTGTCACGATCGGGTCCTGAAACACTCTTGATGGCTTGATCCAAAGCGAAGCTGAAAGCTTTCCGCTCTGCGGTATGCGCTAGCTTAGATTGCATTTCCACTCTCCTTTTTACTTGCGCAGAATCAGCCATACTTTTTAGAAAAATATTTTTGACGCTGATTCAATTTTCTGACTACGTACTTTACACCGTTTGTGCGTATGAAACACCTACCTCCATATTCACAACAGATTTTTGACGCAAGTTCAAATTTTAAGTATACCCACACATCTAAGCTCTGCGCAGGCACACCTTAAAATGTCTTCAGCCACCCCAATTTCTCAACATTCTCACGGATATGGGCACAGGCCTTGTGCCACTTCTCCTCTTCCTCACTATCAAAGGTCGGCACGAAGATCTTCTCGACACCGCTCTTTCCGATCACGGTCGGCAGCGACGCCCAGATGCCGCTCTCCCCATAGACATCCTCGATGCGGGTGGAGACCGGGGTGATCAGTTTGGTATCGTTGAGGATCGCCTTTACAATCTCAGTGGTGCTATTGGCGATTGAGTACTCGGTGCAGCCCTTGCCGCTGATTGTGACATAGCCACCGCGACGGGCCTGCTCTTCCAGATCCTCCCTGTCGAGCGTGATGTCGGCCTGCTTCTCAACCTCATCAGGTCTTAGGCACCCCAAGCTCACATGGCTCCAGCAGGCAAACTCACCCAGGCCGTGCTCACCGAGCATCCAGGCATTGATGCTTGAGGGACCGTAGCCCGTGGTTGCGGAGATCGCGTGGCGCAGACGCAGGGAATCCAGCGTCGTGCCGGAGCCGATCACCTTGTGCCAGTCGTAGTGGCCGCTCTCCTGCCACAGGGCCTCAGCCACCACATCATTCGGGTTTGCAACGCTGACCCAGACACCTTTGAAGCCGGCACCCATAACGCGCTTGGCAAAGGTTTTCACCTCGTCGGTAGTCACTTTCAGCTCACCGTCGCGGCCGTTGCGGGCTGCGGCAATGTGGCCGGCGGCATTGACGATAACGTCACAGTCCGCCAGCTCCTCATAGTGGTCATCACACTCAAACACCTTTGCGGAGTGCGGATAGAAGGCCATTGCGTCCTGAAGGTCATTGACCTGCGCCTTGCAGAACCTGTCGTTTCCCTCTTTGTCACACAGATACAGCTCAGATACGAGCTCCTGAGCCAGAAGGGCATTTGCGACATGCTCTCCCACGTGGTTTACGCCGATGATTCCGACCTTGGTAATGCTCATGTTCGCTCTTTTCTCTTCTCCACCACTGGCGCTACATCCTCTACACGAAGAAAGTCCGCACAAGGTTTTTAAGCCCAACGCTAGGGCAGCATTGCGCAGTTCGTACACCTCTTCTTATATAGTGTAGTGATAGTTTGCGCACATGATAGGCGCAATCCCTCTCTTTCAGAGGGTTAACGACAGAGAGGCGCTAAGGTTACACGCCAAGTACCAAAGGAGCTTTCCCATGGGATACAAGACCTACACCTGCTCGCTTGACCGCTGCTGCGGAGACTGCGAATGGCTTGCCGTCCCCTATCCCATACAGCTCAAACGCAAACAGGCTTCCATCGAAGAGAGTTTTACCTCCACGCTGCAGGAATCCGGCGGTACGCTTGCCTCCGTTATCGGGATGGACACTCCGATCCATTACCGCGTTGGCATTCCCGTAAACTACAGTTTACGGGATTTTGGTGTGACTCATGTCTCAATCGACATAAATTTGTAGAGGTATTGCCACAACACCTCTACACAGTTGCCGCTCTGCTGGCTTT